>Ga0136635_10000112_pt1 | contig 18482 bp, 18 predicted proteins | sample AntDrymeUQ852106_2_FD_105495 | JGI IMG/M metagenome (GOLD analysis project Ga0136635, IMG submission 105495) | Polar desert sand microbial communities from Dry Valleys, Antarctica - metaG UQ85 (21.06) | ecosystem: Environmental > Terrestrial > Soil > Desert | place: Antarctica: Dry Valley... | reverse complement strand
TCCTGCACCTGCGGCGACATCGTGCCCTCTTGGCCGATCCACAAGGTCACCGCGTCACCCGGCACCAGGCGGATGAGCACGAACACCAGGACGGACAGCGCTGCCGCGCCGGCCAGGGTCGAGATCACGCGACGCGCCAGGAAGCTTCTCACGCCGACGTCACTTGAGCCGCGGGTCGGACCACGATAGTTTCGCTGCGCGTGGGGATCTGATGGCGTCGCTGGACGGCAGGGTCGCGCTCGTCACCGGTGGATCGCGGGGCATCGGCCAGGCCGTCGCCCGCGAGCTCGCGGGTCACGGAGCCCGCGTCATCATCGCCGACCTTGTCGCGCCGGACCCCGGTGCGATCGGCGACCACGTGGAGGCGGACGTCTCCGACGCGCAGGGTGTGCAGCGGTTGTTCGAAGGGTCGCTCGCGAGCCACGGTCAGTTGGACATCCTCGTGAACAACGCGGGTATCAGGCGGAACGGACCGACGGAGACCATGGCACTCGAGGACTGGGCCGCGGTCCTCGCTGTGAATCTCACCGCCGCCTATCTCTGCTCCGCCGCGTTGGCCCGGCATGCCTTCGGCCGCGGGTCGAACGCCGCCATCGTGAACATCGCGTCGGCGGCCGCCGAGGTGGGCCTGCCGGGCCGAGCGGCGTACTGCGCGAGCAAGGCGGGTCTCGTCGGGCTCACTCGCGCTCTGGCTGTCGAGTGGGCCGACCGAGGTATCCGCGTCAACGCCGTGGGTCCAGGGTTCACGCGGACGCACATGTACGACTGGGCGATCAAACAGGGGGTGGTCGACGAGGCGTCGATGCTGCGGCGCGTGCCCATGGACCGTGTCGCGGAGCCGAACGAGATCGCGCGGGCGGTCCGGTTCCTGGCCTCCGATGACGCGTCCTACATCACCGGTCAGGCCCTCTACGTGGACGGCGGCTGGCTCGCCATGGGGATCGACCGAGCTCCCGGGGATCGGCAGGCTCGCCGCTCGGACCTCTGAGCGCGATCGCCTGCGCGCGTCGCTCATCACGGTGTCGAGCGCTGGCTGACCCGATGGCGCTCGACGTAATCCCAATCCAGGACGGTCCCGAAGCCGGCCCCCCGCGGAAGTGCGTACCGGCCTCGCGCGATCGGCGGTCGCTTCGCCGTGAGGTTCCAGAAGAACGGGTCGCGCTCCTCGTCGAAGCACTCGACGAACGTCGCGTTCGGCACGCTCGCGAGGAGGTGCGCCGCGATCTGCGGCTCTTCGTGATGCCCGAGCTCGACGCCGAACGACGCAGCCAGACCGGCGGCCTTTCGCCACACCGTGGGGCCTCCGGCCCACGAGGCGTCGAAGTTCGAGACGTCGATGGCGCCGTCGACCATGAGGTCGCGGATCCCGGCGAGCGTCGTCTCACTTTGCCCCGCGGCGACGGGGATCCCGGTCTGTAGCCGGACATCGCGCATCCAGCGTCGATCGTTCGTCCACCGGCACGGCTCTTCGAACCACCTGAGGTCGAGGTCGCTGACCAGCCGTCCGAAAGCCACAGCCTGCGCCCGCGTGTAGCCCTGGTTCGCGTCGACCATGAGCGCCAGCTCGGGTCCCGCCGCCTTGCGCGCGATGCGCACGCGCTCGGCGTCCACCTCCGGCGTCCGGCCGCCGACCTTGAACTTGCAGGCCGCGAAGCCCGCCTCCCGGTAGCTCTGCATGAGCCGCGGTAGGTCTGCGTTGGAGGTGTGGTAGTACCCGCCGATCACGCTGATCGGCAGGTCGTCGCTGCCTGACCCCCAGATCCGATGCAGCGGCAGCCCGATGGCCTTGCCGAAGACGTCCCAGATCGCGCTGTCGACGCAGGCGATCGCCTGCAGCGCGAGACCACGGTCGCGGAGGATGTTGTTCGTCGCGGGTTCCATCGCCAGCCAGCACCCTTCCGGATCCGATGCGCTCTTTCCGATGACCTTCGGGGCCAGCTCCTCGTGGATGATGTCGACGATGAGGGCCTGCTCGACGTCCGTGTCACCGTTGTAGACCTCACTGACGAGCCCATCGCGCGTGCGGAGGCGCGTGATGATCGTGCATCGGTTGTCCATCGCGTACGCGCTGCCCTGGAAACGCCGGGCGAGCGGCGCGCGCAGCGCGATCGTCTCGATGCTCTCGATGATGAGTGCGCTGCGATCGATCGACTGCGGCGCGGCGATGACCGCAGGGGAACTACCCTTCATCCGCCTCGCCTTCCGGTTTGCGCCTTGCCATGGCGCTGGATACGCTTCCGGGACAGTACAGGCACGCTTCGACGAGGCGCAATGACCGATGGAGGCATGAGGTGCTCGCCGGCGCGGCCACCTTCGACATCACCCCGGGCTATCCGGTCGATCTGATCGGCTATGTCCGCAGGGCGAAGGCGCCTCGGGATCTCGGCGCGCCGCTGCGGCTCACGAGCTGCGTCCTGCGGAGCGAGAGCACGAAGGTCGTGCTCGTCGCGGCAGATCTCCTGGCGCTCGGTGTCACGTACGCCGAACAGGTCAGGCAGGCCATCGCGAAGGCGGTCGACTGCCCAACGAGCAACGTCTTGCTGAGCTCCAGCCACAGCCACGCCGCGCCGGCGCCCGGGATGCGCTGGAAGCTCGGCGGTGAGCTCATGGACGGGCTGACCGATGCCGAAAGAACGTATGAGGCCTGGCTCCCTTCGGCGTTCGTCGCGGTCGCAGTCGCGGCGGACGCCCGCACCGTCCCGGTCCGGGTCTCCGGCGGGGTCGGCCAGGTCAGCGGTCTCGCCGTCAACCGCCGGGAGCGTGCGCCGGACGGCCGCACCGTCCTCGGCTGGAATCCACAGGGTTTCGTCGACGAGCAGGTGCCGGCGCTGCGGGTCGACGCGCTCGACGGCACCGCGATCGCGACGCTCGTGGCCTTCGGGTGCCATCCCGTCGTCCTCGCCGCCGAGGTGGCGAAGGCCGGCCCCGACTTCGTCGGGCCGCTGCGCGCCACGGTCGAGCGCCATCGCGGCGGCGTCTGTCTGTTCCTGCAGGGCGCGGCCGGGAATGTGCTGCCGCTCGAGGCCTTCCATGACCAGGAGGGACCCGAGCTTCCCATGGGCCATCGACTTGGCTTCGAAGCGGTGCACGCGGTCATCGATGCCGATCCTCGCGTGACGAGCATCGAGAAGCTCGGTGGGTATGGCTCGGTGACGCCGATCAGCCTGTACCGTCGCCGCGTCTCCGCTGATCAGCCCGACCAGGCACTGGAGGTGGCGTCGACGGTCGTGAGCCTGCCGTTGCTCGATCCGCCGCCCGTGGCGGAACTGGAGGCCGAGCTGTCGCGTCGGCAGGCCGACCTCGATGCGGCCGCTGCCGGAGGCGAGCCCGCGTCGTACACGAACACCATCAAGTACCACCTCTCCTGGCTGCAGCACACCATCACCGAGCTCCGCGCGGGCCGCTCGCCGCGTGCGCTCGACGCGGAGATCTGGGCCGTGCGGATCGGAGACTGCGCGGTCGTCGCGGTACCAGGTGAGATCTTCGGCGAGATCGGTTCCGCCGTGCGCAGAGCCTCTCCCGCTCTGGTCACGCTCTTCAGCGGATACGCGAACGGCGTCCTCGGCTACGTCGCGACGCCCGAGGAATACCCATTCGGCGGGTACGAGCCGGCGGTCTCGCATCGCGGCTATGGGCATCCCGCGCCGTTCGCGCCCGAGGTCGCCGGAACGATCCGCGACACGGCGCTCCAGCTGCTCGCCGGCCTCTTTCCAGACCGCCCGCGTTCTTGACAGCTGGACACGATTCCAGTATCGATACCTCTGGGTCTGGCACTGCTTCGCGTCGCGCTGGGGGAGGTCTACAAGTGGGTTTTCACCGTTCGATCGGGGCCGCGCGCGCGTCTCGTGCTCCGTTCGCCGTCGCGTTAGCCCTCGTGCTGGTGCTCGCCGCGTGCACGACGCCGGGCCCAACTGGAGATCCCCAGACGTCCGCTGCGCCTGGTGGCCAGGCGGCCGGCGCGCCGATCGCGAAGGTCAAGGTGAGCGTCAGCACGAGGGTGGTGTCGCTCGACCCGAAGGTCGGGAGCGATGCCGCGTCGTGCCACGCCGTGCATCTCACGACCGGCCAGCTCTACCGGTATGACGCCGACAAGAATCCGGTCCCGGACCTGGTGGCCACCCGGACCGCATCGGCCGACGGGCTCACCGTCACGTTCGCGCTCAAGCCGAACCTCAAGTACTCCGACGGGACGGCCCTCAAGGCCGACGACGTCGTGTTCGCGTACCAGCGGCAGAAGGACAAGGGCACCCGCGCCACCGCGATCAGCAGCGTGGCCGCGGTCGAGGCGCCGAACGACCAGACCGTGGTCTTCAAGATGTCCTCGCTGTTCCTTGACCTGGAAGTGCAGCTCGCCGAGTGCAACGTCATCGCGATCCACCCGCGGTCGAAGGTCGAAGCGGACGCGAAGTACTTCGAGAAGCCCGTGAGTGCCGGTCCCTACCTCGTGAAGGAATGGACCCCGGGCACCGCGTCCATCCTGCTCGCGGAGAACCCGAATTACGTGGGCGGCGCGATGGCGGTCAAGGAGCTCGAGCAGGTCGAGATCGCCGACACGACCTCGCGCGTGCTCCAGGTCGCGACCGGACAGGTCCAATGGGGCTACGACCTCCCGCTGGCGGCACGAGCCAGCCTTCCGGCCGAGGTCACGCAGAAGGTCCACCCCATCGGCGGCGTCTACCACCTGCAGTTCAACCTCGAGCAGGCCGGCGTGCTGTCCGACCCGAAGGTGCGCCAGGCGATCTCGCTCGCGATCGACCGGGACGCGGTCAATCAGAAAGCGTTCTTCGGCGCCGCGCCGCCCGTGAAGTCGTGGATCTACGCCTGCGGCCCGCTCTGCGCAGCGGTGCTCCCGAAGGACGGTGCTCGCGACATCGCCGCGGCGAAGGCGCTCATCGCGCAGACCCCGTACGCGGGCGGGGGCGCGTTCACCATCCAGGTCGGCGCGACCCGTCCGGGCTGGAAGGAAGCGGCGCTCGTCATCGCGGAGAGCCTCAAGGACATCGGCCTGACCGTGAAGGTGGATCCCGTGGAGGACGCGGTCTGGGTCGCCAACTCCAATTCGGGCAACTACCAGTCCATCTTCACCGGGCTCGCCGCGACCCCGCATGGCATGCTCGGCCACTACTTTGGCAAGGGCGGCATCATCCAGGGTTGGACGCGCTACAACAATGCGGAGATCCAGGCCCTCGTGCTGAAGGCCGGGAGCGAGCCCGACGTCGCCGCGCGCACCGCGCTCTTTGTCCAGATCCAGAAGCTCGGCTACGCCGACATGCCGGCCGTTCCGATCGGGGAGCGCGCGGTCCTCATCGGCAGCCGCGTCCCGAAGGACGCCGTCCACGCGATCCCGAATCACTTCCTCTACCGCGTGAAGACTCTTGCCGAGTTCGGCCGCTAGAGCGACCCGACTCGAGCGAGCTGAGGAGGCCGGTGCCTTCGGGGAAAGCGACGCGCGCGTGGCTCCTGATCCGGAGCCTCGCGCGCGTCCGCCTGTTGCGCAGGCTGGCCCGAGCCGCACTCGTCTCCTTCGCGGTCATGTCCATCGCCTTCGGCTTGCTGCGCCTTGCCCCCGGCGATCCCGTGCTCATCCTGCTCGGCCAGGAGGCGACCCCGGAGACCGTCGCTGAGTTCCGCCGCGTCCTCGGTCTCGAAGGGAACATCGCGGAGCAGTTCGCCCGGTACGTCGGAGGGCTGGCTCAGGGCGACCTCGGCAGATCGCTCGTCACCAGGGTGAGCGTCACCTCGCTCATCAGCCGCACCCTGCCCGTGAGCGCCTGGCTCATCCTGACGACGGTCGTCCTCGCGGTGGCCCTCTCGGTGCCACTCGGTACGGCGGCCGCGATCTACCGCCGCACACGCTTCAACGATGTTTTCCGGATCGTCACGTCGATCCTCATCGCCACGCCCATCTTCTTCTCCGGCCTGATCATGCTGCTCATCTTCGCGGTCCGGCTGCACTGGGCGCCGGTCGCGGGGTACGACCCGAGCTTCCCGCGCAACCTCTATCACCTCTGGCTACCGGCCGTCATCATCTGCGGGGTACTCGTCCCGACGCTCGCGCGAGTGCTGCAGAGCTCGATCAGCGAAACGATCGAGCAGGAGTTCGTCGAGGCCGCCGTCGTGAGAGGGCTGCCGGCGCGTACGCGCCTGTGGAGCTACCTGCTGCGTCCGTCGGCCGCCCCCGCGGTCGGGCTTCTCGGCTACATCATCGGGAGCCTGCTCTCTGCGACGGTCATCGTCGAGCTCATCTTCGACATCCCCGGGATCGGACGAGAGCTCATCGTCGCGGTCCTTGGGCGCGACTATCCCGTCGTCCAGGGCATCGTGCTGCTGTTCGGCGTCATCGTGGTGTTCGTCAGCTTCATCTCCGAGCTGCTGAGCGGCTGGCTTGACCCGCGGACGCAGACCGCATGATCGCCGCTCCGTTCGCGGTGTTCCGGCGGCTGGACCCCGAGTCCCGCTGGGGGCTCGCGGTGCTCGTGCCGATCGTCGTGCTCGGGTCGCTCGTTCCCGCGCTCAGCCCGTATCACCCCGAAGTGGCCGGCAGCGGGATCCCGCTCCAACCACCGAACCCGGCGCACCTCTTCGGCACCGACGACCTTGGCCGCGACGTCTTCGTGCGGACGTTCGCGGCGGCGCAGCTCGATATGACGCTCGCATTCTTCGGCGTGGCCGGCCCGCTGCTCATCGGCACATTCATCGGCGCCGTGATCGGGACAACGAAGTGGGAGGTCGTCTCCGGGGCGTGGATGATCCTCATCGACGCCATCAATGCGTTCCCGTTCATCGCGATCACCCTGGCGATCGTCGCCATGTTCGGCGCAGGCCCTCAGGGGATCCTTGCCGCCCTCACGCTGACGAACTGGGCACGGTACGCGAAGCTGGCGCGTGCCCGGGCGCTCGTCGTGGGCAAGTCCGACTACTTCGCCGCGACGCACGTCCTTGGCTACTCGCGCCCGCGAGTGCTGCTTCGCCACGTCCTCCCGAACGTCTATGCCGAGAGCCTTGCCTACGGCCTCAGCGACTTCGTCTTCGTCATCCTCGTCATCGCCGGCCTCTCCTTCCTCGGCGCGGGCACGCGGCCACCCACGCCGGAGTGGGGCGCGATGATGAGCGACGGCCGACTGTTCCTGACGACCGCCTGGTGGATCGCGGTGTTCCCCGGCCTGGCGCTCTCGGTGACCGCGATCGGCGTGGCACTCGTCGCCGACGGCATCGAGCGCCGAAGCCGCGAATGACGCCGCTCCTGCAGATCGAGGATCTGAGCGTCGCGTTCCGCAAGCCCGGCGGACGGCTGCTGCCGGTCGTCGACAAGGTGAACCTGACGATCGGGACCGACCGGGCGCACGGGGTCGTCGGCGAGTCCGGCTCCGGCAAGACGATGCTCTGCCGCACCCTCATCGGCACGCTGAAGCGGCACGGCGCCGTCGTGACCTCCGGGCGCATCCTGCTCGGTGGCCAAGATCTCGCGCGCGCCGACGAGCGTGCGTGGCGGAAGATCCGCGGCCGCGTCATCGGGTACGTGCCCCAGAGCTCGCTCGCGAGCTTGAATCCCGTCCTGTCCGTCGAAGCGCAGCTTGTGCAGGCCGTGAGGGCAGCGCGCTCGATCGCCGGCGGCGAGGCGAAGGCCGAGGCCCTTCGCCTGCTGGAGCTCGTACGCATCCCGCGGGCGCGGCAGGTCCTGACGCAGCGCTCCCATGAGCTTTCCGGAGGGATGCGGCAGCGCGTCGTCATCGCGTGCGCGCTCGCCCCGAGGCCGAAGCTCCTCATCGCCGACGAGCCGACCACCGCGCTGGATGTCACCGTCGAGCACCAGATCCTAGAGCTCATCGGCGACATCCGCCGGGAGTTCGGCATGTCGCTCCTCCTCGTGTCGCACGACCTTGCGGTCATCGATGAGGTCTGCGACGACGTCGTTGTGATGTACGCCGGCGCATCGGTCGAGTCGGGTGCGCTGGAGCGGATCAGGCCGGAGCCTCGCCATCCCTACACGCTGGCACTGCGGATCTCGCGGGTCGACACCGCTCAGCCCGGGCAGGACCTCGAGGCCATCGGCGGTGAGACCCCGTCCCTCGGCGCCTGGCCCTCGGGGTGCCGCTTCTGGCCGCGTTGCCCGATGGCCCAGGATGACTGCCGTCAGGACGGGCAGCCGCCGCTCGCGTTGTTCGCGGGACGATGGACGGCCTGCATTCACGCAGATCGCATGGAGGGGCCGTGACGCCGGGACCCATCATCGAGGCGAGGGACATCACGGTGCGGTTCGGGCACGGAGCGCAGGCGCTCGAGGCCGTGCGCCACGCGTCGGTCTTCGTCAACGCGAACGAGGCGGTCGGTGTGGTGGGCGAGAGCGGCAGCGGCAAGACCACGCTTGCCCGGGCCATCGTCGACCTCGTGAGGCCCGCGGAGGGCCAGATCCTGCTCGGAGGCGTTCCTGTCGTGCGCGCGGGGTCGGGCAAGGGTTTTCCAAGAGCCGACCGGTGGAAGGTGCAGATGGTCTTCCAGGATCCCTACAGCTCGCTCAACCCGAGGCAGCGCGCGTGGGAGTCCGTCGCGGAAGCGATCCAGGTGTGGCAGCGAGTGCCCGCTCGCGAGGCGCGCGCCCAGGCACTCGGACTCCTCCGCTCGATGGGCATCACCGAAGATCAGGCGGGTCGCTTCCCGCGAGCGCTCTCGGGCGGCCAGCGGCAGCGTGTCTCTGTCGCGCGCGCGCTCGCTCCCCGCCCGCTCGCGCTGATCGCCGACGAGCCGACCTCGGCGATCGACCAGTCCGCGCAGGCCCACCTGTTGAACCTGCTGCGGCGCATCCAACACGAGCGCGGGCTCGCGGTCCTCTTCATCTCGCACGATCTCGGTGTCATCCGCTACCTCACCTCGCGCGTCTACGTCATGAAAGCCGGCGAGATCGTGGAGTCCGGTCCGACCGAGCGCGTGTTCACGCAGCCCGACCATCCCTACACGAAGCTGCTGCTCGACTCCGTTCCAGGCCGCCGGGTGGTCCGGCGCGCCGCGGCACCGGTCTCGTGACCGGACGCACCGGTCGCGCCGGAGGCACCGGGGACATGGAGCGGTTCGGCGGCTATGGCACGCCGAGGACGGCCCGCGGCCGCTCGCAGGCGTACGGGCCGCCCCCCTGGCATCTCGCCGGGCGGGCACTCGCGCTCTGGTTCCGCCTCGCCGATCCGGCGGAAGCTCGCCGGCACGTCCCGCCGCTGCTCGAGATGGCCGACGACCCGATCGTTCGCGCCCGCTTCTGGGACCTCGCGCACGACTCCGGCACACCTGACGCGAGAGGAGCCGGACGGCCGCTGCCGACCCGGGTGGCCGAGGCGGTCGTGGCCTTCCCGGTCACCTACCAGGGTGTGTCGGGCGACTTCACCGTCCACATGTACGCGGACGATCCCGTCTACACGGCATTCGGCCGCGAGGTCATGGGCTGGCCGCTCAGGCCCGGCAGGATCGTCGTGAGCCAGGCCCCCCTGGCGGCCGGCCTCCAGACCGGCGTCAACATCGCCGGACACCTCGAGCGGGATGACCGCGTGCTCATGAGCGCCGCGCTCACGCTCACCGAGCTCCTCCCGGACGGTGAGCGGCCGACCGGGCTGCCTCGCTGGCTCACGCAGAAGCTCGTGCCGAGCGCCGACGGGAACGGCGACGCGGTCCGGCAGCTCGTCCAGACCGGCCCGGAGCGGGCGGAGTGGGGGCCGATCTGGCGCGCGAAGGGGGAGCTGCGCTTTGCCGACGGGCCGAACGACGAGCTCGGGTTCCTCGCGCCGCGCGAGATCGTCGCGGCGCAGTACTGGTCCGAGGTCGACATCTCGGTGGGCTACGGACGCATCCTGCTCGACGAGGGGAACAGAGGAGGCAGCGATGACGGACGCTAAGAGGAACGAGACCGGTCCACTTCGGGCGGGCGTGGCGCGCCGCGTGATCGAGATCGAGCTCGGCATGCGTGGACCGGGCATGCGCGCCTGGTGCGATCCGTTCGTGGCCATCGAGAGCGACCTCACGGTGACCGCCCTGGTCCTTGCCTGGATGGACCGCACGCTCGTCATTCTCGGCTGCGACCTCGGTCTGCTCGGTTTCGGCGCCGCTGGCGAGATCCGCCGGCAGGTCGCCAAGGCTGTTGGGACCTCGACCTCGCACGTCCTGCTCAACTGCAGCCACACACACGCTGCGCCGGCGACGCCGGAGTGGCTCACTGCGGATGACGACGAGCAGCGGGCGATGGAGGTGCGCTACGAGGCGCGCATCATCCGCGCGGCAGCCGACGCCGCAGCGGCGGCGTGGGCATCCCTCCGGCCTGCCCGGATAGGCTCCGGCTGGGGGGAAGTGCCCATCGGCGTGTATCGGCGCGAGATCGGGCCCGACGGCCGCGACCATCTGGGCGAGGTCCCGGAGCATCCGATCGATCGCTCCGTCGGCGTGATCCGCGTCGACGATCTCGAAGGCCGTCCTATCGCGACGGCCTTCAGCTTCGGCTGTCATCCGGTCCTCCAGGGTCCGCGAACGGAGGCCACCTCGTCGGATTACCCCGGCGCCGCGCGGGCGGTCATCGAGCGGTCCGGCGGCCTCTCGCTCTTCCTGCAGGGGTGCGGGGGGAATATCAATCCCCGCTACGGCATCGGCTTCGAGCTCGACTGCCGCGACACCAAGGATCGCGAAGGCGCGATCCTTGGCAGCGAGGTCGTGAAGGTCGCAGCGGGGATCCGCACGAACGTCCGCCGCGGTCCACGGACGCCACTCGGCACGGTCGGTATCTCGCTCTGGCCGTGGCTGCCCGTGGACGGTGAGGCCGGGCAGCACCTCGGCGCGGTGGACCGGACGGTGCCGCTCCCGCTCAGCGAGCTGCCGTCACTCGAGACTGCGCTTGACCTGGAGCAGCGGTACGGAGGGGAGCTCGCCGAGCTCCGCGAGCGGAGTGCCACCAAGCAGGACATCAGCGTCGCGCGGCGATGGGCGCAGTGGTCGGAGCGGCTCGTCACAGCGGTGCGGGATGGTCGCACGACGAGCGAGATCGTCATCCAGGCCGTGCGGATCAACGACATCGCGTTGCTCGCGCTCAGCGTGGAGCCGTTCTTCGAGACTGGCCTCGCTATCCGGGAACGCTCTCCCATCGCGCACACGCAGGTCCTTGGCTACAGCAACGGGTACGCCGGCTACCTGCCGCGGGCGGAAGATCATCCCGCCGGCGGCTGGAGCGTGCACGAGCGCTATGCGGTCCCGGACCTCTATCCACAATCGTGGCTCCAGCCCGTGATCCTGCATCCCGACGCCGAGGGGCTGGTGGTCGAGGCCTCGCTCGCGCTGCTGCGTGAGCTCGCATGACCGCTGCCGGGGCGACATGGAGCCTCGGCGCGGGGCTTGAGGGGAAGGGCGTCATCGTGACCGGCGCAGCCGGCGGGATCGGCCGATCGGCCGCCGAGGCTTTCGCGGCCGTGGGCGCGCGGGTCATGGCGGTCGATCTCGACCGGTCGGCGGTCGATGCGGTCGTGGCAGGGCTCGAGGGCTCGGGTCACGCCGCGGTCGCCGCGGATCTCGGCGATCTGAGCGCCCACGCGGGACTCATCGACCGGGCCCGGCGCGAGCTCGGCTCCACCTATGCGCTCGTGAACCTTGCCACTGTCCTGCGGCGGAAGGATGCGCTTGCCGAGATCACCGAAGAGGACTGGGATGCGCAGCATCACGTGAATCTCAAGTCAGCCTTCTTCCTCTGTCGCGCGGCGAGCGAGGCGATGATCGCGCAGGGGCAGGGCGGCCGGATCATCACGTTCTCGTCACAGGGCTGGTGGACTGGCGGCTTCAACGGTTCGGTCGTCTACGCCGCGACGAAGGGTGGGCTCGTTTCGATGACGCGTGGGCTCGCCAGGACCCTCGGACCGCAGCGGATCACTGTCAACTGCATCGCGCCCGGGTTCGTCAACACCCCGCTGCTCACGCGCGGCCTGCCACCCGGAACACTCGATTCCTTGAAGGCGCAGATCCCACTCGGCCACGTCGCAGAGCCGCGGGAGGTCGTCGGCGCGGTGATCTTCCTCGCGAGCGATCACGCCGCGTACATCACCGGCGCGACGATCAACGTGAGCGGCGGCTTCTTGATGTATTGATGGAGGACAGTGGGAGATCGATGAACACGATAGGGACGCCCGCGCCGCAGTGGCAGCTCGACGAGCTCCAGGCCGAGATCAGCGAGGCGCTGCGCACCGGCGCCTCCGGTGACGCCCGGCTCATCGAGGGCCGCGCGATCGCAGTGAAGGCGTCACCGTTCCGCGAGAACTCCACGCGGATCGTCATCGGGACGGCGGCGCTACCTCCGGGATTCACCACGACCGCCCATTCCCACGAAGCTGAGGAGGTCGCGGTGTTCCTGTCGGGCTCCGGCACGGTCGAGATCGACGGCTTCCCGAACCGTGTGGCGGCCGGAACGGTACTGGTCACGCCCTCGAATACCGTCCACGTCACGCACGCGGACCCGGGTCCGACCCCCCTCGTCGCGCTCTGGTTCTACGCGCCACCCGGGAGTGAGGCACGCTGGCTCGAGCTCGCCGAGAAAGGCGTCGGCGGGCGTCCTCCGCGCTAGGCGCCGGTGAGCGCCGAGCCCGGATTGTCGACCGTCAGTGTGTGGATCTGCTCCTGGCTGATCCCTGCCGCGAGCAGGCGCGGGATGAATTCGCGGAGCAGGTAGTCATAGCCGCCCCCGCCATAGGCACGCAGGTGCGCGGGGATGCACACGTCATGAGACAGGAGGAGCTGACTCAGCCGTCCGCGCGAGATGAGCTCCTTCACCAGCCGGATGCGCTTCTCGATCTCGAATTCGTGCACACCGCGAACGGTGTCGAACTGCACCCACGCTCCGCGCTTGGCCACCGCCTCGTGGTAGTCCGGGTGCGGATAGGTGTCGGAGTGCCCGATGATCACCCGGCGCAGATCGACATGCTCCTCGGCGAGCAGATCGAGCTGGGCCAGGCCGACTGGAGAGCGGAGCGCGTGCGTGGTGATGGTGAGACCGGTGCGCTGATGCGCCCTGGCGGCAGCCCGGAACGAGCGCTCCTCCGCCGGTGATATGTAGTGAAGGTCGCAACCGATCTCGCCGATGATGCCGGGTCGAACGCCGGTGCCGTCGACGCCGTCCGTGATATCGCGGACGATGTCCTCAGCGAGCCGGCCGGTCGTCTTCTCGAAGACCTCCGGGTCGTAGAACGGCTCGCGGTACCAGCCGCAGCCCATGACGATGTTCAGGCCCGTCGCCCGCGAGATCGCCTGCAGCGCGAGCGGATCCCGCCCCAAGTGACGGTTCGTCACGTCGACGACGGTCGTACCGCCGGCGGCTCGGAATCGCGAGACTTCCGCGACCGCCAGGTCGAGGTCGGCGAGCTGCTCATCGCGCCGGCCCGTCACCCGGGCGAGGTCGCACATGAGGTGCTCGTGAGGCAACGTGATCCCGAGCCGGTCGCCGGGGACCGGTCCGAGCACGGTCATGACCGTTGCGGTCGTCACCCTGCTGCGAGCTCGGCCAGGACTGCGAGCGCCGACCCGATCACAAGCGGCGCTGCGCCCGTGCGGTAGCGCGTCCCCCAATCGGCCTCGTAGCCTCCGTCCGCGAAGGCCTCGTCCGTCGGCAGGTAGGCGAGTCCGCCGTAGCCGTTCGCGTACCCGCACACGAGCGTGTCGGGGAACGGAGAGCGGTCCTTGATCGCGCGGCCGATCTCCGTGAACGGCTCGCCCTCGATCCCGAGCAGCAGGACCTGCCCGATCCGGATCCCGTGGATCTCGACCGAGACTTCGGTCATGCCCGTGTACTCCCGCGCGGCGTCCTTGGCCATCGTCGCGCGCTTCATTCGCCAGCGGTGCTCGCGCACGGTCTCGGGCGGCGCGCCCTGCCCCTCGAGCCGGCGCAGCTCGACCTGCTGTTCTTCTGCACGCGCGGCCATGGCCTCGGGATCGCCCATGTCGCGCAGTGGGAGCGTGACCTGGCGCGAGACGACGCGCACCCTGCCGTCCGGCTCGCCCTCGCTTTCGTCGACGTAGATGCCGAGCGGTGCGCCCGATTCCTGGACGTGGTCGAGCCGCTCGCGCGTCGGAAGGGTGCGGATCTCGAGGGCGACCCGCGCGGCCTCGAGACCGAGACGCTGTCCCGCGGCCCGGTAGTCCTGCGGCCGGCTCGAGAAGCTCTGCTCCGGGTGCGCGTTGCCGGCGCACCCCTGCAAGAACAGGCAGGTCCCGCCGATCTCGCGCTCGACCGTGCGCCGCAGCGGACCAGGGTAATCGGGGGTGATGAGGCGGTTTCCGAAGGCCATGATCGTCGGGTGCGCTGCGTAGTTCACGAGGATGGCAATGGGCCGCTCGGCGAGGTCGTCGATGCGCACGACCTTCACCTCATGGTCGACGAAGCCCTCCCGATTGCGGCCGATGACGGTCCTGCCCTCCGGTAGGCGAAGGCGGCGGTTCACGGCGACAGACGACGACCCGGATCCGGCGGCGATCCGGGCCGGACGCAGGCTGCGGGAGGCCGACCAGACCGCGCCCGCGATCGCGTGGCGCATCGACTCGACGTACGCCGGGATCAGCTCCGCACCGCCCACCGCCCAGCTCGGTGACAGGCTGGGCCCCGAGTGGTTGTGGGTGCATGACAGAAGGATGTGATCTGCGGGGATACCCGACAGGTCCGCCGCCGCCTGACGGATCGCGGCGGCTTGCTCGTGCCTGAGGAGAACGTGGTCGAGCTCGACGATCGCCACGGTCTCGGTGCCGTCGCTGGCGACGAGCGCGCTCGCCCACAGCTCCATGTCGATCTCTTCTGCGCGATCGTGCGTCGAGGCGCCCCAGGGGAGGTGCGTGATGCCGACCGGCGGTGTGATGTCGGCCCGCGCGGTCCCCGCGGTCAATCGGGACGTCACCTGGGACGGAGCGATGGGGGAGTGATGCCGAGCGCGAGCGAGGTGTGCACGCCGGGTGCCGCCACGGCGACCGCGGGGATCGCGTTCACGATCCGTCCCACGGTCCCCGCGACCGCCTTCGTGCCCGGCGAGATCGCCGCGCTGAGCTCCGTCGAGCCGCGGATGCGCACCTTGTCCACGGGCGCTTCGTCGAGCTCGTCGAGGGCGACGCTCGCGATCATCGTCAGCCGGAGCCACTCCGCGCCCCCGCTCGATCCGACCGCGGTCTGCCGGACGCCCGCCGTCTGTCCGGCCGCGAGCTCGCCTCCGAGGAGTGTGCGCGGTGCTTTCGCGATGATCGGGCGTGTTTCCACCCGGGTCTCGTCGACGGGCCGCCCGAGCGCGTCACCGAGCAACCGCAGGCTCTCGGGGAACCCGCGATGTCCGGAGATCGCGCCGCGTGCCAGCTCCTGCTCGAACGCGTCTGGCGAATAGCCGATGCCGAGCGAGGCGCGCACGCGCGGGCCGAAGCCGGAGAGGTCCACGACGCGGTCCGCCTCGATCGCCGTGACGTCGTGCGCCAGCGAAGCGAGGGCCAGCGGCCAGAGGTCGAGGACGAAGCCGGGATTGAGGCCGATCGCCACGATCGCCACCTGATGCCGGTCCGCGAGCGCGAAGATCTCGGCCGTCTCGGCGCTGTCCTCGGGACGGATGTGGGCGAGGTCCTCCGCCGTGCAGGCGATCGCCGCGCCCGCGGCGGCTGCGGCACGAAGCTGCGGTAGCACCTCGTGCAGCGTCGAGCGCGTGGCCACGATCGCGACGTCGGGTCGCGTCCGCTGCAGCGTGCCAGCGGCATCCGTCGACAGGGTCAGCCCCCCCGGGGCTTCCGGCACGATCTCGCGGGCGGCTCTGCCGTTCAGCCCCGCGTCGCGCACGATCGCAGCGACGACCTCGAGGCCGGCGCGCCGGACCGCGAGCCGGAGCACGCCACCCCCGATGACGCCCACGCCAATGATCGCGACGCGTAGCGGCGTCACCGAGGTCGCTATTCCCCGTCCTCGAGGTACCCGATCACGTCCCCGACGGGCACCTCGGCTCCGGCTTCATGCACGATCTCCACGAGGGTCCCGGTGGCCAGCGCCTCCATCTCCACGGAGGTCTTCTCCGTCTCGATCTCCGCGATGACGTCGCCGCGCTTCACCGCGTCGCCAACCTGCTTCGACCACGTCGCGATGCTGCCCTGCACCATGTCGTAGCCGAGCTTCGGCATCTGGATCGGGATGCGCGCCACCTGACCCTCCTTGCGCGCTACGCCACTCGCCGCGAAGCGGGCGGTGGGCAGGCGGACGCACGTGGTTTGAACGTCGTCGGCAGGATCACGGTCGCGGGCTCCTGCGCCAGCTGCAGGTGCGAGAGCAGCAGCTCGGCCGCAACGCGACCCATGCCCACCGTGTCGCGCGTGATCGTCGCGATCGGTGGCTTGTACAGCTCCGACAGCGGGACGTCGTCGCAGGTGACGAGGGCGACATCCTCGCCAACGCGGATCCCTCGCGCTGTCAACGCGCGCAGCGTTCCGATGAGGAGCTGGTTGCCGCCTGCGATGATCGCCGTCGGTGGCTGCGCACGTGAGAACAGGTCGTTCGTGGCGGCCTCGCCGTGCTCCGCCAGCAACGATCCCGGCAGCGCGGTGGTCTCGTCCGCGATCCCGCGCGCTTCGACGGCGTCGCGCATACCGCCGACGCGTTCGCGGCCCGCGCGCATCTCGAGCGACGCGGTGATGAGCGCGATGCGGTGGTGCCCGAGGTCGATGAGATGCTCGACCGCGGCGCGCATGCCGGCGCGGTGATCCGACAGCACCGCGTTCGCGCCGATCCGGGCCGGGACCTCGCGGTCCATGACGACCACCGGGACGTTGATCTGCGCAAGCAGCTCCAGCGTGGCGCGCCGCTTCTCGCTCGCCAGCGACAGCACCATTCCATCCACGCGGCGGCTCAGGAAGAAGCGGATGTGGGCCTCGTCCAGCTCGGGATCGCCATCGGAGTTCATAAGCAACATCGAGTAGCCGGCCGCGCGGAGGACACCCTCGGCCCCACGCGCGAGATTGGCCATCACCGGGTTCGTGATGTCGCCGACGATGAAGCCGACGGATGTCGTCGAGCCACGCCGGAGCGACTGCGCCAGGAAATCCGGCTCGTAGCCGAGCTCGTCGACGGCGGCGAGCACGCGCTCGCGCATCGGCTCGCTGACGTCCGGGTGCTTCGAGAGGACGCGAGACACCGAGGAGATGGCGACCCCCGCGCGCTCCGCGACCTCGCGCACGTTCGCTCGACGCCGGCCCGGGTCGCTGGCCGCGCCTGCCGCAGCGGGCACTCGTCCCTCGCGCTTCGTCACGCCGAACGATCCACCCGGTACTTCTCGATGAACGCCTTGTCGAGCGTCCAGCCGAGGCCAGGCGTCTGTGGCAGGGGAAAGTGCCCGTCGATGAGCGCCGGACGGTCCGCGATCATGTTCCAGAAGATCGGGTCGCGTGTCGGCGAGAACGCTTCGACGTACGTCGAGTGCGGTACCGACGCGAGGAGATGCGCGGCGACCTGCGCCTCCTCATGGTGGCCGACCTGAACGTCGAACACCGCGGCCAGCGCGGCGACGCGCCGCCACTCGGTGGGTCCGCCGCCCCATGACGCGTCGTAGTTCGAGACGTCGATCGCCCCGTTCACCATCAGCTCACGCATGCCGACCCGACTGATCTCGGACTGGCCGGCCGCGACCGCGACATTGCCGCGCAGACGGACGTCACGCAGTCCCCGGAAGTCCGCGTGCCAGCGCGTCGGCTCTTCGAACCACCGCACCTCGATGCCCACGGCGCGCGCGGCCGCAAGGAACGCCAGCGCTTCGGGCACCGTGTACCCCTGATTCGCGTCAACGATGAACAGGAAGCCCTCGCCGGCGTGCTTACGCGCGCGCAGCAGGCGGGCGGCATCCTCCTCCGGCGGCTTGCCGCCGATCTTGAACTTCATGCCGACCATGCCGTGCTCGCCCTTGAAGAAGTCGATCTCCCGCTCGATCTCATGGCCCTTGGCCTCGGGGCCGTCCGGGAGGTAGTACCCGCCGATGCCGATCATCGGCACGCGATCGCGGTAGCCGCCCCACAGCCGCCACAGCGGCTGGCCGTAGCACTTCCCGACCGCGTCCCAGATCGCAGTGTCGACGCACGCGATCGCCTGCATCGCGTACCAGCGCGGCCGCAGCTGGTCGAAGGTCGGGGGCAGCATCGCTTCCCAGCAACGCTCGGTCTGCGTCGCGTCGAGGCCGATGACCCGGGGCGCGACCTCGTCGCGGAGGATCGCGAGGATCTCCTCCTGCATCGGCGAGTCCTCGTCGGCGTTGTACGCCTCGCCGACGATCCCCTCGGCGGTGTGGACCCGCGTGATGATCGTGCAGCGGTTGCGCATCCGGTAATAGGAGCCGCTGTAAGTGAAGGGGAGCGGCACCCGGATGGGGATCGTCTCGATGCGCTCGATCCTCAGCATGTCCCTCCTCATCTCCGTCCCCCGGTCCCGCTGTTCCAGTGTTCCAGCGCAATCTATCTGGATACGTTTCCCCTGAACAGCG
>Ga0136635_10000111_pt1 | contig 18505 bp, 13 predicted proteins | sample AntDrymeUQ852106_2_FD_105495 | JGI IMG/M metagenome (GOLD analysis project Ga0136635, IMG submission 105495) | Polar desert sand microbial communities from Dry Valleys, Antarctica - metaG UQ85 (21.06) | ecosystem: Environmental > Terrestrial > Soil > Desert | place: Antarctica: Dry Valley... | reverse complement strand
TGCGGCCGGGACGTGGCACCCGCTCCCGGGTGACCGCCGACCGGCTGGCCGGGTCGATTCTCGGCCAGGCCCTGGGTGACGCACTGGGATTCGTGGTCGAAGCCCAGCCACCGGAAGTGGCCCGGGTTTACGTCGAGGGATGGCTTCGCGCCGGACGTGCAGGAGATTGGCCCCACCCGCAGTTTCCCTTCGGCCAATACAGCGACGATACCCAGCTTGCCCGAGAGCTGCTCCGCAGCTTCCTGGATGTTCGGGGATGGGCGCCGTGGGTGTATGCGGGGCGGCTCGCGGAGCTGTTCCGGGAGCGTCGCGATGTCGGCGCCGGCCGCGGCACACGCTCGGCCGCCCTCCGGTTGCTCATGGGAGTGCCCTGGAATGAGTCTGGAACTCCGGCACCATATGCCGGGAACGGCGCCGCGATGCGGGCCGGCCCCCTGGGACTGCTGCTGCCCGAACCGCAGGCGATGTGTCGGGCGGCGCGCGAGCAGGCGCGGATCACCCACCTCGACCCCCGGTGCGCGGCAGGAGCAGCAGCCGTAGCTCGAGCCGTCGCGGTCGCCGCGGAGCGGTTGCCGATCGACACCCCCAGGTTTCTTGCCGAGGTGGCCAATTGTGCGGAAGCGGAGGAGGCGTCGGTGGGCGACGCCATTCGGGGCCTCGGTGAGTGGGCCGGGCTGCCGCCGGCCATCGCCGCCCGCCACGTGCACGAGTCGGGGATGGACCCGGCGCATATCGACCGCTGGCAAGGCATCTCCGCCTTTGTGACGCCCAGCCTGCTCTGGAGTCTCTATGCCTTTCTCCGCTCGCCCGATGATTACTGGGAGACGATCTGTACGGCGATAGGCGTGGGTGGCGATACCGATACGATGGCGGCAATCGCCGGGGCGATCAGCGGGGCTCGGCTCGGTGCAAAGGCACTCCCCGGCGAGCTATTGGGCCGGCTGAATGACAGAGGGGAGTGGGGAGCAGAGGCGCTTACCAAGCTGGCCAGCTCATGTGCCGCGATTGTCGATTCGACCGGGTGACGTTTGGGGCGTGCCGAGTGGGTCAAAGCGTGTTATTCTTGCGAAAGCAGATCCAGCGATCCACGTCGGGAGCAGGCGAGGTATCCATGGCACACGGCAAGACCTACCAGGACATCACCGAGACCGTCGGGAGCACCCCCCTCATCCGCCTCAACCGGATGGCTGCCGGCTTGCCGGGCCGGATCGCGGTGAAGCACGAGGGCTACAATCCGTTCAACTCAGTAAAGGATCGGATTGGTGCCGCCATGATCAATGACGCTGTAGAGAAGGGCCGGCTGCGTCCGGGCATGATCATCGTGGAGCCCACCAGCGGAAACACCGGGATCGGGTTGGCCTACGTCGCCGCTGCGCGTGGCTACCGATGCATCTTCACCATGCCGGACACCATGACCTACGAGCGCCGGAACCTGCTGCGTGCGCTCGGGGCCAAGGTGGTCCTCACCGAGGGGGCCAAGGGCATGAAGGGCGCCATCGCCCGCGCCGAAGATATTCTCTCCCGGCTCGGGGACCGCGCCTGGATGCCGCGCCAGTTTGACAACCCGGCGAACCCGGCCATCCACTACCGCACCACCGGACCGGAGATCTGGACCGATACCGATGGCGCCGTGGACATTTTTGTCGCGGGCGTCGGCACCGGCGGCACGATTACCGGGGCCGGCCGTTATCTGAGGGAACGGAAACCCGGCATCCGGATCGTCGCCGTCGAGCCGGCTGAGAGTCCGGTTCTCTCCGGCGGCCAGCCATCGCCTCACAAGCAGCAGGGCATCGGCGCCGGCTTTGTCCCTTCGATTCTGGATACCAAGATCTACGACGAAGTGATCCGGGTGACCAACGACGAGGCCCTTGCCACGACGCGGCGGCTGGCCCGCGAGGAAGCGATCTTCGCCGGGATCTCCAGCGGCTCGATTACCTGGGCTGCGCTGCAGGTCGCCGGTCGCCGGGAGAATGCGGGCAAGCTGATCGTCTCGATTGTCTGCGACTTCGGTGAGCGCTACCTCTCACACCCGGTCTACACCGAGTTGCCGGACCCCGACATCTCGGATCTCGAGGAAGCGCTGACAGCACCAACGGCCGTGGCATAACCACGTCTTTCATCTCAGCATCCCTCCATCCTCCACGCACGAGGCACGAGCACCTGTGACCACCCCTGCGCGTTCCCTGAATGGCGGCAGCAACCGCGCCGAGCGGATCGACAGCATCTTCGGCGCTGACGTATTCTCTCGCAGCACCATGCGGCAACGGCTTCCCAAGGAGGTGTATCGCAGCCTTCTCCGAACCATCGATCATGGTGAGCCGCTCGACCCTGCCGTGGCGGATGTGGTCGCGGCGTCGATGAAGGACTGGGCCATCGAGAACGGGGCAAGTCACTACACCCACTGGTTCCAGCCCCTGACCGGCCTCACCGCTGAGAAGCATGACTCGCTCGCCGGGCCGGACGGAAGCGGCGGGGTGGTGTTCAACTTCTCGGGATCCGAGCTGGTTCAGGGTGAGCCGGACGCATCCAGCTTTCCATCCGGCGGGCTGCGGGCCACGTTCGAGGCCCGAGGCTACACCGCCTGGGACGCCACCAGCCCCGCATTTCTGATGCGGGGTGAGAACAACGTGACGCTGTGCATTCCGACGGCGTTCGTGTCCTGGACCGGCGAGGCGCTGGACACCAAGATCCCGCTATTGCGCTCGGTGGAGGCGCTCTCCACCCAGGCGCTTCGTATCCTCAAGATCTTCGGCACCGATCAAGGGGTCTCTCGCATCGTCACCACCGTAGGCCCGGAGCAGGAGTACTTCCTGGTGGACCGGGAGCTCTACTATCGGCGCCCCGACCTGCTCATCTGCGAACGCACGCTCTTCGGCGCCAAGCCGCCCAAGGGCCAGCAGCTCGAGGACCACTACTTCGGCACCATCCCGCCCCGTGTGCTCGCCTTCATGGCTGAATCGGAGCAGGAGCTCTATCGGCTCGGCGTACCGGTCAAGACCCGGCACAACGAGGTGGCGCCGGGTCAGTATGAGATCGCGCCGCTGTTCGAGGCGAGCCACATCGCCAGCGACCACCAGATGCTGCTCATGGAGACGCTCAAGCGGGTGGCACCGCGCTTCGGGCTCCAGGCCCTGCTGCATGAAAAGCCGTTTGCCGGGGTCAACGGATCCGGCAAGCATAACAACTGGTCGATGTCCACCGACACCGGGGTCAACCTGCTGGACCCGCAGGACGAGACCCATACCAACTCGCAGTTCCTGGTGTTCCTGGTCGCCACCATCCGGGCGGTGGATATCCACGCCGATCTGCTGCGTGCCTCCATTGCGTCGGCAGCGAATGACCACCGCCTCGGTGCCAACGAAGCGCCGCCGGCGATCATCTCGATCTTCCTCGGCAAGATGTTGTCCGACATCCTGGAGCAGGTCGAGGCTGGACTCCCGAAGCGCACCATCCGGGGCGGCGTCCTCGATCTGGGCGCCACCACGCTGCCCATGCTGCCCCGCCATTCGGGCGACCGCAACCGCACGTCACCGTTTGCCTTCACCGGTAACAAGTTCGAGTTCAGAGCGGTGGGCTCGAGTGCCAGCATCGCCTGGCCCAATACGGTGCTCAACACCATCGTCGCGGAGTCACTGGACTACGTGGCCGACCAGCTGGAGAAGGCGGTCGGCGCCAAGCCCACTCCCGCCAAGCTCCAGGCGGGCGTGATCTCGGTGCTCAAGCGACTGATCAAGGAGCACAAGCGGGTGATCTTCGATGGCGACAACTATTCCGAGGAGTGGCATGCGGAGGCGGGGCGGCGGGGGCTTCCCAACCTCAAGGATTCAGTCGAGGCCTTTGGGGTGCTGCGGGCGAAGAAGAACGTGGATCTCTTCAGGAAGTACGGGGTCCTGAGCAAGGCCGAGCACGACTCGCGCACCCATATCATGATCGAGAAGTACACCAAGCAGCTTGCCATCGAGGCCGAGACTATGGTCTCGATTGCGCGGGGGCAGATTCTGCCTGCCGCCCTGGGGCATCAGTTGCGCATGGCGGAGACGGTCGCCGCGACCAAGGCCGCCGGGGTGGACTGCGCCGATACCACGGCCGCGCTCCGCAGCTTCGTGGATCTGGTCACCAAGCTCAGAAACGCCACCGCGGCGGTGGAGCAGGCCGCGGCGCATCACGATGCCGATCCGATCAAACACGCCGCCCAGATCAGCCGCGAGCTCAAGCCGGTCATGACTGACCTTCGCAGCATCGTGGACACGCTGGAAAACCTGGTGGCGGCGGATCTATGGCCGCTGCCGACGTATAGGGATTTGTTGTTTTTGAAGTAGTAGGGGAAGGCTATGCGCTATGCGCTAGTGCTGCGCGGAGTGAACATCGTCTTCGGGGTAGGCCGGTCACGAGCCCATAGCCCATAGCCCACAGCCTTGTCTAGATCGGCCACCCGCTGGGTCTTTTCTTGGTCAGGAGAAACAGCTCGGAGGCTAGGGTAGGGGGGGTCAGCGTACCGGCCATCGCCTGGAATCTCTCGCATTCCGCCTGCGATGCGTTCGGATCGAAACACACCGCCAGGGCCTCGACCAGCGGCGGCCGGTCCGGCCGTTCCAGCGCATCCAGCCAGGGATGACATTCGGTCACCTGCCGGCACGTCAGCCGGACCCGGACCACGCCATCCAGCCAGCATGGGCCTTCTGCCAGCCCAGCCAGGAGGGGCTGGCTCAGGAGCATGCTTTCTCCACTCGGAGTGACTGCCCCAAACCGCAATTTCCCTCGCTCATTACGCTGATGCAGCACCACACCCCAGCCGAAGGCCGGCCGCTGCAGCCGATACCAATCCAGTACTCTAACGAGCTGTTCCCGTAAGGCTTCGACGACGAGTGGAGATGGCATGATTTCGTCTGACGGAAAAGGTTGCTGCGTCGCCCTGGGAGGGGCGCGGTCCCTTGTTAGGTATGCAGAATATGGGCCAAACGTGCGGGGAGCTGAGAGCTAGTTGGGGGCGGGCCCCAGCATCGGGAGGCTAACCACGGTCGCACGCCCCGCCCCAAGCTCCCAGCACCAGCTCGCACTGGCGCACCCCCCACAGATTGGCCACATTCTGCGACTCATCCATGAGCCACAAATACCCGTCCTCCCATGTGTTTTACCGGAAACTGTCGCGGGAATACCCGCGCATCGTTCGGGCAGACGGCTGCTATCTCTATGACGATCAAGGGCGGCGCTATCTGGACGGGTCGGGTGGCGCCTACGTCGTGAATGTGGGCCATGGTGTGAGCGAGATCGCGGAGGCGCTCGCGTGCCAGGCGGCACGAGTGGCGTATGTCAGCGGGACCACCTTCACCAATGACGCAGTCGAGGAGCTGGCCGCTGAGATCGCCCGGCTCTCCCCGGGTGACCTCGATCTGGTGTACCCATTGGCGAGTGGGTCCGAGGCCGTCGAAGCGGCACTCAAGCTGGCGCGGCAGTACTGGGTGGAATCCGGCCGTCCGAAGAAACACAAGCTGGTCGCGTTGACTCCCTCCTATCACGGCAACACCCTTCTCGCGCTCTCGGCCTCGTCGCGGGAGCAGTACAAGACGCATTACGGAGAGTGGTTGATCGAGGTCATCCGGGTGCCGGCGCCGTACGCTTACCGCTGTTCGTGTGGGGGTGTCCCACCGTTGTGTCCGGCATGCAGTGGTGAGGCTATCGAGGCCGTCATTCTGAAGGAGGGTCCCGACACGGTCGCCGCGCTCATCGCCGAGCCGGTGGGCGGCTCATCAAGCGGCGCCTCGGTCCCCCCCGCGGAATACTGGCCCAGGGTCCGCGAGATCTGCACCCGATACGAGGTATTGCTGGTGGCCGATGAGATCTTGACCGGTGCGGGCCGCACCGGAACCTGGTCGGCCTTGGAGCCCTACGGCATCGTGCCCGACATCATGGTACTCGGCAAGGGGATCGCTGGGGGCTACGCGCCCCTGTCCGCGGTTGTGGCACCGCGCCGCCTGGTCGACGTGCTGGCCCGCGGATCAGGCGTATTCCTCCACGCACAGACTTTCTCCCACCATGCCACCCTGTGTGCGGCGGGGGTGGCTACCATCAGGTATCTCCGGCAGCACGGGCTCATCGAGCGCTGCGCAGCAATGGGACGACTCCTGCATCGGCGGCTGCAGGACCTGCGTTCCCTCGCTTGCGTGGGTGACGTGCGCGGGCGAGGGTTATTGGCCGGCATCGAGTTTGTGGAGGACAAGGCTACCCGGCGCCCGTTCCCACGCTCGACGCGGTTCGCCGAGTCCTTTGCGGCGAACGCGCTGGATCTGGGACTCGTGGTCTGGCCCAACGCCGGACAGCTCGCCGACGCTACGGGGGACCTGGCCATGCTGGCGCCGCCCTTCGTCATCGACGAGCGGCAGATCGGAGAGATGGTAGCGATCTTTGCCCACGCAGTGGAACGAACCGTCGCCGGGGTGACGGTCCCACAATGAGCGCACCCGCCAAGATCACCTACACCTCCGCCAGTGGCGATCTCGAAGAGTTCCACAGCCGCTTTGCCGCTGCCCTGACGAGTGTCAAACAGCAGTCTGGGCGACTCCACCCGTTCTACATCGATGGCCAGCCGGTGGAGACGCCCGCGGACCCGTTGGTAGACCGCTCACCAGCGGATACCGACCTGGTGCTCGGGCGGTTTGCTGCCGCGGATACAACCCACGTAAATACCGCTGTGGCGGCCGCACGAAGAGCCCAACGGGGCTGGGCCCGACGCCCCTGGCAGGAGCGGGTGTCGCTCCTCCGCCGAGCCGCCACGCTGATTCGGGAACGCAAGTATGAGTTGGCCGCCCTCATGAGCCTGGAAGTCGGCAAGAGCCGGCTGGAATCCATGGGTGACGCCGAGGAGTCGGCCGACCTGATCGACTACTACTGCCAGCAGGTGGAAGACGCGGGCGGCTTCGTTCGGCCCATGGCTCGGATCACACCGTTGGAGCGAAACACCGATGTGCTTCGGCCGTACGGGGTCTTTGCCTGCATCGCGCCTTTTAACTTTCCCCTCGCCCTGTCGGCCGGAATGTCGGCGGCGGCGTTGGCTGCCGGAAACGCGGTGGTATATAAGCCGGCTGAGGATACCCCCTGGACCGGGCTCAAGCTGTACGAGGTGTATCGCGATGCCGGCCTGCCACCCGGGGTGTTCAACCTGCTGGTCGGACGCCGTGAAGAGATCGGTGACCCGCTCTGGCAGCACCCCGGGATCGACGGCGTGGTCTTTACCGGCTCGAAGCAGGTAGGCATGCGGATTCACGCCGGACTCAGTGGACGGTGGATCAAGCCCTGCCTGCTGGAGCTGGGCGGGAAGAACGCGGCCGTGGTCCTCCGTGGCGCCGATCTGGATGCCGCGGCCGAAGGGATCATGCGCTCTGCCTTCGGCCTTCAGAATCAGAAGTGCAGCGCCACGTCCCGGGTCTACGCCCAGCGCGAGATCATGGCACCGCTGCTGGAGAGACTGATCGCCAGGACCCGGGCAATCCGGACGGGAGACCCTTCAGAGCGGGACGTATTTTTTGGACCGGTGATCAATGAGCGCGCGGTCGAACGGTTCGAGCGGGCCGTGGCGCAAGCCAGGCAGGAAGGCGCAGTATTGCTCGGTGGGGCGCGAATGATGGACGGCATCTTCGGCCGGGGTCACTACGTGGCGCCAACCATCGCCCGGCTGCCGCTCGATTCCTCGCTCTTCCAGGAAGAGCTGTTCGTGCCATTCCTCGCGGTCGGAGAAGTCTCCGGGCTCGACCAGGCCATCGCCGAGACGAACCGGGTGGAGTACGGTCTCACCGCAGGTATCTTCGCTGGGGATCCCGGCGAGGTTGCCCGATTCTTCGATGAGGTGGAGGCTGGAGTGTGCTACGCCAACAAGCGCACCGGCGCCACCACGGGTGCCTGGCCCGGCGCTCAGGCGTTCTGTGGCTGGAAGGGATCGGGCTCGACCGGCAAGGGTGGCTGTGGACCGTACTATGTCGCCCAGTTCATGCGGGAGCAGAGCAGAACCGTGATCGAAGGCTGAGGAACCCTATGACTGCCCGCGACTACCCCAGGATCGTCGTTCCGCCGCCGGGGCCGAAGGCGCGCGCAATCGTGGACCGCGATGCTCAGTGGACCTCTACCTGCTACATCAAGGAATACCCGCTCGTCGTCGCGCGGGGGCAGGGCGTCATGGTGGAGGACGTGGACGGCAACCGCTATCTCGACTTCATGGCCGGCATCGCGGTCTCCTCTACCGGGTACGGTCATCCCAAAGTTGTGGCCGCGGTGAAGGACGCGGCGGACCGATTCCTCCACATCTGCGGCTCGGACTTCTACTACGAGGGGATGGCGGCTCTGTGCGAACGTCTGGCCAGGGTCGCGCCGGGCTCCACAAAGAAGCGAGTCTTCCTCACCAACTCCGGCACTGAGGCGGTCGAGGCGGCCATCAAGCTCGCCCGCCATGCAACGCGCCGCACCGCAATCATCGCCTTCAGGGGCGCGTTTCACGGACGCACCACCGGCGCGGTGACACTTACCTCGAGCAAGGCCCGCCAGCACGCGGGCTTCGGGCCGCTGCTGCCGGATGTGCACCACGTTCCCTTCGCCTACCGATACCGGTGTCAGTTCTGTGCCGACGAGCCCGCCTGCAACCGGGGATGTATCGACGTCATCGAGAAGGAGCTGTTCACCCGGCAGCTCGACCCCAGGGATGTGGCCGCCATTTTTGTCGAGCCCATTCAGGGGGAAGGCGGCTACATCGTTCCGCCCGCCGGGTACCTGCCGGCGCTCCGGGAGCTCTGCGACCGCCATGGAATTCTGCTGGTGGCGGATGAGGTCCAGTGCGGCGTTGGCCGCACCGGGAAGATGTTCGCCTGCGAGCATGAGGGGGTGGAGCCGGACATTCTGCTCACGGCAAAGGGGCTGGGCTCAGGCATGCCCATCGGCGCCATGATCTCCCGGGAGTCCATCACGACCTGGGAGACGGGATCCCACGGGTCGACCTTTGGCGGTAACCCGGTCTGCTGTGCCGCTGCGCTCGCGACGCTCGACCTGGTGGAAGGCGGGCTGATGGCCAACGCTGCCCGTATGGGTGAAAGGCTTCTGGCCCGCGCTGAGGCTCTGAAGGAAAAGCACGCCTGTATCGGCGACGTACGCGGCCGCGGGCTCATGGTCGGCATGGAGTTCGTAAAGGACCGGACGACGCGGGAACCGGCCGGCGAGCTGGTGCACGACCTGGTGCAGCGGGCGTTTCGCCAGGGACTGCTGCTGCTGGGCGCCGGGAAGAGCACCCTTCGTCTGGCTCCTCCCCTTGTCCTTGATCAGAACGATGTGGATACCGCCATGGACATGATCGACACCTGCCTGGCCGAGCTCGATTGAGCGGTCGCTCGAAAGTGGTCACGATGCGCGAGGCGATCGCCGAGCATGTGCGCGACGGCGACACCGTCGTGATCGAGGGCTTCACCCACCTCATCTGTTTTGCCGCCGGCCACGAGATCATCCGCCAGGGCCGCCGCAATCTCACGCTGTGCCGGCTCACACCCGACCTCATCTATGACCAGATGATTGCGGCCGGCTGTGCCCGAAAGCTGGTGTTCTCCTGGGCAGGCAACCCGGGAGCGGGCTCCCTGCACGCATTCCGCCGGGCCGCCGAAGGCAAGGGGCCTCCCCTCGAGCTGGAGGAGTATTCCCACTTCGGAATGGTGGCTCGGTTGAGTGCCGGCGCATCCCGGCTCCCTTTCTGGACGCTTCGCAATTACATGGGCACCGATCTCCCAGGGGCAAACCCGGCGATCCGGACGGTGACCTGTCCCTACACCGGCGAAGTCCTGGCCACTGTACCGGCGCTCAACCCGGATGTGACCATCGTCCACGCCCAGCGCGCGGACTCAGAGGGAAACGCGCAGATCTGGGGTCTGCTGGGGGTGCAGAAGGAAGCGGCGTTCGCCTCTCGCCGTGTGGTCGTGGTGGTGGAGGAGCTGGTCGATCAGGCCGAGATCCGGGCCGATCCCAACCGCACCCTGATTCCGGGGTTGATCGTTGACGCCGTGGTGGTGGAGCCCTGGGGCGCTCACCCGTCATACGCACAGGGCTACTACGACCGGGACAACGAGTTCTACATCAGTTGGGAGCCGATCTCTCGCGACCCTGCCGCGTTGAGCAGTTACCTCGATGAGTTCGTTCACGGGGTGGAGGATCGGAAAGCGTACGTCGAGCGGTGCGGGGGACTCGCGAAGCTGAAGGCAGCCCAGCGGGTGTGTGCCGGGGTGAACTATGGGTTCTGAGTACACCCCGTCCGAAATGATGACCGCCGTCGCCGCGCGCGAGCTCCGCGATGGCGAAGTCGTATTCGTGGGCATCGGATTGCCTAACCTCGCCTGCAACCTCGCCCGGGAAACGCACGCGCCGAACCTGGTGCTGATCTACGAGAGTGGGGCGGTGGGCGCCGTGCCCGAGCGTCTCCCGGTCTCGATCGGCGATCCCGCGCTGGTCACCGGGTCGCTGATGGTTTGCAGCATGGCGGATGTCTTCCAATACTTTCTGCAGAATGGCCGGATTGAGGTCGGCCTGCTGGGCGGCGCTCAGATCGACCGCTACGGGAACATCAATACCACGGTTGTGGGGGACTATGCCCAGCCCAGGGTCCGGCTGCCGGGCAGCGGGGGAGCGGCGGAGATTGCGGTGCACGCCCATCGCACGGTTGTGATCAGCCGGCTCGGCCGGCGGGTATTTCCCGAGCGGGTGGACTTCATCACCAGCCCCGGCCTCAGGGCCAACGGCAGGACTCGGAAAGAACTGGGGATGCCCGGTGCGGGGCCCACCACGGTCATCACTGATAAGGCGATTCTGGAAGCGGACCCGGAGAGCGGTGAGCTGGTTCTGGCGTCGCTCTATCCCGGCATCACGGCTGATGAGGTAGCGCAGGGAATCGGCTGGGCGCTCCGGAGCCGGAGCCGGTTGGCCGAGGTGCCCATGCCGAGCGGGCGCGAGCTGCATTTGCTGCGCGAAGTGCTGGATCCCAAACGGCTGTATCTCAAGCAATGACTGAGGTCCTATGAGCGCTGTCTCGGAACCCGCGCCAACAACCCCGCACCCGGTTGGGCTGCCGCGGGTCCTGACCCTCCGCGACCTGGTGTTGTTCAACATCGTCGCCATCCTCAGTCTCAGATGGACCGCCACAGCCGCGGCGGCTGGGCCCAGCTCACTGACGCTCTGGGTCCTCGCCGGGCTGTTCTTCTTCATACCGCAGGGCCTCGCGGTCAGCGATTTGTCGGCCCGGTATCCCCAGGAGGGTGGGATCTACTTCTGGACCAAGCGGACCTTCGGAGAAGGCCACGCGTTTCTCTGCGGCTGGTGTTACTGGGTCAACAACATCCTGTACTACCCCAATCTGTTGATGTCCACTGCGGTGATCGGCACCTACGCCATCGGGCGGGGTGGCAGCGGAATGATGGACGACTGGACCTACATTCTCGCCGCCACGCTGACGGCTCTCTGGCTCGCGGTGCTCCTCAACGTTGTCGGTCTCAAGACCGGACGCTGGCTCCAGAATCTGGGGGCGCTTGGTACCTACATCCCCGGCGCCGTTCTCATCGGCTTCGGGATCCACGCGATGCTCACCCGGCCGGCGGCCACACCCATCACTCTGGAGAGCATCACGCCCAACCTGGGCAACATGTCGCAGCTGAATCTCTGGGCCTCCATTGCTTTCGCCTATGCCGGGCTCGAGCTTTGCGCCGTCATGGGCGACGAGATCAAGAATCCTCGGTGGACCCTGCCGCGCTCGATCTATATCGCCGCACCCTTCATCGCCTTCCTGTATATCGCCGGCACCGCGTCGCTGTTGTGGCTGGTGCCGAGCTCCGATGTCCATATCGTCTCGGGATTCTTTCAGGCCATGGCGGTGGGGGCTCGGGACTTCGGTGGGTTGGCCTGGCTCATTCCTGTTACCGCCGCCCTGTACGTGCTGGGAAATATCGGCGGCATCGGAGCCTGGCTGACCGGCCCGGCGCGGGTGGCCTTCGTCATTGGACTCGACCGCTACTTCCCTCCGGCCTTTGGCCGGGTGCACCCCCGTTGGAAGACACCCTACGTAGCGATCCTGACTCAGGCGGTGCTGGCCACGGTCTTCATGCTCCTATCAATTGTGGGACGGGGGACCACAGTAGAGCGGGCGTACCTGATACTGCTCGACACCATGCTGCTGATCTACTTCATCCCCTACATCTATCTCTTTCTCTCCTATCTGCTCGTCCGCATCCGGGAGCCGCTGCCCGATTCAGGCTCCTGGCGCCGAGGAAAGGCGGCGGCCCTGGTGGTCGGTGCCAGCGGCCTGCTGCTCACAATGCTGGCCATGATCGTCGCCAGCATTCCGCCCTCGGATACCGCGGAGCCCTGGCTCTTCCGGCTCAAGGTCATTGGCGGCGCCGCGCTCTTCGTTCTTCTCGGCGGTGTGGTGTACTGGCGGGCCCGACTGACCACTCGATTGGCGGGCTAATGGCCGTGAAGACTCTGGTGTGGCTGCTGGGTATTCTCCTCGTTCCCGGCCTGCTTCCGGCACAACGAGAGCCGGTGTTGAAGCAGATCAAGGTGCCTCACAGCTACTACTACCGCGAGATGTACCTGCCGCAGCTCACCAGCGGACCCAGTGCCGTGACCTGGTCGCCGGACGGGCAGGAGCTGATCTACTCCATGCAGGGCTCGCTCTGGCGCCAGCGGCTCGGCAGCAGGGAGGCTCGCCAGCTCACCGCTGGGTCGGGCTACGCGTATCAGCCCGATTGGTCTCCCGACGGGCGGCATGTTGTATATGCCGCCTATGACAAGGATGCCATCGAGCTGCGGCTCCTCGACCTCACGTCGGGCCAGACGCGATCGCTGATCGCCGACGGCAGCGTCAATGTCGAGCCACGCTGGTCGCCGGACGGGCGGCGGCTTGCCTTCGTCTCCACCGCGTTCAATGGCCGGTGGCACATCTTCGTCGCCCCCGTGACTGCGGACGCCACCATCGGCCCGGCCGAGCGAATTACCGAGGACCGTGAGAGCGGCCTGCTGCGCTACTACTACGGTGCCTATGACCAGTATCTCTCACCCTCCTGGTCGCCCGACGGAAGCGATCTGATCTTCATCTCCAATCGGGGGCACATCTGGGGCTCGGGTGGATTCTGGCGAATGCCGGCTCGCACGGGCGCGGAGCCTCGCGAGTTGCACTATGAGGAGACCACCTGGAAGGCACGGCCGGATTGGAGCCGCGACGGTAAACGGGTGGTGTACAGCTCCTACCTCGGTCGTCAGTGGCACCAGCTCTGGTTGATGACTGCCGATGGCGGCGATCCGCTTCAGCTCACTTATCGCGCCGGCGATGCGATCGCGCCCCGCTGGTCTCCGGATAGCCGACACATCGCCTACATCAGCAACGAAGATGGCAACACCTCCCTGAACGTTGTCGAGGTGCCCGGGGGAAGCATCCAGCGGGTTGTGGCCGAGCGGCGGATCTACCGGGAGCCGATGGGGCGCCTGGCGCTCACTGTGATCGACCGCGCGTCCGGTCGCACCATTGCCGCCCGGGTTTCGGTTGAGGGGCCGGATGGCCGGAGCTTCGGCCCGGATGATGCCTGGCGTTACGCCGATGACGGCTTCGATCGGCGCCAGCGAAGCATCGAGTATGGCTACTTCCACACTCGCGGCTCTTCGGTCATGAAGGTACCTGCCGGACCGATTACGGTGGAAGTCTCCCATGGACCAGAGTATCGGCCGGTAAGGCGCAGCATTACCATGCGACCCGATTCGACCTCGGCGCTTCGGATCGTGCTCGACCGGCTGGTCGACCTGCCGGTGGCCGGCTGGTTCAGCGCCGATCTTCATGTGCACATGAACTACGGCGGTGCCTATCGGAACGACCCCGGCAATCTGGCTTTCCAGGCTCGCGCCGAGGATCTGCACCTGGTGGAGAACCTCATCGTGAACAAGGAAGGACGGATTCCGGATATCGGCTACTTCAGCGGCCGTCCGGATCCGGTGTCTACTCCGTCGACGCTGATCGTGCACGATCAGGAATACCACACCAGCTTCTGGGGCCACAGCGGTCTCCTGGGTCTGAAACGCAACATCATCCTCCCCGGGTACGCCGGGTACGCAAACACCGCCGCAGCCAGTCTCCATCCCACTAACGCTGCAGTGTTCGACCAGGCCCATGCGCAGGAGGCCCTCACCGGCTACGTCCACCCATTCGACAGCTATCCCGACCCACGGGATTCCACCAAGGTGATTACGCACGAGCTCCCGGTGGATGTCGCGCTGGGGAAGGTGGATTACTACGAGGCGATCGGCTTCGTGGATGATTATGAGGCCACAGCGCGGGTGTGGTATCAGCTGCTGAATTGCGGATTCCGCCTGCCGGCAGGTGCAGGCACCGACGCGATGGCCAACTTTGCATCGCTGCGGGGACCGGTCGGCATGAACCGGGTATTCGCCAAGATCACCGGCCCCCTGGATCACCGCCGCTGGCTGGCCGCGCTCAAGGCGGGGCGCACCTTTGCCACCAACGGACCGCTGCTCGGGTTCACGCTGGATGGAAAGGAGCTCGGCAGTGAGCTGAACATCGGTGCCCGCCGCAGCGAGCTCCTGGCCAGGGTAACCCTCAACTCGATCGTCCCGGTTGATCGTCTGGAGATCGTGCGCAACGGAGAGGTGCTGATGCAGATACCGCTGACCGGTGACCGAACCAGGGTCTCGACCAGTGTCAGGGTACCGGTACGAGGGAGCGGCTGGTATCTGCTGCGCGCGAGGGGGAACGTACCGGCGTACCCCATCCTCGACTTCTATCCTTACGCCACCACCAGTCCGATCTATGTCACAGTAGCCCGGCAACCGGTCAGCTCGCCGCGCGACGCCAGCTATTTTCTCGCCTGGATAGCGCGACTGGAGGCCGCCGCCCTGGCCAGCAAGGCCTGGAACACAGAGGCGGAAAAAGAGAGCGCACTGAGGAGCTTCCGCGAGGCGCGGGCCGAGTTCGAGCGGCGGGGCGGGGCTATCTAGCCGGCAGATTCCACGATGACAGCGATACCCTGACCCACGCCGATGCACATCGTGGCCAGACCATAGCGGCCACCGGTGCGGCGCAGGGCGTGGAGCAGGGTAGTAAGAATGCGGGCTCCACTGGCGCCCAATGGGTGGCCGAGGGCGATGGCTCCGCCCTGAATATTTACCTTGGCGCCGTCCAGATCGAGATCGCGTATACAAGCGATCGATTGCGCCGCAAACGCTTCATTCAGCTCCACCAGGTCAAGCTGCGCGGCCGAGATGCCTGCCCGTGCAAGCGCCTTCCTGGTAGCGGGGATCGGACCCAGTCCCATACAGCTTGGATCGACGCCCGCCACAGCCGTGGCAACGACGCGCGCCATGGGTTGGAGCTTCAGGTCAGCCAGCATCCGAGCGCTGACCACGGACAAGGCCGCGGCTCCGTCATTGACCCCACTGGACGTGCCTGCCGTCACCGTACCTCCTGGAACGAACGCTGGCTCAAGCCTGGCAAGCGCCTCGAGCGAAAGTCCGGGGCGGGGCGACTCATCGGTGGCTACGGTCTTCGACCCGGCGGGACCCGGGACCTCCACCGCCACAATCTCCTCGGCGAAGGTGCCGGCGGCGGAGGCCGCGAGCGCGCGGCGCTGACTTTCCAGCGCAAACTCCTCCTGCTCCCTTCGGCCGATCCCGTAGATGCGGGCGACCTTTTCCGCAGTCTCTCCGAGAGAAATGGTCCAGTCCGGCGGCATGCGGGGGTTGATGAAACGCCACCCGACGGTGGTATCGGCCACGATCGGCGCTGAGCGGTTCCAGGGCCGGCCACTCTTGAGCATCACCTGTGGTGCCCGCGTCATGCTCTCGACGCCGCCGGCCACGAACAGGTCTCCTTCACCGGCTCGAATGGCGTGGGTGGCCGACACCACCGCCTGCAGGCCCGAGCCGCAGAGCCGGTTCACCGTCTGGCCGGGAATCTCGACCGGAAGCCCCGCGAGAAGCGCCGCCATCCGGGCCACGTTGCGGTTGTCCTCTCCGGCCTGGTTGGCGCAGCCGAGAATCACGTCATCTATCAGCTCGGGCGGGATTCGGCCGCGTTGAACGAGGGCTCGAATTGCCGCTGCCGCCAGATCATCGGGACGCACGTCAGCCAACGCACCAGCGGCACGGCCGATCGGCGTCCGCACCGCCGCGGTGATGAAAGCCTCGCTCATCGGTTCAGCCTCACGTTGACCTCTCCCTGCGAGATGGCTAAGTTGCCGCCCGACAACGATCAGGACAGGTGGCCGAGCGGTTGAAGGCACCACCCTGGAAAGGTGGCATACCTGCAAGGGTATCGAGGGTTCGAATCCCTCCCTGTCCGTCCTGGGAACCGTTTAGCGCCCTCTGGCGTATGTTTAGAAACCGAGAGGCTCGCGGCTACCCCAGGAAGCGCAATGCTCATCAATCGCCCTCCCGACATTCCCAGCTCCGAAATCACCGAGGAATCGCTGTTCTGGAACCGGCGCAGCTTTCTCAAGGCCGCGGGCCTGGGAGCAGCCGCGGTTGGAGGCCTATTGCCTCTTCGAGGCCGCCAGCTCCTCGGAGCAACCGAGGATAAGCTCACTCCCGGGGAGGACGTGACCGGCTACAATAACTACTACGAGTTCGGCACCGGCAAGGACGATCCCGCCCGCGCCACGCCGGCGCCCTCGCACCAGGCCGTAGAAGTGAGGTCGCGGGAGAGGTGAAGCATCCCGCAGCCCACGATCTCGACGAGCTGCTGAAGCCGTTCAGCGTTAGGATTCCGTCGCGAAAGCGCGGGATGAGTCGTGGCCCGTGGGGGTCGGGGACTTCTGCCGTAAATCCGAAGACGGGCCACCGCGATGTCAGAACCAACTCCTGACAATCAGACATTAGAGGGGCAACGACTCGAGTTGCTGCATCGGGTCCAGGACTGGTTGGAGATACCGATGCTGGTGCTGGCCTTCGTGTGGCTGGCGCTGTTCGTGGTCGAGATCCTCTGGGGATTGAATCCCCTCCTCGAGACGGCCGGCTACGTCATCTGGGCGTTGTTCATCCTGGATTTTGCCTTAGGCTTTGCTCTCGCTCCCCATAAAGGGGGCTATCTCAAGGCCAACTGGCTCAAGGCGATCGCCTTGTTGGCCCCGGCCCTCCGCGCGTTCCGGCTCGTGGGCCTGTTGCGCACTGCCCGAGTCGCGCGAGTCGCGGGGGCCACGCGGGGGTTGCGACTGCTGCGGGTGGTCAGCAGTCTCAACCGCGGCATGCGCGCGTTCGGGGCCAGCATGAGCCGTCGCGGATTCGGCTACGTGGCCGGGTTGACTCTGATCGTCACACTCGTGGGCGCGGCGGGCATGTATTCGTTCGAAGGCCACACGGGTGGGCCCGGACTGAACGGTTACGGCGAGGCGCTATGGTGGACGGCGATGCTGATGACCACGATGGGTTCCGAGCAATGGCCTCAGACGGCAGAGGGCCGCATACTGTGTTTCTTCCTCGCGTTGTACGCCTTCGCGGTTTTTGGGTATGCCACGGCCGCCCTCGCCACCTGGTTCATCGGCCGCGACGCTGAGAATGACGAAACCGAGTTGGCGGGGGCCAAACAACTGACTGCCCTCCGGGAGGAAATATCCGGCTTGCGCAGTGAGATCCGCGCGCTGTCGCGTCGTCCGCCGGAGTCGTGACAGGCGGCCGACCGGAGCCGCTGAGGAGAAAGCCGGCGAGATACCCGTCGTCATGGGTCGTTGCTGCCATCGGGCTGGTGCTCGTGGTGGGGTCGGCGGGGTCCATACTCTACAAGCCATCATCGGTGATCGTCTGCACCGGCGATCGTTACTCAGGTCGACTCGGTTGTCCCCCAGCGGCATGGCTTCCTCGTCCAGATTTCCGTTCTGAACTCGGGTGGATCAGTTGCAGCGGGATTAGTGGTCGAGGCCGCGCTCAAGAACGAATCCGCCACGCTAGCACCAGCACGATCACGATGGGCTACGTGCCGTCGGGATCGCGCAGGAAGGGCCGGGCTTTAGTGTACCCAAAGGGTTGCATCCGCGATGTCGTGAGCTCGGTCGACAAGAGGCGCCCTCTGTGTCCTTCGTGGTGAAAAGTTCGGGTGGTGATAAATGCACCTCCTTCCGCCCGAGCCTTCCGTTTCGTATGTTGTTCGTCATGTTCACGCTCCTCCACCGCAGCCGAGCCATGGCCCTGGCCATGGTACTCCTCGCCCCCGGTGTCGGCGGGAGTGCGGTGCAATGGCTGCACGCCTGTCCGGTCAAGGCGGCGGCGGTTGCCGATCATCAGCACCACGACCAGACGCCGGCCGACGCGGATCACTCGCAGAGCTGTCAGTGCATTGGTTCCTGTAACGCCGCCGGCACGGCGTCGCACGCTCAGCCGATTGCCGTTGCCAGTACAGTCATTCAGCCTGATCTCCACGTGGCCCCGCCTGCCGGCGTCAGCTTCGTCCCGGCCGGCACTCCTTCCGATCTCCTTCCGCCGGCAACCGCTCCACCCCTCC
>Ga0136635_10000110_pt1 | contig 18512 bp, 11 predicted proteins | sample AntDrymeUQ852106_2_FD_105495 | JGI IMG/M metagenome (GOLD analysis project Ga0136635, IMG submission 105495) | Polar desert sand microbial communities from Dry Valleys, Antarctica - metaG UQ85 (21.06) | ecosystem: Environmental > Terrestrial > Soil > Desert | place: Antarctica: Dry Valley... | reverse complement strand
CCAGCCGGGTTAATGCCTTATGGCGCGCTTCAGCGATCGGGTCCAGTCCCGAATCGGCCTGCTTCTTCGGCTGATCCAGTTGCTTCACTTGAGCCATCGCAATAGGGCCAGTCCCGCCTTTGGGTCGTAATGGTTTGGGAAGCAGTTGTCCGGACCGCAACAGAGTCTGAGCCTGTTTAACTTCCACGCTTTCAGGCATCAGCTGCAGGGCCTTATTGACCAATTCAGAGGTCTTTTGCATGTTACCTGAACGCTGTACAAGACTGGCCACAGCAATATATTCTGTAGCAGCCCGCGCTTTGTGCCCCATGCGTTCATGTACAAGAGCGAGGCGCGAATGGGCCATCACATGATCCGGATCGAGCGAGGTCACGCGCACCCAGTTCTCCATGGCTTTGTCCACATCGCGCTGGTTGAGGAAAAGTTCTGCGGCTCGGGTTGCCGCAATAATGGCTTCCTTGAGATGTCCCGTGCGTTCCAGAAGCTGCGCGAGTTTTTCCATGGGAACGGGGTCGTCAGCTGTGATCTGCGCGACACGTTTATAAATCTGCAGAGCTTCATCAAAGTTGCCTTGCTGGAATAATGCCAGCCCCAGACTATTCAAGGCCTTGGGGTGATCGGGCATTTCCTGGAGGGCTTTACGATACGCCGCGGCTGCCTTGCCCCATTCCTGGTCCCAGGCAGCGGAGTGGCCTTCGTTCATTGACTTTTGGAAAACGTCTTCTCGTCCGGGCATGGATACAATTATAACGTAGAGAGGGGAGCCATTTGCCCTGCATAGGGCTTATGTTTATATTGGTTTCATATCACCCCAGTTGGGGCCGTAGCGCGCTTCGGTGGAAAGCGGAGTGCTCAATGGATAGGCGTTTGACATTATCTCCTGAACTATGCGCGCTGTTTCTTGCACTTCATCTTTTGGACATTCAAACACAAGTTCATCGTGTACTTGCAGGAGCATCCTGGCTTTCAACCCGGCTGCCTTCAGAGCAGGAGGAATGTTCAACATCGCGATTTTCATAATGTCTGCCGCAGTGCCCTGCACAGGCGCATTGATGGCCTCGCGTTCTTCGCGGTTTTTCACCTGGACGGGGGCTTTGCTTTGTAACGCGGGGAAGTACCGCCTGCGTCCAAGCAGTGTTTCGACATAGCCCTGTTGCGCGGCTTGCTTGCGAATTCCATCCAGATATTTTTTGATGCCGGGGAATTTCTCGAAATAGGCTTTGACAAATGTCTCCGCTTCAGCCAGCGTTAACTCTGTGGTACGTGTGAGACCGAATACAGACATTCCATAGATGAGCCCGAAGTTGATCGCTTTCGCGTGACGGCGCATATTCCTGGTGACCGCTTCCGGACCGACGCCGTAAATGGCTTGCGCGGTAGTGGCATGGATATCCTCATCCGCGCGGAACGCCGCCAACATCGCCTCATCCTGAGCCATGTGCGCAACGAGGCGCAACTCGATCTGCGAGTAATCGACGGAGAGCAACACGTGGCCTTTGCCTGCCACGAACCCGTGACGAAGACGCCGGCCCTCTTCCGTACGGATCGGTATGTTCTGCAAATTTGGATTCGACGAGGATAAACGCCCCGTCACCGCACCGATTTGACTATAAGATGTGTGTACACAACCTGTATCGGAGTTCAATGCGGCTTGAAGAGCATCAACGTATGTCGATTTTAATTTGGAAAGTTCACGATGCTCCAGGATCAAATCCACAACGGTATGTTTGCCGCGTAACAGATCCAGTACGCCGGCCGAGGTGGAGAAATGTCCACTTGCAGTTTTATTGCCTCTATCAGGTGGCTCGAGCCCGAGACGGTTGAAGAGGATATCCGAAAGTTGCTGTGTTGAATTGAGATTGAACGGTTTCCCAACCGAGTCAAACACTTGCTTTTCAATCTCAGCCATTCGTTTCTCAAGTCGTCTGGCTGTCTCTTTAAAGAAGGGCAGGTCAAGCGAGACGCCTGCCATCTCCATATCCGCAATGACAGGCGTTAGAGGCAGGTCAATTTCATAAAGTAATTTTTCACCATTGACGCGTTTCAAATCTTCACGCTGGAGAGGCATCAGGCGCAAAGGGACTTCCGCATCTGCAACGGCATACGGTGCAGCGGATTCAATTGCCACATTTGCCATCGTGATCTGCTTCTTGCCTTTGCCGATCAATTCTTCGATATGGGTCATTTCTTCGCCCAGTTTCACAAAGGCAAGATTTTTCAATCCCAGATTGCGCGAAGACGGATCAATGATGAACTCGGCCAGCATGGTGTCGAACGTGAGCGGCGAGACTTTCAATTTATGCTTCGCCAAAACAATATAATCGTATTTCGCATTGTGCGCGATCTTGCCGATCTTCGGATCCGTCAACGGCTCCTTGAGCGCAGCAAGGACTTGTTCAAGCGGAAGATTTGTCCCTGCCTGATGGCCGACAGGAATGTAATATCCTTCGCCTTCCTTGATGGCCAGTGAAATGCCGACGATATCTGCTCTCATCTCCTCAGTGGAAGTGGTTTCGGTGTCAAAGGAAATAACCTGCGCTTTATTAAGTTCCTGCACAAGGTAGGTCAGCTTCTCGGGTGTATCCACAATCTCAACCTTGATGTTCGACTCGATCTTTGGAGCGGCAATCGTTTGCGGTTCATCCCCGAACATGGACATCTGTCCCCCTGCTTTTGAAGGGGCAGCAGAGTGTACTTCCTCCTTGGCAGTCAGCCGCTCAAGGCTTTTGAGAAGCGAGCGGAATTCCAGTTCCTTGAAGAAGGATTCTATTGACTCAACATGCCATTCCTCAACCTTTGCGTGTTCAAGGTCAAATTTGACATTGAGGTCGGTTTTAATCTGCGCAAGGTCGCGGCTCATATAGGCGTTCTCTTTGTTCAGTTCAAGTTTGGACTTCCAGCGGTTTTCAACTTCATCAATATGGGCATAGATATTATCCAGCGTCTGAAATTTTTCAAGCAGGGTGATGGCCGTCTTTTCGCCAACGCCTGCCACGCCGGGAATGTTATCTGACTTATCGCCTACGAGAGCTTTGTAATCCACGACCTGGTCCGGACGAACGCCGAGTTTTCTGATTACATCCTCCTCTTTAACATAATTCTGGTCATCACCTGCAAGATAGACAGCCGTGTGCTCATTGACCAACTGCAGCAGGTCGCGATCACCCGTAATGATCTTGACACCGAGACCTTGTTCGGCGGCGATCCTCGCAATGGAGCCAAGCACATCGTCTGCTTCAAAACCTTCCATTTCGAGGCGCGGGATGTTAAATACATCCACCAACTGCCGGATGCGCCCGATCTGCGGGGTCAGGTCATCAGGCATTTTGGCGCGTGTCCCTTTGTAGGCAGGGAAGATCTTATCTCGAAACGTTTTGCCGGTATCGAATGCAACAGCAATGTAATCGGGTTTCTCCTGCTCAAGGATCCGCATCAGCTCACGCGCGAATCCATAGGTGCCCGCGGTGGGTTCACCTCTCGACGTTTGCCAGCGTTGACTTCCGCCTCCGCCTGCTGTGAGAGCAAAGTACATGCGGTAGGCGAGGGCATGTCCATCAATCAGATAAAGTGTAGGGGCCATATCAGTGTCCAATAGTCAGTAGTTCATGTTCATTGAATGGTTAAAAAAAGACACGGAGTAATTATACTCCGCGCTCATTAGGCCATTGTTAGGAAGCGTGGCAACCTGAACAATGATGTCACTTACCTTCTTGGCTGCGAATATCCCTGCCGGGTGCGGGTCTGTTTAATGTAATCTTTTACAAGTTGCGGGGGATGGGGCTGTGTTCCACCCATGATCAGGTAACCCGGTGCCCAGAAATCACCCGAGGGATTTTCCTTCTTCATCGGTGTGAATTCGAGGAAGATTTTTTCAGAAGTTTGCTGGCGCACAATGCGCATTAAATAGCCTGGTGAAGTAGCCGGTGGCACATTTACCACCCATTGCACATACTCAGGACGCACAGCCAGATATTCCAGCCGCCAGCCAAAGGCGATGCAGATTTGCGGCAGCCACGTCGACAACCGGTCTGACATGTCACCCGTTAGATAATGTGAGCTGAAACGCGGCACCAACAAACAGGCATACGTCAAATTATATAGGCCGGGTGCAATTGGCTCGAGCATCACGCGGCTGGCCACTTCTGTGATGGAATGAGGCCGAGTCTCATCCAGCTCGCCGGGCATGGGTCTGCGAAGCGGAGTCTCAGGTCGCTGACGCGACTTTGAAGGCATCGTCGCATCGAAATTCTCAATCCCGCCCACGCGGGACTCAACAGTCTGTTCGTCAGCCTGATTCGACATCAATAAATCGCTCACGCGAACGGAGGGTGCGCTCTCACGGCTATAGTTGTTCAAACGGGATGAAGAAGGACGCGTGCTCCACTCTGTTTCATCAGGTAATGGAGTCATTCCCCGTTCAGGCCTTGGTGGCGGAACATCTGAAAGAATTTGAGAGATATCCGGCATTTCAAGATCAGAGCTGCTCTCATCATCCAACCCTTGTTTGGGCGCATCAGACGAAGCCGGAAAATGTTTCTGTTGTTCAACATGTGGCTCCATCCCTTCGGAAACCGGTGTCGAGAGTAAATTCACCAGTTGCCCGGCCTGCGTGCGGATGGTGCTGAAGGGCGTTTCAGCATCGAAGACCAGAGCCAACACCACATCGTCTGCAAGCCGCGTGGCATAAAGCATGTGCTCGGCTTTGGTTGCCTCAAGGCGGACAAAGCGTAATAGGTCACTGCCCTTTTGCCCATCCCAGTGACGGGTGATGGTCATGGCCAGTTCTTTTGCCGCACCTTGTGAGAGCTGCCCGGCGTATGCCCACAAATGAGCCCCGCGCGTGATCAACGCCGCCTGCGCGGAAGACTCAAGCGTGAGACGCGTCAGGTGTTGCGCGGCTTTGGTCACATCCTGCAGCCAGGGAAGCCCCGGGCTGGCTGTCTGAACCACACGAGGGTCTGTTAATGGTTTGGAATTCCTGGAGAGGGGCGTGGAGTTATCATTTAGCATGGTTAATAAATCCGGTAAGTAATATGATTTACGCAGTGATGTCCATGGGCGGATCTCATCCAGCGCGGGAAGCGAGTCCTCGACAGCAAACAGGACCAGATCGATATTTGAGTTCAGAGTACGGAGCGCCAGGCCAATATCCGAGACGGCTTTGTATCCAAGGTCCATATCAAGAAAGGCAAGTGTGCAGTTTTCTTCATCTGCACGTACAACCGCTTCACCTTTTCCTTTGGCAACATGAACGCGATAGCCTTCCTTCCCTAATCCCTGGAGCAATACTTTTGCGAAGTTAGCATCTGTGGTTACGAGCAGCAAATCCTTGGCCATCTTCATTAAAGTGTATCACGTCAGAAGTGCATCGGCAAGCCTGACTCAAAGACAAGCTTACGAAAATACCGCTAATTTGTCTAGTCAACTTGATTTTCCCCTACATTTGTGCTATCAATAGAAAAAATTTTACGAGGGTTGAATGCATCGAGAACGAGTATCTGAAAATGTCTTTTGGTTCCAGAGCGAAATTTATGCCCAGGTAACCGCAGGTGTGGTGGCTGGACCGCAATGGGCGGTGGTGATCGATACACTGGCTTTGCCAGATGAAACGCTCAGCATCCGCGAATTCATCGAGCATGAGTTGAATGTGCCTGTGCGGTATGTGATCAATACACATTATCATGCAGACCACACATGGGGGAACTGTTTCTTCCCAGGGGCAACGGTCATTGCGCACGCGCTCTGCCGCGACATGCTGGAGGAACGCGGGGTACCCTCTCTGGAAGCGGCGAAAAGGCAAAATCCGGCGTTGCGCCAGGTGAAGATCGTTTTGCCGCAAATGACCTTTGCGGAAGGTGAACTCACCCTGCGCGTTGGCAAGAAGAATTTGATCCTTTCCCTCGCAACGGGCCATAGCAAGGATGGGATCGCAGTACTGGTCGAAGAGGATCGTATTCTGTTTGCGGGAGATTCATTCATGCCGTTGCCGTATATAGTGGATGGTGATATTGACGAAATTATGGCATCCATCAAGCGCATGGGTCGCATGGGGCTTGAGAATATCGTTCAGGGGCATGGTGATGTCATCCTGCGCGGTGAGATCGATGCAGCAGTAAGGGAGAATTTGAACTATCTTTCTGCAATCAAAAGGGCCGTCAAAGCCGCAGCGCGGCGCAAGAATGCCATTGAGCTTCTGGACAATATCACAATTGAATCTTGTGGCAAGAGCCGTGTATATCTTGGTGGTTTGGCACAGACATTACATCAAAGAAATTTGCATGCTTTACTGCAACAGATGCAGGACTCCCAATAACTGCGAACCATCTTGACTTTAAAGATAAGGAGCCAGGCTTTTACGGTCTGGCTCGTTTTATCTCATTTACTCATCTCGCGCAAAACAGCCCGCATGTTGCTTCAATACAGATTTATTTTCAAGTACCCCAGTTGGATAGTGCGTAACATCAATTATCTGCCCTCCCGCCGATAATACCGCTGATTATCAGATCCTCCAGCTCTTGTTTGTTAAGAATATCCCCCAAAACCATGTTTGTGTGCTCGCCCAGCCCAGGTGCAGCACGTTTTGGGCCGCGCGCAAATACAAACGGCGTGTTCAACCCAACGGGTTGACCATTTTCCTCGCGCACAAAGCCACGGGCCTTCACCTGTGGATGTGATAGCATTTCCTCGAACGATATTATGGGTTCCACGCAGCCATCACTAGCGGAGAAGACCTCAAGCCATGCGGCCAGCGTCCGTTGTTTGAATGTGGCTGCCACTTCACCTTTGATCGTACGATCGAATTGGCGTGAGAGCAGATCATTGCGCCCGGTGATTCTGCAAAAATCACTCCAAAACGTGGGTTCCAACGCGCCAAGCGACAAATATTTTCCATCGGCTGTTTCATAGATGTTATAACAAGCCAAACCACCGTGTAGTGCCAGTGTGCCGCCTGCCACGGGCAAGCCGCTAAAAAAAGCTGCGCCAGCCATTGGCATCATCCATGAGAGAACGCCGTCTAGCAGAGCCACATCCAGGTAAGTGCCCTGTCCGCTGCTCTGCCGCCCCACTAGTGCGCTGAGAATGGCGATCCCCGCCAGCATTGCCCCACTTAGATCAGCAACAGTCACGCCATACGGCGTAGGCGGTTGGCCTTCCACTGCATTCAATGCCAGTGCTCCGCTAATCGCTGTGTAGTTCAAATCATGTCCAGCCCGGTGGCGATAAGGACCATTTTGGCCGTAGCCTGAAAGAGCACAATAGATCAGATCCGGCTTGGCTGCTCGCAGCGATTCATAATCAATTTTCCAGCGTGCTGCTGTTCCTGGCCGAAAACTTTCGAGTACTACATCTGCAGTTGCGGTTAGGCGCATGAGGACTTCACGGCCACGCGGGTTGCGGTAGTTGATCGCAACACTTTTCTTTCCCCGATTGATCATTTCAAACATTTTACCGAGCCCCATCTTGGCAGGGATGAAACGGGCATAGTCACCTGTGGTGGGTGTTTCTACTTTGATTACTTCCGCCCCCAGGTCAGCCAGCAATTGCGTAAGATACGGCCCCGGTGAGAGGCGTGAAAGGTCGAGGATGCGTATTCCAATGAGAGGCTGGTACATGGTCATCTCCTAAGAAAGGCTCAGTTAATGGGCTAGTCAACGATCATTTGAATGATGCAATTCCCCGTAACACAGTAGTTCCCAGTAAGCTCCTTTATTGCTTCGTCAGCTTGACGTTGTTCTTTCTGGCTCTCAGCCATCCATTTAAACTGTATTTGATGACACGCTCCTTGCCGGCGAGCAACTTCTGAATGTTTGGACGCAATGCCCAGAGCAAAAGAATCTCTGCGACTACGCCATACCAGATATCAACAGGATCTTGTTGTCCCAGCCTGGCACGTATAGCGAAGACAATAATTATTATGATGGGAATAGTCATCGTTGCAAGGGAGGCAATGCCAATTGTGAACCACACTACCGCTCCGACTGCAACGACGACAGGGAACATTGGCAACCATAAACCCATCGCCCCGCCGACGGCAGGCGCACCGCCTGCACCACCGCGCAAACGCAGAGTCCCATTTTCATCCCGTTCGGCCAAAAAGATGGAATGGTTATGCCCGAGAATAGCTGCAAGTGGAGCAAGTACATGCACAGTATGATGCTCCGGGCTGATCGCCTGCGCTATCCAAACAGCCACAGCGCCTTTTAAGATGTCCAGGATAGCGGTGAGCAGACCGGCCCCAAAGCCTGCGGCGCGCACTGCATTTGTGCCCCCTGTACGTCCGCTTTCCACTTTTCGAATATCTTTGCCCGTTTTGAGCTTTACAATTAATAAACCAAAGGGGATGGACCCTAAAAAATAACCAAGTACCACAGCTCCAATATCAAACAGAATCTGCATTATTGCTCCTCTGGGTGGTCTACCATTGCAAACACAGGAAAATCAATAAGGTTTCTCTATTCGATCATCCGCAGGGTCACTTCACTTGCCTCCCCATCTTCGATCCAAAAGCAGCGCGCCTGCCAGCGATCCTCGATTCGCGACCAGATGACGTGGATCACCTCATAAGCCGCCTCCGCGATGTCAGTAGCGGAGGCAGTTTCAGGCCCCGCGGGATGCGAATGAAAGATGCCAAGCAGATCGAGCCCGCTGGATTCAATCCAGTCGAAAGCTTTGAGTTGTTCATAGGGATCCATCACGAATCGCACGGGACTTTGCGCCTGATTCCGTACCCCGATCACTTTCTCCACCCGGTTGTCTGTACCTGCCAACAGGCCACATGCTTCGAGGGGAATGTGGCTGTCAACATAATGGAGCATTTCCTGCCAGTGCTCTTTATTCATGGTCAGGTGTCGCGTCATATTACCTGATAACGATTGCCAGTCCCCAGCATAAGGCCGTGGCAATCACCGGTTCGAGCGCGGCGCGCTGGGTGGGAAGGTCCTCGCTCAGATTAATGGCAAGGTTGGTCAATCCATACAACGGACCAACAAGCATTAACCCGAATTGGATTGGAGAGAGAGGCCAGTAATTCAGGCCTGCCGCGATCTGTATACAAACAAACGCGATGCCCACTGCCCATGGATATTCCCAACGGCCGCTTAGGCGCAGGTGCAGGATGCGCAGGCTGGCAAGCGCCGCAGCAAGGAACAAAGCTGGAATCATGAGAAAGAGACGTGCATCGCTGTAAGACAAGGCAACCGTGAGGATAAAGAAGAGTGTATAAGAGATGGCGGTCAAGCCTGCTATGGCTGATGCGTAATAGGGCGCCCCCGGGTCCACAACGATGTATTCTGCGAGGAACACAAAGAAGAGGAACGCGCCGCCGATCGCGAAACCAATCCACCATGCTATTCCGGGAGGCAGAATGGTCAGCGGCACGCCGATGACAAAGGTGGTGAGTGTGGGCAGAATCCACCATTGGAAGGTGGCTCGGCCGTTGAGTGAGGGATGGCCGCGCAGGAGCCAATCCATGCCAGTGGCGGTAAGCCCTGCCGTCAGTACACTCATGGCGGTGGAAATATTCAGTGGAAGCGAGAGAAAAAAACCCGGTAGCTGAACTTCGAGGTTGAATTCGGGAGACCGGATGAGATGATCCAGAGCGAAAGCCAGCAAGACGGTCGAGGTCAAAACGCCGATACGGTCGGAATCTGGCAGGTAATTTGGTTCATTCATGTGTGCATTGTACCTGCCCTATAGACGGCTGCCAAGACAGGGTCGGTATGGTAAAATTAACCGGTTATGAACGTGCAGAAACTCGAAACGCTACCCCCGCCGCCCGGCGTAATTGGATCGCTGAGGGCCGGGTTTGACGCTGTTTCCAGCCATATAAAACTGATTTTGTTCCCTTTAGCCTTGGACGTGTGGCTGTGGCTGGGTCCGCGCTTGAGCGTGGACGGGTTACTGAGCCCCCGCTTGAAGTTCTTATTCGAGCAGGCGGGTAGGGGACTAGTATCTCCCGACGATATGCAGAGAATTGCTGGTGCCCAGGCATCCTTCATGGAAGTATTGGAGCGGTTTAACCTGTTCAGCCTGCTTGGTAAGCTGGTGACTTTTCCAATTGGTGTTTCCAGTCTATTAACCGTGATCATGCCTGTAGCCACTCCATACGGAGAGCAGAGGGTTGTGCAAATCTCATCTCTGCCGGGTCTAGTTGGGCTTGTGTTCCTGTTCATCCTGATCGGCTGGGTTGGCGGAGGCTTGTACTTCCGCTGGGTATCAGGAACAACTTTGGGTGGCGAAGAAGCTGGTATCAGTTCCGTGTGGGCAATCATCCAAACCTTTCTCCTATCTGTGATCTGGTTTATCGGTTTGATGATTGCTATGGTGCCGGTTTTCCTTGTACTCACGCTTCTGGCGTTGATCAGCCCGGCGCTGGCCAATGGCGCGGTATTTGTGATGCTGATGCTGTCTTTCTGGTTGATCGTTCCACTGTTTTTTACGCCGCACGGAATTTTTGTGCGCCGGCAGAATGCTTTTTCCTCTGTTCTCTCGAGCTTGCGGATGGCGCGCTTCACGCTCCCGACAAGCGGAATGTTTGTATTGAGCGCATTTCTGCTTTATAGAGGTTTGAATTATTTATGGAGCGTGCCGCCCAATAATTCGTGGATGCTGTTGATTGGAATTGCCGGACATGCATTTATCACGACTGCATTGCTGGCGGCGAGTTTTGTGTATTATCGAGATATGAATGCCTGGTTGCAGACTGTCTTTGAGCAGGTAAAACAGAAACAAACCATAACAGGTCGACGAATATAGTTACTTATCCTATCCATTCCCTTTGAGATAGGCAACTTTGGAGGTTTTGTGACAAAAGAGAAGATCAATACAAATTATGATGCAGGAAGTATTCAAGTCCTGGAGGGCCTGGAAGCTGTTCGCAAACGTCCGGGTATGTATGTGGGCGGCACAGACGGTAAGGCTTTGCATCATCTGGTCTATGAAGTGGTAGATAACGCGATTGATGAAGCTCTGGCTGGAGTGTGTGATCGCATATATATTACCATCCATGAAGATTCGAGTGTCTCCGTGGAGGATAACGGGCGTGGTATCCCTGTCGGCATTCATCCGCACATGAAGAAGTCTGCGTTGGAAGTGGTAATGACCACACTGCACGCGGGCGGTAAGTTTGGTGGAGGTGGTTACAAAGTCTCCGGCGGTCTGCACGGTGTGGGGGTAAGTGCGGTCAATGCATTATCAGAATGGTGCGAGGTGGAAGTGCGCCTCGGTGGACAGGTTCATTTCCAGCGCTATGAACGCGGCTATCCAAAAACGCCAGTGAAAGTGATCGGCAAGACAAAAGCTGATGATACGGGGACCAAGGTCACGTTCAAATTTGACCCGCAGATCTTTAAGGAAGATAACATCGATTATCGTTTTGATACGCTGCTTCAGCGTTTCCGTGAGATGGCGTTCGTCACACGTGGTGTTACCATTAAATTCATCGATGAACGCAATGATCGTGAAATGACTTTTTACTTCGAAGGCGGAATTACATCCTTCGTGCGTTACCTGAACCGCAATCGGGAAAATCTGCATTCCGTTGTGTATGTGGAAAAGGATATTGACAATATCGGTATTGAAGCCGCGATCCAATATACGGATGCTTATACAGAATCTGTGTACTCGTTTGCAAATACCATCAATACTATTGACGGCGGTACACATCTTACAGGTTTGCGGTCTTCCCTGACACGCGTCATCAATGACTACGCCCGCAAGAATGGCCTGCTAAAGGATGCTGATCCCAATTTCTCAGGTGATGATACTCGTGAAGGTCTGACGGCGATTGTCTCGGTTAAACATCCCGACCCACAATTTGAATCGCAGACCAAAGTCAAGTTGATGAACCCTGAGGTGCAGACGTACGTTACACAGGTGGTGGGGGAAGCATTTTATACATTCCTTGAGGAGAATCCACAGGCAGCCAAGGCGATCATTGCCAAGTGCCTCACCTCTGCACGTGCGCGTGATGCGGCGCGTAAGGCGCGCGATCTTGTCATCCGCAAGTCTGCGCTGGAATCGCTTACCCTGCCTGGTAAACTGGCAGACTGCTCCGAGCGTGATTCGTCGAAGACTGAACTATATATTGTGGAAGGTGACTCGGCAGGTGGATCTGCGAAGCAGGGACGAGACCGTCACTTCCAGGCAATCCTGCCTTTGCGCGGCAAGATCATGAATACTGAACGCGCCCGCCTAGACAAGATTCTATCAAGCAATGAGATCAGAGCCTTGATCTCTGCATTAGGAACAGGCATCGGCGATAACTTCGACGTCGGGGGTCTGCGTTACGGACGCGTGATCATTATGACCGATGCGGATGTGGACGGAAGTCATATCCGTACACTGCTGTTGACATTCTTTTTCCGCTATATGCCGCAGTTGATCGATGACGGGCATTTGTATATTGCGCAGCCTCCGTTGTACCGGGTTGCATACAAGAATCAAATTAAGTATGCTTATACCGAAAAAGATAAGGACAAGATTGTCAAGGAGGTTGGTGAGAAGGCGAGTCTTCAGCGCTACAAGGGTCTTGGTGAAATGAACCCGTCCCAGCTATGGGAAACGACCATGAACCCCGAGAACAGGACCCTGCTCCTCGTTACTGTGGAGGATGCGGCTGAGTCTGACCGCACGTTTGATATGCTGATGGGAGATGCTGTGGATCCTCGCCGTAAATTTATCCAGACGCACGCGAAGGCAGTCAGGAATCTGGATATCTAAGTCGGTTAATTTAAACATCCCGCAGGTTAAAGTGAGCCTGTCAGATCGGTCTTCAAAACCTGTGGGATGTTTTTTCTAAGGAGGGGTCCGCCTCCTGCTTTGTTATGAAAGTACCATAGTTATTCAAGGGATGTGGGGTAAAATTTCGTAAACTTCTAATCTGGGCGCTATTTTCCTGTTGAATTATGTATCAGGCCTATCGTTTTAATAGAATTTTGAGCAGAGTGGTGCAGTCCGTTGTCCTTGTGTATCAGGGCATTGCGGCTATCGTTTGGATTTTGTCCTTATTTTTTGCATATAACTGGTTGAAAAATCCATTCATCGGAGGGTTATTCGAGCAGACCATGGTGCTGAATGGTTCGGATACAAGCGAATCAGGGAAGCAGTGGGCTTTATATGAACAGGGGTTTGGACTTGGTGATCAACTCAAATCTGTTGGGGGTCATACGATTTCAAATGCTGATGACTTGTATGATGCACTTCGTCTGTTCCATAATAATGAGACCATACCAGTTAGCATGCGTACGTCAGATGGTGACCTCAGAACAGTCAATATAACCCTCCAGCCATTTCCTCTGGCCGATCAAATTGCATATGTAGTGTTGCCAGCATTCTTAAGCCTGATGTTTCTGGGGATGAGTCTGTGGATTTTTGGTTTGCGCCGAACGGAATCTGCCGGCCGCGCATTTTCCATGATGGCTGCCTCACTTGCAATCGGGATTGGCGCTCTTTTCGATTTATACGCTTTTCACCGTTTCACTTATATATGGACAATGGCTGTTGCTCTGACCGGTGGTGCTGTGATTGACCTTGCACTCTGTTTTCCCCAGGAGGCGCGCTTTGTGCTTGGTCGTCCGTACCTCAGATGGCTTGGATATGCTGCCGCTATCCTTCTGGCTTTTAATGCATTTCCTTCCCTGTATGACTTCGCGAATCCGACCGCTTACTTTGATACATGGCGGATGATTTATATCTTTGTCGGTCTTTCGGCTTTGTTTTACTTCGGCGCGTTGCTATTCCATGCCTTTTTATCGTATTCACCGGTTGTAAAAAGTCAGGCAAGAACAATACTGTTCGGAGCACTGCTTGCGTTTGGTCCCATCGTTTTTTGGTTGTTATACTCTTCGTGGAAAAATGCAGTGGCAGGCCCGGCAGATTCTGTTCCATTCCATCCCTATCTCTTTATTCCTTTGTTTATTTTCCCGCTTGTCAATGGATATGTGATTCTGCGCTTCCGCCTCTTACGCACCGACTATTGGTTGCGCCAGGGAATCGTGTACTCCACGCTGACGGTTCTCGTGGTTGCGGCTTATGCCCTGGTGGTCAGCGGATTGAGTGCGATCTTGAGTTCGCTCTTTGCCATGACCATGCCCTCGGACAATCCCTATTTGATTGGTGTATTGGTCTTTGGGATCGCAGTTATTCTTGACCCGGTCCGTACTCGTTTGCAGAGAGTGGTGGATAGCACTTTTTTCCGCGGGCAACGTGCTTATGAAGACCGCCTCCGAACGTTCAGCCATGAGCTGACCGGCGCACTTGATTTGAATACTATTGGGCGCGTAGTACGCCAGCAAGTTTCAAGCAGTCTTGTACCTGACCGTCTTCATATTTATACTTTTGATGCTCTCAATGATCAGTATGTCGCGCTTGCCAATGGCGATGGCCGCCCAACCAGCGACATTCGCTTTGCGTCGAACAGTTCTCTGGTGCGATATTTTCAGAGGGAGAATATCCCGCTTTACCTGGACACGATCAACCCGCCTAGTATTTTGCGTGGGGATGAGGCACGCCTGTCATTGCTGGGAGTGCGGCTCTTTGTTGCATTGCCTGGTGCAACTAAACCTGTAGGATGGCTTGCCCTGGGTACACCACGTTCCGGCGGTGTGTACACACCCAAGGATCTGGATTTTCTCGACAATATTTCCGATCAGGCATCTGTTGCGATCTCCCGTGTCCAGACCGTTATTGACCTGGAACGCCGTGTACAGGAAATGAACGCATTGACACGCGTTTCGCAGGGCGTGAATGTCACTCTCACATTTGACGATGTTCTAGAACTGATCTTTGCGCAGGCATCACTGATCATTCCATCATCGCTCTTTCATATCACCCTTTACAATAAGGCTGGCAATTACTTCTATTATGGCTTTTGTGTGGATGATAATGAACGTGTGAGCGACCGTGAGAATCGCCCACTGCCTCTCAGTCTGGGATTGGGACAGGAAATCATCCGCAAAGCACACCCGATCCTCACACAAGATTATATGCGCGAATGTCGGGCGCGCAACCTCACCCCTGCGGCGCAAGGCATCTATGCCTGGATGGGCGTGCCTCTCAATGCCGGGGCGGACACCATGGGATCACTAAGCGTGGGGAGTGATGATGCAACAGTGACATATACGCGCGCACAACTTGACCTGTTGCAGGCCATTGCAGACCAGACGGTGGGCGCTATCGTGAAAGCCCGTCTCCTGCAGGAGTCTGAACAGCGCGCCCACCAGCTTTCCACGCTGAATGAGATCACCCGCCAGCTCACCTCCACATTGGAACAGGAGCCCCTTCTGCAAAACATTCTGGAGAATGCCGTCAGCATTTTGAACTGCGAAGCAGGAACTCTGTTCCTCGTGGATGAGCAGACCGGCGAGTTGATTTTCCGTGTGACAGTCGGACCCGTGGCTGGAAACCTTCTCGGCCAGCGTCTCCCTCCGGGGACCGGCATTGTGGGCCGGGCTGTGCAGGCGCGTGCCCCTATGATTGAGAATGATGCTCAACGTTCATCTGCCCGTTTTGAGGGCGCGGATAAGCAGACAGGCTTTGTCTCGCGATCCCTGCTCGCAGTGCCGATGCAGATCAAAGATCGGGTGCTCGGTGTGATCGAGGTCATCAACCGCCGCGACGGGCTGCCTTTCGTGGCCGACGATCAAAACCTGCTCACCGCCTTTGCCGGGCAGGCCGCAGTTGCCATGGAAAACGCACGCCTTCTGGCGCTCACTGATCAGGAACTTACAGCCCGCGTGGAAGAACTTCAGGTGATGGGCCGCATTGACCGCGAACTCAATGCCAGTCTTGAAATTGACCGCGCCCTGCGCATCACCCTGGAGTGGGCCATGCGCCAGTCAAGCGCCGAAGCTGGACTGATCGGCATGGTTGAAGAGGACCATCTGCGCATTATGGCGCAACAGGGCTATGATGATGTTTTGACGGATGAGGCAGATTCGCGCCTGCCTCTCAAATTGCCGGCCATTCAAACCGCTGTCGAAAGCGGACAGCCTAGCCAAGTTTCGCTTCTCAGCAATGGTGCGAAGGGAATTTTGCCTTCCGCGCACACGCAGATCGTCATCCCAATTCGCCGTGAGGCTCAGGTCATTGGCTTGCTTTTGCTGGAGAGCACAAGCGACTCCCAGGAAAACCTTGCCTTCCTTAACCGTTTGAGTGATCATGCCGCAATTGCCATTTCCAATGCACAGTTATACGATGAAGTCCAGCGTGCCAACCTGGCGAAGAGCGATTTCGTTTCCTTCGTCGCACATGAATTAAAGAACCCAATGACTTCCATCAAGGGTTATTCGGAACTGCTCGCAGCCGGGTCAGTCGGACCGATTAACGAGATGCAGACCAACTTCCTGAGCACGATCCGTTCCAACGTCGAACGCATGTCCGCGCTTGTTTCAGATCTAAATGACAATGCCAAGATCGAAGCAGGACGATTGCGTCTTGACTTTAAGCCGGTGGGTGTGGCGGACGTTGTGGATGAAGTTGTGCGTTCCACCAAACGGCAGGTGGAAGATAAACGTCAGAGTCTGGAGCTTGATCTGCCAGAGCAGCTCCCGCCAGTCTGGGCAGACCGCACCCGTGTTGGTCAGGTGCTTACCAATCTTGTTAGCAATGCGCACAAATATACACCTGAGGGTGGAAATTTAAAGCTGGGAGCCGAAGTGACAGCCAATCGATGGGAGCCCGGGGGCGTGGCGCGGGTCGTGCATTTGTGGGTAAAAGATAATGGCATCGGCATCAGCGTGGAAGATCAGACAAAGGTCTTTCAGAAATTCTTCCGTTCAGATGATTCGAAAGCCCGTGAAGTGCCGGGCACAGGACTGGGATTGAACATCACCAAGAGCCTGGTGGAAATGCAGGGAGGGCGTATCTGGTTCGATAGTGAATACAGAAAAGGTACCACCTTCCACTTCACCATTCCGATCGCGGAAGGATAACCAGCATGGCTATTACAGTTTCCATTGGTCAGACCCAGGCTTTGAATGGCCGCGAAGCGGGCTTGCAGGCAACCCATCACGCTTTGAACCGGCTGGGTTCCAGCGCGCCAGCCTTCAGCTTCGTTATCGCCTCGCATCAATACCAGGCGCGTGAAGTTGCCAGTGGTGTATCCAGCCTGTTGGGTGATACTCCGATGATCGGCTTTAGCAGTCCGGCAGGCTTAACAACCGAAGGCCTTCGCCCCAATTCCGTGATCGTTGTATTGCTGGCAGGCGACCTGCAAGCCGAGACGCACTGGCTGCCTGGCTATGCACAAAGCGCTCGCGAAACCGGAGCCAAACTCTCAAAGTATGCCGCCGAACAGAAGGATGCGCGCGCCCTTTTCTTTTTCGCAGATGGATTTAACGGGGACGCCGACCAGTTGTGCAACACCCTCTCTCATGGATCGTTTGCGCTTGCGGGTGCGCTCTCATCAGGCGACTTGCATACGGGTCATTCCTACCAGATCGCTGGGCCACAGACTGGAACTGGCGCGCTGACTGCCGCGTTTCTGCGTGGCAATTTGAAAGTGGGTGTAGGCGCTTCGCATGGATGGAACCCGGTGGGCAGTCAGTTCCGTGTGACACGCTCGCGCGGCTTCTGGTTGCGCACCCTGGATGGTCGTCCTGCTTCTGAAACGTATGCTGAATTATTTGGCTATCCTGCCCGGGAGTGGGCCTTTCCTCCCCTGAGCCATCTTGCGCGTTTGTATCCGCTTGGCGTGGAACAGGGAGATCAATTGGTTGTCCGCGCGCCCATACGCGTGGAAGCGGATGGCAGTTTCCGCATGAACGCTCCTGTCCGGGATGGTGCAGATGCTTATCTGCTTGTTGGCAGCCGTGTCTCCTGTGAAAACGCCGCGCATCAAGCGGCACAACAGGCGCTGCAGCAGCTTGAAGGAGCAAAGCCGGTTTTTGCTCTGCTGCTGGTGGATGTTGCCTGGGAGATGTTACTCAAATCGCACCCCGGCTCTGAGGTCACTGCCGTTCAGGATATCCTCGGAAAGAATGTGCCCATTGCAGGCGGATACTCGCTGGGACAGATCATCCCTGGTAAAGATTCAGCCACTCCTCAATTACTGAACCAGCATATTGTCGTGGTCGCGTTCGGGGAAGTTTAGTTCGCCTTTAAAAAGCTTTTTCAACAGATGATTGAAATTGAGCTTCAAATCCCTGACAGCGTGGATTCGGATACGTTGGTCAGGGTTGTTGAGCATATTTGTATTGCGAATGGTCTGACCTGTACATTGAGTGGAACCCTCGCTAGCTATCCCGGTTGTGTCCATTGGCATTTCAGGAAGGGAACGCAAAGAGGAATATTGGAAATCACGTGCTGGGAGCTGGAACGCTGCCTTTGGTTCAAAGTAGCGCAGAATCGAAGGGGCGAATGGATCGAAGATAGTATCCCGCTATTGAAAGAACGGCTCTCCCGTAATTAACGGGAAAAGCAGAAAGGATGTGCTAACATCGGAGTAGAAAGGTAACCTCCGATGAACAACAACGAATTACTCAACAGATTGCTCGGCATATCCAAGCTCCATG
>Ga0136635_10000109_pt1 | contig 18531 bp, 21 predicted proteins | sample AntDrymeUQ852106_2_FD_105495 | JGI IMG/M metagenome (GOLD analysis project Ga0136635, IMG submission 105495) | Polar desert sand microbial communities from Dry Valleys, Antarctica - metaG UQ85 (21.06) | ecosystem: Environmental > Terrestrial > Soil > Desert | place: Antarctica: Dry Valley... | reverse complement strand
GCGGCCTCCGCCGGGGCGAGCCCCGGGATGTGAGCCCGGGTGGTCGGCGACGCTGTGTGCAGCCGCACCATGGCCAGCCCGAACGCCCGGTCCAGCGGGCCGGCGTACACGTCGACCATCTGCAGCCGGCCGTACGGCACCAGGTCGATCCGCCGCCAGGACACGCCACGGGTCACAACCAGGTCGTCGGCCCGCTCGGCGTACCCCCACGACCGCACGGTGCGCGCCACCAGCGGCCAGGCGGCGAGAAACGCCAGCACCACAGCGAGGGCCAGCCCACCCCACCACTCGGCCTGCTCCGGCCAGACGAGCAGGGCGGCGAGCATCACCAGCAGCACCAGGGCGACCACGACGGCCCCGGCGACCCGGCGGGCCTTGGTCAGCCCGGGTCCGAGCCGGACCCAGGCCACGCCCTCCACCTCGAACGGGTCACCACCGGCCACGGCCCCGAGCGTACGGCCGCGGCGCGGTCACCGGCCTCAGGCGGCTTCGAGCTCCCGTCCGGCGATGGTCACAAGCAGCACGACCACCGCCACGAGCCGTCCGGCCCACTGCAGCGCCGTGAGCCGGCAGGGCCAACGAGTGTCTGGCCGGCCGCGCTGCTCCTGCTGCCGTGGGTGTGGTTCCTCAGCGCGGCGGCCGACCCACTGGCCCCACGCTCGGTCGGCATCGTGCTCGCCGCCTACACGGCGGTGACGCTCGCGGGCTGTGTGGCGCTCGGCCGCGAGCGGTTCATGTCCCGAGCCGAACCGCTCGCGATTCTGCTCTCGTGGCTGGCGTTGCTCCCGCGCGGCCGGCTGGCTCGCTGGGAGCCGCCACCTGGCGCCGAGGCGCTGCTCGGCGTGCTCGTGGGCGGGGTCGCGTTCGGTGCGATCCGTCGCTCGCAGCAGTGGACCGGGATCGACGCGGCGACCGGTGCGTGGGCCTATGCGCTTCTGTCGCTGCTCGGCTCGTGCGCAGTGGTGACGCTGCTGCTGATACTGGCGCGGCGGCTGGCCTTACGGGTGGACGGCGCTGCGGGAATTGCCCGTGCGGTGGTGCCCGCAGCGGCCGCGGTGGTGGTAGCCGTGGGGCTGGGCCGGAACCGGCTGACGTCAAGCGTGCAGCTGCTGCCGGGGCTGGTCGGCGACCCGTTCGGTCTCGGTTGGGACCTCTTGGGGCCGAGCATCGACGGTCTGGACCCCGCGCCGCTCGGCGTCGCCGGCCTGCTGACGGCACAGGTCGCGGTGCTGGTGGCTGGCCACCTGGTCGGCGCGGTCGTGGTGGCGTGGCGGCTGGGACGGCGGGCGCGGATGCCCGCCACCGTGGTGCTGGCGCTCCTGATGGCCGTCACCACCGTCGCCGTCCCCTCCCACTAGTGACCGGTCCCGTGAGAGTGACGTTTTTCCGCCGACACGCGGGACGAATCGGACACCAGCGTCACTCTCAGCGGAGCATCCGGTCCCAGAGGGCTGGGTAGGTCGCGCACCTCCACCGGCGGAAGGTGCTTGCTGGGGAAGCCGGCGGTCGGGTCGCCGTGGTAGCTCGCTGGCGCAGTCGTCATCGCGGATCCCTCGCGGTTAGTCGTGCGGGTGCTCGTGGTCATCGGTCACATCGGCCTGGTGTACGTGCTCGTGGGTGTGCGTCACGTCTTCGTGCGTGTGCCCGTGCTCGTGCCGCACGTGCTCGTGCTCGTGGTCGGTGTGCGCGTGCTCGTGCTCGCTGCCCTCGTGCTCGTGCTCATGCATGTGCGACTCGTCGTGCGAGTGCTCGTCGTTGTCGCCGGTGCTCTCGCGGTCCTTCTCGTTCTCGTTCTTGTCTGTGTCGTTCATCTCGCCTCCTCGGTGTTGGCCAGACCGGAAACGTACTCCGGACACCGCATCCGACGACAAGACCGCCACCGGTGGTTCGGCCATGATCGACCTGCACGCACAACAGGCGAGCCACGGTCGCGGACGGAAGGAAAGCGTTGCCCGAGCCACCCGTTCGAAACGCTCCGCCGCCGCCGTGGGTCGTGCGGTACGTCGCCAACCCCTTGATGCGCCGATTGCTCCCGACCCGGCTCGGGCGGTGGATGCCCGGCATGGCGGTGTTGCGGTTCCGGGGCCGGCGCACCGGCAACGCCTATGCGGTCCCTGCCGGCATCTACGACCATGCGGGCGCTCAGCTCGTCTTCTCCGAGTCGCGCTGGCCGGCGAACTTCCGAGGTGGCCTGCCGGTCGAGGTTGTCCGACGGGGCGTCACCACTCTCGGGCACGGAGAGCTCGTCGCCGACCCGGCCGTGGTCGGGCCGGCAATGCGCGCGGTGTTGGCAGCGGGCACATCGCAGCGGATGCTGGGGGTCGCGATCGACAAGGGGCACGCGCCGACGGATGCCGAGCTTGCGGCGATACGGCGGGCGATCGTCATCCGCCCGGTCGGCGCATCGTCCTGACCCGGACCAGGGGCTTTGTCCACAGTGCTGCACAGGTTCGAACGTGTGTTCGGCCACCCGGCTCCGAAAAGGACTAGATATGGAGCATGAGCACGATCGTCGAGGAGAGGCAGTCCGGCGGCTGGCTGCCGCCGGGCGGGCCGGGCGGCGAGCACCCGGTCGCGGCCTGCGTCACCGCCTTGGAGGAGTCGCTCGATTGGGTGGGTGAGGGCTGCTGCTGGGGGCTGTCGGACACCGAGGTGGTCGGTCTGGTCGACCGGGTGCACGGTGTCGACGCGGCGCTGGCAGCGCTGCGGCTGCGGCTGGTCGCCGAGGCCAACCGGCGCGAGCTCGGCGCGGCGGCGGGCACGGGTGTCGCGGCGACGTCCACGGCGGCCTGGCTCGCCGCCGGCCAGCGCCTCACTCGGCGCGAGGCCGGCCGGCAGGTTCGGCTGGCCGCTGACCTGGACACCCGCCACGAGCGGGTCCGGGCGGCGTTGGCGGCGGGTCGGCTCAACGTAGAGCAGGCCCAGGTCATCGTGACCGCGCTCGACCGGCTGCCCGGCTGCATCTGTGCGAAGCAGCGCAGCGACGCCGAAGGGTGGCTGGTCGAGCAGGCCCTCATGTTCGGCCCGGACGACCTGCGGGTGCTCGGCCGCCGGGTCTTCGAGGTGATCGACCCCGACGGCGCCGAGGCAGAGGAGGCCCGGCTGTTGGAGTCAGAGGAGCGTGCTGCCCGGGCGAAGGCCCGGCTGTGGATGCAGCGAGTCGGCGACGGCTCCACCCGGGGCGGGTTCAGCCTCCCCGACGCCCAGGCCGACATGCTCAAGGTCGCCCTCGACGCGCTCGTCTCCCCCCGCCGCCCCCACACGGGCAACGGATCCGGGGCCCTCGTCGATCCGGACCTGGACCAGTTTCGCCTGCCCTACGACCAGCGCCTCGGGCAAGCGTTCTGCGAGCTGATCGAGCACCTGCCGGTCGACCAACTGCCGCAGCCCGGCCGATCCACCCCGCGGATGGTGATCGAAATCGACTACCAGCGGCTGATCAGCGGCCTCGGCGCAGCCACCCTGTCCAGCGGCACCCGGATCTCGGCCGGCGAAGCGCGGCGGCTGGCCTGCAACTCCGGGCTGCTGCCAGTGGTCCTGGGCGGCGACTCGGTGGTGATCGACCTCGGCCGCGAACAGCGACTGTTCGACCACCACCAGCGGATCGCGCTAGGCCGCACCCAGCACGGCTGCATCGCCGACGGCTGCGACCGGCCACCGGCGTGGTGCGAAGCCCACCACTGCGCCCCCTGGTCAACGGGCGGCCGCACCGACCTCGACAACGCGGTCCTGCTCTGCGGCTGGCACCACCACCTGGTCCACGACACCGGCTGGACCGCCCGGCTCGCCCCCGACGGCATCCCCGAGCTCATCCCGCCCAGCAACGTCGACCCGACACGGACACCGATCCGGCACCGCCGCTTCCGACGACGACCACAGGCCTGACCCCGAAGGGGCAGGCCGGTCGAGGTGAGCGAGCAGGAGACCCTCCGTACGCTGCGGCGATGCGGGAAGTGGTCGTCGGCGTCGGGTCCGCGGTCGCCGGGCTTCCGACCCCGGACGGCGCCGAGACGGTCGTGCTGCCGCTCGGGCCGCACCATCCCTCGGCACACGGTGCGCTGCGGCTGCGGCTCACCGTGGACGGTGAGCGCATCGCGACCTGCGAGCCCGAGGTGGGCTTCATGCACCGCGGCGCGGAGAAGCTGTTCGAGGTCCGCGACTACCGCCAGATCATCATGCTCGCGAGCCGACACGACTGGGTCTCGGGCTTCTCGTCCGAGCTCGGCGTCGCGCTGGTCGTCGAGCGGATGCTGGGCATCGAGGTACCGGTCCGCGCCGTGTGGACCCGCACCCTGCTGGCCGAGCTGACCCGGGCGCTGGCCGGCCTGGCGTTCCTCGGCGGGCTGCCGCGCGAGCTGACCGGCGCGGTCGACCCGCTGCCGCTGTTCGCCGAGCGGGAGACGCTGCAGGATGTGGTCGAGGAGGCGGCGGGCGGGCGGGTGCATCTGATGATCACCCGGATCGGCGGGCTGCTCGACGACGTGCCGGAGGGCTGGCTGGACCGCGCGGCCGCCGCGGTCGTACGGGTGCGCGAGCGGGTCACCGACGTCGGCGGCGCCTTGCTCGCCGACCAGAGCTTTCGGGACCGTACGAGTGGCGTAGGCGTCCTCGACCGCGACACCGCACTAGCCCACGGCGTCACCGGCGCCGCGGCCCGGGCCTGCGGCCTCGACCTCGACTTGCGCCGTGACGACCCGTACCTCGGCTACGACGAGCTGCTCGCGGAAGGAGTGCTGCGCATCCCGACCCGGTCCGCCGGCGATGCGTACGCGCGACTCGAGCTGTTGCACACGCAGACCCTGGTCGCACTCGACCTGGCTGCCGCGTGCATCGACCGGGTGCACGCGCTGCCGCCCGGACCGGTCGGCGTGCGGCTGCCCAAGAACCTCAAGGCGCCCGAGGGCGCCGCGTACGCCTGGGTAGAGAGCCCGATCGGCGCGAACGGCTACTACCTCGTGTCGCGTGGCGAGAAGGTGCCGTGGCGGCTGAAGCTGCGCACCGCGTCGTTCGGCAACATCTCGGCGTTGCCGGCGATGGTCACCGGCGGCACCGTCAACGACCTGGTCGCCGTGCTTGCGTCGATGTGCTTCGTCACCGGCGACATCGACCGGTGACCAGCTAGCCGAGCAGGCCCTGCTCCTCCAGGTACGCCTGCGCGACGTCGTCCGGCTTCTGCCGTTCGAGGTCGACCGCCGCGTTCATCGCGGCGAGGTCCTCGGTGGTGAGCACGTCGGACAGCGCGTTCAGCGTTTCCTCGATGTCCGGGTTGGCGTCGAGGGTCTCCTGCGAGACCACCGGCACGAGGTTTTGCGAGACCTGTAGGGCCTTGTCGTCCTCGAGGATCACCAGCCCGAGCTGATCCAGACTGCCGTCGGACGTGCCGACCAGGCCGAGCTGCGACTCGCCCTCGGTTACCGAGTCCTTGGTCTGCTGGGTGCCGAAGCCGAGCGGCAGCACCTCCTCGATCTCGATTCCGTAGACCTTCTCCAGCCCGATCGCGCAGTCCGGTCGCTTGGCGCAGTCCTCGGCCGCCGCGAGCGTGATCGGCTCCCCCAGCGCGCCGAGGTCGCTCAGCGTGGTCAGGTTGTTGTCCGCGGCGTACGCCTCGGTGACCGCGAACGCGTTCTGGTCGGTCGCCTCGGCCGGCGCCAAGGCGACCAGGCCCATTGGCTGCAGTAGCTCGTTGAGCGCGGTGATGGTCTCGTCGACGTCGCTCGAGCTGACCTGCGGCGCGTCCGCACCGTTGACCCGAGCCTGCAGCTCGTCGGTGATCGAGCCCGCGTACTCGGGGACGAGGTCGATGTTGCCGCCCTGCAGGTCCTGGATGTAGACGTCGCGGGTGCCGACGAGCTCGGCGTCGACCGTGTACCCCGCCTCCTCCAGCATCAGCTGGTACATCGAGGCCATGATCTGCATCTCGGTGAAGTCCTGGCCGCCGAGGACCAGCGTGCCCTTGTCTTCGCTGCTGCTGCTGCCGCCGTCGTTCGCGAGCGGGTCGTCGCCGCCGCAGGCGCTGGCCAGCAAGATCGCAGCGAGGGCAGCCGATATGGCAAAAAGTCGACGCGTCATGGTGCCGCACCACCTTCTGTGTCCCGCGAGCCTCACGGCTCCCGCGTGTCCGGTGGGGCACCAAAGGGGGTGGGGCGCCCCAGTTCTTTTCAACCCCAGCACCAGGGCGCGAGTCGCGCAAGGCCGTCGAACGATCTACCGGGACACGATCAGGTCACGGCCCGGTCCCGCCGTGCGGCGGTACGCGCCGCGCGACGCGGGTCGAGCAGCCGTTCCAGCCCGGCCATCGCGCCCTCCAGCACGACCGCGATCACCGCGATGAGCAGCGCACCGGCTACGACCTGCGCGGTGTCGTTGCTCGTGAAGCCCTGGGTGACGACGTTTCCGAGCCCGGGCCCGGCGACCAGCGCTGCGATGGTGGCGGTCGCCCAGACCTGCACGACCGCCAGCCGCATCCCGGTGACGACTAGCGGCAGCGACAGCGGCAGCTCAACCCGGCGGAACACCTCGCCGCCGCGCATCCCCATCCCACGAGCGGACTCCACCACGTCCCGGTCCACCTCGCGCATGCCGACGTACGCGTTGGTGACGATCGGTGGCAGCGCGAACAGCAGCAGCGATGCCAGCGTGGCCAGCCCCGCGCGGCCGTACGGGCCGAGCTCATCGATCCCCAACGGCCCGACCGAGAGGATGACGAGGACCGCAAAGGTGGGCACCGCCCGGCCGACGTTGCTGATGTTGATCGCGAGCGCGCCGCCACGACCGAGGTGCCCGAGCCACAAGGCGAGCGGCAGCCCGACAACGGCCGCCACCGCGACGCTGGTCGCGGTGAGGAGTAGCTGCTGCACCAGGTAGACGGCCATGCCCTGGTTGCCGCTCCAGTTGGCCCCGTCGGTGAGGTAGGCCCAGACGTCAGCCCAGATCACGAGCAGCTCACCCCGCTCACACCCGGGCCCGCTGCCACGGGGTGAACAGCCGTTGGGTCCCGAGCAGCAGGACGTCGAACGCGATGGCAAGCAGTACGCAGAGCACGCTCGCGGTGAGGATCTGCGCCTTGAAATCGGAGTCGACCGCGAGGAGCAGCAGCTTCCCGAGTCCGCCGTTGCCTACGATCGCGCCAACCGTGACCAGGGCGACAGTGCTGACGGTGGCAACGCGCAGGCCGGCCATGATCACCGGGAGCGCAAGCGGCAGCTCGACCCGCAACAGCAGCTTGGCCGGGCCGTACCCAAGCCCCCTGCCGGCCTCGAGCACCTCGTCCGGGACCGCGCTGAGCCCGGCGAGGATGTTGCGGACGAGGATCGTCAAGGTGTAGAGCGCGAGGCCGATCACCACCGTCCACGGGCTGATCCCGGTGTAGGGCAACAGCAGGGAGAACATCGCCAGCGACGGGATGGTGTAGATGACGGTGCTCGAGCCGAGCACGAAGCCCGCCGCACTGGCGCTGCGACGGGCGAGCAGCGCGAGCGGGAACGCGATGACCGCACCGAGCAACACCGACACCACGGTGATCCAGACGTGCTCGGTCAGCTGGGTGGTGATCTCGCTGCTGTAGTCGGACAGGTACGCGGGGCAGAACCAGTTGTTGGCCGGGAAGGTGTAGCAGTCCCGGCTGGTGTCGATGCTCGGGAGCGCGGCTAGGGTCGCGGCATGACTCGCGAGGGCGCCCACGGCGCCGACGCTACAGAGGAGCCGATGATCCGGCTGCAGGGAGTCGGCAAGACGTACGGCGACGGCACGGTCGCGGTGCAGGAGCTCGACCTCGACGTGCCGCGCGGCTCGTTTGTGACGCTGGTCGGCCCGTCCGGGTGCGGCAAGTCCACCACGCTGAAGATGGTCAACCGGCTGATCGAGCCGACCAGCGGGACGATCACACTCGACGGCGAGGACGTGACCCGTACGGACGCGGTGGCGTTGCGGCGACGGATGGGATACGTCATCCAGCAGATCGGGCTGTTCCCGCACCAGACCGTGCGGACGAACGTCGCGACGGTCGCGTCCCTGCTCGGCTGGGACCGCAAGCGCACCAACGAGCGGGTCGACGAGCTGCTCAGCCTGGTTGGGTTGGAGCCGGCGAAGTACGCCGACCGGTTCCCGAGCCAGCTCTCCGGCGGTCAGCGGCAGCGGGTCGGGGTGGCGCGAGCGCTGGTTGCGGACCCGCCGGTGATGCTGATGGACGAGCCGTTCGGCGCGGTCGACCCAGTGGTTCGGGTACGGCTGCAGGACGAGTTCGTTGCGCTGCAGGAACGGATCGGCACCACTGTGCTCTTCGTGACCCACGACATCGAGGAGGCGGTGCGGCTCGGGCACAAGGTGGCGGTGTTTGAGCCGGGCGGCCGGCTGGCGCAGTACGACACGCCCGCCCGGGTGCTCGGCGCGCCGGCCGACGACTACGTGGCCGACTTCGTCGGCTCCGACCGCGGGCTGCGGCGGCTGGCCGTGACCGGCATCGACGGCTCAGACCTCGAGCACCCGCCGGTCGTACGCGACGACGACAGCCTCGCCGACGCACGGACGGTGCTCGCGCGCGAGGACGCCCGGTGGGCGGTGGTGACCACGCCGTCCGGGGACCTGCGCGGATGGCTGGCGGTCGACGAGGCGGACGGCAGCGGGACGGTGACCGAGCGCGGGCACCGAATGGCGGCCTGGCTGCCGCGCGACGCATCCCTGAAGGACGCGCTGGCGCGGATGCTGCAGCACGACGCCGGCTGGGTGGCGGTGCTCGACGGGGACAAGTTCTGCGGGGTGCTCACGCCGGCGACCCTGCACGGCGCGCTGCGCCGCTCGGTGGAGGCCGATGACCGCGGGGTCGAGCACGCCAGCGTGGAGCTGGAAGCCGCTGGCCCCGTCCACGCCTGAGGGACCCGGGTGCGATTTTCACGGGGTACCCCGTGACAGTCACGCTGCCCGAGAGTTGTGACTCCGCGGCAGCGTGTCTTTCCCTCGGGCGGTACAAGGGAAGGCGGGGGCTCATGCAACGAGGCTGCCGCGGAGAGCGCGCCGAAAGCGCTCGGCCACCGGGGCGAAGGCGAACAGGTCCGCCCAGATGATCCGGACGACGACCCAGCCGAGCGACCGGAGCCGGTCCTCCCGCACCTTCTCCCGGAACACCGCCTCTCCCGGGTCCTCCCTCGGCCTGAGGTCACGCTGGTACTTGCGTTTGCCATCGAACTCGCCGAGCACACGGTGCTCTGGCCAGGCGAAATCGGAGTACGCCACGAAGCTGCCGTCTCGAATCTCGTACTGCAGCTCGGATGGGGTGAGGTTGGCACGGCGCAGACACCCGCGGGCGAGCGTCTCGCCTCCGTTCGCGGCCCGCCCGTCGAGACGAGGGATGGTCCACCGAAGCGCACGCGAGCCAGGCACGTTCCACCATCCGTCGGCGATTTCCGACAAGGCTGCTGCGGTCGTGACCCCGCGATTGAGGGCAGAGTCCCCGAGGACCATCGCCTGGTCGTGACTCGACAACAGCATCGCGCCGGCGATCACATGGGCAGGCGGGCCGACCAGAAGTCCGTTGACCCGAGCACACTCTTCAGGCGCCAGTGGCCCTTCGTGCCGGTTGACGCCGTACTCGATTCGGCCGCTCTGGCCGCCAAGTGAGGTGACGTGGACGGTGGCGAGATCGGGTCGCCACGTCTCCAAACCCAGCGCGATTGCACCGGTCAGGTGGGTCAGTGCTACCGGCTCCAGCGCCTGCAGCTGTACGGCCTGAGCGAGCAAGATGTGCCGCGCCGTCGCATCGGCGGCCTGCCACGTCTCTCTCGTCGTGTACGCGCCGCGCCGGAGCGGATGCCACTCCCCGCTGCGCACCTGCCGGGCAATCGCGCGGGGGCCGTAGCCCGCAGCCCTCGCATCGGCGGTGAGGAACACATCGCTTGGAGTGGTGGCTCGGGGGAACAGGTCGTCCATGTTGACACCCTGGTCGGGTTCGAGGTCGTACGGCCCGCCGCGAGCTCGTACCTGTGGACACCGAGCCACACTCTCCGCCTGTCCCCCGGTGCACGACGGCGCTGCCCGAGGGTTGTATGCGCTGTCCGAGGGTTGCAACTCTCGGGCAGCGCACTTTTCACGGGGTACCCCGTGAAAAGTGCGGCGGCGGCTCAGGCGTGCTTGCGGGAGGGGAGGTGTTTACCGGCGGTTTCTGCCGCAGACTGGGCAGCGGACTCGCTGGCCTGCTGGTCCCAGCCGACGAGGTCGACCACGGTCGGCGCGTCGTCCTCCCAGAGCTCCTCCGCCTCCGCCGACGCCGATGCCGCGGCTGCGGGCACAACCGGTTCGGCGTCTAGCCGTACCTGCAGCTGGTGGACGCGCGCCCGCAGGTCGACCACCAGGTGTGCGGTGCGCTGGGCCCGGTCCTCGGCCTCGTCCATTCGGCGCAGCGCCATCCGCAGCGCCCGGCGCAGCCGGAGGATGATCATGTTTCGGGTGGTGACCCGCTCGGCCAGCCGGCGGATGATCGTGGCGTCCTCGCGCTGCCGGGTCGCCGCCAGCTGCTGGTAGTCCATCGCCAGCCGAACCCGCTCGGCCGCAGTGCTGCGGCGCACCTGCGTCAGCTCGTCGGTCACGACCAGCGTGGCCGCGACTCCGAGGGCGAGGGTGGCGACCGCGGCGATGCCGAGCGGCAGCGCGGCGCCGGCGGCGAGCGCGATACCGACCCCGACGCTGGCGGCCGCCAGGAGACCGACCGCGACCGTCAGCCGCACGCCGGCCGGACGGCGGCGCTTGGCACTTGTCGTCCAGGTCACACCGGGACGGTAGATGTCGGTCGCCGGCTCATCGCGGAGGCGCGCCGCGACCCGTCCCATCAGACTCAGGTGTCCCATCCGTACCATCGCCGTTCGAGCCCCGTGGGACCCGGCAAGACCGCTCGAGCGCCACCCCGCCACCAGCCACACCGGCGGCGCCGAGGGCCGCGAGCAGCCCGTGCACCAGCCGTTCGCGGGGCAGTGGCACGTCGGTCTGATTGGCGAAGCTGAGCGCGAAGGCCAGGTACGCCCCGGCCACCGCCGCCCCAGCGAGGGCCGACGCCTTCCCGAGCACCAGCAGGTTCACCGCTCGCTGGTGGTCGATCCGCTCCCGGCGCCGGTGCAGCGTGTGCCAGGTCGTGCCCGCCAGCGCAAACAGCACGACGGCCACGAACCCCAGGGTGAGCACCGACGTCCACGACACGGTCGGCGGCGTCCCCCCGGCGCGCTCGACCAGCGGCGGGACCAGGCCACCCGCGAGCGCTCCGACCAGGGCAGCCACCGCGAGCGTCGGAGCCGACGTCGGCCGCAGCCGGCCCGTCGGTGGGCCCGGCGGTGCACCGTCAGTCGAGCGTGATGGCACGGTCGTCGCGGCGGTTGACCCGCGGAGCGTCCGGGTCGTCGCCGAGGTCGGCGATCAGGTCGACCACCCAACCGTGACCGGTCAGGTAGGCCTCCGGGTCGACGTCGAGCCACGGCTGCAGCACGAAGAGCCGCTGGTAGGCGCGCGGGTGCGGCACAGTGAGGTCGTCCTCTTCGATCTTCTGGTCGCCCGCGGCGATCAGGTCGACGTCCAGCGTGCGCGGCGCGCCCCGCTCCACCGGTCGCTCCCGGCCGAACGCGTCCTCGATGGCGAGGCACCGCTCGAGCAGCGTCTGCGGCGACAGCGTGGTGTCGGCGGTGATCACGACGTTGAGGAAGTCGCCGGCGTCGGCCGGCCCGTCGACGGCCGGCGACTCGTACACCGGCGACACGTCCACAACCCGTACGTCGGGGGTGTCGACGAGCGCGGACGCCCCGCCCTGCAGGTTCTGCTGTCGCTGGCCCAGGTTGGAGCCCAGACACAAGACGACGCGACGGATCGGACGCATCTCGCCAGACATGGTGTCGGCGTCGACGATGTGCGGGTTGGGCGTCTCGGTCACGGGCGTCTCCGCTCTATCGTGACGGCGACGTCGGTCACCGCCACCGGGACGGGTGCCTGCGGCTTGTGCACCGTCACCCTGGCCAGCCGGACCGGCGGCTCCGCCAGGCACAGGTGAGCGATGCGGTCCGCAAGCGTCTCGATCAGGTCCACCGGGTCCGACGCCACCACGTCGTGTACCCGCTGGGCCAGCTGGCCGTAGTCGACAGTACGGGACAGGTCGTCGTGCTCTCCCGCCGGTCCCAGGTCGAGGGACAACACGAGGTCGACGACAAACAGCTGCCCGTCCCGGCGCTCATCGGGGAGGACACCGTGGTGCCCGAACGCCTCGATCCCGCTGATCGCAATTTGGTCAGACATTGGCCGCCACCTGGGCCACCACCCGCACCGCGTCAGCGCTGCCCCGCGCCTCGTGCACCCGCACGCACCAGGCGCCCGCGGCGGCGGCGAGCGCTGTGGTCGCGACGGTTGCGTCGTCGCGCGCCAGTGCAGGTCGAGCGGTGCCGTCCCCGTCGGCGAGCAGCTGGCCGAGGAACGACTTGCGGCCTGCGCCCACCAGCAGCGGGTGCCCGAGCGCGTGCAGCCGGTCGAGCTGGGCCAGCAGCCGCCAGTTGTGCTCCGGCGTCTTCGCGAAGCCGAACCCGGGGTCCACCACCGTCAGGTCGGGGTCGATGCCGGCCGCCTTCGTAGTGTCGAGCCGCGCGGCGAGCTCGCCGCACACGTCTGCGACCACGTCGTCGTAGGTCGCGAAGTCCTGCATGTCCGCGGAGTGCCGGCGCCAGTGCATGACCACGTACGGCACCCCGGCTTCGGCCACCTGCGGCAGCATCGCCGGGTCGGCAAGCCCGCCGGAGACGTCGTTGACCAGGCCGGCGCCCGCGTCGAGTGCGGCGGCGGCGACCGGTGCGCGCATCGTGTCGATGGAGACGACCGCCCCGGCGGCAGCGAGCTCGCGAACCACCGCGACGACCCGGGCCAGCTCTTCGCTCTGCGCCACCCGCTCGGCGCCCGGCCGGGTCGACTCGCCGCCCACATCGAGCAGGTCGGCCCCGTCGGCCAGCAGCTCGAGCCCGCGCACGACCGCTGCGTCGGGCTCGAGCCACCTCCCGCCGTCGGAGAACGAGTCGGGGGTGACGTTGACGACGCCCATCACCAGGCAGCGGCCCGGGGTGGGCAGCCCCGGTACGGAACGGACCGGCCCCTCGCGCACGGCTGCAATCTAGCCGCGGATGAGGCCCATCGCCTCGCTGCGCGTCGCGGGGTCGCGGAGCTGACCGCGCACCGCGCTGGTCACCGTCCGCGAACCGGGCTTTCGCACCCCGCGCATGGTCATGCAGAGGTGCTCCGCCTCGATCACGACGATCGCGCCACGCGGCTTCAACTGGTCGGTCAGCGCGTCGACGACCTGCATCGTGAGCCGCTCCTGCACCTGCGGTCGGCGGGCGAACACGTCGACGAGCCGGGCCAGCTTGGACAGCCCGGTGATCCGTCCGTCGGCGCCGGGGATGTAGCCGACGTGCGCGACGCCGGTGAACGGCACTAGGTGGTGCTCGCACATCGACCACAGCTCAATGTCCTTGACCAGAACGAGCTCGTTGTGGCCGAGGTCGAACGTGGGCATCAGCACCTCATCGGCGCTCTGCCGCAGCCCGGCTGTCAGCTCGTGCCAGGTGCGGGCGACCCGGTCCGGCGTCTCGAGCAGGCCCTCCCGATCGGGGTCCTCGCCGATGGCGACGAGAAGCTCACGTACGGCCGCCGCGGCCCGGTCGTGGTCGTAGTGCCCGACCCGGCGGACGCCGTGCAGCGAGATCGGGTCGACCATCAGCCGCCCTCGTCGGAGCCCAATCCCCCTGGACGATGCTGCGGACCGCCCGGCACGCTGCCCGGGCCGTCGCCACCGGCGTGGATGTCCCCGCCGTCGCCGGGAGCGAGCACAACACTGGCCTCCTCTTCGTTCGGAGGTGCCCCGTTGCTCGTGGGCAGCGCCACCGGCGGAATATCCGAAGGCACCCGGGCCGGGGAGCCGGTCCAGGCCGGCCGCTTGGACCGGCGGCGCAGGTTCACGAAGACCTCGGCGACCTCCTTCTGGTCGAGCGTCTCGCGCTCGAAGAGCGCGAGCACCAGCTCGTCGAGCACGTCCCGGTTCTCGGTGAGGATGTCGAAGGCCTCCTGGTGCGCCTCGGAGATCAGCGCCTTCACCTCATCGTCGACGACAGCCGCGATCTGCTCGGAGTAGTTGCGCTGGTGGGTCAGGTCGCGACCGAGGAACGGCTCCCCGTTGGACTCGCCGAAGCGGATCGCGCCGAGCCGCTCGGTCATCCCGAACTGGGTGACCATCGCCCGCGCCAGCGTGGTGGCCTTCTCGATGTCGTTGGCCGCGCCGGTGGTCGGATCGTGGAAGACCAGCTCCTCGGCTGCCCGGCCGCCCATCATGTACGCGAGCCGGTCCAGCATCTCGCTGCGGGTGGTCGAGTACTTGTCCTCGTCCGGCAGCACCATCGTGTACCCGAGTGCGCGCCCGCGGGGCAGGATCGTGATCTTGCGGACCGGGTCGCTGCCCGGCAGCGCCGCCGCGACCAGCGCGTGCCCACCCTCGTGGTAGGCGGTGATCTTCTTCTCCTGCTCGCTCATCAGCCGACTGTGCTTCTGCGGCCCGGCGATGACCCGGTCGATCGCCTCGTCGAGCATCTGGTCGTCGATGAGCTGCAGGTTCTTGCGGGCGGTGAGCAGTGCCGCCTCGTTGAGGACGTTCGCCAGGTCAGCGCCAGTAAACCCGGGGGTGCGTCGCGCCACCGCGCCGAGGTCGACGCCGGGACCGATCGGCTTGCCCCGGCTGTGCACCTCGAGGATCTTCGTGCGGCCGGCAAGGTCGGGGTTCTCCACCACGATCTGGCGGTCGAAGCGTCCGGGCCGCAGCAGGGCGGGGTCGAGGACGTCCGGGCGGTTGGTCGCCGCGATCAGGATGACCCCGCCGCGTACGTCGAAGCCGTCCATCTCCACCAGCAGCTGGTTGAGCGTCTGCTCGCGCTCGTCATGCCCACCGCCCAGGCCGGCGCCACGGTGCCGGCCCACCGCGTCGATCTCGTCGATGAACACGATCGCCGGGGCGTTCTCCTTGGCCTGCTCGAACAGGTCGCGCACCCGGCTGGCGCCCACGCCGACGAACATCTCGACGAAGTCGGAGCCGGAGATCGAGTAGAACGGCGTGCCCGCCTCGCCGGCCACCGCCCGGGCCAGCAGGGTCTTGCCGGTGCCGGGCTGGCCGTACAGCAGGACGCCCTTGGGGATCTTGGCCCCGACCGCCTGGAACTTCGCCGGCTCGGCAAGGAACTCCTTGATCTCCTGAAGCTCCTCGACCGCCTCCTGCGCGCCCGCGACGTCGGCGAACGTCGTCTTGGGCATGTCCTTGGTGATCAGCCGGGCCTTGGACTTGCCGAACTGCATGACCCGGCCGCCGCCGCCCTGGATCGAGTTGATCAGGAAGATGAACAGCAAGAAGATCAGCGCGAAGGGCAACAGCGTCATCAGCAACGACCCGAGGAAGCTTGGCTCGGTGGGGGCCTCAACCGAGTACTCCTTGATATTGCCCTCCTGCATCTGCTGGTCGACCAGCCGGACCAGGTCGATGCCCTGGTCGGTGACCCACTGGGCGCGGATCTCGTTCCCGTCGTCCAAGGTGACCTGGATCTCCTGGTCGCCGTCGTTGAAGAACACCGACTCCGCGGACCCGTCCTCGATCCTGGTGACGGCTTCGGAGGTCTTCACCTCGTCGGCGCCACCGGAGCTGGACAGGACCTGGAGGATGACGAACACGGCAAGGACGCCGAGCACGATCCAGAACCAGGGTCCGCGGATGAAGCGCTTCATATCCATGGCGAGGGGCGGATCGCCCCGTCCCTCCCTTCCGACGTCGACCTACGACGGTACCGGCCAATCGCGCTGCGTACGTAGTCAGTCACGGATTCAACGAGTGGAGCGGCGGTGCTGGTTCCCCCGTTCGGGGCGGACGGGTCGGTCCTGCGTGTAGACCTGCGGCGACAGGGTGCCCACGCAGCGGAGGTTGCGGTAACGCTCGGCGTAGTCAAGGCCGTACCCGACGACGAACTCGGCCGGGATGTCGAACCCGACGTACTTGACCGCGACGCTCATCTGCTGGGCGTCGGGCTTGCGGAGCAGGGTGCAGACCTCGACCGACGCCGGGCCGCGGGTGGTCAGGTTGCTGACCAGCCAGGTCAGCGTCAGGCCGGTGTCGATGATGTCCTCCACCACCAGGACATGGCGACCGGTGATGTCGGTGTCCAGGTCCTTGAGGATGCGGACGACACCGGACGAGGTGGTCCCCGACCCGTACGACGAGACCGCCATCCAGTCCATCTCGACGTGCCGGTCGAACTCGCGGGCGAGGTCGGCCATCACCATCACCGCGCCGCGCAGCACGCCGACCAGCAGCAGGTCGCGGCCGTGGTAGTCGGCCGCGATCTGTTTGGCCAGCCCGGCCAGCCGGTCCTGGATCTCGGCCTCGGTGACGAGCACCCGGGACAGCTCGCCCTCGATGTGCTCGGCGTCCACGCGGGTCAGCGTGCCACAGCCGCGGCGACCCGCAGGACGCCGCCGTCGCGGCTGGCGCGCAGCCGACCCGGCAGGTCGACGCCGACCTGACCGTGCCAGTCCGTCACCAGCCGGTCCAGCTCCGCGACGTGACCGGCGGTGAGGTCGGTGGCCGGTGCGCCCGCGGCCAGCGCCGCGGACCGCAGCACCCGCCGCCGAAGCGCCGCCGGCGCTGTCGCCATTGCCCCCACGTCGAGCGCCCCGGGCTCGCCCGGCACCGCTACCGCCGCGAACAGCTCGTCGGCCAGTCGGTCCAAGAGATCCGCGTCGGCGCGGAGCAGGTCCGCAGTACGGGCCAGCGCGTCGGCAACCCCTGGTCCGAGCTGCTTCTCGAGCACGGGCAGCACCTCGGTCCGCACCCGGCTGCGGGCGTACGCCGGGTCGGCGTTGTGCGGGTCGGTCCACGGCGTCAGGCCCGCGGCCGCGCACACCTGCCGCGCCTCGGCACGGGTCAGGTCGAGCAACGGCCGGCGCACGAGGCCGGTCCGCGACGCCATCCCCGCCAGCGACCGCGGACCTGAGCCGCGGGCGAGCCCGAGCAGCACGGTCTCGGCCTGGTCGTCGCGGGTGTGCGCCAGCAGCACTGCCGCGGCCGCGGTCTCGGCCGCGACCCGGCGCAGCGCGGCCAGCCTGGCCGCCCGCGCGGACCCTTCCGGGCCGAGCAGGCCGGCACGGGTCGCATCGACGCGCTCCACCCGTACGGGGTCGGCGCCCAGCGCGCGGGCCTGATCTGCCGCCTCGGCAGCGACCGGCTCGGAGCCGGGCTGGAGCCGGTGGTCCACGACGACGGCGCCCCAGCGCAGGCCGGCCCGGGGAGCGACAAACCCGGTGGCCGCGGCCAGCGCGAGCGAGTCCGCGCCGCCGGACAATCCGACCAGCACGAGGTCGTCTGGCGACAGGTCGGACAGGCTGCGCCGGAGCAGCCACCGCGCCCGCGCCACCGCGGGCGGCAACCGGTCTCGCCGGCCGGTCATGATCCGCCGGGTTGGCACCGCGGGCACCACCAGGTGTCGCGGTCCCGCGGATCGGTCCGGTTGGCGTGCCGGACGAGCGTGCCGCAGCGCCGGCAGGGCAGGCCGGTCCGCCCGTACACCCAGTGCTCGTGGCCTCGGCGCGAGTCGCCCGTGGTCACCTGCCCGTTGCCGCGCACCGTGATCGACTGCCGCAGCATCCGAGCGGCCAGCGCCACCACCTTGTCCAGGTCGACGGCACCGACCGGGGTCCACGGGCTGTGGCCGCGGACGAACGCCAGCTCGTTGACCCACAGGTTGCCCAGCCCGGCGAGCAACCGCTGGTCGAGCAGCGCACTGACGAGCGGTCGCTCCGGGTCCTTCGCGAGGCGCCGGACGGCCTCGTCGTGGTCGAAGTCCGAGCGCAGCGGGTCCGGTCCCAGGTGACCGACGACCCGGTGCTCGCCGTCGGTGCCGAGCAGCTCCACCACCGGCATCCGCAGCGCCAACGCTGTCGGTCCGCCATCGGTCTGCAGCACGACCCGTACATCGGGCTCGCGGTGCCGCGGAATCCGCCGGCCGTGAGCGAGGACGCTCCACTCGCCGTCCATGCGCAGGTGGGTGTGCAGGGTCAGGTCGCCCTCGAAGCGGGTCAGCAGGTGCTTGCCGTACGTCTCGGTGCCTTGCACCCGGCGACCCGACAGGTCCGCGGTGGCGTGCTGCGGCACCCGGAAGTCGCTGCGTACGAGCACCCGCCCGGCGAGGCCGCGGTCGAGCCGGCGGCCGGCCCGCCAGACGCTGTCCCCTTCGGGCACGTCACAGCTCCGATCAGCCGAGCACCCGGACGCACCACCGCGCCGGGTCGGCGATCTCCGCCGGGGTCGGCAGGTGGTCCGGCCGCTGCCACACGACGGAGAACCCGTCGTGGCCGACCCGGGCCACCACGGCGCGCACGAACGCGGCGCCGTCGCGGTACTGCCGCATCTTCTGTTCGAGCCCGAGCAGCCGGCGCACCGTACGGTCCAGCGGCCCGCGGCCCTTGCGCCGCTTGCCGAACCGCGCGCGCATGACG
>Ga0136635_10000108_pt1 | contig 18678 bp, 12 predicted proteins | sample AntDrymeUQ852106_2_FD_105495 | JGI IMG/M metagenome (GOLD analysis project Ga0136635, IMG submission 105495) | Polar desert sand microbial communities from Dry Valleys, Antarctica - metaG UQ85 (21.06) | ecosystem: Environmental > Terrestrial > Soil > Desert | place: Antarctica: Dry Valley... | reverse complement strand
GTTTCGTACCTTCGTCATCACCCCTGCTTGGGCGACTGCCGTCGCATCGCCGGCATCGGGGAAGATGATCACGGGAGCGTTGCCGCCCATCTCCAAGGCGAGGCGGGTCACGGTCCGCGAGGCCCCGTCCATCAGGATCTTGCCCACGCGGGTCGAACCGGTGAAGCTGATCTTGCGGCAGCGAGGATCGTTGAGGAACTCCTGTCCGATCCCTTCCGGTTCGCCGTTGACGAGATTGAGCACCCCGGCCGGGAGCCCGGCTTCCGCGAGGCAGGAAGCGATCAGCATGGCCGAGCGCGGCGTGTACTCACTGGGCCGGGAGACAATTGTGCAGCCGGCGGCAAGGGCCGAGCTGATCGCTCGGGCCTGGTTGTAGACCGGGAAGTTCCAGGCGGTGATCAACCCGACAACGCCGACCGGGCGATAGAAAACGTCGATCCGCCTTCCTTCGCTGCGGGCGGGGATCGAACGTCCATAGATCCGCTTGGATTCCTCGGCTGCCCACTGGAAGTAGTTCGGGCAAGACAGCCACTCGGCCTTCGCCTGCTCATGTGGTTTGCCGGACTCTTCGGTGGTGACCTCGGCAAACTCCTCTGCTTTCGCGCGCAGCATCGCGGCCGCGGTCTCGAGAAAGCGGGCGCGTTTGTAAGGGTTGGTGTGGCTCCAAGACTCGAACGCCTCGTGGGCCGCGTTGAGGGCGATGCGCGCGTCGACGACGTCGCCGAACGGCACCTGCTCGACGACATCCTCCGTGGCAGGGTTGATCAGGTCCCACATGCCGCCCGCCTGTGCCGGCAGCCATTCGCCGGCGATGAATTGTCCGTACTTCACGCTGTCACTCCTAGATCTGAGGCCACCTGCGCCACCGATTCTTCGACGACGTCGAGGGCTTCGTCGAGCAGCCCATCGGTGATGTCGAGGGCCGGCAGAAACCGGACGCAGTTGGAGTAGAGACCGGCCCGAATGGTGATGACCCCTCGTTTCACCGTCTCGGCCGTGACCGCTGCAGTCGCTTCCATCCACGGGGTCTTCGCCTCCCGATCCTTCACGAATTCCATCACCAGCATCGACCCGAGCCCGCGCACATCGCCAATCAGATTCGGATGCTGGTCCTTGATCGCTTCGAGCCGCGACCGGAGCCGTTCGCCTACCTCGGCCGACCGGCGCAAGAAGTCGGGGGCGCTGATCTGTTCGAGGGCGGCGAGAGCGGCAACGCAGGAGAGCGGGTTGCCCGAGTAGGTGCCTCCGAGCCCACCGGGATGGGGGGCATCCATGACTTCGGCCCGACCGACCACCGCGGAGAGCGGCATCCCCGCCGCGAGCGACTTCGCGGTGGTCAGCAGATCGGGGACGATCCCGGAATGGTCGATTGCCCAGAGCTTTCCGGTGCGGCCCATCCCCGCTTGGATCTCGTCGGAGACGAGGAGTATCCCGTGCTCATCGGCGAGCTCTCGGAGCCGGCGCAACCAGGCGAAGGGAGCCACGACGAATCCGCCTTCGCCCTGGACAGGCTCGACCACGATCGCGGCGACATGCGATGGGTCGACCTGGGCCATGAATGCTTGGTCGAGCAATGACAGATGCCAATCGACAAAGCTGTCCTCGCTCATCCCTTCCGGTCGGCGATAGACGTTGGGGAACGGGAACCGATAGACCTCGGGGGCGAAGGGACCGAAGCCTTTCTTGAACAGATTGAACTTCGAGGTCATCGACATCGTCAAGTTGGTGCGACCGTGATAGGCGCCTTCGAAAACCACGATCCCCTGCCGCTTTTGATGGCTCCGACTGATGTGGACGGCGGTTTCCACGGCTTCGGCTCCGGTGTTCATCAGCACCGTCTTCTTTTGGAAGTCGCCTGGGGCCAGGACGTTGAGCTTCTCCGCTACCGCGACGAACGACTCGTAGGTCGAAACGATCGCACACATATGGATGAGCTCCTGTGCCTGGTTTTGCAAGGCTTCGACGACCGCGCTGGGCGTATGCCCGACGGCGAGAACGCCAATGCCGCCGGCCAGATCGATGAGCTGGTTGCCGTCGACATCGGTCACCATGCTGCCGTGGGCGGAAGCGATGCTGATCGGCGTCAGCCGGGCATTGCCCTGCGGGATCGCAGCCTCGCGTCGGGCGACGATCGCCTGGCTCTTGGGACCGGGGATGGAGGTGACGAGCCGGATGGCGGTAGCAGTGGTGGTCATCGAGCGGAATGCTAGGAAGTCGAAAACACCACCGTTCCGCCGATGATGGTGTGGGTGATCTTGGTGTCGGCGATCGACCCGCCGACGAAGGGGTTGCGGTCGGCGATGGCCAGGTCGGCCTCCATCCCCACCTTGATCCGGCCCACTTGCTGTTCGACCCGGTTGACCTGAGCCGACCCGTTGGTAAAGCCGTTGAGGGCCTGAGTGAGGGTAAGGCTTTGGACGAGATCGAGCGGTGGCCGCTCGCGGTACTCACGATGGGTCCGGGTGACGGCGACGTCGATCTGCTCATAGACGTTGGCGGTCGAAACCGGCCAGTCCGAGCCCATCGCCAGAGTGGCGCCGGCTCTTGCGAGGTCGGCGAAGGGATATTGGTTGTCGGCCGAGGTTGGGCCCAGGAAAGGAAGCGTCAGGTCGGTCATTTGGGGCTCCCGGCACGCCCACAACGCCTGACAGTTGGCAATTGCACCGACCTCGGCGAAGCGATGGACATCGGCCCGATCGACAACTTGGAGGTGGGCGAGATGATGACTGCGCCTACTCGGGGCGGGCAGCGCATCGAGAGCGTCGAGCGCATGGCGGACGGCTCGGCTGCCGAGGGTGTGAAAGTGGCATTGGAAGCCGAGCCGGTCGAGAATTCTCACGATCTCTTTCAGGAGGGTGCCGTCGATGAAGTCAATGCCGGTGTTCTCGGTTTCGTTTCCTTCGTAGTCTCGGTAGGGCTCGAGCAACGCGGCGGTGTAGTTCTCGACGATCCCGTCGAGCATGAGCTTCACCGAAGTCGGCCGGTAGCCGGGGGCGAATCGCGCCCGGCGGCCGAGGAGCGCGTCGATCTGCTCCAGTGCCTGGTCCCGTTCCCACCACAAGGCGCCAACGACAAAGGCTTTGAGCTCACCGCGCCCGGCGAGGGCGATGTAGGCCTCCTCTTGCGCAGGTTGGACATCGGCATCCTGCCAACCGGTGATGCCGCACGAGAAGAGATACTTCTGGCCGGTCAAGAGCGCTGACTCCCAGTCGGCTCTAGTGAACTTCGGCAGGAGTTCCGAAACGAGGTCCATCGCCCCCTCGTGCAGGGTGCCTTGTGGGCGTCCGTCGTCGAGCCGCTCAATCCTCCCGTCGTCGGGGTCGCCGGTCGTGGCGCTGATGTGGGCTCGCCGCAAGGCGGCCGTGTTTACCCAGGCGCCGTGGCCATCCTTGTTGTAGAGCAGTGCCGGCCGATCACCGGTGACCTGGTCGAGAGCCTCGGCACTTGGCGTTCCTCGTGGGAACCATTCCATCGACCAACCCCCACCCCAGATCCACTCGGCGCCCGGTCTCGCCTTTGCATAGGCACCTACGAGCTCGAGAGCTTCTTGGGCAGTGGTGGCGACGTAGAGCGAACAGTGCGCGAGCTTGAGCCCACCGCTGAGCGGATGGACATGGGCGTCTATGAAGCCCGGCGTGATCAGGCCCCCGTCGGCGTCGATCGTCTCGGTCCTCGGCGAGTCGAAGCCCTTGACATCACCGACCCCGACGATGCGCCCGTTACGGACGGCGACCCCACCCGGTTTCGGATCATCGGTGCCGGTGAAAACGACTCCGTCGCGGACGATCAGATCTGCCTTCATATGCGCCGAGGCTAAATCGTGCCATCCTCTCTGATTCTGAAGGCAATCGCGGTGGCATAGCCACCACGCAAACCTTAGGTTTGGGGAGAGGTCCTAGACCACATCCGGGACGCGATTGAAGCGGTGTCGACTTATGAGGTGTCGGGAGTTGCGCTGGCCGGACCGACATGCCCAGTTGAAACCGACCCGCGTGACCCAGCTTGTGCGCCGCGACCTGTGGTCGCAGCTGTTATCGATGCTTTTGACTCGACGGATGCAGTTCAGGCATCGACTGTCACAGACGAAGGTGGCAGCTTCACACTCGCATTGCCACCGGGTGACTTCACGATTGTCGCCCAGCCGGCCCAGGGCCTGATGGGCACGCCTTCGCCGATTGAAATCACAGTTGGGGACGGCCCGATCGATATGGGCGTTCTCGCCTACGACACCGGAATCCGTTGAACCGGAATAACGGACCGCAGCCATCATGCCGGTGGTCTACAACTGCGGTCGGTAATTCAGGTAGAGCACACCGCTCTCGTACGACTCACTCTTGGCAAGGAACAGCTCGCTCGGAGCCGCATCGTCAAGGAATCCACGTCGGATCTTTGAAAGTCCCCGAGACGACGTACTTGGTGGAGTCGTTGAAGAACGGCGCTCCCGGGTCGGCCTCAACGGCGCGCGTCGACCAGGACGACTCGAACATCTCGTAGGTCTTCCGCCCGAGCAGGCCTACCTCCGTATCAGGGCGTCAATCGAAGCGGTCGCGACGATCCCTTCGACTCTACGCGCCAGCTTTGCGTCCATCGTCACTAACGCGTCGGCTTGTAGTTGCGTGAGCGCGACGTACTCGGCGTCATAGGTCGAAGCCCACCCCAACTGAGTCGCGAGGTCCCACGCCCGGCGCCGGAGAACGGCATCGCCGAGGAGCCTGATTTTCAAGCGACCGATGTAGGCGAGGCGTTCGCGCGCGGAGTCAGCCGTGAGCTCGCCCCCCTGGACATCCTCGTGCAGAGTCGACAGCGTCTGAGAACGAAGGAGCGTTGGGGCCAGGAGTTGGTGCGCGCTTGAAACCTCGGTTCCCGCGCCCGCGAGGTGAAGTACGGCGCTCGCGTCGACGACGAACCTGGTCATTCGGTACCTCGGATCGACGATGGAAGCGAAGACCATAGCGGTTGCCTAGGCGGGTCCAGACCGCTTTATCGTTCTTGTGGGATGCCGGTCGAGGCTGACGTTAGGCGGGTGCTCTCCGCCCAGGCCATACGCGCTTTCGGATATGGCCTGGGATCGGTGCTCCTGGCCGCGACCCTGGCCGAACGGGGTCTGGCGCCCACCTCGGTCGGTCTGGTACTCGGGGCCCTGGTCGCCGGCACGGTCATCGCCCAGTTGGCGATTGCCCGATGGGCAGACATCTGGGGACGTCGCCGGACCTATCAGCTGCTTTATCTCTTGCTCGGTCTGGCGGGTCTGGCCTTTGCCGGCGCTTTCCCGCTTTGGCTGCAGGTGGGGGTCGCTCTCACCGGGGCTCTATCTGCCGAAGTGGTCGAATCTGGTCCCTTCACCACTCTCGAGCTGTCGATGCTTGCCGGGCGACTGAAGGTCAATGCGTTGGCATCTGGATTCGGTTGGTACAACGCGATCGCCGCTGGCGCCGGCTCGCTCGGCGCAATCTCGGCCGCCCTTCCCGTGCGCATCCGAGATGTGGCTCCAGAAGCGCCGGCAGACCGGGTGTGGTTCCTGCTGCTAGTGGTGGTGGCAATCATCGGGATCGCCATCGCTCGGCGTCTCACTCCGGCTGTCGAGGTAGCAAGGCCCCCCCGCGCCTCATCTTCCCTAGGTCCGTCGCGCAAGTCGGTGACTCGTCTCGCCGGTCTTTTCGCTATCGATGCCTTCGCTGGCGGCTTTGTCGTGCAGACCTTCATCGCCTTCTGGCTCATTGACTATCACGGCGCCGACACCGCCACAGTCGCAACACTTTTCGCGTCGATCGGAGTCATTCAGACCCTCTCTTTCCTCGCCGCACCGTTGATCGCTCGCCGCTGGGGTCTGCTCAACACCATGGTGTTCACTCATCTCCCTTCCAACCTTCTGCTCGCTGCCGTAGCGTTCGCCCCCAACCTCACCGTGGCCGCCATCCTTCTTCTTGGTCGGGCCGCCCTCTCCCAGATGGACGTCCCTACCCGCCAGGCCTACGTCATGCGCGTCGTGACCCCAGATGAGCGCACCGCCGCGACCGCCTACACCAACACGGCCCGGTATATCGTTCGGCCACTGGGTCCCGTGTTGGCCGGCGCAGCTCTGTCGATTGGTGCCGGAGCTCCCTTTGTGATCGCCGGCCTCGGCAAAGTGATTTACGACCTGGCTCTCTGGAGCTGGTTCCGGACTATCCCGCTCCACTCGACGGAGTCGACACCATGAACGAGCACCCGTCGGTCAGACCTTGAGTCGGTAGCCCATGCCCCGCACGGTCTCGATCAGATCTGTGCCGAGCTTTCTTCGGAGGTAAAAGATGTAGACGTCGACCACGTTCGAGCCCGGATCGGCGATTCCACTTCTGGCCGCCGTTCCCACATTCCAGAAGACGAGGAGGCAGGTAAGGGTCAGCAGGATCCGGCTGAACACTCCGAACTGGGTTCACATGTGAATCTGGATGTCGAGCTCGGTGACGGCCTTCTTTCGGCAATTTTGGTCGCTATGCGATTACTGGAACGGAAGGTTTCGAAGAGAGTCGCACCCTTACCAATACTCCTCGTAGTGGATGTTGCCGGGGATCCCGCGCCGTTCGATCACAAAGCCCAGCTCTCCCAACAACTGACAGGCTCCAACCGGGTCAGGATATTTCGCCTCCCCCTCCGGCTCAAAGGCCGGAAGACCGATCATGGCCGGATTGCCACACAAGAACACGTCGGTGTGGGTCGGGTCGAACGGGGCTCCGAGACGCTCCTCCAGCATTCCATTGACGATGACGTCCTGGACGTAAAGCTTTGGTTGAGCGGGGTCCCTGGTCACTAGCGGTAGGTAGCGATAGTTACCGAAATGCTCTTCAAGCCTCTGATGCTGATCGAAGTAGCCGAGGTCGCTGCGATGACGAACGCTCACCACAGACACGATCGGGCCCCGGTGACCATTGCGAAGCAAATCGACGACCATCGAGTTGTGGGGAGCTTCCCCAGTGCCGGTGGCGAGGAAGACCATACTGCGCCGAGGGTCGATGACCCCGGCCAATGTGTAGCGCCCGGCAATTTTGGGCCCGAGGTACATACGGTCGCCTAGGCCCTTCAAGGCCAAGCGGGGGGTCAAAGCCGGGATCCGAGCGGCCGCAGGAGGCACCAACACCACATAGAACTCGAGTCCGGGGCTGAGACATGGGTCAAAAAGGTAACCGTAGGAATCGAACAGAGGGCTCGAAATCGAGTAAGAGCGGCGGATCAGTCTGTCCCAAGACTGTTCCAATCCAGGGTCGCGGGCACCGTCGATCCGCAGCTCCCAGTACCCCAACCCGAGTGATGCGTATTGGCCGGGCAGGTGATGGGTGTCACCATGGTCAGGCTGCACCCGGAGAACCCAGAGATCGGAGTGGGACCGTTCGAAATAGGTGATGGTCGCGTTGTAGTTGGCCGTGCGTAGCTCTTCGATCTGCTGGCGGTCTCCGTGCCGCCATACCCGGGGTCGCCCGGAGGCGGCTGGGAGGTGGGTGAGATGATCAGCACGAATCGCATCCCAGGCACGTCCGGGCGACACCACTGTCACCCCTTCGGGGACCCCGGTCGCTTCAGCCATCTGATCGATCAGGTAGACACGGGAGGGGGTTTCCGGCGACAGACGCACGACCCAGTCATCGAGATCGGTCTCCCCGCTCGGGTCAGGTTGCCGGAAGACGACGTGGTCGAATTGAAGGTCCGGGGTGCGGCGGTCGCCGAAATAGACCATCGGGAAACCGGCCACTTCCTCAATAGCTTCTGGCTGGGAGTTCCAGAGGATGGTGGCCCTTCGTTCGGCCTCGAGCCGAAATAGCTGTCGGCGAGCCAACCGCGACAACACTTCCAGGTCGGCGCCCCAAAAGGCTAGGACCAATCCCGCTTCCTGACCGGCGAGCCACCATGCGTACTCAGCGGCCTCCTCGCCCGAACCCACCACCAGCACGTCGCTCTCCCGGAAATTGATCGCCGGCGGGATCAGATGAATCCGGTCGGTGAGGCTGGGCGGCACCGGGAAGGCAAGCGGACGGGAGGCTCGGACCGGGCGCGAAGTCACTGCCACGAGATCGGCCGCCACGGTAAGCCGTTCGGCTCCAACCAGGACCCGTCCGTCGGCATCCATCGAGAGGGAGGTGACCGGAGTTCTGAACTCGACCGAAAGGGCGTGCTGGCCGATCACTTCTGCCGCTCCGACCCGATCGCCGGGTTCGATCACCAGGATACGGTCCACACCAGCTTCCTTGGCTTGGATCGCCAAAGAGAGCCCGGACAAGCTGGCGCCGACGACCAGGAGGTCGGTACTGATTTGCTCCATGTCTTGGAACTATGGCTTCAGCCGGCAATAGACGAAAGTCAAAACCGCAAGGGTTCTGAAAGACGATGCATGTGGCGCCCAGGTCTCGACCCGCCACCCCCGCTTCGGCCGTGAAGCCGAACTTCTCCGCCAGCACCTCGCGGGGAGCCCGAGGCCCCGAGGCCCCGAAGCCCCGAAGTGATCGATACCGATTGTCAACCCGCCCGACCCGGCGACTTCCGCCCATCCGAAAGTCGAATCCGCCTCAAGAGTGGCCACGGGCCGGGTGGGATCGATAACACTCTCCCGGTACACAAGGTCTTGTCGCAAGGTCTTGTCGCAAGGTCTTGTCGCAAGGTCTTGTCGCAAGGTCTTGTCGCAAGGAGGCTTCGCGGCAGGGCATGCTCACCGCTGTGATGTCGATCCCCTGCCGGCTCAACCAGGCAGCCGCCTCCCAAGCGAGGTGGATCTCCGAGCCGGTGCCACAAGGACGGAACCCTCACCGGTTCTCACCACATGGGCACCCTTCCCGACCGCTCCCCCCGTTTACGACGAGGAGCAGTACATGCTCGGCTACCAGCTCGACCAGTCCCGTCGGACCCGTGCGGCGCGGTCGACACGGGCAATGCTCACGGTCGGACGATCGACTGAGTCGACGCCACGTCCAGAGAGAAACCAGTCTCTTGCTCTGAGACCTCCCAGAGGGTATTGATCGCCTCCTGATTGCGGGTTCGGGTCAGCAGCGGGCGACGCACCGGCGTCCCAAAGTTGATGAAGCCAGGGGTGTAGAGCTCGCCTCCCCGAGCCCGAGGGTCGGTGGCGGCCCGAAGCTGGGGAAGGGCGCCTCGGGAGGGTGACATCCCGGTCCGAGCCGCTTGCCATGCGAAGAAACGCTGGCTTCTCCCGCCATTGGTTTCTCGCACGCTGTTCGGCTGCAGGTCGGTATGGGCCATCCCCGGATGGGCCACCAGACTGCTCGCCCCGGAGCCAGCTGCCTCGAACCGTTGCTGGAGCCCGAGGGTGAAGTGGACGTTGGCAAGCTTGGATTGCCCGTAGGCACCCCAAGGGGTGTACCTACCGCGAAGGTGCGGGTTGGCCGGATCGAGCGGTCGCCCGGTGTGCCTTCCGGTGCTGGTCACGTTGACGATCCTGGCTGCGTCCACCCGCAACAAGGAGGGGTGCAACAAAGCAGTCAGGGCGAAGTGCCCCAGATGGTTGACGCCGAACTGCATCTCGAAGCCATCGACCGTTTGACGCTCGGGGATCCCCATGACACCGGCGTTGTTGATCAGTAGGTCGATCCGAGGGTGTTGCTGGACCAGTTGCTCGGCGAATAGACGGATCGAAGCTAGCGAGGAGAGGTCGAGCTGGCGGACCTCGACCGAAGCAAGGGGGACCCCGGTTCGGATGTCGGTCACTGCGGCTGCGGCCTTATCTTGGTCGCGAGCTGCGATGATCACTTGGGCACCGTGAGCGACGAGCGCACGTGCCGTCTCCAGGCCAAGACCACCATTGCCACCGGTGACGACGGCTACCCGTCCGGTTTGATCGGGAATGTCTGCTGCCGTCCAACTCATGAAACGCTCCTGCCTCGAATTGTGAATGAATGCTCATTCATAAATGAACGATCATTTCCATTGAGCGCCACCCTCTCGGGCTCGTCCGCTAAGCGACCTGACGGGCGGGGCGAACCGTCAGCGGGCGACCATTGAAATGCGCGCCGTGCAGCCCATCAATCGCCTTGGGGGCCGCCAGTGCATGCATGTTGACGAACCCGAAGCCTCTTGATCGACCGTTGCGATGCGTGACGATCGTGGTTTGGTTGACCTTGCCGTATTGGCTGAAGAGCTCGCCGAGTTCGTGGGCTGTCACCTCCCAGGCAAGGTTGGAAACGTAGAGAGACTGCTCCTCAGCTGTTTGCGGCTGGGGAGCAACCCCTTTTGTCTCGACCTCCGTGCGCACGGACGAAGACGACGATCCCTTGCGGACCGGAAGTTCCCGAGTGGGCGCCACAATCGGAGTCCGCATCTGCAATTGCTTCTGCATTCGGAGGACTTCGCGTTCTTCGCTCCCGGTGATTAGAGATACGACGGTTCCATCCGCTCCGGCGCGAGCAGTCCGGCCGGCCCGATGCAGGTAGCTCTTGGCATCGGCGGCGAGATCGACCTGGATCACCATGGCGACGGCTTCGATGTGGATTCCGCGGGCGGCCACGTCGGTAGCGACCATCGCCTGAACCCGGCCGGAAGCAAACGCGGCGAGCGCCTTGGTTCTTTGGGCCTGTGTGCGGCCACCGTGGAGGGCGACGCTGGAAATTCCGAGCAGGCCGAGCTGCTTAGCAAGGCGATCAGCTCGCCGGCGAGTGCGGGTGAAGGCGATGGCGCGACCATTGCGCTCGATGAGGCCGGCGACGTGTTCGACCCGGTCGTGCTCATCGACCCGCCAGAACACGTGTTGGACCTGTCCGGTCTGAGCCCCGGTCGCTGCCACCTCGTGAAGGACCGCATTGCGCTGGTATTGATGGCTCAGCGTGGCAGCTTCGCTGTCAAGAGTGGCCGAGAACATCATCGTCTGCCGTTGCTGGCACGTGGCTCCGACGATTCGGCGTACCGCCGGGAGAAAGCCCATGTCGGCCATGCGATCGGCCTCGTCGATCACCACAATCTCGACCTCATCGAGGGCGAGGGTGCCCTGAGCTATCAGGTCCTCGAGACGGCCGGGTGTGGCGACGAGCACGTCCACTCCGCGGCGCAGGGCGTTCCTCTGGGGGCCGTATGCGACGCCCCCGTAAATCGCGGTCACCTGGCGCGCCATCGGGGTCGCCAGCGGGGCGAGCTCTGCACTTATCTGTTCCGCCAGTTCCCGGGTGGGAGCGAGGATCAGCGCCCGGGGGCGGCCCGGTTTGGCCCGGCTGACGCGAACCAATAGCGGGAGGCCGAAGGCGAGGGTCTTACCCGACCCGGTGGGGGCCCGGCCGGAGACATCCCTTCCCGCGAGGGCGTCGGGTATCACCGCGGCTTGGATTGGAAATGGCTCCGTCACTCCGGCTCCGGAAAGTGTGTGGACGAGGGAGTCGGGAAGGCCGAGTTGGGCGAACGTAGTCATTGGGTGGCTCCTGTCCCGCACGGGACGCTTGAAGTGATGGACAAAATCTCGCTCGACCATTTGGGATCGAGATTCGGCCGAAGAGGCGGTCCTGCCGGATGAGTCGCTAGCCGTGTCAAACCCGGAGAAGCGAGTTATCGCTGGCCTCTACCCGAGCGGCTGCACTCAGGCTACCACTCCGTGACCTATGTTTCTACGCGGCGGTACGGCTTGGGCGGTAATCGATGAGGGACTATTTGTGGGCCCGGCAGGCTTCGAACCTGCAACCGACGGATTATGAGTCCGTATCCAGACGTCGATACCGCCTGCAAAAACTGGGCCTTTTCGAGGTCTGTGCCGCGTCTGTGCCGCGTCTGAAGAACTAGTTACAACCAGTCGACGCACGCGGTTGGCGGCCGAAGACACCACACAGCGGCACGGCGGCGCACGGCGGGGTCAGGGCGAAGGAGGAACGCTGAAAGTGACGGTCGACTGTTCGGTAAGAAGGTTGCTGCACCCGGTGGCCAAGGCTATTTCGCCGGTTGGCTCCAAAGTGTTCACCAGACTCAGGTCGTGCCCACCCCAATTCAGCAGATGGTTCCCGTCGCCAATCGGAACATAGAAGCCCTCGTCAGACATTGATTCAAGGACGAGCTCACGCGTTCGGCCATTGAAGGTGGACTCGTCGAGGACGTCACCGGTCTGTTCACCCGGGCTGCTCGCCCCTCAAGGGCGGATCCTCGACCCGATCACCCGGATCAAGTCCACGGCGTCAGGCGCCGTCTTTGTCCGAGACGATGGCGCGCAGCCGACGTCACTACTCGTTGCAACGCATATCCGAGACGACGCTGCCGCCGGTTCGATCTTGCGCCCGAGGGCGTTGCCGACCGTCAGCGACGCTCGGTCCAGTCAGTGGCACACGGCGCAAAGCCAGGGATCGGCAGGTACTCGGAGCGCATGATCTTGAAGTCGTCCTTGCGGAAAGGCACGAAGAACGAGCCGTTATCGAGCTGCCCCGACAGCGAGCTGTGCCTCTCGTAGGCATCTGCATCGTCGGTGACGGTGACCACGACCTGGCCGCCTGGTACCGGTGCCTGATCGTCGACGGTGACGATCGTGCCGGTCACCACGTTGTCGTCGTTGCCGAAGCTCTCGAACTCGGTGGCTCGACCGGTGGTCACTTGGATGCCTGCTCCGCCGAGCAACTCCAAGGCATGCCGCGGGCTGTCGTGCGGATCCTCCGCGGACGCATGCAGGCCTAGGTTGTTCGGTGTCAGTGACAGCTTCTCGATGCGGCGTCGATCAACGTGGCGAACGTCGTCGGGCACGCGATCGCTCTTCGGGTCGAGTGCGTACTCCATCATCACGCCGACGCTGCGGGTCTCACCGGGTTCGAGCCAAAGCCAGGTGGTCTCGACGTAGGTGCGGAACAGCGGGTTCGTCTGCTCGCCGATAATCCATACCCGGGTCGCCTCGTCGTACGGGTTGCCCACCTCGACCGCCGTCTCCTCTCGCGTCGATGGCGAGCTCGTGGCTGTGTTGAAACGGTCGTAGTTCGACTGGGCGATATTGTTCAGCTCCGTCATTTCGACGATGGTCGGTGCGGTCGGCACGACGTACAGCGGGATTCGGGCAATGACGCAGTAGTGGCCTGTCGACGGGGGCACCCACGTCGTGGTGAATTCCACAGTGGCGCCGGCTGCGATGTCGCGGACGTCGGCGCCGAGGAACACTTCCGGCGCGCCACCGATGTTGAAGTTCTTGATGTGGAAGTTCACCCGCACCTGGGGCGCAAGGATCGTCCCAGCGTTCTTCACTTTGGCAACGATTGTGTTGTTGTTGCCCACCCATGGCACGTTTGCCCACGTGGCATCGGTGAGGTTCTTTGCGTTGCGGACCTCGATGTCAGGCGACTGCCACTGGCGGCTGGCCGACGCCGGCCATGGCCGGATCGACGGGTCGGGGCGACCGTTCGCCCCGTATCGGATGCGGAGGTCGGCGCGATCACCGTTGATGGCCGAGACGTCAGTTCGGAATTCGACGGGAAACGGCGAGGAGTCAATCTCTTTGTAGAACTGTCCTGCGCCAAGTACAGCACCATCATCGTCGCCATCACTCGGTAGCAACAAGATGCCGGGACGAGTGAACGGCGGCACGAACGGCGCAGACGCGACGTCGGTACCAAGCACCCGTTCGTCGGTGGGCAACGCCCGGTCACCAATCTGCGGGTTCTCCCCGTTGCGGTACTCCCAGTAGTAGTTGAGGCCGTTGCCGATGCGGACCTCCACGGCCGCCGAGCGCCCGGCCGGTGGCGCGCCGCGCTCGATCGCGTGGAGGACCACGTTCTGGTCCACCGGTGCACCACTTGCGGCAAAGTTGAAGGTGCGCAGCCATGCCGCTGGAACCCAACCGAGCATCATCCGATGCACGACCGACATGTGTGGGAACGGATTGTCGGCGTCCATCAGCTCCCAGCCGCCGGGATTGCGGCCGGCCACCGCCGGCGTGTACTGGTCACCGAGGCCGAGGTTGTGCCCTAGTTCATGGGCGAACGTTTCGTGGATCTCGCGGTTGTCCGACACACCCCATTCGTTCGGCATCGATATCACGCCGAGGTTCTTGTTGCCCTCGCTCGTCGTGTATGGGCCCCACGAACCGATGCTGGCGTAGGGCCAGGCCGATTTCGCGGGCGTCATGCCGGCAGCTGGGACGCTCTGCGTGATGCATGCGACGGTGTCGAAGTTGTTGTAGTCGATCAGCGAGTCACCAGCGGTGATGGCGGCCTGGAAGAACGCGCCTTTGGGTGTGCCGTCGGCGTTGAAGTTGGTGTCCCAGTCGGTGGATAGCGAGACGGGACCGAACACCTCGGCACCAATGTCGAAGTTGTTGTACGACATCTCTCCATAAAGAGCACGGGTGCTCCGCGTTTGACCGCTCGCAGCCACCCCGTTGATGACTTCGTCGATCCAGCGGTCGCGGTGTGCCTGCATCGTCGGTGCATCGGCCGTGTAGCGCTCCGACGTGGTGTCGACCAAGAGCAGTGCGATCCGTCGCGAACCTGTGGCCGGCGCCGTTCCCACGTTCTGCGGACCGGGAGGTCCACCACCCCATGCGGACCCGGCCAGCCGTGCCCGCGGTGCCCCGCTGAACCACCGCGAGGGCCCTCGCTTCTCGTCCTTCCACACGGTCGTGAGGCGATACTTCACCTCAATGACGATTATGCTGGTCGCCTTCTCGATCACCTGCAGCACGTGAGTGCCCGGCTCGTACCCAGCGAGCAAGATCACGCTCGGCTCGTGCGGCGTGTGCTTAAGCTCACGCGCGACTGACACGACGCCGCCGGCGAGCCCGGACGGGATCGCGAACTCGTAGTCGTCGATCGTGGTCTTGCTCTTCGGCTCGATCGACACCCTCAAATGGATGTACGACCCCACGAACAGCGTTTTGCGCGTCGGCCGGAGCGAAACTTCGTTCGCTTCAGACGGACGCGACGCTGCCGGCGAAATGCGTCGACGACACGACTCAGAGTTCGCAAACCCAATGCGCTTCGTCTTCGCGGTCGTCGCGGTCGCCGAGTGCGGCGGATTACAAGCGGACCAAGAGCCGCGTCCTGCTAGAAGTCGCTTTTGAACACGTTGTTCGTCCTACTAGGTCGCTGCTGCGCTGGCGGTACTCAAGCGATTTCCCAGAACCCGGGTGAAGATCCGGCTACCGCTCGACCAAAATTGATGGCCCGAGATCGCTTGAAGCTGAGGACGAGCCCTTGGTGCAAACGACCAAAGGCCTCAATAGCCGACCCGACCCACGACGAGTGCCGGCGGACTCGGCTCTCCAACCAAGTGGCCGTGGCCGTAACGCGACTCGATCGCCGCACGCCTCCGGCACAGAACCCGAAGGCTGTCGCGCGAGGTCGATGTTCGGACCGAATCGGCAACTCTCATACCGAAGGACCTGCGATTATCGCGCGCAACACCTTCGACGGATTCCGGGACTACAACTCTAGGGGAGGCCCGCTCGAACCTGGCCGATCCAACGTCATGGACCATGCTCCGAAACGGACGTTCGGAACGTTACGACTTAGCTTTGAACAGATACGGCTGACGTGGACTTCGACCCCCCCGCCCCGTCATGTCCCAACGTCCTGACAACGTCACGAGTTGAAGTGCTAGCGATGTCGCGGGTGATTTGACTACCCACGTCGCCGATCATCTCCCTGCCGCGGTTCGAAATCGTGGGACCACTCAACTCAGTCCGCGAACCCGGACCAGATGCCAGCCGCGATTTGGGGGAAGGCAGTTCTGACAGCGCCACGCGACGACCTGCCTGGCCGACGCAAAATCTTCTTGCCCCACGCCTGCGCAGTGGTTAAATCGACGGCGTGATAGCCCGCCGGCGGTTTCGGTATACCCTGCTAATCGCCACCCTGTGCCTATTTGCTAGCGCTCAGCCTGCGATCGCGTTCTGGCACGATATATCGTGGGGGCCATTTCACTGCGGCGATCTGACACAAGCGGATTACGTCTTTTCGAATGATGCAGGTTGGACTCAGGTGCTCAAGGATCGGGTCGCAGTCGGCTTCAATGATTGGCTCGTTCCCAAACGGCCGGATGGTGTGGCGGCCTTCAGCAGAGGCGGGTCTACTGTCTATACGGCTAAATGGCTTAATTTGTCGGGCGGCACTTACGCGCGCACTATATGTGCTGGGATTCATACCGTCGAGTTCAACACCGACTTCCTGTTGGAGTATCAGAACGACGACTTGAGTATTCGCGCTGTCGCCACGCATGAGTTCGGCCATGCATTTGGGATCAGCCATTCCCAGTATGACCTTCAAGACATCACCGGGAAGACCGCCTCAGGCGATTGGCTCTTTCGGCCGAGCATGGGAACGTGTCTATCGGCGTCCGAGACTGCCAACTTGGCCGTGTTGAGCCAGGATGACGAGGCTGCGGTCATGTACACGGTGGACCAAGAATCTCTGGGTGGCGTACTTTGGAAAGGAGTGACCGCCAATTCCAGCTTCGAGAACGGGCTCACCCATTGGCGTCGGTCAGGAGGTGGGCAATCTTCCTTGAGAACCACTGGCGGTGCGGTCGGGCCACAGTATCTGGCTTGGCTGGGTGCCGACGTCACGATGTATAACACGACGAGATATATACCCCTCGACCAGACTCTTAGCGACCAGTATCCGACCTTTCTCCCCGATGGCCGCATTCGCAAGAACGCCGCCACCGATACCGGCTTTATCAGGATGACGCTTATGTGGAGGCCGGTTGGCTATGACAATGTCAACAATCCGTGCGGAAACCCTTTCCCCCGAAATTATCATGAAGATAACTACGAAAACCTTAATGATGTTGCCTCGATCGTCTTTCCATGGCAAATGTCGGCCATGAATTGCACGCCGACCTCAACAACTTGGCAACGCTGTGGAACATCCACAGTTGCGCCAACGGATGGTTATGACGCATACGACGTTCAGCTTCAGCTTCGGAACAACATGAATGCCGCCGGCGGCGGATCAACCTGGGCCCTGGCCGACTGGTCAAGAGTGACCGTATATGACATCGATGATCTCAGTGGATGACCGCAAGCATCCACGAGCGTTGGGGCTTGTCCTAACCCTGGTCCTGGCCTGCGGACCGGCAGCTTTGGAGGGGGTGCCTCCGTCTCTCGCCGGACTGACACCTTTGTGTCACGTGCTCGCCGACGCCACGTGGGTAAAAGCGGTCGACAACCCGGCGGCAGGCGACAATGCCGCCGCCCAGTTTTCCGGCCTCGAAGTGTTGTGGTCAACGACGAGCATGGTCTTGGGTGATGGCCTCACCTATGAGGTGCCAGCGGTGCCGGAGCCACTCGAAGCCTGGGGGTTCTTCCAGAACATCGATCAATACGAGACCGGTGACCAGTTGACCCTGTGTCTGAGCTTCTCCGAGGACCACCCCTACGGGCAGTGGAGAGTCACCTTCGCCCTGACCGGCGAAGGTCTGGCCTTGCCGGCCGCAGACTCACCGGAGAAAAATCCGGGGTCGGTGAACCTCGCGGTCGATCTGGAGAAGCTGGAAGTGGTTGCGGCGGCGCGAAACGAAGATCCGCTGCAGACCCTGATCGCCTTGGTCCAAGAACAACGGCTGTGGTCGGACTCGCGGAACCTCGGGGACCCGCTATCTGAGAGACCGATCGCCAGCGAGTTCATCGAGGAAATCGTCCCTCCCACCGACGAGGAGAAGCTGGCGGCTTGGCGATCGATTCCCCCCGAGGTGCGATCGCTCATGCCCGGAACTGGAGTTCCGGAGGGTCATGGGCTGACCTTCTCGCCAATGCATTTTGCGCTAATTGCCGACCCCGAGCTAGCCAGCGAGTTCGACGGCGTGCGTTTCATCACCAACGAGGGTTTCGTTCTCACTCATATCCTGCCGTTGAACTATGCCGTCCAACCGCTAAGCGAGTTCACCGTCCAAGGCTTGGACATCCGGGTCGCCCTCTACGTGAGTCCAAAAGGCGAGGGCGAAGTCGAAACGTTGGTCGATGTCGGGACGATCGAGTGGAAAACTCTTGAGCCGGCGACCCCCTTACTGATTGAAATACATAAGGACAGTATGGAATTGACCCCGATGTCACAGGATGAATACGACGCGCTTCTCTTGGATCCGGGCCCGATTCTCGGTCACGCGGATTGAGTCGCATGGGGTTCTGGGTTCAGAAGAAACCCTTCTCTGACTAAATCAGAGCACCGGCGGGCCCAATTGGAGAAACGACGGAGACCCTAAAGCCGTCCATCCGCGGCCCGGCTATGAGATCCGCGAAGGATGTTGTGCCGCGTTTGTGCCGCATCCGAGGCGAGATGAGGCAATTTCATGAGAACTCCTGAGAGACACCGCAAGACGAGCGAGAATGGAGAAAAGCCATATATCAATTGGATTTCTTGACATTTCCCCGGTCGGGAAACTGTGGGCCCGGCAGGCTTCGAACCTGCAACCGACGGATTATGAGTCCGGCGCTCTGACCAGATTGAGCTACGGGCCCGTCACTGTTGAGAAATCGCCTGCTTGACGGCTAACATGGCGCTGTGACAGAAGATATACAAGGCCCAGACCTCGAAGCGCTTCTGCCCTCATGGACTCTGAGCCTAGAGGCGCGGCGGCGATCACCACGAACGATCGAGAGCTATCTGCTCGCCGCCCGGCAACTTGGCGACTGGCTGACCGCCAACGGCTTCTCGAGCTCAGTGACGTCGATCACCCATCGACAGATCAACGGCTATCTGGCGGAGGTGAGCAAAACCCGCGCTCCTGCCACGGCGAAGCAGCGATACGCCTCGC
>Ga0136635_10000107_pt1 | contig 18821 bp, 20 predicted proteins | sample AntDrymeUQ852106_2_FD_105495 | JGI IMG/M metagenome (GOLD analysis project Ga0136635, IMG submission 105495) | Polar desert sand microbial communities from Dry Valleys, Antarctica - metaG UQ85 (21.06) | ecosystem: Environmental > Terrestrial > Soil > Desert | place: Antarctica: Dry Valley... | reverse complement strand
CGGCCGGCTCACCTCGGTGCCCGGTTCGTCGCGTTTCTTTCGAGGCGCCGTGGTCGCGTACGCCCCGGACCTGAAGAAGAGCCTGCTCGCCGTAGCGTCCGACGAGTTGGTGAGCGAAGCAACAGCGTTGGAAATGGCGATTGGCGCGCGCGAAACCTTGTCGGTCGACGTCGGGGTAGCGGTCGTAGGTTCGGCAGGGCCCGAGCCCTTGGAACAGCCGGCTGGGACGATGGTCATTGCAGTCGCAACTCCCAAGTCGGCGCGGGCAATGACCCGACGCTTCCCCGGTGATCGTGAGCGGGTCCGGACCTATTGCACTACCGCCGCTCTCCATCTGGTCAGGCTGGCGATCACCGAAACCTGGTGGTGAATCGCCTCTTTCTAGGGTTTCCGGTCCCAATGGAGGCTGGGGTTGGCCTGGCGGCAACATTGCCCCGGCTCCCAGGGCGGCCGGTCCCGTCCGACAACTTGCATCTGACCATCCGGTTCCTGGGTGACGTGGATCAGGTCACGCGCGATCGCCTTTCCGCCGCCCTGGATGAATCCGAACTTGGTGGCGGCTTCGACATCGTCCTCGGGGAGATGGGAGCGTTTCCTAGTCCGGCCAAGGCATCGGTGCTTTGGATCGCACTCGCCCGCGGCCACCGGGAGCTCCTCGCTCTCAACGGAGTCGTTGAAGAAGCTTGCGCCGACGCCGGTCTCGAGCCCGAAGACCGGCCCTATTCGCCTCATCTGACAATCAGCCGCATCCGTCCCGAAGTCGACGCGCGCCCGCTTTTGTTGAGCTACCGACCCGAGCCGATCAAATGGAAAGCGAGCGAGTTGATCCTCTACGAGACCCGGCTGGACCGCGGCACCGTCTACGTTCCCCTCGTGCAGTTCCCCCTTTAGCGAACCCTGGGTTCTGGTAGTTGTACAACAACGACCCCAGCCCACAGAACGGAAAATCCGGGCCGTCAAAGCCGGCCAAGCGCATCCAGAATGAACGCGGTCTTGCCTTCGTTGTAGGCGAGGCGGTCGTCGCGGTAGGAGTCGGCCAGAGTTCGCTTTAACGTCGCGTACTCGGCGGCAGCCTCGGGATCGCGGCGAAGAAGATCGCGAAACGCCAGATGGTCTCGCTCCCACCCTGAGCCTGGCCGACATACGTGGATGTGAACCGTGCGCGGGCTGCCCTCCGGTGGTCGGAAGTAGCGGTGGCCGGGCTCGCGGGCTCGGAGCGCCACTCCCACCTGCTCGATCTGGGTGACGTAGTCAGCCTCATTCTCGAGATCCTCCATCGATACGAGGATGTCGATCACCGGCTTGGCCGCCATTCCCGGCACTGCGGTCGAGCCAATGTGGTTGATGCCGACCCCCGGTCCGAGCACACCCGCCAGCGCCGTTCGCCATTCCTCGAATTGGTCCGCCCAGCTCGGGTCGTAGTCGAGCACCTCGATGGGATCAAACGTGCGGTTGCCGAAGAGCTCGGCATCGGGATATCTGAGCGCCGCCACCTCGAGCCAAAGCTCAATCCGTTCCTCTCGAGTCAACTTATCGATGGGGATCTGACGATGGTGTTCCCTCGAGCTGATACCGGTCGAGCAAGGTCGCCCTTTGGCCAAAACTGGAGAAGAGCATCCGATAGGCCGCAGCCGGATCGGAGATGCGGTCAGGATCGAGCCCGACGGCGACAAGGCGGTCCCTTAGATCGGCATCCATGGGGATATTTTGGCGCAGATCCACTCGCCCGAACAGTTGTTCGTCTATGATTCCGGGATCACAGGTATGTAATTTGTCGGTGAGAGCGCGTACATTCACCACAGCAAACGTTTTGAGGCGAGAGGAGCACTCAAGTGGAGCGGGACAAGGCACTCGACATGGCAGTTGGTCAGATTCATCGCCAGTATGGCAAAGGGGCGATCATGAAAATGGGCGACGTCGCCGATCGCAAGATGGAAGTCATCCCCACGGGAGCCTTGGCGCTCGACCTGGCGTTGGGTGTTGGGGGAGTTCCCCGCGGCCGCGTCGTCGAGCTCTATGGAACTGAGTCGAGCGGCAAAACAACGCTCGCTCTACACGTCATAGCCGAGGCGCAGCGCAACGGTGGCATCGCCGCGTTCATCGACGCCGAGCACGCTCTTGACCCGGGCTATGCCAAAGCGATCGGTGTCGACATCGACGAGTTGTTGATCTCCCAACCCGACACCGGGGAGCAAGCTCTCGAAATCGCCGACATGCTGATTCGCTCCGGCGCGCTCGATGTCGTGGTGATCGACTCGGTTGCAGCATTGGTCCCGAAAGCTGAGATCGACGGCGAGATGGGCGATACCCATATCGGTCTTCAGGCTCGTCTGATGTCACAGGCGCTGCGCAAGCTCACAGGCAGCCTCGCCCGCTCCCGCACCACCGCCGTCTTCATCAACCAGCTACGGGAAAAAATAGGAGTCATGTTCGGATGTTTGGCGTGGGATTCGTTAGTGACTCTCGCCGATGGTTCGAAAGAGAGAATCGGCAGAATCGTGAGTCGACGTCTGCCAGTCGAGGTTCTCTCATATGACTTTGCGACCGGCCAGATTGTTCCGAGAAAGGTTGTGGACTGGTTCGACAACGGTCCAACCGCTGAGTTCCTCCGGATCAAGGTCGCTAAGCCAGTCGGAGTTGGCAAGAGACCACAGATGGGCGTTACGGAGAACCACAAGATCATGACGCCGGCTGGCTGGAAGGAGGCTGGAGAGTTGTCGGTTGGCGACCGAGTCCTCCATGCGGTACCTCGCCATCTCTCGCCGCGACAGATGGAAATCGTGCGAGGCTCGTTGATGGGTGACGGCACACTATCTCTCACCAAGAACGGCCTAGCGGCTCGATTTAGATGGGGGCACGGGCGAAAGCAGACTGAATACAGCGACTGGAAAGCCTCCCTTTTCCAAAACGTCGGTGTAAGTCGGTCCACAAATGCAAAAGATGCCGTTTTTCACGATCTCCAGCCGTTGGGCGAGTTGAGAGGACTTCGGCAATCGGTTTACACGACGGACGGCAAAGGGTTCGACGACGAATACTTGAAGGCGCTTACACCGCTTTCGCTGGCGATTTGGTACATGGACGACGGCTGCCTCACTACTAGGTCGAAGGGCGTTCAGGCTCGAACTGAAGGTCGTAGTGGTCGAATTGAAGTTTGCGTTGAAGCGATGAATACGTCCACTCGAGCAAGGTTGGCTGCGTATCTAACGGATACGTGGGGAATCGAACTAAGACTTCGAGAGGCAGGATCGACACGAAAGGCCGTACTCACTTTCACGCGCGAAGGCACTGATCGTTTTCAGGAGCTAGTCGCTCCTTTCGTACACCCTTCGATGGACTACAAACTCCTCTCTCGCTACCGGGGAAGATTCGACGTCGCTCCCGACTTCGTCGATATGCGCTTCGAACTCGACGCTTACCCAATCATTGACATCAGCAGAGTCGCTCCCTGGAACAGCACCCATCGCTTCGACATCGAGGTTGAAGGAAGCCACAACTACTTCGCCGACGGAGTCATGGTTCACAACTCACCAGAGGTAACCCCAGGGGGACGCGCCCTCAAGTTCTATTCGAGCGTCCGGTTGGAGGTCCGAAAGATCGAAACCATCAAGGACGGCGCCGAGAGCGTCGGCAACCGGGTGCGAGTCAAGGTGACAAAGAACAAGTGTGTGGCGGCCGGCACGGAAATCTTTGATCCGACAACAGGACTTACTCATCGCATCGAGGACATCGTGAATGGTGATCAGGCGGCAAGCGTTTATGCCGCCGACAAGTCAGGCAAATTGCACGTCAAGCCGATCGGAACTCGTCTCAACCAGGGTGATCAGCCTGTGATCGGTCTCAAGTTCCGATCCGGCCAGCGAATCATGGTCACGCCCGATCATTTGATGTTGACTGATAGAGGGTGGGTTATGGCTGGCGAGCTGAAGTCTGGCGATCAGATCGCTCGTCCCCGTCGCGTCGGCACGTTTGGGAACGAGCAGCCGATCTCACCCGACCACGCTCGTCTTCTCGGCTATCTAGTCGGAGATGGCTATGTAGGAGGAAAGACCCCGATCAGCTTCATCAATGTCGCCGAGGATCTTCAAGCCGACGTAGCCAGACTCTTCGCTGACATGGGCTGCAAGGTCACTCGCAAGGGCATCAGTTCCAATATTTCTCACCGCATAGGGGAGAAGAACGGCGTCTTGGAGTTGACTCGATGGGCTGGTGTTCAAGGCCACCTCGCATGGGAGAAGCGATTGCCGCCCGCTTTCTTTGCTGATGGCATCGACCCACACGTGGTATCCGAGGTTCTCTTCGGTTTGTGGGAGACGGATGGCTGGATCAGCCGAGAGCAATCCGGAGGGATCCGAGTCGGATTCGTGACTACCTCAGAGCAGTTGGCTCATCAGATTCATTGGCTTCTTCTTCGCTTTGGCATCGGTAGCCACTCTGGCACCCACAAGCCTGGATCGCGTCGCAGCATCATCAACGGGCGGGAGGTACGCGGCAAGCGACTTTGCTGGCAGGTCCGTATCTCGGGAATCGACAATGTGCGACGCTTCGCAGAAGTGGTGCCGCTGTGGGGGCCTCGCGGGCGAATCCTTGCCGATGAGCTCGCTCGCCCGGAGATGAAGGCCCATCGCGGCTCACAAATGATCTACCTGCCGCCCGTCGTCACCCAGCCGGTGCTGGGCTATTTCGACCAAAGAGGCATCTCACCGCGAGAAGTTGGCAGCTGGCTGGGCGCCAGCGAGCAAGCGATCCAAGGTGGCTTTAGGCAGTTGCTTGGCATGGGCCGGATAAGGCGAGATCGTCTGAGCATGGTCGCCGAAATGCTTGACAGCGACTTTCTGCGACACATCCTGGATGAGGATCTCTGGTACGACCGCATTTGGGAAATCACACCAGGCGAAACAATGCCGACCTATGACATCGAAGTGGAGGAACTCCACAACTTCGTCGCCAACGATCTGCTCGTCCACAACTGTGCGCCGCCATTTCGTCAGGCAGAGTTCGATATTGTCTTCGGCCACGGGATCTCACGGGAGGGAAGCCTTCTCGACGTCGCGGTCGATCACGGGGTGGTGAACAAGAGCGGGGCGTGGTTCACCTTCGACGGTGACCAGCTAGGGCAAGGTCGGGAGAACGCCAAACGATTCCTGCGGGAGAACCCCGAGATCGCGGTTCAGCTCCAGGCCAAGGTCTACGAAGTTGTCGGTATGGGCGAAAAGCCTGTCGAGCAGGAGACCAGCGAGGTCTCGGTGGACGAGCTCTAGGGCATTCCCGGGTTTCGCGTTCTGCCGCAAGCGAGGTCTGGCTAGGATGCGGTCTCTAAGACCAAAAAACCCTTGAAAGACACCGTGAAGCACCTGTCCCGTCCGAATCTGAGGAGATCTCCCTAAGAGATTTGGCCCTATTCGGTTTCGGGTTCTTGGGTGCTCCACCGGGAAGGCAGCACGATGGAAACAGTGTGGATCGCAGCGATTGCTGCATTGGCGGTGATCCTGGCAGGTGCGGTCGGATTTCTCCTGGCCAGAAGCCGCAATCGACCGAGTAGAGAAGCCTCCGACGACCCGGTCGGCGGCGCCCGCGTTGAGGCCCAGCGCATCCTCTCTCGCGCCGACGACGAGGGCCGCGCGAAGGCCGAGGCCTACCGCCAGCGTGAAGACGCCTCCCTCGAGCATCGCCGGGTCGAGCTCGACGGAATCGAAACCCGGCTCAGCCATCGGGAGGAGACGCTCGAACAGCGAGCCACCAATCTTGCTCAACGAGAACAACTCCTGGTCCAGCGTGAGGGTGAGGTGAGCTCACGCCAGGCCGAGCTCGACAGCCTCAAGGAGAATGCCCGCAACGAGCTCGAGCGGATTGCGGGCATCGACGCAAAAGTGGCCAAAGACGAGCTCTTGGACCAAGTTGAACACGAAGCCCGACGCGATGCGATGATCCTCGTCCGCGATCTCGAAGCCAAAGCCCGCGAGGAGGCAGACCGTCGGGCTCGGCGGATTCTCGCTACCGCGATTCAGCGCCTCTCCTCCGAAGTCGTCACCGAGTCGACAATCTCCGTTGTCGCCCTGCCCTCGGACGATATGAAAGGGAGGATCATCGGTCGCGAGGGTCGGAACATTCGCACCCTGGAAGCCGTCACCGGCGTCAATCTCATCGTCGACGACACTCCCGAGTCGGTATCGGTTTCCTCTTTCGACCCGATCCGTCGTGAGGTAGCCCGCATCACCCTCGAAAAACTGGTGGCCGACGGGCGGATTCATCCCGCGTCGATCGAAGAGGCATACGAGAAGGCTCGCGATGAAGTCGAGCAATCCGTGCGTGACGCCGGCGAGTGGGCGCTCGTCGAAGTCGGGCTCTCAAAGATGCATCAAGAGCTGGTCGTGCTGCTCGGGCGCCTTCGGTATCGGACCAGCTACGGGCAAAACGTCCTCAACCATCTCGTCGAATCCGCCCACATTGCTTCCATGCTTGCTTCGGAGCTCGGGATCGAACCGACGCAGGTGAAGCGGTCGGCGCTCTTGCACGACATCGGCAAAGCCGTCACCCACGAGGTTGAAGGCTCCCACGCCCTGATCGGAGCTGAGATAGCCCGCCGTTTTGGTGAAGACCCGGCGGTGGTGCACGGTATCGAGGCTCATCACAACGAGGTCGAGCCGCGCAGCCTGCTGGCGGTGTTGGTGCAGGCGGCCGATGCTGTCTCGGCGGCCCGTCCCGGGGCGAGGCGGGAGGCCCTGGAGTCCTATGTTCGCAGGCTCGAGAAGCTCGAGTCGCTGGCCTCCGACTTTGGCGGGGTAAAGCAGGTGTTTGCGATGCAGGCTGGGCGAGAAGTTCGGGTGGTGGTGGATCCCGGTCAAGTCGACGACCTCTCGGCCTCGGACCTCGCCCGCAGAATTGCCCGCAAGCTCGAAGAGGACTTGCAATACCCTGGCCAGATCCAGGTAACGGTGATTCGCGAGTTTCGCGCTACCGAACAAGCCCGCTAAAAAGCAGTCGTGGTTCTGATCGCGCCGCCGGTTCGGAAGCCGCTATCGACGCGGCCGGCGACGCGCGCCGGCAAGCACTACCTCATCCGAACTTTCGGGTGTCAGATGAACGAGCACGACAGCGAGCGGATCGCCGGCCTGTTCGCTCTCGATGGCATGACCGCGACCTCCGAGCTCAACTCGGCCGATGTGCTGTTCATCAACACCTGCACGATCCGTGAGGCAGCCGACAATCGGCTCTACGGGAACCTTGGGCAACTGAAGGAGTGGAAGGATCAGCGCCCCGAATCCCTGCTGGTCGTCGGCGGATGTGCCGCCCAGAAGGACCGCGACCTCGTGCGGGAGAAGGCGCCCTGGGTGGACGTGGTGATGGGAACGAACAACCTCGACCGCGTGCTTGATCTGATCGATTACGCCGAGGCTTGGGGTGGCATCACCGAGGTCGTCGAATCGCTTGAGGCGATGCCGTCGTCTTTGCCCGTCGAGCGCGAGTTGGCCCACTCGGCGTGGATCTCGATTCAGGTCGGCTGCAACAACTCCTGCACCTTCTGTATCGTTCCCACCGTGCGCGGCCCGGAGGTGAGTCGACGGCCGGGTGACATCCTCGCCGAGGTTCGCTCCCTCGCTGCCCAAGGTGTGGTGGAGGTGACGTTGCTTGGCCAAAACGTCGATACCTTCGGACGGGACCTCGCCCTGGACGGGCGCCGCCGTCCGCTCTTCGCTGATCTGCTGCGCCAGGTCGGAGCGATAGAAGGGATTTCGCGTGTTCGCTTCACAAGCCCGCATCCGGCCGACTTTCGGCGTGACGTGGTCGAAGCCATGGCCGAGACTCCCGCTGTCTGCGAGCAACTTCACCTTCCTCTGCAATCGGGCTCTGATCGAATCCTGGCGGCGATGCATCGCGGCTACAACACCGCGCGATATCTTGACAAGCTTTCGCTCGCCCGAGACCTGATTCCCGACCTCTCGGTCTCGACCGACGTCATAGTCGGCTTTCCCGGCGAGACCGAGTCCGACTTTCAGGCCACACTCGACCTTGTTCGAGAGATCGGTTTCGATTCCGCCTTCATGTTCATCTTCTCCCCTCGCCCGGGCACGAGGGCCGCAGACATGGTCGACGATTTTGTTCCGGCGGGAGTGATCTCGGAGCGGTTTGGTCGTTTGGTGGAGATCCAGAACGCCTCTTCGCTCCGACGGAACCAGGAGATGGTCGGTCGAAGCTATGAGGTTTTGACCGAGGGACCATCCCGAAAAGATCCCCGCGTTGCCACGACTCGCACCCGTGGTGGCAAACTGGTCCATGTCGAGGGCCAATTCCCGGCTGGTGAGTTTTTTGACACCGAGATCGTGACCGCGGCGCCACACCATCTATTCGGGCGATGACCCGGATCCTGGCGCTGCTCGGACCGACGGCCTCGGGGAAGAGTGAGATCGCTCTCGCCGTTGCCGATCGGAGGCAGATACCAATCGTCTCGGTGGACAGTATGCAGGTCTATCGAGGGCTTGACATCGGCACGGCCAAGCCGACCGCCGCCGAGCAAGCCCGGGTTCAGCATTACATGATCGATGTGGTCGAGCCGGAGGTCGACTACAGCGTCGCCGAGTTTCAAGGTGAAGCGCGCCGGTTGATAGCAGCCGAAGAAGAGGTGCTCATCGTCGGCGGCTCAGGGCTGCACTTTCGGTCGCTCGTCGATCCTTTGGAGTTTCCTCCGACTGATCCCGAGTTGCGCTCCGAGCTCGAAACCATGCCTGATCCGGTGGCTGCCCTCGTTGGGGCCGACCCCGTAGCCGGTGAAGTCGTCGATTTGGCCAATCCCCGCCGAGTGGTGCGCGCCCTCGAAATCTTCCACTTGACGGGCCTCACCCCTTCGATGCGTCGCCGTCAGCAGCAACGTCGCCATTTTGACGCCTACGTTCCCCAGCATCATTTCGTCGTTGCGGGTCTCGACGCCGGTCCCGCCTTGGGCGAGCGCATCGTTCGACGAGTGCAGGCGATGCGGGAAACAGGTTGGTGGGACGAGGTGCAATCGCTTGGCGGCCGCCTGGGCCGCACGGCCAGCGGCGCCGTCGGTTACCGCGAGTTACGTCAGGCTCAAACAGGGCACCGAGATCCGGAAAAGGTCTGGGGTGAAGTCGTCGTTGCCACCAATGGATTGGCGCGCCGACAGCGAACCTACTTCCGCCGCGATCCGAGAATACGGTGGGTGCCGTGGGCGACCGAATTCACGGCTCGACTACGCGCAGTCGAGGAAATGTTGGACCTCAAATGAACTTCTCGAAGATGGAAGGGCTCGGGAACGACTTCATCGTCTTCGAAGGGTCGGTCGAGGTTGACGCCGAGTTGGTGCGCAAGCTCTGCGATCGCCATTTCGGGATCGGGGCGGATGGCGTGCTGCGCGTCGGCCAAGAAGGCGATTTCATCCGGATGGACTACTGGAACGCTGATGGCGGGATGGCCGAAATGTGTGGCAACGGCCTGCGGTGTGTCGCTCTCTATGCCTATGACAATGGGTTGGTCGAGAGCAAGACCTTTGTGGTCAAGACCGCAGTCGGGGATCGGCGGGTCGAAATTGGCGATCTGATCAGCGTGGAGCTCGGACCAGTTACGATGGGAGAACCTCGCGATTGGAATGGAATGACGTTCCACGCGGTTTCGGTGGGAAACCCTCATCTCGTGACCCTCGGCAAAGATCCCACAAAGATCGATGTCGCTTCGATTGGGAAGGCGCTGGAGCTGGCGACTCCGGGCGGGACCAATGTCGGGTTCGGGTCAGTCGTTGGTTCCGGCATCAATTTGCGAGTGTGGGAGCGCGGGGTCGGTGAGACGCTCGCTTGTGGAAGCGGGATGGTGGCCGCAGCCGCGCTCGCTCACCGTCTCCAATTGACGGGGCCAGAGATGGCAATCAAGGTTCCAGGGGGTGATGCCATTGTCGAGATCGAGGACACCACCACTTGGCTGACTGGCCCGGCTCGTCTCGTCTTTCGGGGTGAGCTCCCCTAGAGAGTTCGGATCACGTTGTTGACCCGCCCGATGATCTCGACTCCGCCTTGATAGGTGACAGGGGAGAGCGCGGGGTTGGCAGGTTCGAGGGTGACGTGGCCTCCTTGCCGGCGGAATCGCTTGACGGTGGCTTCCTCCCCCTCGACGAGTGCGGCCACGATCTCTCCGTTGCGAGCTTCGGCGCCCTGCTCGATCACGACGAGGTCGCCATCGAGAATCCCCGCGTCGATCATCGAGTCGCCCTTGATGCGGAGCATGAAGATCTGACCCCGACCAACCAGCGACGTTGGCAGGGAGAGCACCTGCTCGATCTCCTCGGTGGCCAGAATGGGCGCACCCGCGGCGATCCGGCCGAGCAATGGGACCTGTCGAATCTGCGGATTCGACCTCGGCTTGGTTTGGGGTCCCAGCACTTCGATTGCCCGCGGCTTTGAGGGATCGCGTCGCAAATAGCCGTTTCTGACAAGCGACGAAAGGTGGCTGTGGACGGTCGAGGGTGACGAAAGCCCGATCGCTTCGCCAATCTCGCGAACCGACGGTGGGTAGCCACGGTCGGCGACGGTCTGACGGATGAAGGCCAACACTTCCTGTTGGCGGCTGGTGAGCGGGGGATTGGGGGCCATGAATTTCCTTTCGTCCGGGCCAGCATATCGAGCGGCGCCGACAATTCCAAACATCTGTTCGAGTTGACACCCGAACGACAGTTCGATACTGTTCCGAACAGAGGTTCGGATTCTTGTCACACCCTCCTCATACGCTGACGAAGTCCGACCGGACTCGAGATAGGAGAAAGACCGTGCACCGACGCCAACAGTTGCTTCCCCTCAGGCTGCTGCTCCTCCTCATGGCAACGGCCACGGTCTTTCTCCTGGTCTCGAATCGTGTGGAGGCCGGAGTCCCTGGTCCGGCGCCGATGCCTCACCTAGTCGTCGCCGGCGAGAATCTTTGGGAGATCGCCTCGGACATCAACTTGGACCGCGACATCAGGGCCGTGATCCAAGAGATCGAGAAGCTCAACCGGCTCTCGAGCACCACATTGCAGCCAGGCCAGGTGATCATGCTCCCCGCCCAATAGGGTGGAGCACACCCCCAGGTACGCTGCCGGGGTGCGTTGTCCGATTTGTGGTCACGGTGACACTCGGGTCATTGATAGCCGGCCGGCCGATCAAGGCGCGGCCATCCGCCGCCGTCGCAACTGTGGGAGTTGCGGTCATCGCTTCTCCACCTATGAAAGGAACGCCCCGGTGGTCCTCGTTCGCAAACGGAGCGGTCGGATCGAGCCTTTCGCGCCTGAGAAGCTGCAACGAGGAGTAGAGGCTGCATTTGCCGGCAGCGCAGTTCCGGGACCTGGCCTCGCCCAACTATTGGAGGAAATCGAAGCGGCCGCCGCTACCCATGCAGGTCCGGTATCAAGCTCACAGATAGGGAGGCTTGTCCTCGCCGGACTCCGGCAACTGGACGAAGTCTCCTATCTCCGTTTTGCCTCCGTGTATAAGGGCTTTCAGGTCGCGGAGGATTTCGAGCGCGAAGTGGCGGCCCTCGAAGACTCCGCTCCTTCTTAGAGCTCGGCGAGACCGCTGATCAGCCGGGCACGTTCGGCGTCGGCTGTGACGAAAATCGCGGTCAGGGCATCCTCACCGCTCTGGGCGAGGATCGCCATCTGACCCTCGAGATCGGCGGTTGCGGCCGCGGCGGCGGCTGAGTTCCGCGCAGTCAGGGCATCGAGATAGCGAATTCTCCACGTTTCGACCGAGGCAATGAACCCCTTCACCTGCTCCACGTGGTCGCCGAGCTCAGGCGACGCGGGGAGATCCGTGAGGACGTCGGCCAGGGCGACCTGCCATTCGGCGACCTGGGCGGCAGCCACAGTGGAATCGGAGACTCCCTCGAGCTCGGGGCTTTGCCACAACGGTTCCAACACCAGTCGATAGTTCAGAGCATCCCCGAGGGCGGTCTTGAGCGCCAGCGCCGATTGGGCTGCACCGATGGCGGTTTGCCGATCAGCATTGTCATCGGGCAACCCGGCGGCCATATCGAACAGGGCTCGCGCCGATCGGTCGACGTTGAGCAGGAGAGCGCTGGACTCGGCCACGCCGCCGGCGGGATCACTGATCACAGCGTCAAGCCGGCTCAAGGAAGCTGCAAGCTCGGTCGCAGTCGCAGCCAATTCGCTCGTTTGCCTGGCTGTCGTTGCCGCCGGCGCCTGCAGCAGGGAGGCAACCAGCGCCACCAAAATAATGAGACTCACACAAAGGCCCACGACCATCAGAGAAGACAGACGACCTCGCCCCAGCTTTGACCGGGCGATCACGTGTGGGCGCCAGCCTCCAATCTCGAGGTCAGGCACCTGTGATCGCGGCGAAGCCGCAGGAAGCAACGGATCGATCCCGGGCGGCAGAGGGTCGGTGATCGTCACCAAGAGGTCATCGCTATCGGTGTAAAACCCGAGCGACTCCAGCATCGTGAGCTCGATCGAAGGACCTTCAGATCGTTCGAGCAACCCCACTGAGGTACGTGCGGAGGCGTGTCGCGGCTCGGCCGCTCGTCGTGGAGTCGCGAGATCGGAGCTAATGCGACTGACATCGATGACCTCGCGCAGCCCGGTAGCTGCCTGGCTTCCCCACTCTCTGCAGCTGGCGACAAAGGCTGTGAGCCCCGTCGTTATCCGTGCGCGTTTAACCGGTGGCGCGGGTTTTGGCGCAAGATGGCGGCCACCGCGATGAGAATCTGGTCTCGGGGTGGAATGACTCTGGCGGTGTTCACCGGGCAGGTGCTCGGCATCGCAAACGGTACAGAAGGAAAGGGCCAAATCGGTCTCCGTGGTTCGGTCTCCGCCCGAAGCCCCAGATCACTGTCAACTGTGCAATCGTTGGTCCAGCGCGATGCACCTTACTTTCAAACGTTTCTCAAAGTTGGTATCTATTCCGACCGCCCAGCATCCCGGTGACGCCGGCTATGACCTCGAGGCAGCGGTCGACCTGGTCCTGGCGCCGGGGGAGCGGGCGCTGGTCCCAACCGGCATCGCCGTCGCCATCCCCGCAGGCCATGTCGGCCTGGTCGTTCCTCGCTCTGGGCGCGCGATCACTCAAGGTCTTTCCGTGGTGAACGCTCCCGGAATCGTCGACGCCGGATATCGCGGCGAGCTCAAGGCGGTGCTCATCAACCACGGGTCCGAGCCCATCGAGATCAAGGTCGGCGATCGCATCGCCCAGTTGGTGATCGTCGCGGTGCGCGAGGTCGTTTGGCGCGAAGTCAACGAACTGGAAGAGTCGGATCGAGGCGAGGCGGGCTTCGGCAGTACCGGCTAGGAGGTTGGCGAGCAAACCGTGCGGGTTTACACTGCCACGGTTCTGTGCGGAAGTAGCTCAGCTGGTAGAGCGCAACCTTGCCAAGGTTGAGGTCGCGGGTTCGAGCCCCGTCTTCCGCTCCCGGGCGACGTGGCCGAGTGGTTAGGCGCGGGTCTGCAAAACCCGTCACTCCGGTTCAATTCCGGACGTCGCCTCCACTCGGCTAAAGCCGGGAAATGCGGGCCCTTAGCTCAGTCCGGCTAGAGCGCTTCCCTGACACGGAAGAGGCCACTGGTTCAAGTCCAGTAGGGCCCACGAGAATACCCCTGCTACGGCTGGGCTTTCTTGGCTTTCGGTATTCGGACGACAGCGGCCGGGACGCGCTTTGGACGCGATTTGGTCGGCGTGTGCGGCTCCACCACATACTGGACACTGTGGCTCCGGTAGGTGGGCGACCCTTCGTGGACGCGGATTCAGTTCCTAGGTAGTGGGTCAGTTTGAACCTCGGGAGGCAAAAAGAAACGCCCCAAGAAACCGAAGGGGCGTTTCTTTGAACAAAAGGACCGGCTAGCAGCCGCAGCATGGGCAGGGTGATTCCCCGCAAGGGCAACCGCAGCTTGGGCATGGTTCTTTAGCCATTCAGTTTTCACCTCCTCCAGCACGAATGAATTGAACGTCGCAAGGCCATGGCTGATCGTTGCCAACCGCTTCCGAGGGCAGAGTTTCCGAGAGGCGCGCCATTTCTCCTCGTAGCTTCTTGAGGTTGGCGATCTGGGCGTCGAGTTCGGCCAGCCGCTTATTCACCAAGGTGCCGGTATGCCCGCAGGGACATACGCCTTTGTCACGGATGATGAGAAGCTCGCGGATATCTCGAAGCTGGAGGCCTAAGCGCTGCGCTCCACGGATGAAACGCAGGCGCTCGATATCGGCTTCCTTGTAGGAGCGGTACCCATTGGGACTGCGGTCGGGTACGGGCAGCAAACCAACCCGCTCGTAGTACCGGATCGTGTCGGGCCGGACCCCGACCTCAGATGCGATCCGGGAGATAGTTGTTTCCACGAAGGTGAGCGTAAACCATGGACCATGGTCCAATGTCAAGCCCTTCAGCACTTAGTCGAGCAAGGAAGCGATACCTCAAGCGGCTCATCGACGAAACCGCTCACTTGGATGTGTCGGAGGATTGCCAGGGCCCCCCGCCTCACCTTTTCCCCGTCTTGGGAGCCGTCATTTCCCAGGGAGAGCACCAAACCCGGGGCGTGGATCATCGCTGCCCGGTCTCGGGAGGCGTTTGAGTAGCGAAGCCCGGATGGGTTCTCGGACGACAAACTCACCGCCTCCGGCAGCCAGCAACCGATTGGCCGAGGCGAGCAACTCGTCCGAAACCACCCCTGTGTATCCCTCCCGCGCCTGGTACTCCAGCCATTCCTCTGCACTCGGAAAATGGGAGAGCAGATCAAAGAACCTTCGGCGCTCAGTGAGGTACCAGCCGTCCCCTTCGACTAGGTCCAGTCGGGCGCGAGCCTCGAGGATGTCCCTGATGTCCTCCTCCTGTTCGACGTGGCCGAGGCGCTCGACCCGTCCTCCCAGCCACACCTCCACCCCAGCGTGCTCTGGCTGTGGATGAAGGTCGAGCAGTACACCTTCTGGTCGCAGCGAACGATAAATCCGCCTCAGGGCGTGCACCACGCCCTCCAGTTGGATGCATCACAACGAGTGAGAAAGGATGGCCACGTCGTAAGCGCCCGGGGGAAGCTCGACCTTGGCAATATCTGTCACCACGAAACTCACCTTGGGGCGGAGCGAGGCGGGAATACTCTCCGCAGCTCGCTCGATCTTCTCCCCGTTCATATCCATGGCGAGCACCGTGGCTGTCTCATGCGCGTCCAAGTGAGGCGCCCATCCCCGCACCCCACCTCGAGCACATCGGCACCCGAGAAGTCCACCAACTCGTGGATAACGGTGATCTCAGTGTCTTCCGGGTCGATCGATGAGCTCATTGCTCCTCCACCTCATGAATTTGGTAGCGAGCATATAGCTACGTCAAGGGCTGATCCGCAGGAGAACCCCGGTGTCCGAAGTCAGCGTCTGAAAAGTGACTCTGGCCACCAGCGGTGTTGGCTGCACTCGCCCACCTGTGCGCGCGAGGTGCCGTTTCCGAGTACCCGCGGATCGATGCGATATCGCCCATAACGGTTGTTCTGTTCGGGTTGTCGACATGTTGCGACCAGGTTGCGACTTCTCTTCGCGGTCACGCTTCTTTATCGTCGGATCTGACGTGGATTCCCCCGACCATCCGGAGCAGGAGACGACCCATGCCGGCTCTCGTTTGCACCGTCTCGGGCGTCGGGTGGGTCATTCGTTGAGCCACGACCACGGTCATCGATCGAGCGGGCAAGTGATGGATTCGGGTGCGGTGGGTATACGAGTGACCAAGGTGTCACTGGTGGGCCTCGGGGTCACCGCCGCGATTCAGGCCGTAGTCGTTGTGTTGAGCGGTTCGGTGGCGTTGTTGTCTGACACGCTGCATAACCTCACCGACGCTTTGACGGCGATCCCCTTGTGGATCGCCTTTTCGCTGGGTCGGCGTCGGCCCACCCGCGCTTACACCTACGGCTTCAACCGGGCGGAGGATATAGCCGGCCTGCTGATCGTCGCCGCTATCGGCGCATCGGCGCTACTGGTGATCTGGGAGTCGGTTCGACGGCTGATCGAGCCGCGTCTCATCGACAACATTCCGTGGGTGATCGCCGCCGGCATGGTTGGGGCGTTGGGCAACGAACTCGTGGCCCGGTACCGGATCCGGGTGGGTCGAGCGATCGGTTCCGAAGCGTTGGTCGCCGATGGCCTCCACGCCCGAACCGATGCGTTGACATCCTTGGCGGTGGTGGCCGCCGGTATAGGAGCTGCCCTAGGGGTGGCGTGGGTCGATGCTGTGGCGGGTCTGGTCGTGGCCGGTGGCATCGTCTGGCTGCTGGTGCGGTCGGCGCAGCGCATGTGGCGGCGCGTGCTCGACGGGATCGAACCGGGGATCGTCGATGACGTGGCGGCAACCATCCGCAGCGTGGAAGGGGTTCGTGATGTCACCGATTTGAGGGTTCGATGGCATGGCCACCGGCTCCTCATAGCCGCATCGGTCGCCGTCGACGCCGACCTGACGGTCAAGGTGGGACACGACACCGCCCACGACGTCGAGCATGCGCTCCATCATCGATTCACCTTCCCGATCGCCGCGGATATCCACGTCGACCCCCACGGACAGACCGACGCTCACGAGACCACGGCCCACCACAGCCGGTGACACCGCGAACGGCACCCCTTACTTAGTCAGCGGTAGGGTGGTCGTTCTCGCGGTCGAGTATCGGAGCGTCCGTCGGACCGCCATTTAGGGGATGGTCAAAATGACTGCTTCGGGAGCGCCGCCGGTGGCCATCGCCACCAGATCTCGCGGTAGCTGGCTGGAGCGCCTTCCTTCTTGGGCCAAGAGTCTAGTGACGCTCGGAGCACTTCCTGACGATCCCGAGGAGGAGCGTCTGCGCAAGGCATCGCTGGTCCTGACTGCAAGCATGATTACGGCTCTGGCGGTCGTTTGGGTTGCCCTGAGGAGGTCGTCGAGATGCTCGACGGGGCTCTACTCGGAGTTCGATGTGATAGCCGAAAGGCGGCAATTGGAAAAGATCAAAACCGTTGGAGATGCGTACATGGTGGTGGGTGGTCTGCCCGAACCGCGCCCTGATGCAGCCGAGGCGGCGGCCGAGATGGCACTGGAGATGCAGGATATGGTGGCCGGCTACCGAAAGTTCACCTATGACCTGTGGGGGGACACCGTCAACACAGCCAGTCGGACGGAGTCGCACGGGATCCCGGGCCAGATCCAGGTCACACCCAACGCCTACGAGCGGTTGAGGCACCACTACCGCTTCCAAGCCCGAGAGCTGATGGAGGTCAAAGGCAAAGGGCGGATCGTTCCCTATCTCCTATTGCGCCGCGATCAGGACGCTCCTACCCAACGGGAGGAAGCGTAAGGAGATGACCTCGTTACGAACTGATACCCGGGATTGCCAAGCCTCAGCACAACCGATGCGTCGCCTGGAGATGCCTCTGGCGGATCGGCTTAGACACCGAAGGATTCCGCCATCGCCATCACCCCTTCGGTGTCGCCGCGGACGGTGAGCACCACCTCATTGCCCAGGTCCTCCAGTTCCCAGGAGACAAATCCGCAGCATTGACGCTCGGCAGCGACTAACTCGATTAGCTCGGGCATCACTTCGTCATCAGTAGGGAAGCGCACGGTAAGTCGCTGGGGCGAGCGGTCAACGCTTAGCCGCCGGTCCATCAGGATGTTCCACTCTTGCCAGCGGCGTCGAGCTTGGTCTCCATCGAGGGAGCAGGCAATGGGCAATCTGCTGGGCATGATCAGGATTCTGGCACGGCTGTTGAAGCGGACCAACGTGGTGTCAGGGAAGCGTCCCAATGTCTGATCCGCATCTCGCAGACACGCCTACACCACAGCCGTCCGCTAGCTAAAGGGTTTGTGGGCTCGGAAGGGGTACCCCCAGGTTCCGAATAGCCGTGCGCTCTTTTCGCCGCTTGCTCCGGCGTAGGTGTCGACGCTGGGTCCGAACTCGAGGTCGACGAACCCGACCGCTGTGATGACTGCCTCCCATCCTGCACACGGCAGGGCACCAGCAATTCAGCCAGTCCAGAGATCGATGTTTCGTTTCGCTTCCTCGGAGACTGGCTTGTCGACGCAGATGTCGGCTATCTGAAAGCGTCCCCCGGGCTTTAGGGCGCGCTCGATCTGGCGGTAGGCGCCGTGCTTGTCGACCATGAGGTTGAGAACACCGTTGGAGATGACCAGATCCACCGATCGGGCGTCGACGGGAAGACGTTCTATAAGCCCTTCCCGAAACTCGACGTTGCGAAAGCCCATCCGATCGGAATTGCGACGGGCGGCCTCGAGCATCTCGGGAGTCATGTCCACGCCAATTACCCGACCCTCAGGACCAACTGCCTTGGCAGCGATCAAGACGTCTACACCCGCCCCTGATCCCAAGTCGAGAACGGTCTCTCCCGACCTCGGCAATCCGAAGTGGAAAGGATTAGCTACCCCAGCGAAAGATGCAATCACATCTTCGGGTAAGTCCTCGATCATGGCGTCGTCATAACCGACCCGCCGAGCCGCTTCCCGGCCAGTGTGGAAGTGGAACTGGTGGTCAGGGCTCGTCGCCACCTCGGCGTAGTGCTTTTGGATCTCGGCGCGAAGCTGGTCCTCGTCAAACGGGATTATGTTTGTCACAGCGCACCTGCCTTATTGGATGGGGCCCGGCACAACCCTAGAGGGGACACCGACCCGTGGATCTGACGAGCTGGGCTTGCTGTTCCAGAACTTCTCTCGTCGCTATTCCTCGACATGGTCGGTTATAGCTTCGATCATTGGCTGGTATGACCTACTTGATGTAGACCTCAATTTCGAATGCCCCGGTGTTGCCTCCGGTGGATTCGGCCACCTCGAATGTCAGGATCTGGCCGCGGAAGGACACCCGTGTGGGGGAGGGGCCGGCT
>Ga0136635_10000106_pt1 | contig 18897 bp, 10 predicted proteins | sample AntDrymeUQ852106_2_FD_105495 | JGI IMG/M metagenome (GOLD analysis project Ga0136635, IMG submission 105495) | Polar desert sand microbial communities from Dry Valleys, Antarctica - metaG UQ85 (21.06) | ecosystem: Environmental > Terrestrial > Soil > Desert | place: Antarctica: Dry Valley... | reverse complement strand
TGGAAAGGCATTGCATCCAGTAATATGCATGTGACTTTGCCAAGCGAGGCAGAGTGGGAAAAGGCTGCGCGTGGCACAGATGGGCGCGAATATCCATGGGGAAACAATGCAGACCCAAATCTTGCCAATTATGCTGAAACTGGAATTGGGACCACTAGTGCAATAGGGTGCTTCCCGCGTGGCAGGAGCGTAAATGGAGCCGAAGAGATGAGTGGGAATGTTTGGGAATGGGTAAAGGGAGATAGCAATCTCCGTGGTGGTTCCTTCCTCTATGACTCGGGGTATGTGCGCTGTGCCAACCGGTACAGGAACAATCCCAACAATAGGAACGGCGACCTCGGTTTTCGTATGGTGGTCTCCCCAGATGCTTCTCTCTAACTCTGTTCTCTGGTCACTCTGCACTCTGGGGCTCTGAATCGTTGTTCTCTGAAGGGGGGTGTGGGGGGACTACGTCCCCCCACAGGGTGAATCAGTTTTTTGGAATTTAGGCTCCAGATATTATTTTGAACATCTCCTGCTGTCATCGCAGGCGGGATAAATTATCTATGGGCGAATGTGCCTTATGCTCTCTCAGCAGATCGTCATCGACCATCTGTGCAGGCATACATGTTTGGGGTAGAATTTGCGCACCATATCCAACCGCGAGGCAAGTGGTCATACAAAATTAGGCATAAATCAGGCATATTTTAGTGAGCTTGCTTCGCCATTCGCTGACCTGGTTGCTACTCTACGAAGTGCGTACGGGCGATGTGCAACTTCCCAAGCAAGATATCGTGGGTTCGAGTCCCATCACCCGCTCAAATGTCGAGGAGAGACTCCCTCGACATTTTTGTTTGGTAATTTGTAAGGTAGCTGTCATGCTATCTTCTGAAGGTCGTATGTAGAATCGGGATGGAGGTTTACCTTAGATAATGAGTAAACAGGGTACGAAAGGCACGATCCTATATATCGAAGACAATGCCGATAATCGCACACTGGTCCGCCGTATTTTGCATGCCGAAGATTATGAATTCAAGGAAGCAAAAAGCGCCAGTGATGCCCTTGATGTATTAAGGACCGCACGGCCAAATTTGATCTTGATGGATATTAACATGCCTGATATGGATGGCTATACTTTGACGGCAAAGATCAAGTCAATGCCCGGGTTTGAAAGAATACCGATCCTTGCCATAACAGCAAACGTTATGCGCGGTGATCGAGAGAAATCGTTAGAAGCCGGTTGCGATGGCTATATCCAGAAACCGCTAGATGTCGACCAACTCGTTAATGAAATCGAGAGATTCCTCGCAAGGAGCCCCAATGCCTGAAAATGTTAATGTTACGGACACACAACCAATTCGCAGGCCCACCATCCCCAAGGACGCAACCGTCCTTGTGGTGGAGGATAATGTCGCAAATTTCGTATTGATCGCCCGCATGCTGGGCTATTTGGGAATTCACTGCGAATGGAAGACCTCAGGCTATGAAGTGGTCGAATATGCAGATACTCTCCCGCGCCTGGATCTGGTCCTGATGGATATTCGTCTCCCTTATGAAGATGGCTATGGCGCACTCAAGAAAATCCGGGCGTCTGAGAAGTTAAAATCAATTCCGATCATTGCCGTGACCGCAGAAGCAAGTACGGATCAGATGAACAAAGCGAGAACCTCAGGTTTCGACGGTTTCCTCGGCAAGCCGCTTGACCCCGATAAGTTCCCTGACCAGATTCGCCGCATCCTGAACGGGGAAGCTGTTTGGGAGTTCAGTTAACCAAATTCCCATCATGAGCCCAAACACACCCGACGGCGCACCCCTCTTCATAACCGCCTACTTTATCGCTGAGCTCAATCGACTGCGACTCACCCAGTTTTCCGATTCACAAGGACGTGATGTGCAGACGATTAACACGCGCGGGATCGAGCTATCATTGTCAGAAATGGAAGCATATCTTAAAGCTGGCGTCGTGAAAGTGGACTTAAGAGATACATCGTCTCTACCGCCCCCTTTAATTGCATACACTGGGCGATTGGGATGTGTAACGGCCGCGTATGTACCAATTTTGCAAGACGGACAACTGCGCGGTCTTGTGTTAATTGGCACCCGCGCTGACCAGAACCTGAATGATGACGTAGTTGATTCGGTTGTGCGCACCATACGTTTGACTACAAATGCACTTATGGTTTCCAATTTATCCACCCAACTTTCCTCTGGTGATCGTCGCTCGGTTGAAATAAAGGCATTAAACATGCTTGCTTCAACTGCTGCAACAGTCAGTGACCTGTATTCCTTCTATAAATCTATTCATGAACAAATTGTTTCGGTCGTCGGAGATCATGGATTTGTGATCGCACTCTATGACCAGAAAACGAATTCTATCAGTATCCCCTATCTATATGAAGATGGCACGTTTTCCTCAATCGACACTTTCCCTCTTGGAGAGGGCCTGACTTCCATCTTGATCCGCACCCGTGAACCGCTCATGCTTGTAGAAGATACCGGAAAGAGAGCTATTGCCATGGGAGCCAAAATCGCGGGCAAACCGGCCAAGTCCTGGCTGGGTGTTCCTCTGCTGGCGCGCGGTGTTGCCATTGGCGCAGTGATTATCCAGGATCTCGAGAATGAACACAGCTTTAACGAGGACGATCTTCGCTTCGTGACCACTGTTTCGAGTCAGATTTCGAGCACAATCCATAACATCCGCCTGTTGAATGAAAGCCAACAAACGGCCCTTCAATTTGAGACTGCTGCAGAAATCGCGCGCGACATCAGCAGTTCCCTCGACCTTGATGAGCTTCTACTCAAAGCAGTGGATTTGATCCGCTTCCGCTTCGACTTTTATCATGCAGCTGTTTTTCTGACGGATCTGCCAGGTGAGTTTGTTGTAATCCGTGAAGCGACAGGCGAAGCTGGGGCGCAGATGAAACGCATGGGTCATAAACTTGGCATCGGATCGAAGTCCGTTGTTGGATTTGTAGCCGGCAAAGGCGAGCCGCTGGTCGTCAACGATACATCCCGCGAGGCCACTTACTTCGCAAATCCTTTGACGCCGAAAACACTGGCAGAAGCAGCGATCCCGTTGAAAGTTGGCGATCGTATCGTGGGTGTACTGGATGTGCAAAGTAACCGCGCCTACGCATTTTCAAATGACAACCTCCGTATTCTTCAAATTCTTGCCGATCAGTTAGCGATCGCAGTGATCAACACCGAACTGTTCGCAGAAACACAGGAACATCTGGCACAGCATAGATTATTGCATCACATTACTACTACGGCTGCTTCCGGGACCACTCTCGATGAAGCATTGCAATCTGCAGTGAATGGATTACAGGTAACACTGGGCGGCGACCGTGTTGCTATCTTGCTGGCAGATCGAGAAAAGAAAACATTGGAAGTCAAAGCTGCAATAGGGTATGCAGAAGACGTATTTGCTTTGCGTATCCCCATCGGAAATGGTATCACTGGCTGGGCAGGGGCACATCGCAGAGCTTTGCGCGTCAATGATGTGTTGCAGGATATTCGCTACATTGAAGGAAGCCCCAACACGCGTTCTGAGATGGCTATCCCTCTTCTTTATCGAAGTGAATTGCTCGGTGTTCTTAACGTGGAAAGCGAACAACTGGCTGCCTATGCTGAAAATGACGAGGAATTACTTGGCACGCTCGGTGGCAGTTTGGCAGCCATCATCGCAAACGCCAGATTGCTTGAACAGATCCGGGCTCAGGCTGAACGTGAGCGCGTTCTTTTCGAAATTTCAGATAAGATCCGCCGCACCACTGATATGCAAACAATTCTTGCAACAACGGCCAGTGAACTGACACGCGCGCTGGGCGCGAGTAGCGCCAGAATCAAGCTGGGAACAAATCCTGCCTCCACAAGCAAAGATAAGAAGGCACTCAATGAGTAAAAGATACTCGCTTGAACAGTTATTATCGCAGACAGGCGGAGGGTATCTTATTATCGTCATAGCCGCCGCTCAAGTGATCGGAATGGTCGGCGCAATACCCGGTCTTCTTTCAATTCAGGTCAACGCTAATTTCAGTGAAGCCCTCACACTTACTTTTTCGATCACTGTTCCCGTTTTGATCGTCCTCTGTAATTTAATCCTGCTGGGAATAGCTTGGCAAATCACACGCGCCGCACGAAGCCGATTGAATAAATGGGCGGCGGGGCCCCTTAAACCGGATGCCACCGAAGAGCTAGCAGCCTGGCGCGAGATCACCAGCCTGCCTTGGCGTTATGCGATCGCAGCTGTGATCGTCGTTCTTTTCGTTGGTATATTACCTCCTTTTATGATGTCGCTACTGCAAAGCGACGCCGTCTCCTCGCCATTTCAACCCACCTCATTAAGTTCGCCCAATCCAGTATACATTTTACTGGGTGGTCTCGTTTCAATTTTAGGATCTGTGCTCCTGGCCCTTCTGCTCATCGACCGCCTCACCCTTCCCGCCCGGCTGGTCCTGGTTCCAACTGACTTTGATACTCAGTTGAAAGGTCGCACCGGCGCATTGCTCATTGGTAAATTCCAGGTACTGATCCTGGCATTGACCGCGATCGGGATCCTGCTCATTGCTCCCATTGGTTACCATCAAAGCATCCAGATTCTACACGCAGAGGTTAGTTCGCTGGAGGTTTTTAGTCACCTGCAAGTTCAATCCATTGTGTTCAGCACATTGTCCCTTTTGCTGGCAGCAGTCTTTTCATACTTTGTATCCAGGTCTGTTTCAGATCCCATCAGAGAGCTAATCGAGACATTTGACAAAATTGAGAAAGGCGATCTCTCGCAGCGCGCCCCTGTCAGTGCTACTGATGAGTTAGGCATTGTTACAATGCAGTTCAATCGTATGCTATCCCGCCTTGAGATTCTACAAAACACGCTCGAACAACAGGTGGTTGAACGTACAAAACAACTTACTGCAACCAATGAGGTCGCTAGGGTCGCATCCTCCAGCCTCGATCCGGATGAACTGCTTGCCAAGGTGATTAATTTGTTTCCGGAACAATTCGATTATTACTACGCTTCTATCTATCTTTTGGATCCCAGCGGAAAATGGGCAGAGCTGAAAGAAGCAACTGGTGAAGCAGGCCATGTACTTAAACAGAATCGGTACCGCCTGGAAGTTGCCGGCAGAAGCATGGTTGGCACAGCAATCCGCGAAAAGTCAGTACGCGTGGCTCAAATTGCATCAGAAGAAAAACAACGATTTGACAATCCTCTCCTACCCTATACCCGTTCCGAGATCGCACTTCCCATGATTTTTGGTGATCGTGTGTTGGGTGCTTTAAATGTTCAATCTACCAAAGAATCGGATTTCGGTCCACAGGTGATCCAAACTATGCAAAACATGGCAGGACAAGTAGCGATTGCGCTTGAAAATGCCCGGCTGTTTCAGGAGGCACAACGTAACATTCGGGAAATGCGGACTATTCAACAGCAATATCTGCTTGAAGGTTGGAGTGGATTTACCGCGGAAAAAGAGGGTGACCTTGAATATGGGGTCGGTGACGAGTTGGATGAAAATTCTAAAAAGATCGAGGTGCCTATTAGCCTGCGTGGTCAGCTCCTAGGACAAATCAGGTTCGAAAGCAACGAAGTCTGGACTCCTGAGCAGGAAAGCCTGGCAAATGCTGTGGCAACGCAAGCCGCCATTGCAATCGAAAATGCGCGCTTGGTTAGCGAGAGCCGTCAGGTCGCTGTATATGAACGCATGGTGGCTGAAATCAACTCTAGAATTTGGTCTTCTGCAACAATTGATGGTGTTCTTCAAACTGTAGTTAAGGAACTTGGCAGGCGTCTTAACGCCTCCCAGGCTAGCATTGAACTAAATTTGGAAGATGGGCCATGAAACGGAGCACAAAACATCAGGTTGCTTATATCAACGAGTCAAATAGATAGCATGGAGACAAATTCATTTCAATACCCCTCTCTTCGGACAAGACTCGCTGCCGTATTGATCATACTGGCCGTGTTATTCGCCGTGGGGCTAGCCGCGATCCTGTATGTTAACTTTAGCGAGGAACTGAACATCAGCCTGGTACAGAAACGAGAATATCTTCTTAGGGTGATCATCATCTTCCTTAGCACTCTTCCCTTGCTCGTTATTAGTGCAATCATCGCTGCAAATTATTTTATAGGGCCAATCACCGAAATTAGCGACGCGGCCCGCCGGATAAGCAAAGGGCAGCTTACCTTCAGGATCGCAAAGATCCCGCATACTCGTGAACTGGCGGAACTCGCGACAGATTTAAATGCAATGACCGAAAATCTGAGCAGCCTGATCAATTCCCTGGAACGGCGAGTTGCAGAACGCACTACAGAAATTTCACAAAAATCCGATCACCGTCGTGCAGCATCCTATATTGCCCGCCAAACTGCAGAAGCACAGGATCTCTCCTCACTTCTAAATATTGTCGTAAACCTGGTGACCGAGCAATTTGGGTTCTATCATACAGGTATTTTCCTTATCAACGAAACTGGCACTGAAGTCGTATTGCAAGCCGCATCCTCTGAAGGCGGTCAGAGGATGATCGAGAGCGGGCACTCGTTGTCTGTTGGAGCTCAAAGTATAGTGGGCTCTGTTGTGGCACAGAAAAAATCGCGCATAGCCCTGGATGTTGGGCCTGAGGCGGTTTTCTTCAATAACCCAGACCTCCCCATGACTCGCTCAGAGATTGCCTTGCCGCTTCTGGTGCGGAATAAGGTTCTGGGAATATTGGATATCCAATCTGACAAACCACACGCATTCAGCACCGAAGACATAGATGTTCTTGAAACTCTCGCCGATCAGGTGGCTGTTGCCATTGATAACATACGCCTGATTGACGAATCTCAAGCGGCATTCATGCAACTCGAAGCGTTGACCACTCTCCGCACGCGCGAAATATGGGGTCAAAAACTTCAGGAGAAGGAACACGTTTTCACATACACCCCGCTTGGCTTGCGGGCCGAAAAATTCGCCTCTGATGGCGGCAATGAAGTGATTATTCCAATCACGCTGCGCGGCCAGAAAATAGGGAAAATATCCGTTGCACGAAAAAACGATACGGAGTGGAAAAAGGTGGATGGAGATTTGATCGCTGAAATTGCAAGCCAGGTGGGACTGGCCGTGGATAATATCCGCCTGCTCGAAGAAGCCACTCAGCGGGCAAAGCAGGAGCAGGTCGTTGGCGAGATGGCATTCCGTTTTAGTCAGGCGCTGGACATAGATTCCCTGCTTCAAACAGCAACACGTGAACTGGGCCAGCTACCTGGCGTGGAAGAAGCAACTGTCTTTATTGGCGAAATCAGTGATCAAGAGAAAGCCACGACGAGCATGCATCGAAAGAGCAAAGGCGGGCGGAGAGGCAATTCATGATTCTAACCCGTAAATTAATTGCTCCTACTGTAATCTTATTTATCGTTTTTCTGGCAGGCCTCTTTGCATATTTCTTCTCCAGCCTTCATAACGCATACCACGAAGCCGAAGAAGGGGACCTTGCTTCCTTCTACGATTCCTTCTCAGCGGAAGTGGAGAATCAAAAGCAACTCGCACTGACTCTTGCTTCTGTGGTGGCAGGAAACCCTGCCATACAGGAAGCCTTTGCAAAAAAAGACAGGCAAAGGTTACTTGAGCTTGCCCTTCCGGGCTATGTACTTCTGAAAGAAAGCAATGACAATATTATTCTTTATCAGTATCACTTAACTGATGGAACACTCTTTTTTAATGCGAATGACCCGGCAGCTTCTGAAGCATCTGAAGTAACCTTGAGCCCGGCTGTATTATTAGCAAATGGTGAACAAAAGCCAGTTGCCGGCTTGGAATCCGAAAATGGTGATCTCGGCATACGAGGTGTTGTACCCGTTTATTATCAAGGGGAACATATCGGCTCGGTTGAATTTGGAATCGGATTTAATGAAACCCTGCTGATTGACTTGAAAGAAAAATACGGCGGCGAGTGGCACTTTTTGCTCTCCAAAGATATCGCCCCTGACGACAACTCTAATGAGGCGAGCCCGAATACTGATCTAATGTTATTTGCAACAACCGAGGATTCATCCTTGTTCAACGACCCGGGCAGTTACGTCAAAGCGCTTAACGGGGAATCAACGATCACACACCCCAGTGTTGACCGACGGGATTACGCGATTCTTTCGGCTCCGGTATATGATTACTCGGAACGAATTATCGGTGTGCTTGACATTGTTTACGACCATACACATGTCTCATCAGCTGAAAACACGCGCCTTCTATTTGCAGGATTGGCAAGTCTGGGGGCCTTGATCCTTGGAATACTTGGGCTTGTAGTCCTCACGCGCCGTACTCTCCAGCCAATTCAAACGCTTACCCGAGCAGCTGCAGATATTGCCGAAGGCAATATGTCGTTTTATGTCAATAGCAAGGCAGGAAATGATGAAATCGGGATTCTGGAAAATGCATTTAACCGTATGACAGCACAACTCCGAGGTTCGATTGTTGATTTAGAGCAACGCGTTGCCGACCGTACTCGCGACCTTGAAAATCAAACTCTCGATTTGCGTGCAGCCGCAGAGATCGTGCGGGATGCGGCTTCTGCTCGTGACCTCGATGAACTGCTAGAGAGATCTGCACGACTGGTCCTCGACCGTTTTAATTTGTACCATGTAGGCATATTCATTTTGGACAAAAACCGCGAGTATGCTGTGCTTATGGCCTCTCCAACGGAAGCGGGACAGGAAATGATCGCTAATCATTACAGAGTGCGCGTGGGCGAGGTCGGTGTGGGACGTGTTGCAGCCATAGGAGAACCGCGCATCACACTTAACACAGGATTTGGTGAGAGCCATTTCGATAACAACCCATTACTTCCCGATACACGTTCAGAAATGGCATTGCCTTTGAAGGTAGAAAATAAGGTTATTGGCGTTCTTGATATGCAAAGCAATCAGCTGCAGGCATTCAACCAAGATGATCTAGCGATTATGCAGGTTATGGCAGATCAACTGGCAACCGCTATCGAACGAACGCGCCTTTTAGAAGAGCTGGAACGGAACCTGCATGAATTGGAACGCGCCCACGGTCAATATACGCGCGGGGGCTGGCAGACGTTCGGACGCAGTGGCCAGCTCAGCCATCAAGGTTATCGATTCGATAATATCCGTATTGAGCCAATCACCGAATTGCCCGCTATTGGGAAAGAGGCTCTTGCAACCGGCAAGGTTGTCAGCTCCAATGGCGATGCGACGAATGTTATTGCCATACCCATCAAACTACGCGGACAGACAATCGGTGTTGTCAATGCAAAACTTAAAGATGGCTTTGAAAAAAATACGCTTACTACTATAGAAGCAGCGATAGACAGACTTGCATCAGCTCTTGAAAGCGCACGCCTTTACGAAGAGGCCAACCTGCGTGCCGACCGCGAACAATCCATTTCGCAAGTAACCTCTGCGATCAGTTCTTCCACAGAATATGAGGATATATTACGCACTGTAGTCATGGAAATTGGCACTATGCTGAATGATACAGAAGTTGGCATCCAAATTCTTGGCGATTCCAGTGAGCATGAGACAGGCAATTAGGGACAAAAATGCAAAATACATCCCGTAGTTTTTTTGCTCCGCCCGTCTTTCCTGATGATGACCAGACACGCGCCGCAGCCATTCTAAATATCATCGGCTGGAGCACGATTACAATTTTGGTAATACTCTTGGCAATTCGACTCGTTCAAGGTCAGGACCCGAATTTGGTCGAAGTCAACTTGATCTTGACAGCGATTATCATAACGATCGCATTTATGCTCTACATCTCGCGACAAGGTTATGTTAAAAGCGCCAGTCTTCTTTTTGTGATCACGGTATGGATAGGGTTATCGTACCTGACATGGGTGGCAGATGGCATACGAGATGTAGCTTTTTTTGGATACTTCATCCCGATTACAATGGCTGGCCTTCTTCTTGGCTGGCAGGGAGCAATTGGCTTTACGGTCATTAGCATACTTTCAGGCTGGGTTCTGGCATACGCACAAGCAACCCGGATGTTTGTTCCCACCTTGGATCACCCTCTAAACTTTGCGCGCGATATGACCGGCATCTTTATACTGACCGGAATCCTTATTTACCTGACCATTAAGAGCCTTCGGGATGCACTTAACAGGTCGCTGTCAACAGCACACCAATTATCTGTATCAAACGCGGAATTGAATGAACTGAGAGTTGACCTGGAGCAACGCGTCGAAACAAGAACATCCGAACTTGCGAAACGCGCCATGCAACTGGAGGCGGTTTCAAGAGTCGCGCGCACGAGCGCGTCAGTGCAGGATATAAATACGCTTCTACCCGACATCACGAATCTGGTCAGTCAGCAGTTTGGCCATTATCACGTCGGTATTTTTTTGATAGATGAAGCACGGGATCTGGCTGTCCTGCGCGCCGCGAACAGTGAAGGCGGCCAACAGATGCTTAATCGAAACCACAGTCTCCCTATCGACCCAAACAGCATCGTCGGATACGCAATATCCATCGGTGAGCCTCGCATTGCTCTGGACGTTGGAGTTGATTCTGTTTCCTCTGACAACCCGTACCTGCCGGACACTCGTTCCGAAATGGCACTGCCCCTGCGCGTGGGTACTCGAGTGATTGGTGCTATTGATGTGCAAAGCACTGCAACGAATGCCTTCTCACAGGAAGACGTCGCAATTCTCACCACTTTGACAGATCAGGTGAGTATTGCTATCGAAAATGCCCGCCTATTTGGGGAAGTCAGAAATGCACTTACAGAATCAAAAAGTGTATTCGAAAAATATACCAGGCAGGACTGGAGTAACTTTGTAAGTCAAGTGAAGCATACTGGTTTTGTGTTTGATGGGCAACATGTCGCGCCCCTGGATAATCAGACAAAACGTGAACATTTCAAGGCCGCCATCAAAACTGGAAGCCTCTCACGAGAAAGAGGCTCCGCCACCGTTGCCGTACCAATCAAATTGCGCGGACAAACCATTGGTGTACTGGACTTGCGCTCGAAAAGGGGAGCGCGTGAATGGACTCAAGACGAGATTGCCTTGCTCGAAGCTGCGGCAGAACGTGCTGCTCTCGCCCTGGAAAATGCCCGTCTGGTGGAAAGCGCTCAACGACGAGCATCTCGTGAACGCGCGATCGGTGAAATTTCCACGAGGATTGGCGCTGTCAATGATATAGAAGCCATTCTTCAAACCGCAGTAGAAGAGTTGGGCCGTAAAATTGGTGGGGCAGCCGAGGTCATCCTTGAGCTGGATAATGAAGAAAGTTAACATCGTGCAACCGTTGAAATTCATCACATGAACCAACTTCACGAATTACCACAGACGGAAACGCAGAAATATACGCTGGCAGGCGCGCTATTCGGGCTTCTGTTCCCTATCGTCGCAACCCTGATAAGAATCGCAAATTTCAATTTACCATATGAACTTTCCAGCGTTGTCACTGTACAATCCAGCGACTCTCTGCTATGGATCATTGATACAGCGCCATTCTTTCTGGGCCTATTCGCTTTTTTTGCCGGACAACGGCAGGATAACTTGCAAAAGTTGAACAATGAATTAAAACAACGGGAAAACGAGCTTGAGAAGTTCAAGGCAAATCTTGAGAAAAGTGTCGAAGAACGCACCCTGGAATTGGTCGTTGTCAATCAGCAAACAGTGAAGCGAGCTGAACAATTAAGGCTCATTGCAGATGTTGCACGCTCCACAATTTCCATCCAGGATATCGATCGTCTGCTTCCTTACACGGCACAATTGATCAGTCAGCGTTTCAACTTCTATCATGTGGGTATTTTTCTTCTGGATGAACAGAAACAGTATGCCATCCTGCGCGCATCAAACAGCCAGGGTGGTTTAAGGATGCTAAAAAAAGGTCATCGTCTCAAGGTTGGCACGCAAGGGATCGTAGGTTATGTCACGCGGACCGGGCAGGCGCGCATTGCATTGAACGTCCAGGATGACCCTGTTTACTTCGGCAGCGCTTATTTGCCAGATACACGCTCTGAAATCACATTACCTCTTAAATCGAGGGGTATCATTTTGGGCGCATTGGACATTCAATCAATAGAAGCAGATACATTTTCCGAGGATGATAGCTCCACGCTATCCATCCTTGCAGACCAGATAGCAATCGCGATACAGAACGCGATTTCCTATGTACAGTCGCAGAGGGCACTTCTCGAAGCCGAAATCGCATCAAGACAGGGGGTAGGTCGGACATGGAAAGGCTACACAGACAGACCTAAGGCGAGGGGCTACCGCTATGACGGCGTCAGGTCTGAACCTTTGAATGAAACGAGCACATCTTCTGAATCAAGCAATGTGTTGAGTATCCCCGTACTTTTGCGTGGTCAAACAATCGGTCAGCTAAAATTAAAACATCTCGATGCGACTCGCAAATGGACAGAAGATGAACTGGCCATGGCAGAGGCGACTGCCGACCGTGTTGCCCTAGCTTTAGAAGGTACCCGCCTGCTGCAGGACGCTCAGAAACGAGCCGCACGCGAAACCTTCCTATCAGATATTACTGCCAAATTGGGCTCATCTTTCCAGATGGACTCCATTTTGCGGGACACTGTGGAGGAACTGGGTCAAACACTTAAGCAATCAACTGTAACCTTCCAACTGGTCAATCCGTCAGAACCCGTCAGTACTGCAGGACAGAATCATAACGGCAGTTCTGAGCGCAAGGACAAATCGGAGTAAGGTATGACAACGAACGGAACCCCGAAGCAAAACGAACCTGGCACCATTTGGCTTTTGCGCGCCTGGCAGTTTTTGTCCGAGCCGCATCCGTCCGTTGAGAAGGTAGGCCAAAGGCGGCGTGCGCAACTGTTAGCAATGATATCTTTGATCCTTACCGCCTTGTTTTTTATGGCACTTCTTTTTAGGCCCAGTTCGTACAGCGCCTTTACAACTTTACTTATCATCACCGGAATATCCTATGGACTGAGTCGTACACGCTTCCAGCGTGCAGGTTCTTACTTTTTCTCCTTTGGGATTACGTCGCTTGCATACATTTCGCTCTTCCTGGGAACCGCGAGCAGTTTTGAGGCGGCGATTACCACGTATGCTCATACTGCTATTATCGGGGCCAGTATCATATTATCATTTAGAGACTTCGCGCTGCTGGTTATCTTATCTGCCATTGCCACATTCGCCGCTCCGCTTTATTCGCTGGTGCCCATAACGTATCAGGATCCGGATTTCTTTAGAATTGCCGGTACATTTATGTCCATAGGCCTTATCCTTATTGGAGCCAAAATCTTCCGCGCTCAGCTGGAAAAAGATCGCTTGAAAGCTGCGCAGGATATGAACCTCGAACTCACAGATATCAGAACAAATCTCCAGCAGCGCGTGGAGGAACGTACTACCGAACTTGATGCTGCGAACCAGCAGACTTTACGCCGCGCACTGCAACTACAGACCATCACCGAACTGTCTGAAGCCATCGCACAATTGAAAGACCTGAACGATATTTTTCCTGCCGTTACACGCCTTATCAGTGAACGGTTTGGCTTCTATCATGTAGGCATATTTTTGGTAGATAGAGATCGCGAATTCGCGATCCTGCAAGCTGCCAACAGCGAGGGTGGAAAACGAATGCTGGAACGCAGCCACCGCTTGAGATTGGGGGTCGGCGTTGTGGGTTTTGCTGCCCAAACAGGGCAGCCTCGTATCGCCCTGGATGTGGGGACTGACGCCGTTTTCTTTGACAATCCCGACCTCCCGGATACCCGCTCCGAGGCTGCCCTGCCGTTGAAATCTGGAAACGACACCGTTGGTGTTCTGGATGTGCAAAGTACAGAGGCTGGTGCGTTCTCAAGCGAAGATTTGCAGGTGCTCATAGCCCTCGGAAATCAGGTCGCCATAGCCCTGGAGAACGCCCGCCTGTTGACTGAAACCCGCGCGGCGCTCCTACAGGTGCAGGAAGTGTATAACGAATTCACACACACAGAGTGGAGCCGAACTGTGGCGCGGGCTGAACAGCGCGGCTACCGCTATCAAACAGGGCATATCGAGATGCTTGAAAAAGCACTGCAAAGCCCTGAGGTGATTTCGGCGGTGCATAGCGGTAACATTGTAGTGAGCCAAACCGACAGATTCAATGAGAAACGGGCTATCGTGGCAGTGCCCGTCAAGCTGCGTGGAGAGGTCATCGGCATCTTGCATATTGAATCAAACGATCCGACCAAAGAATGGCAGGATGATGAGGTCAGTTTGGTGCAAGCAGTTGCCGAGCGCGCGGCATTCGCCATGGAAAATGCACGCCTCTTTCAGGATGCCCGCCGACGCGCTGCGAAGGAACGCCTGATTTCAGAAGCAACTTCACGTATCAGCGGTGCACTAAATATCGAGAATATTTTGCACACAACTGCAGAAGAATTGGAACGGGTATTGGGAGGATCTGAAGTATTGATCCAATTCCAAAGCAGGGAGCAGTCGTGAATTTAGATCAAAGCTCATTCACCGATCCTGAAACACAACGACAGGCTCGTAACACAGCGTTACTCAGCGGCGTCATGATTTTAACTCTTGGCGTGGCGGCTAGCTATGTCCTTTTGATAGACTCAGCCAGCCAGTTATGGTCTATTCTGCCAATCTTTTTTGCCTCCCTCCTCGCCCTATGGCTATCGAGAACGGGCAGGCACACGATTGGTGGATCCATACTGATTGGCACCGTCATGATTCAAGCAATTATCACCTCGTTGATTGAGAGTGGATTGGGGGTTTCCAGCGCCATGGGATCAGTCGCTATGATCGGAGTCATCAGTCTTATTACGTTCCCACGCCGTTATATTGGGCGTATCCTCATGTTAAGTCTTTTCACTGGGGTCCTTGTCATCCTGGTTGACGTGTTTGCTCCTCCGGGACGGCAGGCAGCTAATTCAACAGAAATACGCTGGGCTTTTACCCTTGTTATTTTTGCGATATTTGCCGTCCTCTTTGCGCGAGAATTTTATACGTTCAATATTCGCTCAAAAATAGTATTGGGCATTTTGGCAACCGGAGGGATTTCACTGGGCGTTCTGGCATTTTTCGCATTTAATCGTGCCGGACAGACAATTGATACACTCTCCGGAAGGCTTGAAACAAGCGTAAGTCTTTTGGCAGAAGAGCAGTTAATCAATACTGTCTTCACTGAAGCCAATCTTGCAAATAAATCATTTGAAGATATCATGGAGGAAGTTGTAAGCCTGTCCCATTATTGGGTTTCGCTTCAGAACCAGCAATCAGTTCTCCGTCAAGGCAGTTATTGGGATGCAAGCACAAACCTCATTGAACTAAGTGGTGGGCAATACGGGAATTCATCCACTGATATCTCTTCCGTTTTTGTTCCGACAAATTCATTGGTGAATGACTCTCTGTTTGCTAATCTAAATACATCTGCCTATCTCGACTTTCATGCTCCGGGAATATTGGAAACGCACTCATCGCTCCTGGCCGTGTATGCAATCGATACAAAAGGTGTCACGCGATATTACCCAAACATTAATCTGGCATCAATACTTCCTCCTGACTTCGACGCGACGGAAAGACCATACTTTGTAATTACCTCGCCTCTTTTTAATCCGCAGCGACTTCCTCGCTGGACTATTCCCTATGTTGATGCAACTGGCGGCGGCCTGGTTGTGACCGTCGCAGCACCTGTCTTTTTTGGAAATGAATTTAAGGGTGTAGTAGCCGCAGATATGACTATGGAAAACATAACCCAGCAGATCGGGGATATAAAAATCGGACAAACGGGTTACTCATTCATGGTTGACAATGCAGGCCGCATCATCTCAATGCCTCCGGATGGCTTTAAACTTTTCGGTATACAGCCCGAAGAGATAAAGGCCGAAGAATTCTTCAAGCAGACCATTCTGGGCGAGGGCAGCTACGAGCTACAGACAATTACGCGCCGCATGGTGGCAGGTGGAAGTGGTCTTCTCATCGTTCAGGCAAACGGCGTCGACACCTATATCTCCTTTTCACCGATCAGAGCGAATGGCTACAGTGTTGCGCTGGTAGTTCCTGTTGCAGAATTACAGGGTGCGATCGTTACCGCGCAAAATGAAACACAACGACAGATACAATCTGCTGTGCAGCTAGCATCGCTTATTTTCCTTGTGTTGCTTTTATTTGCCATCTTGATCAGCCTGGGCATTGGCCAGCTCATCGCTGCGCCGATTATTCGTTTGACTCAAACTGCAGATCAAATCGTTGGAGGCGATCTTACAGCACAGGCAAACGTTGCCTCACGTGATGAGATTGGAACGCTCGCGCGAGCTTTCAATACGATGACATCCCGCCTGGGGGGAATACTTGAAATGTTGGAGCAGCGCGTGGCAGAACGAACGTCTGAGTTAGCATCCGCGAATGAAAAAAATGAGCGCCGCGCGAAACAATTTGAATCCATTGCGCAGGTAGCCAGCACGATCAGTTCTACGCGCGATATGGATAGCCTGTTGCCGCAAATCACCACTGCCATCAGCAACCAGTTCGGTTTCTATCATGTAGGCATCTTTCTGCTGGATCCGCATAGGGAGTACGCGGTACTAAGTGCTGCCAATAGTGAAGGTGGGCGAAGGATGCTCGCGCGCAATCACCGATTAAAAGTCGGGGAGACAGGTATTGTTGGTTTTGTAGCCAGCGCAGGAAAACCACGCGTTGCTTTGAATACTGGTGAAGATGCTGTTTTCTTCAACAACCCAGACTTGCCTGAAACACGCTCAGAAATCTCGCTTCCCCTGCGCGTTGGAAATGAGATCATTGGCGCGCTCGATGTGCAAAGCACCAAGCCAGATGCCTTCGACCAGGAAGATATTAATATTCTCACTACGCTGGCAGATCAGGTGGGTATCGCCATTCAGAACGCGAAGCAATACGAGGAAACGCGTAAAGCGCTGGCTGAAGCCGACGCGTTGTCGCGACAGTTAGTTCAAACAGGATGGCAGCATTTTACCAAGAGTCAAAAGCTTGTGGGCATTCGATATAGCGGCCTAAGAGCGACACTGCTATATAGAAAAAACAGCAACGGCAAGAGCGAAAACGACCCAAACTGGGATCAAGCCATAACGGAATCCAGAGGTGTATCCTTATCTCTGCCCATCAAACTACGCGGTGAGGTAATTGGATCGGTGGATGTGCGTGCCTCAGATAATCGAAAGTGGGAACAGGATGAACTGGATATCGTCACAGCCATCATTGAGCGGGCCGCGCTTGCCATGGAAAATGCCCGCTTATTACAGGAATCACAGGGTCAGGCCGCGAAGGAGGCAAAGATCGGCGAGGTCACTGCCAAGATTGGCGCATCCATCAATGTACGCAATGTATTGCAAACTGCTGTGCAAGAATTGGGGCGCGCTCTACCTGGTTCGGAAGTAGTTATTCAATTTGAGCAGGACGAAAGCAAAAATGGATAACCAGGAGTCGACAGGTTTACCAACAGGTGAAAATATGTTGAAACGGATGACGAAAATATTTGCCCCCCCTGTCTTCCCGGACGATGAGGATAAAACTCGCAAAGCAAGATACGCCAACGCTATTGCACTCACACTTATTGTCATTATACTTGGATATGAAATCGGTGCGCGCGTTATCGGGGGTTATACTCGCCCAAATATCTTAGACTTAATATTAATTATACTTGCCATTATCATCTTCGCAGGATGGATACTTTTAAACCGAGGTTATCTACGAGTTACTTCGATTCTGCTTGTGGTGTTGATCTGGGCCGCATCAAACGGCCTCGCGGTAACCGGGTTGGGTATTCGAGACTCCTCTTATATAACAAACTTTTCGATTGTTGTGATGGCGGGCTTATTGCTTGGCTGGCAAGCTTCTATGGCAGTCACAATTGCAAGTGTCCTCTCAGGCTTTGGGTTGGCATATGCTGAACAGCGCGGGTTGATCGGTAATGTCTCTTATCCAACCGCCGCTTTTGCTCAGGACATAACCTTCATTTTTGGTTTGAATAGCGTCCTTATATACCTGTTAATAAGCGGCCTGGAAAATGAAATAAAAAAATCCAAGATTAACTTGAAAGAACTGGAACTTTCGAATATCAATCTCAATACTGCTCAAATCGACTTAGAGAAAGGTACTGCTGAACTAAGCCAGCGAGGATCGCAATTGCAGGCTGCAAATGAACAAATTCAGCGCCGCGCGACACAATTTGAAGTGCTGGCTCAGGTAACACAAGCAATCACATCTGTAAGGGATTTAAAGGAACTTCTGCCTCGGATTGCAACCGTAATCAGCGAAAAATTTGGCTTTTATCATGTGGGCGTATTTCTACTCGATGGTGCCCACCAATATGCTGTGTTGAGCGCCACGAACAGTGAAGGCGGCAGGCAGATGCTTGAACGTAAACATCGCTTGCGCGTCGGGGAACAAGGCATTGTAGGCAATGTCACGGCAACCGGGAAACCACGTATTGCAATGGATGTGGGTGTGGATGCAGTATTTTTTGATAATCCTGAGCTGCCGGATACTCATTCCGAGATGGCACTTCCTCTCAAAAGCAGCGGTCTTGTCGTGGGCGCACTGGATGTTCAAAGCACGGAAACAGGCGCGTTTGCAGATGAAGATATCCAGATGTTGAGTCTTCTGGCTGATCAGGTAAGCCTTGCTATAGAAAATGCACGCCTCTTTGCAGAGACCCGAAACGCGCTGGCTGAGGCGGAGGCCGTTAGCCGCCAATTTACGCGTGAGGTGTGGGGAAGACTTCCCGATGAGCAGAATCTGCTTGGGTATCGATACAATCTCACGGGCACTTCCCCGCTTGAAAAGCCTGTCGAATTATTGGAAGCGAGTAACAGCAAAAGCAAGGGCGAACAAACGGAATCAAGCCAAGTTGTGGTCCCGATTAAGTTGCGCGGTGAAACCATTGGCACGCTCGTTATCCAAACCCCTTCTGCAGAGGTGCTGAACCAGGATCAGATCGATCTCATCAAGGCAGTT
>Ga0136635_10000105_pt1 | contig 18902 bp, 21 predicted proteins | sample AntDrymeUQ852106_2_FD_105495 | JGI IMG/M metagenome (GOLD analysis project Ga0136635, IMG submission 105495) | Polar desert sand microbial communities from Dry Valleys, Antarctica - metaG UQ85 (21.06) | ecosystem: Environmental > Terrestrial > Soil > Desert | place: Antarctica: Dry Valley... | reverse complement strand
TTTATACAATACGACCTTCTCTTGAAAATGAGGAACAAGATAAACTTTGTAAAAGTTATCCAGAATTATTTTCTCGTGTAATAGTAACTGAACCACCAGGCGGTGTATTTCCAAGTGGTCTATTTCCAAGTGGTCTATTTCCAAGTGGTCTATTTAATGTACTTGGAGAAGCAGCATTTATGTTGGTAGAGGGATCGTTAGGGGGAAACTCCAAAAATGAAGAGAAACCAAAATTTCCTAATGCAAAATTTCCTAATGCATTGAAAAAAATTGAGGCAATGATTGAAACTCACCGCCGTTTTGAAGCATATCAAGCCGAAATTCAAGCGATCGCACAACTAAAAATCAGCTTTCACGAATGGCTTAAACTAACTCCTTCTGACGCAAAACCCGACAGCGCCGAATTGATGTATATCATCCCATCCAAACCTTTAGAACTACAGCCAACAAAGCGGTTCGTATAAAAAAAGGCGAACACAAAGTTCGCCCCAACTTAACATAATCTCGCTCAATAAAAACCCTAAACCTTAGCGTCTTCCCTCACCAACTTATCCCAACCCAAATCCTTCAAATTATTATTCCGACGCAACGGACGAGTCACCAACTCCAAAATATCCCGCGCATTCGTAAAGCCGTGAATTTGAGCAAAAGTGAACTCTACAGACCACTTAGTATTAATTCCCCGTGCTTCCAACGGATTAGCGTGCGCCATACCAGTAATCACCAAATCAGGCTTCAACTCATAAATTCGCTGAAGCTGATTGTAATTATCCGGCTTCTCGACAATAGAAGGCAGGGGTGAACCCATTTCCTTACAAGTTTTCTCCAACAAAATCAACTCAGCAGCTTGATAGCGCTTATCCATGTAGGGGATACCGATTTCCTGAACGGTCATCCCGCAGCGCACCAGGAACCGCGCTAAAGAGACTTCCAGCAAGTTATCACCCATGAAGAATACAGACTTGCCGCGAATCAATTTTACATAATCTTCCAAACCTTCCCAAATTTGCGCCTCACGCTCATCCAAACCTTTCGGGGTAATACCAAACACCGAGCAGATTTTCTCAATCCAAGCGCGAGTACCATCGGGTCCAATGGGGAAAGGTGAGCCAATTAGCTTACATTTGCGGCGCCGCATTAAAGTTGTTGCTGTGCGGCTGAGGAAGGGGTTGACACCAGAGACATAATACCCTTCTTCCAATACTGGCAATTCTGTAAAGCGCTTCGCGGGTAGCCAACCAGAAACTTTTATACCTTGTCTTTTGAGTTCCAAAGTTAACTGAGTCACAACCGGATCGGGGAGGGAACCAAATAAAACCAGCGGCGGATGATCTACGTACTCAGATTCGTCTTGGGCTACATCTTCTTTCTTTTTGCCGAAGTTGAGTAATTTAGCGATCGCATTCCGTTCATTTTTCTCTGTTTCCGCCACGGGAACCTTATCTGGACAGCGATTAGCCATAGCAGCTAATACGGTGTCTTCTCCTTGAGTAAAGGCGTAATCTAGACCGTTAGCACGCGCTACTACAATCGGGATACCAATTTCTGATTCTAGCTTGGGTGCCAAGCCTTCCAAGTCAGTTTTGATGATTTCCGTGGTGCAAGTGCCAATCCAGACAATTACACTAGGATTGCGATCGCGTTTAATTTGCAAGCACAACCGCTTTAACTCTTCATAATCATTCAACTGTGCGGAAATATCTCCTTCTTCCAACTCAGCCATTGCATAGCGGGGTTCCGCAAAAATCATCACCCCCATTGCATTTTGCAAAAAGTAGCCACAAGTCTTTGTCCCAATCACCAAAAAGAAACTATCTTCAATTTTTTGGTATAGCCACGCTACGCAGCTAATCGGGCAAAACGTATGATAATTACCAGTTTCACACTCAAAATTTAAAGCTGATGGTTCTTGAGTAGCAGTCATTTTATTATTTTCTCCCCGTGGTATTTAAAGTTAGGAGTTAAGAGTTGCGATGTTATTCCTAACTCCTAACTTTGTAATTACGCGTTGGGGAAAAGGCGAGCAATTTCCGAGTCGTCAAAAATGCCAGATGGCAAATCTTCCCCTGAAGCTGATTTCTCTTCACCCCAGACATCAGACAACACGTCGCTAAACGCATTTTCGTCTGGTGTATCCAAATCATCCAGCATGTTTTGCCCCAAGTTAGCTGATGGTGCAGTTGCTGCGGAGATTTTGCTGTCGCTATCCTTCAAGTCATCAAAGGAAATATCGCCAAAATCATCAACAGATTCGATGCTGGTCTGGTGAATTGAGTTTTGCCCGTTCGTGAAGGAAATATCGCCAAATCCATTCGCAGTTCCATTCGACACTGGTACCTCAGCGATATCACTTAACGACATTTGGCTAAACTCATCTGGTATCAGCATTTCTTGATGGGAATCTACCATCACGAACTCGTGAATAATCGCCTCTTCCCCAAAGCCATTTATATTGAGAATCGTCAAGGTTTCATCATGGGGCTTTCCCTCCATGACTCCTTCTGATTCCATATCTTCTTCTACTTTGGGCATGACGCGGTTGCCCAAAGCCATGTCAGGATCGAAATGCAAATCCAGCACTTCTATCAAAGTATCTGCGTCTGGATTCAATTTCGCAAAAGGCAGCATTAACTGCGCTAGCTTCGGTTCCAGCGCGTTAACGACTCCCAGGATGAGGTAAGACGGGGGTCGCTTCCCACCATCGGGGGTGTAAACCGATTCCACCTGCATGTGGAGCGTAATCCAGTCACGATTCACCTGGAAAAATTGCAACCACTTTTGTCTTAAAGAATCTGTAAAGCTGTAAAAGAAAGCCATGTTATCCCCCATCCTGAGAAAATAGATGATTTATACAATCATCAAGTCTAATTGCTCTTCCGGATTAGTAACCTGGGGTTTACTCGGATTTAAGTAAAAATCAGACAACAAAGAGAACAATTCCCGGTCTGGGGTGTCGTTAGGTACAACACCTTCTGGACGCGCTAAAATTTGGTCGGCGATGCTGAGGTAGTAATCGCAAACGTAGTTCAGAGAAGGATCGTTCTCTGCCATTTCAAACAAAGTCTTGCCTTTGACGCGGGAAACACGGATGTCTTCTATCAAAGGTAATACTTCCAGTACTGGCATGGGTACTGTTTCGATGTATTTCTCGATCAAGTCGCGCTTAGAGGTGCGATTACCAATTAAACCAGCTAAACGCAATGGGTGAGTACGTGCTTTTTCGCGTACTGAAGCTGCAATGCGATTTGCCGCAAATAAAGCATCAAAGCCGTTGTCGGTAACAATCAAGCAGTAATCAGCATAGTTGAGAGGTGCTGCAAAACCACCACATACGACGTCACCGAGAACGTCAAACAAAATTATATCGTACTCATCAAAGGCGTTGAGTTCTTTAAGTAATTTCACGGTTTCGCCGACTACGTAACCGCCACATCCAGCACCAGCAGGCGGACCACCCGCTTCAACACAATCGACACCACCGTAGCCTTTATAGATTACATCTTCGGGCCAGACATCTTCGTAGTGATAGTCTTTTTCTTGCAGGGTGTCGATAATTGTCGGAATCAAAAACCCGGTCAAGGTAAAAGTACTGTCGTGTTTCGGGTCACATCCAATTTGGAGAACTTTCTTCCCGCGTCTGGCTAGGGCGACGGAGATGTTACAGCTGGTTGTGGATTTACCAATACCACCTTTTCCGTAAACTGCTAATTTCACTTTTGTCTGCCTCTTATAGTTTCTTATCGAACTTCTTGGCTAAAACATTTGCCTTCACCTAGCCGCACAAGGCGCGATGTGTGAGGTCTTCGTCATTATTGTCCAAATCGAATGTAAAAGAAAGTGGCGGTGAATCTGTCATAGGGTTATATTAGGCAGATTTGGTCTTAATTAATCATATTTTGGGTTTAATTAGCTATAAAAGTATACAAAGCCTCAAAAAACTCAAAAATCAGGTTTTTAGTTACTTAATAAAAAAATTAGTTACAAAAAACAAAAAAAATAAATTGCCTTTTTTAATGGATTTCATAGAAGTAACTGATGGTGAAACCAGTTGATTTTGGGAAATGGCAATTTCAGTTATGAGTGGTTTATTTTTATAACTGAAGTACTTACAGCAAAGGCTGTGTAAGCCGATTTTGTTGCGATCGCTTCAGTTTTCAGCTTTGGAAATCCAGGTTTTTCTGTCTGATTACGCAAATAAAGTTGCCGTTGTCAATCAGAATAAATGGGTAATTGGCTGGTGAGGCAAGATTGGGCGATCGCACAATCTTGCCTGATTTCTAGTTATTTGTAAAAAATTATTAATTTAAGAAATATTGGTTAAATTTTTTTAAGCAGAGGCATTCTCCCCGCAGGCTACAAGCCTGGGGCTATACAAACAAAGTCCACCTGCGTGGACTAAGAGAAAATCAAAGGTTTTTAAGGCTGCGGAGGCAAGCTTTATATAATTAGTTCATTGATATGATGAGTTTGTAGTTTGCGCTTTAGCGCTAAAGCGCAAACTCAAGGTGTAATATGTAGAGTTAGGAAACATCCTCTTCTACTGCCCTTATTTCTTGTAATGTTTGCCAGCCGGCTTGCCACTGAGAATTATCTTGTAATAATTTGGCATTGAGCCAGAAGCGAACATTGGGGTCACAAGCAGCAACCATCTCGGCATAAACCCACTTAGCCTGATTTTTGCGGTTGACTACTTGGAAGTGTCGCCAACCATCTACTTTTTGCTGCGCTGTCCATTTAGAACCGACTAAGTAAGGAAATTTTTGTTTTTTAGGCATTGGTCAATAGTCAATAGTCAATAGTCAGGAGTCAATAGTTGTTTGTCCCCCTGTCAAGAAAGTCCTCTCATCCCCCACGGGTAAAGGTATCACAAACAACTTCACCATTTTCTTCAACGCAGAGGGAAAAGCTTTTAACATGCACCCAACAACTTCTGATCTGTTGGTTAATTTTGCGCGTTTTTTTAGAAAAGCGTTGCCGGACAACTTCGTTAGGGCAGAGAATTTCTAGAGTACCTGTGCCATCTTCGTGGTTTACAATGCGAAATCGGCAGTCTTGCAACATTGCGCGGCTGCTGCTGTCGAAAAACCGCTTAAAGCGCTGTAGCAATTCGCCTTCGGTCATGTCGCTGACGCGCTTCGGGAGAATGAAATCTTCTTCGTCAAATTCAAAGTCATCATCCTGCAAGTCGTGGAGGTCAATCATAAGATTGCATTAACTAAGGAGACTTAGGATTATGGTAACTTTTTGTGTGCGGGGGAGATAAGGGAGATGGGGGGGAAACAAAGAATTCAGCAAGACTGTTCATAAATTCGGGAATTGTGCGATCGCGCTCTTGAGGTGATTGTGGAATCTACTGGTTTAAGTTATGCCTATAACCTTCAATGATTGCCCTTAGTCAACAGCAAACTTTTGAATTGCGCTGTGATTATGGGTCACGTCGCTTGGATCAAGTAGAGTTATTAGCACTAATTGACCAGTGTGAGCAAAATTACTATTCTAAGGAGAGCGATCGCCTATCCTATCTTACCGAACTTGGAGAAAAGCTTTACTACTGGCTTGATGGCAAAGAAGGATGGCTGAGAAAGTCGCTATGAAGAAACGGATGAACAAACGATTTATCTAGATTTGATCCAAACCAGCGAAGCGCGGGGTTTAAACCCAGAAACGGAACGTATAGCTTTGGGACTGGCACATCTGCCTTGGGAATTACTATGCGATCGCACAGGGTTTTATACTGAAACGGCAAGATATTGCAGTGTTGCCAGTGCGTTCTGTGCAGCAACCCAATACTAAAGTTGCTGGAATTTAGATATTGAACACTTACTTATTCTAACCCGTAGGTTGGGTTACGCTGCACTTAACAAGAGCGAAAAAACTGGTTAAAAAATTAAATAAGTTGAGCCTTTAAGCTCAACCCTACTTCAACCTATACTTTAATGAATCTTTATTTTCAATTACGTATTTCTTTGGTACCATTCCCTCGATAAATTAAATAAGGTTAGAGAAAGTTATTTCGAGTTAAAAACGTGGATATCATTCAAAATATCAATGAAGCAGCTACCTTTGCAACAGTAGGCGCAGTCGTAGGAGTGACTGTGTACCACAGTATTGGAGGTGCAGGTTTAGCAATCGGAGGAACTGCTTACGGAATAGGTTTAGTAGGATTTGCTGGGACTGGTGCAGTTGCTGGATTAGCTATTTACGGGATGAAAAAGTCGGTTTTTGGTTAATTAAGTTCGTTTGTAAATTGTTTTTAAATTGAACAATCAGGGGGATTAAAAGAATAAATTTAAAACCCCTGTTTTCAAATATTTTTTGAGGGAAAAGTAATGATATTAGATTTATATAGGCTTGGTAAAGAAATCGCCCAAGATGCCAATAAATTATTCGACAACACACGCCATAGCGGTAAACATGATTTGGGAGAAACAGTTTTATGTGACAGCTATAATCGTGAGTGGAAAGTAAAGCTTCGCCGCACAGGTAATCGCGGACGCTACCTTAAAATATATTCCTATCCAGATTATAAACAAAGGCTGAAAGCATCAGCAGATAAATACAAATCGTATTTACAAATTACTTCTGATGAATGGGAGGTTTTTTATCGGACAGCAGGAGGACTACAGGATTCTCGCGCTAGGGCTATTTTAGACAAGTTAGTAGGAATTTAGGACTAGAAACCGGGTTTTTCAGAAAAACCCGGTTTATAAACACGAGTGTCACAAGGACAAATGTAAATTTAAGTAGAGACGTTCCGCTCAGTAAACAATCATTAATAGTTCGTTGAAAATGTACTTGCCGAAGCTCTTATTTCTAAGAATCTGTTAATAGCCAATTCTCCAAGCTTAGTCCTTCAACTCGCAGCAAGTCAGAGTCATGAGAAACCAGAATTAAACCGCGTGCGATCGCTGTCGCTGCTATCAATATATCTGCCTCTTGTATCGGTGTACCTTTTCGTTTTAAATCTGCATGGATTTCACAGGCTGTTTCTATAACTTCTAAGTTATCTAAAAATAAAATTCTGTATATTCGGCATAGTTCGTTTAAGTCAGATAACTGCCTAGTAGCATTTGCATAAAGCAGTCCTCTTTTAGATTCAAAATAGGTTATACAACTGATAAATACATCCTCTCCTAAAAAACGTACCTCCTATAATTTATTATTTATTTTTTGATTTCTCTTCAAAATAGCCGTTAATATATTTGTATCTAGGAGATAACCCATTTATTCTATCTCCTTTTAACTGCGGCATCAAACATCTCTATTTGCTCTGGTGTTAAATCATTTAATGTCTCAGAAACGGCTTCTATGACTAAAATACTATCAACTCTATTTGCTAATTCGTTATCAGAAATTGCGTTGATAAAATCTGGGGAGAATTTATCTAATAAACCGATCAAATGTTGAATTATTTCTTGCTTATCTAATCTTTCCTGATAAAGACTATTACCTTTAATCAAGTTATCGACAATTTTTGATATGCGTGCGATCGCCGCTTCTCTGTCTTCATAAACTTCCTGCATAAATCCCTATTTTTTTTGACTTAATTACTCTAATTATAATTACTTTACCTACATTTGTAAAAAACTCAAATTTCTTTCTTTAAATCTCCCTCAGCGTTCCTCCGCGCAAACCTTAGCGCTCCTTTGCGTTAAAAAAAAAGGGCAGACAAAATGCCCACCCCTTCAAAAAAACGAGATTAATCTGTTGCTAATTAACCCAAAACTTTCTTAGCTGTTGCTAACACATTCTCAACACTAAAGCCAAACTTCTCCAAACAAACAGCACCTGGAGCAGAAGCACCAAAGGTATCAATGCTAACACAACCGCCTTCCATGCCGACATACTTGTGCCAGCCGAAACTAGCGGCAGCTTCCACAGAAACGCGCTTGGTGACAGCTTTTGGTAAAATAGACTCTTTATAAGCCGCATCTTGTGCTTCAAACAGTTCCCAACAAGGCATTGAGACAACACGAACCTTCTTGCCTTCAGTTGTGAGTTTCTCAGCTGCGGTGACGCAGAGGCTCAATTCTGAACCAGTACCAATCAGGATTAACTCCGGTGTACCCTCAGAATCTACCACGGTGTATGCACCCTTGGTTACGCCCTCAATCGATGTACCTGCTAAGTTGGGGACATTTTGACGGGTGAAAGCTAACAGGGTGGGAGCGTTTTGCTTTGACTTCTCGATCGCTACTTTGTAAGCACCAGAACATTCGTTTCCGTCTGCGGGACGAATCACTGTTAACTTAGGAATCGCTCTCAAAGAAGCGAGAGTTTCAATCGGTTGGTGCGTTGGACCGTCTTCACCTTGTCCAATCGAGTCGTGAGTCATCACCCAAATTGAACCCGCTTGAGACAGGGCAGATAAGCGGATGGCAGCACGCATGTAATCTGTGAAAATCAAAAAGGTGGCGCCGTAAGGAATTAATCCCGATTGATGCAGCGCTATACCGTTACAAATTGCACCCATAGCGTGTTCCCGAACACCAAAGTGGATGTTGGGGTTTTCGTATTGCCCTTTTTGGAAATCGCCGGTGCCTTTGATTTCAGTCAGGTTGGAGTGGGTTAAGTCAGCCGAACCACCAATTAACTCAGGTAAAACTTTTGCTAGTTGGTGGAGTCATTTTTCTGAGTGTTTGCGGGTGGGCAATCCTTTATCTTCCGGGGTGTAGGTAGGTAGTACCTTGTCCCAACCGTCGGGGAGTTTGCCGCTAATCAAACGTTCAAATAGAGCCGCTTCTTCGCCGTATTTGGCTTTGTAGTCGCCAAAGGTCTTATTCCATTCACTTTCGTAGTTAGCACCGCGCTCAACGGCTTTACCCATGTGATTTTGGGCATCTTCTGGAACTACGAAAGGCTCGTATGTCCACTCTAAGTTATTCCGGGTTAAAGTTACTTCATCGCCACCCAACGCTGCACCGTGAATGCCTGCGGTGTTTTGTTTGTTGGGGGAACCGTAACCGATGGTGGTTGTCACCTTAATCATGGTCGGCTTGTCGGTGACGGATTTAGCTTCGGCGATCGCCTTTTCAATTGCGGCTAAATCTTTATTACCGTCTTTGACATGCAAAACGTGCCAGCCGTATGCTTCAAAGCGCTTAGAAACATCTTCGGTGAATGCTACATCTGTAGAACCATCGATGGAGATGTGGTTGTCGTCGTACAGAGCGATGAGTTTGCCTAATCCCAAGTGTCCTGCGAAAGAACAAGCTTCACCGGAAATACCTTCCATGTTGCAACCGTCACCCACAATTACGTAGGTGTAGTGGTCAACAATCTTGGCATCGGGTTTGTTGAATTTAGCGGCTAGGTGCGCTTCTGCGATCGCTAAACCGACAGCATTGGCAATTCCTTGTCCCAATGGTCCGGTAGTAACTTCTACACCTTCGGTCATGAAGTTTTCCGGGTGTCCGGGGGTTTTGGATTCCCACTGACGGAACTGCTTGATGTCTTCAATACTTACGCTGTCAAAGCCTGTCAGGTGTAACAGGGCATACAGCAACATCGAACCGTGACCGGCAGACAATACAAAGCGATCGCGGTTGAACCATTTGGGATTTTTGGGATTGTACCGCATAAAGCGGTCCCATAGCACAAACGCCATTGGTGCCGCACCCATTGGCAGTCCTGGGTGTCCCGATTTAGCTTTTTCTACGGCATCAATAGCCAAAAAGCGAATCGAGTTAATACAAAGTTCTTCGAGGGATTGGGTTGCAACAGCCATAATCTCTTATATTTAACGACGGTTTAGCACTCACGTAAGCTAATCATTACTGGGGTTGTTTTGGATTATCACCCCAAGCAGTATCCTCATCATCCCATTGCCTGCTGACGACAGACAAGCGGGATCTCTTGAATTAGAGCGATCAATCAAGCTGATAATCTGGTCATGCTGAACTCTTAAATCAAAGCAGAATGACATTTTTGATACATTTTGCTCAAATTTTCAAGAGATCCGACCAGCGGCAGATTTTGGATTTTAGCGGTACTTCTTAAAGGCTAGCGTGACATTGTGTCCGCCAAACCCAAAAGAATTGGAAAGTGCCACCTCAACATTTAAATTGCGGCTTGTGTTGGGAACATAATCCAGGTCACACAGTGGATCTGGGTTTTCTAAATTAATTGTCGGGGGAATTTTATCGTTGGCGATCGCTAATACTGTTGCCACGGCTTCAATGCCTCCAGAACCGCCTAACAAATGACCGGTCATGGATTTGGTGGAACTGATTGCTATTTTATAAGCGTGTTCCCCCAAAGCTTTTTTCATTGCGGCGGTTTCTGTGGAATCGTTTGCCTGGGTGCTGGTGCCGTGAGCGTTGATGTAGCTTACCATTTCTGGAGTTATTCCGCCGTCTTTCAAAGCCAGTTGCATGGCTCTGGCGGCTCCTTCCCCACCGGGGACGGGGGAAGTGATATGGTATGCATCACAAGTCATGCCATAGCCGACAATTTCCGCATAAATACGGGCTTTGCGACTTAAGGCGTGTTGCAGCTCTTCTAGAATTAGAATTCCCGCACCTTCACCCATGACAAATCCGTTGCGATCGCGATCAAATGGACGGCTTGCGTGTGCCGGGTCATCATTCCGACACGAAAGGGCTTTACATGCGGCAAATCCAGCTAGAGACAAGGGTGTAACTGCCGCTTCACATCCACCGCAAATCATCGCTTGGGCATATCCATTTTGAATCAAGCGAAAAGCATCTCCGATCGCATTCGAGCCGGCGGCACAGGCAGTGACGGAGCAGGAATTGGGACCTCTAGCACCAGTGTGAATTGCTGTCAACCCCGCTGCCATGTTAGCGATCATCATCGGAATCATGAAAGGACTACAGCGATCAGGACCTCGGTTGAGGTAGATCGTTTGCTGGTCTTCCATGACTTTAATGCCGCCAACGCCGGAACCGATGATTACACCCACTTGTTCGGCGTTCAGGTCATTGATGACTAATCCAGAGTCCAAGAGAGCCTGTTTTGCACCTGCAACCCCAAATTGGGAAAACCGATCCATGCGCTTGGCTTCTTTGCGCTCCATGTACTCATGTGGATCGAAGTCTTTCACCTCACCAGCAATGCGGCAATCATGGCTTGTAGCATCAAATAAACTGATGTAGTCGATGCCATTGCGTCCGCTAATCAATCCTGACCAATATTCGGCTGGTGTTTTACCAATCGGTGTAATCGCGCCAACACCAGTTACAACAACGCGCTTACGTATAAAATCTGTCATGACTCAGTTAAAGGTGGCGAGAAAGCTGCATAAAAGGGGATTAGGGAGTGGGGGAGTGGGGGAGAGGGGGAGAACTCCTAACTCTTAACTCCTACTCCTACTCCGTTCTCCTCAGCACTCACTTAGGCGGATGCGGCAACTTTGTTGTTGATGTAGTCTACTGCTTCTTGAACGGTGGTAATTTTTTCGGCGGCTTCATCAGGAATTTCAATATCAAATTCTTCTTCTAAAGCCATTACCAGTTCAACTGTATCTAGGGAATCAGCCCCTAAATCGTTGGCAAAATTGGATTGTGGTGTTACCGTCTCATCCTTAACACTAAGTTGATCGGTAACGATTTTCTTGACCTTTTCAAAAATTTCCGCTTCACTCATAGATAAAAGTCCTTAACCAGTTGCTACGATCCGCTGTTTAGGGCGACGTGGTTTTGAGCATATACATCTTATCGTCAAGCGCGATCGCCCGTACACAGGATTAGGGTTTTTCTTAGGAAAATCCCTCCATAGCGTTTTTCATTCTTTGAACAGTTGGGCAACAGAACCCAACGAAGCGATCGCGCTACTTGAGTGAGTGTAAATGCTTCTCTTGTCTAATTCTCACTAAATTTTTTGCCAATGTCCCAATTTAGATACAAAGCTTTGCCAGCATCACGGACAAGGAATGATAAAACAGTTATTGTTTAAGGGCAACTGCCGTAACTCAAATATACTTCCATGCTATCTCAGACGCTAAAATACGCTTACTTCCCAGGTTGTGTTGCCCAAGGTGCTTGCCGCGAGTTAAGCTTGTCAACCAAAGCTTTAACTAAAGCTCTGGGTATTGAACTGGTAGAATTGAAAAAGGCTGCTTGCTGCGGTTCGGGCACTTTTAAGGAAGATTCCCAACTGTTGGAAGATACGGTTAATGCCCGAAATATTGCTTTAGCAGAAGAATTAAATTTGCCGCTACTCACACATTGCAGCACTTGTCAAGGTGTCATTGGTCACGTTGATGAACGCCTGAAAGAATGCCAAAAAACTGACCCCCAATACATCGACAAAGTTAATGGCTTTTTGGAAAAAGAAAGCTGTTCGCCTTATCGGGGAAGTACTGAAGTTAAACATCTCCTGTATGCTTTGGTAACAGATTATGGTATAGAGGAAATTCAAAAACGAGTCACCCGTAAGTTGAGTGGGTTAAAATGTGCGGCTTTTTATGGCTGCTATCTTCTCCGTGCCCAAAAATCTATGCCTTATGATGACCCTTTCCAACCGGAAGCGATGGAAAATGTTTTTCGGGCAGTCGGTGCAACACCAATTTATTATCGAGGTCGGACGCAATGTTGCGGATGGCCTCTTTCGAGTTATGCTACTACCCAATCTTTTAAAATGGCAGGGATGCATATTCAAGATGCACTAACATCTGGTGCTGATTGTATTGTTACACCTTGTCCGCTGTGTCATTTGAATTTAGATTCTCGTCAGCCTGAGGTGGAAAAAGTCATCGGGCAAAAATTAGGTTTGCCAGTGTTGCATTTACCACAGTTGATTGCTTTGGCATTAGGTATTAGTCCGCAAGAACTCGGTTTAGAACGTCACATTGTTTCGACTAAGCCAGTGTTGGAGAAATTAGGCTTGATGTAGTCCGCGTTTCAAAGCTGAAATCGACGAGTAAAGTCGTTATTACGGTTAGATTTGGAAGTTAGCGCTTCAACGCTAACTTCCAATAGGTATTAGATACTTTTGTTAGTGAAACCACTGCGCTGGTTGACCTGTATGTTGATGGGGAGGTGATTTATACTACTGGCGAACATCACCATAATGATAGAAAACCATGACAGATAATGAACTCAGAATTAAAGTATTACTTTCTCTCCAAGTAGCTTTACTAGGAGAAATTACTCCTAATATTAGAGGAATAACTTGCGGATGGAGTATCTCTCTAATTACAATCCACTGCTATTTCCAAGGAGAAATAAATGATGACGATAAAGAATCAATGGAATGTGTAGAAACTGAGATTATAGCTGGTTTTACTGAGCATGAAGTTAATCTGGAGTGTAAAAGGTTAGACTTACCGGAACCATTAAAGCCACATACCTTGTCTGCATGGGTATATCGAAGAAGAGAGTAGTAGAATCGCATCGATTCTGTAGGTTGGGTGAAAAGGATGAGATTAAACGCAATGTTGACTTTAAAGAAGAACGTTACCTACAAATTGGTGGTTCTCACAAATTTATCTATTAATTCGGAGATAATTTATGTCTGAAAAATTAAGAGATATTCTGAACCAACACCAAAATTTAAAAACTTTAAACAATCTTTTATATAGTTCTAATTCCATAATGTTTATCGAGCATCTAGCAGATTCTGAATCCCCATCCCCTATAGCATCGATTCTGTAGGTTGGGTGAAGACGCACGAAAATTTATAAATTTGCGAGTAAATTTCAATTTATGCTTTGAAGCGTTTAGGAGTCAAAAAATGAGTATTTTTGGTGCTAAATCCATCTTTGCTATTGAATGTCAAGTATCACGTATACTTGATGAACGAGTATATACTCATTTCCAGGTATGGATTGGGGGAAAACCTGTAGGTGACTATGAAGATGAAATCGTTTTATGGAGTTGTATTAGTTATTTATCAGACTTTTTAAAGTTTACTGGCAATAGATATGAGCCTGATTTAGATAAAAAGTCTAAAGAAGAAGTTTTTCATCTGATTTTTGATTCAGTTGTTTCCACACTTCCAGCCGGAATAAAAATTTGGAGTGAAATAGTTTCGATTTATAATTCTTCTAATGATAATACTCAACCGCCTTATGAGGGTATTGAGAGACGCTTCCATTTAGATTCATTTGGTATGTCTTCTTTTTTAGATAAATTTAATCTAATTCTTGTTGAGACCAAAAGTGGGAAGCAAAGGCTTATATGGAGAGCAATTTCTGATATGAAAGTACATGAGCAGATTCTAGAACCCAGAAGTTTTGAGGCTATAGCCAATCAATTTTTATTATGGGCAGAATCTAAAATAAGCTTAGAAGGTGACTCGTGCAATTAATCAGATGAGGTTTGCTCATGGATTTTAAGTAGAAGTGGAAAAATGGCTCTGTACCAAATGTAGATCAAGCAGCACGTAGCAAATATCTACTGGATGACTCACAGTTTAACACTCCAGAAGATCGCGATTTAGCAGAACAAGATGCCCGCAAGCATTTAGGTATCCCTGCTCGAATCGCCGATGATGACCAATCTATATTACCTCAAGCTGCCCCGGATGAGAGTGAAGGTGAAGTTGGGAGTTAGGAGGGAGGAGTTAGGTAGAGACGTTCCGGCGGAACGTCTGTACTAGGAGTTGGGAGTTAGGAGTTTTTCTCGTTGTCAAGAACACTCAAGAACACTCAAGAACACTCCCTAATCCTTACTTCCTCGTGAAGTATCTTGACGCTGAAGTTGTTTAAAGAATTGATACATTTGTGGCAGGCGGCTATAAATAGCAGCCACTTTCAAGTATACTTTGTGGGGCATGGCTGGAGTTCCTGAATAAATTTCTCCGGCTGGGACATCACTGAGAATTCCTGCTTGAGCCGTAGCGATCGCACCATCACCCATTTTCGCTTGATTGGCTATTCCTGTTTGTCCTGCCAAAATAACCCGATTGCCAATTTTTACGCCTCCTGCCATACCAGATTGTCCGGCTATAGCACAGTATGCGCCTATTTCGCAACCGTGTCCTATTTGCACTAAATTGTCAATTTTTGTACTTCGACCTATGCGGGTTTCACCGACGGATGGGCGGTCAACGGCGCTGTTGCAGCCAATTTCTACGCCGTCTTCTAAGACAGTATAACCAGATTGTTCCATTTTGAACCAACCGGTGGCAATGGGAACAAAGCCAAAGCCTTCAGAACCGATGACAGCACCACTGTGAATGACGCAATCTGCGCCAATGCGGGCGCGTTCGTGGATGGTACAATTAGCGTGTAAGATTGTGCGATCGCCTATTTTCGCATTTGGGTAAACTACTGCATTTGGATGAATGCAGACTTCGTTGCCTATTTCTGCTTTCTGCTGAATGACTACATGAGCACCAATGTAAACATCAGTGCCAATTTTTGCTGTAGGGTGAATTATGGCGCTAGGATGAATTTCTGGAGTTGGGCGGTATGGTTGATAGAAAAGTGCGATCGATGCAGCAAATAATAAGCGTGGATCTCGCGTGGCTATCCAAACGATACCGCGTTCTTCTGCAAGCATTTGTAATGTTTCGTTTTGAGGTAAAATTAAAGCGCTAGCATTGGTCTTGCCGATAAAAGAGGCAAATTTTGGTCCCTCTATGTAGCTAAGATGACCTGCTTTCGCTTCATCAACTGCTGCTACTCCTGTAATTTCGATATCTTGGTCTTTATTAGCTGTGAGGCTGTTTGCCGTGGCACTGTGGCTGAGTTTTTCAACGATTTCGCTAAATTTCATGTTGTTTATTCAGAAGTCAAGTAAAGGGGACTGGGGTTTCACAAAAACTAGACAAAATGGGACAGCCTTGTTTTAAAGATCCGCAACACCCCACGATACCCTCAGATGAAGGCTGTCCCATTTTGTCCGGGTTCAGTCCAAGGGACGCTTGGAGTAGAAAGTAGCGAGTCTTAACAACTAACAACTACCCAATAAAACATTTCCCACTTTACACTTCATCTTGCAAACTTCATCTTCTGGATAATACGCTTGATACGTCGATAAATACGGTATATCAGAGGATGGCGGACGGAAAATAATACATTTTGTAAAGCTTGCCAAACTTCGGTATTTACGAGTTTTTCTTTAATTAAATATCCTTCTAGCCAATTTAAGTAATTCGCGTAGCTAGGACTCATATCCGTGATATGATATTCTCCTGTTTGCAGCGCTACATTACAAGTAGAATCGGGATGCTGTCGATATTTATCCCAGCAGCCACTCTCGATAAATACGGGATATTTTAAGCAAATTTTCGCGAAAAAAGCTTGGTCTTCGTACATAGCGCGGAAACTTTCTTCAAGTCCACCAACAGCTTCTATGACTTCGCGTTTGATTAGGACTCCACAAGTAGCGGGTGATTCTCCTTGTGTCCGTAAAAAGATGGGTAGCAGAGTTGGTGGTTGAATTAATGTATCGGGTTTGACACCAAGTTGACGGTAACGATCGCGTCGCAAATCTTCTGGATTACCAGTCCAGCTATACCACATCTGCGTTGCTCCGTAAACCATCCCCGCTTGGGGGTGTGACTGCAAAATTGCTATTTGTTTTTCGAGTTTCTGCGGCAGCCAGATATCATCAGCGTCTAAAAAGGCGATATAATCACCTTTGGCGTTGCGAATACCTAAGTTGCGCGAAGCACTCATTCCCCGATTTTGGTGGTTTGGATGTTCTAAATAGCGGATTTCGGGATATTTATCTGCATAACTTCGAGCGATCGCACTGCTATTATCGCTGGAACCGTCGTCTACTAATAGTAATTCCCAGTTGTTATAAGTTTGGGCTAATACGCTGGCGATCGCTTCTAGGATGAATTTTTCACCGTTTAAGAAAATCATTATACCAGAAATTAATGGCTTGGTACTCATATTTTAGGAAAGTTTCGGGACAAACTTATGGAAAAACGAACCGCACTTTTATCCCAGAGGACACAGAGGAAAGAGGTAGGGAGAGTTTTTGTGTAAGTTTTGTTTTAATTTGCGAACCAGTTTGATACTCGTTTTGCGAATTCTTCTCCATCACAATTTTCAACGGCAAAGCGAGGTAGTTGAAAGCGATCGCTATTTTTGCCGACAATGTTTGCGTTGGTGGTACAAGCGCAGGTAAATCCGGCTTGGCGGACAATTTCGCTGGTATGTAGGTTATAGTTTCCGTGGGGATAGGCAAAACTTTCGATAGAATGTCCGAAAATCTCTTCTAGTTCAGCTTTATTTTGTTGAATTTCTTTTTGCTGTGCTTCTGGGGAAATTGTGGAAAGAAATGGATGTGTGACTGTATGAGCGCCAACTTCGATGATGCTGTTTTGTTGTAAACTAGATATCTCTTGTAATGTCATCATCCGGTGAGTTAGACGCAATTCGGGTTTGACGTTTGCCCATGAAAGTAGTTGCTCTATAAGATGCGATCGCTCTGAATCTGATAGGAGATAAAGTAGTTGATAAAGTGAGTCATAAAGCTGATGCGGTGAATTCAGATGGTTATCTGATTTTTCACTTTTGTTAGCTGTTGTGTCTAATTTCCATTCATAATTTTTGCCGTTAATATTTAAAGACAAGTTTTTTGGTAAGGTTTTTGGTTGTAGTAATATTCTTTCGAGTTCATCCCACCAAAATTCACGCTTTTGTTGCATGTATCCTGTTGTGAGAAAGATTGTGGCGGGAATTTGATATTGTTCTAATAAAGGTTTTGCGTTATACAGATTATCGGCGTAACCATCATCAAAGGTGATAACTACTTGACGATGGGGACGCTTACCATTTTTCAAAGTTTGGTTTAATTGTTGTAAGCGCACGGCACAACCGAGTTTTTCTAAGACTTGCAAATGTTCGGCAAAATAAGATGGACTGACGCACAATTCCCAAGGATCGGATTCGATGTCAGTTACTCGATGGTACATTAGAATTAGTCCGCCCGGTGCGATGCGGTTTCGCACTTGTTTTGCTATTCGCTTTAATTTGCCGCTTCCAGGTATTTTCATCATGTTTCTTCACTCTTTGACGGCGCGGACAGTTATGATTACTTCATATTGGCGATCGCGATGATCTAATTCTGCTTTTTCTAGTTCTTCGGTTGCTATACCTTGCAAAAAGGCGATCGCTGCTAACACATTTCCGTGAGTTTCTAGCTGAATATTTGCTTCTGGGAATAACTCTGCAAACAGTAATTGTCCTGATTTGCTGGTAAAATTCCAAGACCAGTATTTTGCCCACTCGTCCTCACTGATGTGACTGATTCCGGGAATTGTCACCAAGGCAACTCCACCAGGTTTGAGAATCCGGTGTATTGTCTTGACTGCCGATCGCACATCATAAATCATCTGCAATGTTTGCGTCAAAACTAGGCAATCAAACGCATCTGAAGGTATGTTTTCGGCTTTGCTTAAGTCACCAACGATGGTTGCTTGGGGATTACCTTCGACAACATGAAGCACGTCGCTTTGAGTGACGTTATCCCCTCCAAATTGACGTGTGTAAGAATTGTCACCAATTTCTAAGACACGTCCTTTAATATCACCCGCATTTTTGGCGAGAAATTTTTCTATATAATAACGGTCAACGGGTAAACCTCGGTCAAAGCCAAATTGTCGGCTGATTGGTGTTAATCTTCGCAGACTACCAAAGTCTACTGCACCCACCGGCGGGGTATATTTCTCACCCCACATTTGCGTTCCTATCCAACGGTGAACAAAAGATGGTAATCTACGTTTGGCAATTGATTTTAGTTTTTGCTTCATGCGACTGTTGATATACTTAAGTGGATACCGATATGGCAATAAAACTTCATCCAACGCCTTCAACAATTGCGTATCATTAATATTTTGTGTTGATATATATTCTTGTAGCCAATACAAGTAAGTTTTATGTGCTGGATTCGGTTTTACTGGGTGATATTCTCCTGTAGCAATGGCAATGTTAGAGCTAGACTCTAAATGCTGCCGATACTTGTCCCAACATCCACTTT
>Ga0136635_10000104_pt1 | contig 18943 bp, 15 predicted proteins | sample AntDrymeUQ852106_2_FD_105495 | JGI IMG/M metagenome (GOLD analysis project Ga0136635, IMG submission 105495) | Polar desert sand microbial communities from Dry Valleys, Antarctica - metaG UQ85 (21.06) | ecosystem: Environmental > Terrestrial > Soil > Desert | place: Antarctica: Dry Valley... | reverse complement strand
GTTTTGAAGAGTGCAGCATCTATTCGGCGCTGGGAACACCTGCAAGGTCAGGGTGTGCGACAGGATATCCTGCGGCAGGCAATGTAACCCAGAAATCCGAGGCCCAATCCAAAGAGGACAAAACTGCCGGGTTCAGGAACGGTTTCCGCTTTCCAAGCCAAGGAATAGTCGGTGGAAGTCGGGGAGGCAGAACTGAGCACAAAATAATAATCTCCCGCAGCCAGATATTGCTGCCAAAGATATTCGCTATTGTCGACGGTGCTGATGCTTTCGTCGATCAAAGTTCCGCTACTGGTGAAGAGTCTGAGATCAAGATTGGCGAGGTTGGTCGTTAGACTCGTCCACCCTCCGGTCAGGGAAGCGTTCCAAGTCAGGGCCACGGCCAGCGAGGAGGGATCCTGCAACGTAAAATGATACTGCTCGGTGGTGGTGGAGGTGATGTTTCCATGGTCCCACCCGGTCGAGGCAACTGTCGCTGTCGGGCTCGCGGACTGTTCACCCGCCGCCATAATATTGTAGCTGTTCTGAATATTAAGTTCGCCGGCGCCATAGACGGAATCCAGGGGATGGTCTGAGCTGTGGCTCCAGCTGGGAAGATCATCTTTGGTTGCTCCGGCTAAAAGAACAGCGCGGATGGTCTGATTTTTTTGAGCTTCGTCTTTTTGGGTGGTGGTCCAGGAGCTGTCCCGGGCGGTCTGGATCAAAAGGGCCGAAGCCGAACTGACAACTGCCGTAGCTTGGCTGGTGTTGGCGGTGGGCACGACGATGTCGACCACTTGGCGCCCGGGTCCGTCGACGATGGTGGTTCCAGAACTATGATTGCCACTGGAAACGCCAACTCCGATGACGTTATAGGCACTTGCCAGAAGGTTTCGTTCCTGGCCCACGCCATTGTTAACCCCCACCGACACCACATAATCGTTCTGCTGCACGGTGGAGTCGAGCCGCTGCAAAATTTCCGTGTCAGCAGCCGCATTGCCGGTTGTGCCGACCCAGCTGTGATTGACGACATCACGGGTTTGGGCCAAGGGTGCCATTCCGGAACCGAACCGCAACTGGTTCACGATCCAATCATTCGCATTATAGACTGTCACGCTGCTGACGCCAGAGGCGATGGCATTTGAGCCATAGATCAACTGACCGACCATCGTCGCATGGGAAGAGACATTGGGAGAAGCGTAAGCGGGACTGGTGGTGGCATTCGTGATGCTATCCAGAGAAAAGGCCACGTCGGTCACGTCCGGCATGTAGGCGATTGCGGGGCCGAAATCAAGGTCCGCCTCGACCTGGGAAACGCTCACCCCGGTGCCGGTGGGCAAACTGCCGCCGAGTTGGAGCTGCAAGGCAGTGAACCCAATGTCGTCCTTGTAGTCGGCGCGAGCGTCAGAAAAGAGAGCTACACCCATCAAGGCCAGAAAAACTATTGTTCTTTTCATCATGCGAATAGTCCAAAGAGCCTGAAATTACTGAACCTGGAATCCTTAGATCAGAATTAAACCTACTTCTATTAAACCAAGAAATCCAAAGAAGTCGCGAAGAAAAGTAGCATAAATTCCCTCAGCCGCTGACCGTGTGGAAAAAATCAGCCACTCGGGTTTCATGCCACCGGTGCGGGGCGTTCTTAAAATTAACAAAACCGACATGTCCACCCGAATCCGGTGTTTCCAGGAAGAGGAGGGGGTTGTCGCTGGCTTCCTGGTATGGAAAGGAGGGCTCGGCCAGAAACGGGTCGTTGCGGGCGTTAACCAAAAGCGTGGGGATTTTTATGTTAGGAAGGTATTGCAAGGAACTCGATTGCGTCCAGTAATCCATGGCATCGCGAAAACCGTGGATCCGGGCGGTGTAACGATCATCAAATTCCGCAAAGCTCCGGATCTTGCGCAGGTTTTTAGTGTCGATTTGATTCGGAAAATTCAAGGCTTTGGTTTCAATTTTTGCGATGAGAGTGCGCAGAAAATTATGGAGGTAGATTCGATTCGACAGGCGTTCATCGAGTGCCGCAGCGGTCGAAACCAGATCGACGGGAACAGAAATTACCGCTGCGGCGGAAACCGTCGGATGGGGTGGGGCTTCCCCCAGGTATTTGAGAGTAACATTTCCGCCCAAGCTGAACCCGATGAGCACAATTTTTGGATAAAGCCGAGCTGCCCGCTCAATAATTTGAGCCAAATCCCGTGTTTCGCCACTGTGATAAAAGCGAAGCAAACGATTGGATTCAGGTCCGCATCCCCGAAAATTCCAGCTCAGACAGTCAAAGCCATAAACCGTTAGAGTCGAGGCCATGCCCAGATTATAACCGGCGAGCGAATTTCCTTCCAGTCCATGCGAAAGAATCGCCAGGCGATCGGACCCTGTCCTCAGCCAATCGAGGTCAAGAAAATCGCCATCGTCGAGTTCCAGCCGTTCCCGTTGGAGGGGCAGAGAAGGGGGCCTTGATAAAAGCACCGGAAGCAAGGTTTGCAGGTGCCCATTGCCGAAGAATGGAGGGGGCAAGAAAGAGGACTGAAGGACGGGCACGAAAGCCATGATAAAGGATGAACTGTGAATGACGAGGTTGATTCGGATCAGCGGGAGATTTGAACTTACGCGGCATTCGTTTCATTGATATTTTCCTTTCGGCGGGAGTTGCCTTTTTTCCAAAGCAGGGAACAATTTTCCGTTCTGTGAAAGGCAATCTTCCCCTCCCCTCCACCCGCGTGACAGTTGTCGGCGGCGGCCTTGCCGGCCTTGCCACCGCCCTGCGCTTGCGTCATGCCGGGGCAGAAGTCACTCTGCTGGAAAAAAACGACACGGTAGGCGGTAAATTAGCCGAGTTTCGAAAGGGCGGGTTTCGCTGGGATATGGGGCCTTCGCTGCTAACGATGCCGGACGTGCTCGATGACTTGTTTTTGGATATCGGTCTGAAGCGATCTGATTTTCTTGAACTGCAACGAATCGATCCGGTCTGCCGTTATTTCTGGCCTGATGGTCACCAAGTGGACGAAGACGAGGCGTTTTTCGAACAGAAAGATGTGGCGGCCTTTATGGAATATGCGAAGGGCATTTACGAATTATCCGGTGAAGCTTTTTTGACCCGTCCGCCGGGGGAAATATGGAAAGCGTTTGCCCCCCGAAATTGGTTGAAGCTTCGGCACCTGCCGAAAATCACGACTTTTAAGACGCTAAGTCAAAAAGTGGATTTTTTTTTCCAAGATCCGCATCTCGCCCAATTGTTCAAACGCTTTGCCACTTACAACGGCAGCAGTCCCTACCGAGCTCCGGCGACTTTCAATGTCATTCCCTACGTGGAGTCAAAATTCGGGGCCTGGTATATCAAGGGAGGCATGGCAAAACTGGGCCAAGTCTTGGGCCAGCTGGCCCGAGAACGCGGGGTTAAGATCCAGACCCAAGCTGAAGTAGTCCGCTGTGATGAGACAGGGGCGATTTTGCGCGATGGGACCATCATCCGCTCGGACTTGGTGGTGGTTAATGGCGATGTCATTCGCGCCTGGAAAGATTGGTTACGTTATGCGGGCCACAAAACCAAGACGAAAAACCTCATGGCGAAGGACCGCGCTCTGTCCGGATTTATTCTTTTTTTGGGCGTGTCAAAACGTTTCAGCCAATTAAGTCACCATAATATATTCTTCAGCCATAACTATGAGGAAGAATTTCGCGACCTGTTTGAGCGGCATCGGTTTCCGGCGGATCCCACGGTTTACATCAGCATCACATCGCGCACTGAATCAGCGGATGCTCCGGAAGGCTGCGACAATTATTTTGTATTAGTCAACGCTCCTGCCGAGGTGGATAAGATTGATTGGGAGGGGAGTCAGCATGTTTATGCGGATCGAGTCATCACGAAGCTGGAAGCGATGGGACTGCAAGGGTTGAGGGAAAACATTCGGCACCAAAGGGTTTTTACTCCCTCCGATTTTGGGAAAAGGGACCTTTCGTTCCATGGCTCCCTTTATGGCTGGGCTTCGCATTCCCCTATGACCGCGCTTTTGCGTCCGCCCTTAGCTTCCCGTGAGCATGGCAACCTTTTTTTCACCGGGGGAACAACTCACCCTGGTGGAGGCATCCCCCTTGTCTTATTAAGCGCAAAAATGGTGTCGGAAAAGATCGTGAGTAAATTCGGGAAATAAAAGGTGTGAGAATTTGGAGGATCTCAGGGAATGGACCGGCTTTAAATCAAGAATCGGGTAATTAGATTGTTGCGTGCCGGCGGGAATTCTCGGACCAAGCGGGTCGTTAAATGATCGGGTTTCTCCAAGTGTTTTCTGAGGTTGAAGCACGAAAAAGCCGCCCTAATCGGAGGGCGGCTTGTTGTATTTGCGGATACAATTCTTAGGTCGGATTTTTTGCGGTGCGTTCTTTGCTCGCGTTGACCTCTTTATTCCATTCGCGGGAATGATGGCGAACTGAAGTGGTCGAATTGATATTTCGATCTTTCATGGCTTTAGAAGTGCAAAAGCGTTTGCCTTTGCTCGATTGAAAGCAGCCTGAACGCTCCGTCATGGTTAAATGAGTCGTCGATTTGCCGGAGTTATTCTTACTTGAATGGCAAGCCGAGTTGCCCGCCTGGCAGCCCATGTTTCCAGCATAAGTGCTCGTAGTGGCAAAAGCCAAGGCTCCTGTTAGAATCAAACTTTTGTAGGTTATTTTCATGTGGGAACTAGAATGCAAAGATCGGGCCAACTAGGGTTCTAATACCGTAAGTTTCTTGTAGTGAGCTATTTAAAATAAATTCATCTTAAACCTGTTAAGTTGCGGTTAAGGCTTTTTGCATTTCTAGACGCGGGAATCTGGTGCAGTCTGCGAGGGGCTCTCATATCAGTTCCATCCAAGTAAGAAATTGGATGTCGCCCGGTTTTTTTCTCGGCATCATCATCTGAACTTTTTATGCATTTGCTCCCTGGAAAATTAACCTTTCAGCCCGCCCGTATTATTTGGATCATTTTTTTGATTTGGACCACCGTTGGCCTGGGCTTCATTGGTTTGAAGATGGACGATGCCTGGTTGGCTGGACGCGCGATAGATGAGGGGCTAAAAGTTTTTTTGAGGGGATGTTTGGGGTGGGGTGATTTTGTTTTTAATGTGCTGGCCGTCCTCAACATCTACTATGCCGCCGTTGAGAGGTTGGGTTTGGCAAGGGCCCGCAGAGCTGCGCTTTTAATTATTCCTCTCGCTGCCGTTCTCGAATTTGTGGGCACAAAAACCGGCATCCCTTTTGGAGCCTATTATTACAGTGATGCTTTTGGCCCCCGGATTTTTGGCGTGCTGCCGGTGGCCATTCCCCTGGCTTGGTTTACGGTCGTGGTGGGAGGTTATCTGGCGCTTAGCCAATTTCTCCCCAAACTAAGCCGCATGCATCTTAGCCTGCTTACTGGCGTGCTGGCGTTGTTTATCGATTGGGTCATGGAACCTTTCGCCTATGGCGTCCGTTTCTATTGGGTTTGGGAAAGTGGGTTCGTGCCTTGGCAAAACTATCTGACTTGGTTTGCCGCCAGTGCCGCGTTGGCCAGAATAACGCCCCTCCACGCCCCTTCACGGGAGAAAGCCGACATCAGACCCCCGGGTGTGCTCGCAGCGATGGTAATGATGTTTGTGGTGGGCCGGATCGTGTACGGAATCTGAGGGGCGCATGCTGAAACGATGCTCGACATGAAGCTTGGACAAATTACCAAAATGGAGTCTAACTAGACAAGCACATGCCAATTAAGTTTTTTAGGGGCTGGGCTATCAAGGTTTGTAATTTCGCCCCTTCCAAGTTACTTGACCACGGGCGCTTTGAATCCAGGAATTGAGGGCGATTAGCAACGCCAGGACTTGCCCAAAAGGATGGAGCACGGCCCCGATTAGCGGCTGCCGAAAAAGCATCGCCAGCAGGATACGCAAAATAAAAATCAGCAGGATTTGAACGACCACAAGCGACAGGAGAGGGGACGAACCGTAGATCCCCGCTTGGGTGAAGAAGAAAAAGGGTCCGACCAAAAGCACGAGTTGAATCAGGCCCATGAAAATAAATCCTCCGACATTGTCTTCAAAACCTGCCCGCAGATTTTTGGTAAAACCTTCCCAGACTTCGGCGAAATTTTCGTACATCCGGCAGGAGACGTGCCGCGAACCGTCGGCATTGATCAGGCGATGTCCGGACACTTTGATCGCGCGACCCAAGGCCACATCCTCCACCAGATGGCTTTGCACTTTTTCGTGGCCGCCGATGGCGTCATAGCCTTTCCGTGAAAACAACATAAATTGTCCGTTAGCCACTCCGAGGCTGCGGCTGCGGATCCGTTGTGGCATCCAGTGGGGTAGATAGAAAAGAATCAACACATGGACAAAGGGCAGAATAAGAATTTCGCTCCAGGTCTTGGCGATTTGTCTGGGCCAGAGCGAAAGGAGGCCACCCTTTCTTTTCTGCAATAACGCGACTGCATCATTGATGGAGTTGGGTTCGTGCTGGGTATCCGCATCAGTGAAAAGGAGAAATTCGCCCTGGGCTTTTTGAGAAAGTTGCCAACAGGCCCAGGCTTTGCCGGTCCAGCCTTTTGGCAGGGGGGCGCTTGCGGTCACGTGCAGGCGCGGTTCGGTGGTCATGCGCGAGCGAACGAGATCGGCCGTGGCGTCGGTGGAATGGTCATCTATCACGATCCATTCGAGGTTGGGATAGGACTGGGCGAGCAGAGAGTCGAGACAGGGTCCGAGGCGATGTTCCTCGTTGCGTGCAGGAATGAGAATCGAGACGAGGGGAGGTTTGGCACCGATTGGTAAGGGAGCGAAGGGAGGGCGGCGGAAGACGAAGAGATTAACCAGGCAATTCATCGCAATGAGCAGAAGTCCCCCGAGGACGATGAGTTGATACCAAAGCATGTCGGGGTCATGCTAAATACCCAGGGCCAAATGCTAAAGGGAAAACAGGAGAAATTTAACCCCGAACGAAACGGATGGGATGTGGATGGGAATTTTTTGTAGACGGGATCGCTGAGGACGGGGGTGTGTCTGGGCAGGTCACGGTCCCTATAACATCTTGCCTTTATCCGTGTGATCCATGGTTGAAAATCCCTATTCTGATTTCAATTCCGCGCCTTGAATTCACGCAACCGCCCTTTGAGCAAAAGAGAAAACCATTCCCAACGTTTATTGATGGAAAGTTTGGGAGCTAAGAGCGTTTGGAAATCCGCAAAGTTTCGGACTTTGAGCGATTGATCAAGATCGGCGCAGAGGGCTTGCAGGGAACTTTGGATGATTTCATCGGACGACTCTTTAGCTGTGAATGCTGGGGCGATTTGAACAAATATCTGGGGTCGGTCCTCGTTGATGAATTCGTAACGGAAACAGACTGGAAGGAGCTGGGTCACGGGGTAGCGCGAGGCTATGAAGTGGGTGCCGGGTTTGATCACGAGCGATTGCTGCGGGCTGGCCATTTCTCCCTGGGGGAAAATCCAGATGAGGGTGTTTGGATCTTTGAGCAGGCGCGTGGCGTAACGGATGGAAAGGGCAGATCGGACCCGATTGGATAGGTCGACTCCGAAAGCGCCGATCCAGGTAAAAAAAGTGTAATGTTGCAACTGCTCTTCTTCCATCATGCAATAAGAGCTTTTTTTCTTTTGATGCCGGGTCAGAAAAAAGATGACCAATCCGTCCCACCAATTGCTGTGATTGGCAAAAGCGATACTCCCGTGATCGGGATCGAGGTTTTGCAAATGCTCTAGGCCCTTGACCTCGATGGAATAGAACTGCCGCCGCAATCGGCGAATCAGGTAGACGTAAAGGAGCCGGTCGAGGAAGGCGTTTTTGCGGGCAGGGATCAAGCGAAGAAATACTAAATGTTAAATGCTAAATGCTAAAGTGGATTCGGTGTATTTCACGCACAGGTCGACCGGTCTGCAAAAGGTTAGGAGTTAGAGATTTTTTAATCTTTTATTTTCCTCTCTGTTCACGAAGACCGGAATGCTTTGACCGCCAGCGCCAATTTCCGCGGCGTGGAAACGTAAACCCGGCCCTTGAACGACTGGTAATCAGCCTTTTCGATTTCCTCCAAAATTCCGCTGTAGATGTGGCGCATGAGCCAGGTGGTCCGCTGGGCGCCGTCTCGGGGCAGGTGGCGGATACCTTCCTCGGCGCGAGTGTAGTACTCCCGGGCGCGGGCAATCTGGAATTTCATGAAATCGTTCCAGTGCGGCGATTTGGAAGAAATGGCTTCCAGGTTTTCCGGATCGAGATGGAAACGGAGCAGTTCGTCGCGTGGAAGATAAATTCGGTTCATCACCAGGTCTTCTTTGATATCGCGCAGGATATTCGTGAGCTGCATGGCCAAGCCCAGCTCGATGGCCTGAGTTTCGTATCGTCTGTCGCCAAGGGTGAAGACGCGAGTCATCATCAGGCCGACCACGCCCGCAACGTGATAACAATAGCGTTCAAGATCGGTCCACGATTGGATTCGAACGGTGCCCTGGTCCATTTCGACCCCGATGAGGAGGTCGTAAAAACAGGATGCGGGAATTTGGCAGGTCTCCACCGTTTCCTCGAAGGCGGGAAGCCAGGGATACAGGGCGATATCGGAGGCAGAAGCTCCCTCGGTAAAAATCCGGTCCACAAACGTGCGCAGATTTTTTACGATTGCGGGAACATCATTTTTGCAACGCGCCTGGTCCACTTCGTCATCGAGGTGGCGACAAAAAGCATAAACCGCGTAGGCCTTGGCACGCGATGGCTTGGAGAGCCCATAGGAACAGAAGTAAAAGCTCTTGGCGCATTGTTTGGTGACAAGGCGAGCGGATTCGTAGGACGGTTGGAGATAGACTGGCACAGGAGGAGTTAAAAGGTTCCAAGCCAAACTCTAAATGCTAAAGTAGAGAAATTTAAGCGATGTTTTAGGGCGTCTTGCTGCGGACACCGGGGGGAAGGCGTCTGTGGTGGCGGACGTCTTACAAATAGTTATTTTCCTCCCCCGAGCGAACTACTCCCTCGCCGCACGCTTTCGACGTGCAGCGAGAATAACCACTCCTAACCCCATGAAGAGCAGGGCAACTTCACTTGGTTCCGGGATCTGGTTTAGGACGCCGATGGCATCGAGGTCAAATCCACCTGTGTTGAAGTTTGTTTTCCAGGGATCGTTGACGATATTCCCCAACGAATCATAGGTCGCGTATAGCGGATTAATACTGCCCACGACGTCACGAATCCTGACTTGAGTGATGAAATTGATATCAAGAAACGGACTGATCCCAATGAGGTCGGACAGGTCAAATCCCGTCCCGAAGCCCACCGCTTGTTTCCCAGCCAGATTATAGAGGTTGGTAGAATCTATGGAACCAAAGCTTCCCACCTGGGAGGCAGTGGACGTCAATGAGATCGCCGGGAAACGGAAGAAGTCCGTCCCATTGGAACTGACTTCGACAAACGCGAGTTCGAGGAAAAATATTCCCGGACTGCCGCTTTCAAATCCGTTTTCGAAGACCGCAAAATCCGCGCCTGGGCCGTTGGTGATGGCTGAGGCAAATCCCAGCGTGATGTAGCCTCCGTCGCCAAGGGACAAGACCGAAAAGGGTGCGGCCACTGTCGCATCCGCCGGGCCCAGGGTGTTGGCAGTCGTGCCGAAACTGGCCACCGCTCCCCCGGGATTGGCGATGTCGACCGGTCCGAGGTTATAGTCGATGACCACGGTTCCCCAGCCCTTGAAGGCGGGATCATTGGCGGCGATCCCTGCTTCATTGTAGGGGCCCGCCCAGACCGCCGTGGCCCCGCTCAGGACCAAGACGATCAAGGCAATTTGTTCACGTAATTTCATGAGCGCACCCATTTATGACGGGCCAGAACAAGGAGGCTCAGGCCGAAGACGACCAAGAGGTAAGTCGAAGGTTCGGGCACGTTGCTGACCTGAAGATTATCCAGGGCGAAGTAGGTTGGAGTATTGATCCCGAACATACCGACATCCGAGGAAGTCAAGGCGAAGGTGATTTTATCAACACCGCTGCCCAGAGCCGAAAGATCTACCGAGGTCCAAGCGCTAACCACATTGGTCAGTCCGGCGCGATAGTCGGCCAGATAAAAATCTAAGCTCCCCGTGGTGCTAGCACCATTCCAGCCCGTGAGGGTCAGGAGGAACCAATCTCCGTCGGTAAATGGGTTGGTAAAACCGTCTCCATCGAGGATCGTACGGGCCGTATAGGTCGTGTTGGTAATATCTACCGTGAGCGAGTTGAAGTTCTGTGGAGCGGAAAAATTGATCGCCCATTCTCCAGAAAAAGGCTGGTATCCCACCACATAGTGTGACGATCCCCCTGATCCGCTGCCCGGATAGGCGCTGTATTGGTTAAGAAATCCGGGAGTGCTCGCGTCCGTGGTGTTGGAGTAAGAGAAACCGTCCCAGGAATACGCGCCGCCACCGTAATCGGTGTAGGCATTATGAAAGGTTGCTCCGCCGGTGGAAAAACCTCCGGCATTGTTGGACCCGTTCCAGAAATAGGTGCCGGTACTGTTGTATGGGGTGGAGCCGTCACCGGAATTTCCCAGGGATAAATCTTCAAAGCCCAGGGTTATGGCGTGAAGGGGTGAACCGAGAAGCAGACTGCCCAGGACAGCTGCGGTGTGCAGATAACGTAACATGATACTCTCCAATTTTTGCGATGGGAGAGCCCTATGTTCGGGGGACACAGAGAGCACTCCTCCCGCTTCATTTTTGCGATGAAGTTTTTCACCCCGGCCCACGAGGGTCGAGGCGCGATGAGAATCTGCAGGCAGATGTTCGGACTCCGAGTTTGTCGGAATATTTTAAAAAAATTCCATCCTTCCCTTCTGGCCTTCACCTCCGTGAGGAGATTGGCTTTAACCCGGAAATATATTTCGCGGGACTGAAAAGTCGTGACTCGATACCGCAGCGCAACTGTGACCGGATCTAACGGTCTTCCCTGGTATCCGCAGATTGTGGGCCCCGTCTTCACGGAACCTATCGATTCAAAGAACTGGCGGTGACAATAAATATTTCGGCGGAGGGGGCAATGAAAAATTTGTCGAAGAGGGGAATGGTGTATTTTGCCATTTTTGCCTACTGCCTTTCTTAATTTCATCAAAGGGTGCGGAGTCCCAATATATAGGGAATCGTGACCGCTTTTGAGAAACCGAGGCCCTATATGTGGGGGTGTTCAACCGTCCTGAACCCTATATGGAGTGTAAAAAATGATTTGGTTACTCAAAAAAGCCTCTAATTGGTTTGACTAATGGCTTGAAAACACTAGACCTTGTGTAGTTCTTTCCGCCTTTTACACTATCCCTAGTGTTTCGAATCTATTTTCACAAATCAATGCTGCGCAGGGCTTCAGCGTTCTTTTTCCGTCTTTAGATTTAAAAAGTCGAGGAGGGCTTCCATGGAGAAATTTCGAACCAATGAGCACCGCTGTTTTAGATCCCAATGAACTCCTGACGGAACGGGAAGAAGGAAACTTCGTTATCGTGACGATGGGTAAGAAGACTTTCAAGTTGGACAAGGCCAAGGCTCGCGCCCGTAAAAATGCTAAGAAAGTAATCAACGGCCTGCGCACCGCCGAGCTCAATGTCATGCCCTTGAAATATAATGAGGCCTATCGCATCTACAAACAGATGAAAGCCAATCATTGGGAACCCGACGTCATCGACATGACCAAAGATTGCACCATGTGGAATTCCAATGCACTCACAACTAAGGAACGTTGGATTATCGAAATGGGCGTCGGCTATTTCTCTGCCGCCGAAGGCATCGTGGGAGATTCCGTTCTGCACGTCATCGAGGATAATCTTACCGCTGCTGAATTGAAGCATGCCTCCCTGCGCTGGATCGCCGAAGAATCCATCCACATGGATTCGCTCCTGCACATCATCGGCTCGCTCAATATCGACCAAGACGAAGTCACGGCCAAGTTCAACGACATCGAGTCGATTCGCAAAAAGAACGCCTTCATTACCCGGCACATGCCCGAGATGAAAATGGGGATCGATCTGACTCGGACGGAAAATAAAAAGAAATTTGCCAAAGCTATCTTCGCCATTTCCCAAGTCATGGAAGGCACGCAGTTCTACGCGCTTTTTGCCATGATCCTAAGCCTGCACCGCCAAAACAAAATGACCGGCGTTGGGCAGATGTTCCAATATACCCTGCGCGACGAATCGAATCATATTGCGCTCGGACGCTACATTTTCACCCAGCTCATTGAGGAAAACCCCGATATCTGGACGCCTGAGTTCAAGGAAGAGCTGCGGGATTTTATGCGTGAGGGGATTGCGTTAGAAAAAGAATTCGTTAACGACTGCCTCCCCGAAGACACCGTTGGCATGACCAAAGCCGAGTTCGTCAATTACGTCGATTACAATGCGGACCGGCGCCTGGTCAGCGTAGGACTCGACCCGCTCTCCCATGTCAAAAAGAACCCTTTTCTCTGGCTCGACGAAGTCATCTTCCTGCAAAAGGAAAAGAACTTTTTCGAAACTCGCGTTACCGAATACCAAACCGGAGGCAGCATGAAAAACTCAAACGAAGATGATCTGATCTGATTGTCATGAACTCCCCCATTTTTCAGACTGCCCTTGACCGTGAGGTGTCACGCCCTAACGCCGACCAGTCTTTGCTTCGCCTAACAACCACGCTCTTCGAAGCGGAGGTCCATCATTCGTCCCCTTCATTTCCTTCCCTTCATAGTTTACAATTCATCATTTAGCATAACCGGAACCAACTATGTCTACCTCCGCTACGTTCTCCGAAACCGACGTCCAGGCCGCCGGCTCTTCTCCTTTCCCCCAGGTTATCCGCCGCGACCTTCCCCTGCATGCCACCGCCAGTAACAAACCCCGCGTCGTCGGCTGGATGGGTTACAAGATTGAAAAAGCCGTTCAGGCTGCCTGCACTCACGTGGGAGTGACCGAACCTATCGGCGCCCAGATCCGCGCCGAAATCGAATTCCGCATGGCCAGGGAACGCCCACTCTTCATCCATATCGAGCAGCTCCAGGATATGGTTGAGGATCTCCTTCTCGAAACCGGCCACGCCAAGGTCGCTATGGCCTACGGCAAATATCGCGCCGCCCGGGCTGCGGTCCGCGATCACGAAGCGGACAAGGCCTTCGTCGACAATCCCGACCAACTCGAGCTTGCCACCCGCGAAAATCTTGTCGAAATCCGCGCCCGTATTTCCTTTGCCCGCATCGGCCTCAACCTGACTCTGTCCGAGAACGAACTCATCGCGCGCCTGCTGCGCAGCTCGTCCATGGCCCTCTCCGCCGATGAACAACGCGAAACGATCATTCTCAACGTCAAGAACCTCCTCGATCTCGATGCCGATTCCCGCTTTTTCGCCGGCCGCATCCTACTCACCTACATCTACGAAGAAACCCTGGCTTGGAAAATCACCGACGGGGTCAACGCTCTTAAGCTCGCGCACAAAAAAGCCTTCGAAGCCTACATCCCGCAGGGCATCGCTCTGAAACGTCTCGATCCAAAACTGGCCGAGTACAACCTAGCCGAGTTGGCCGAAGCCATCGATCCCTTTGCCGACCTGCAGTTCGATTTCCTTGGCGTCCAGACTCTCTTTGACCGTTACCTCATCCACACCACCACCGATCGCGTTAAGGGCGGCAAGAAACGCCTCGAAGCCCCGCAAATTTTCTGGATGCGTGTGGCGATGGGCTTGGCTTTGAGAGAAGACGACAAAAACAAACGTGCCGTCGAATTTTACAGCGTCTACAAAACCAAGCGCGCCTGCTCCTCGACCCCGACTCTCTTCAATGCTGGCACTCTCCATAGCCAGCTCTCCAGCTGCTACCTCCTGTATTGTGGCGATTCCATTGAGGACATCACTGAAACTTGGCGCCGTTTCTCCATGCTCTCGAAATGGGCCGGCGGCCTCGGCTGTTCCTGGTCCGCAGTTCGGGGCAGCGGCGCCCACATCCACGGTACGAATGGGGAGTCCTCCGGCGTAGTTCCGTTTTTAAAGGTTTCTAACGACATCGCCATTGCAGTCAATCAGGGCGGTAAACGTCCCGGCGCCCTCTGCTCCTACCTCGAACTCTGGCACATGGACATCGAGGACTTCCTCGACCTGCGCAAAGAAACCGGCGATGACCGCCGCCGCACCCACAACATGAACACGGCCCACTGGATCCCGGACGTGTTTATGAAACGCTTGAAAGACATCTCCGAAGGTAAACTGCCTAAGGACGCGGTCTGGACGCTCTTCCGCAGCAACGACACCCCGGACCTGCCCGAAATCTATGGCCAGGCCTTCGAGAAACGTTACGCCGAATACGAACAGATGTTCGCCGAAGGCAAAATCGCCGGCCGCCAAGTCCGCATCCTCGCTCTCTGGAAGAAAATGATCGAAATGATCTTCGAAACCGGCCATCCCTGGATGACCTGGAAAGATCCCGCTAACGTCCGTTCCCCGCAGGACCACGCCGGCGTGATCCATAACTCGAACCTTTGCACCGAGATCGAACTCAACACCAGCAGCGATGAAGTGGCCGTCTGCAACCTGGCCTCTATCAACCTGCCGGAACATTTCCGCGAAGACGGAACGCTCGATCACGAAAAGCTGCGCAACACCGTCACCGTCGTCATGCGCATGCTCGACAACGTCATCGACATCAATTACTACCCGGTCGAAGCTGCCCGCAATTCCAACCTGCGCCATCGTCCCGTCGGACTCGGCGTCATGGGCCTGCAGGATGTGCTCTATAAAAAGCACATACCCTTCGACACCCCCGAAGCCGTCGATCTCAATGATGAAATCATGGAAGCGATCGCGTATTACGCCTACAGCGCCTCCAGCGATCTCGCCGCCGAGAAAGGTGCCTATTCCTCCTTCAAAGGCTCGAAATGGGATCGTGGCCTCATGCCGCTCGACACCCTCGACCTTCTCGAGAAAGAACGTGGCATGCCCATCTTGGTTGATCGCAAGAGCCGCCTCGATTGGGACGGTCTGCGCGAAAAAATCCGGAACCAAGGCATGCGCAACTCAAACTGCCTGGCCATCGCTCCGACCGCGACGATATCGAATATCATGGGCAGCACGCCCTGCATCGAGCCGACCTATAAACATATCCACACGAAATCGAACCTCTCCGGCGATTTCGTCCGCACCAACGACTTCCTCGTCCAGGAACTGCAAAAATTGAAAATGTGGGACGACGAAATGCTGGCCGACCTGAAATACTTTGATGGAAGCATCCAGCAAATTGACGGAATCCCTGACGAAGTGAAACGTCTCTTCAAGACCGCGTTTGAGATCGAACCCACCTGGATCCTACAATGCGCGGCCGTCCGCCAGAAATGGATCGACCAGAGCCAGAGCACGAACCTCTTCCTGGGCGAGAACGACGCCCGCGCCGCCAGCTTCATGTACCGTGAAGCCTGGGAACGCGGCCTCAAGACGACGTATTATCTGCGCACGTTCAACAAGAGCGCCATCGACAGCAGCAACCGCGAACGCAAAAAAGGTACTGAAAAGAAAGAAGCCAGCGAAGAAGAGAAAATGGCGTGCAGCATCGAGGCGATGCGCAATGGGGGGACTTGCGAGTCTTGTCAGTAATTTATAACTTATTTAATAGGGCGGCTATTATGCCGACCTTTTTTGATTACGTTTCCCAGATAATGGGGGGCGTAAATCTGTATGAATATGTTCATAATGTTCCGATCAATCTGTTCGATTCCGATGGAATGCAGCGATTGGAAAAGTGTAATCGATGCCAGATAGTATTTCGATTTTTTTGTGTTACCGAAATTCGGCTTAGAGGATGGAATACAGTTCCCGCCGTTAAGATGGATATTTCAATCTCAGAGAAACAGCACTTTCATCTTGTTGCCCATGGAGAAGATGTGGAATTAGAACTAGTGTCCGAATTTTTAAGAGTGGATAAAGTGGTGGGTTATGAGGTGTAGCACACGAAGAGGTTTTGGGGTCGTCTCTTTTAAGACGTGACCCTAATCTCTCTGACCTTTCGTTCTGCCCTTATATCAGGCCAGAACTATATTTTCAAAACGATCAAATGAGGGTTCACTTTGTCAGGGTTGGTGGTAGTGTCAGGCGTGACCACTAAAACTGTCTTTTTCCTCTTTTTTGGCTTTCTTGGAGTTTTTGTTTCACGGCTAAGTGCGGGTGAGTTTGGCGAAATTCATGATCCTGCCGGATCGGTTCAAGTTTATGCCGGCAAAGATCCGAAGGCTGCGGTCATTGGTCGGGCAAAAAATGGAGAGGTCCTGCCCTTTGAATGGGATGAGGATTGGAGCAAAGTCAGGCTGAAATCGGGCCGCTCCGGCTGGATCCCGACGCGTGCTTTACGCCTCTATTTTACCGAGAAAGATTTACCGACTAAAGAGGCCGATCCGGCAGGGCCCTCGGAGATTGATGAGGTGGCGCAGTCGCGGGGATTTTCCTATGCGAGGGATACACGGCTTGCCGCACGCGGGGATTTCAAGCTGCTGGAGAAGTTCTTTGAGATTGTCCGGGCTGCTGATGGAGCCGCCGCCGAGAGTGTGGGCAATCTTCCCACGGTGATTTATCATCTGTTGGGTGATGAAAAGTTTGCCCAGTTTCTGAGTGCTCAGCCGGTGCCTTCCAGAATGATGGTGCGCCGTGAGATTCTTCAGCATGGCATGACCACGCCCCCGGGCCTTTATTTAAAGCTTCATTTTCCCAAAACAGCGGCGCTGCTGCTACAGGCGGAGATGACGGACTGGCCCTCACCGGACGGACTGTACGCGATCCGCAAAGTCTTTAGTGATGCTTTGGAATTGACCGGATCGAAGGTGGTGAAAGCGGAGCTGATCGAAAAGAAAAGTGGCCGGGTTATTGGAAGCCTCATGCCGGATGATATTGGCACCGGAGTGGAGCGCGAGGGGGAAGCTTTGTGGGCGCCTGATTCAAAGCGGGTGGCCTGTCTGAGCAGTGACTTGGATGTGCAACAGGGTAATTTGTTTGACAAGCCGACGCCGCCCCCTCTGCGAAAACAGGTTGCCGTGTATGAGCTTCGGGGGAACTCCTTCGCCCGCGTGGAGCTATCTTTGCAGAAAGCTCCGGATCAGGGAGAAGATGAGGAATTGAAGGGAGCGATTCCGGGCCACATCTACACGGAGCCGCTAGAATGGCTGAAGCCGAACGTGCTCCGGCTTCAGCGTCATGAATACTATCGGAAAATGATGCCAACGGTTTTAGACGGGGTGACGTTCAATTCCATTCGTGATTTGTCCCGCGAATATGAAATCACGCTGACCTTCAAACCGGATGGCAAAGTCACAGCCAAGTGGAAAAGACAGAGCGGTTAACGGGTTTGGGAAGTTTTTGGATAGGAGCTGGATTCACTTTTGCTAAAGCTACGGCGGACAAGGGCGGAATTCTCATTGGGTCTCCATCTCCGGGAACGGCGTCGTGTCAACGCAGTCCAAAGGCCACCACCTGAATCCCCCGGCCTCTGCGAGGCCGGCCACAGGGGAACGGAGAGGATGGCGCTCGCAGCAGCGAACGCCTACAAACTGATTATCGATTAAACGAACCCTAAGATCTGACAGGTTACTCCACCCAGCCGGTGATCGTAGCGATACCCCAGATCAATGCCGTTATCATCGGCAGGCCGACGAAGCAGAACAGCGCTACATAGATCAAGGGGCGGCGGTCTGATCTTGCCGCTTCGAAAACGCGTTGATAGGACTGCTGAATTTCTGAGGCGAGGTTCTCCTTGCCGGGCTGAAGAGGCAGGCGTAGCACCATACGGTACGCCGCTCCATCAGCCTTTGGGATGATTTGATAGAACTCCATCCAGTCGGCGCGGACGGTGATCCTGACATTCTTCTCCAATGGCCAGAAGTCCTTGCCGATGAGGATGCCATCGCGCGTGACCACGACTTCCATACCGGCGTCGCCCGGATTCTGTGAAAGGTTCAAATCGTTGGGCCGCAGACCCTCCCGCTTGTCCCACTCGTTGCTAAGACGACGAAACCATTCCCATCGAGCAGGATCAATCGTCCATCGCGCGAGTATGCCCTGGCCGGAACGAAGACGCAGCAACCGATTCGTTTCGTCCCAAAAAACAACATAACAAACGGCACTGATCAACATCACGGGGAGACTGGAGAACAAGATTATTTTCCTGATGGTTAGATCCTCGTCGGAACGCGGTATGACAAGTGCGGGTACAAAGACGGCCAGCGAAATCAGGAAGACTACCAATGTCCAATTGCGCGAGCGGATGGGATCGATCATAAGAGTGTTTCGGGCTTCTGGCATGCTCCCCCAAACGGGACAGAGCAAAGGTTTGGTTCAGCCTTTGAATTGTATGCATGAAGGCAATAGGGTCACGTCGAAATAATAGAAATTCAAAAACTTCATAGTGTGCCCCCCAATGTCTAATATAACGGGCTGTTGCCCAAATCCGTTCACGAAAATCCGTAAAAAACTACGCGTCAGGATCGTTTATAAAGCGGTTTGTTTTTTGGGGAAGGTGTTGAGAACACTCGCAAACCAGTTTTTTCCAGTTTTGTGCGTCCGGGCAACAGTCCGCTAAGACGTGACCCTATTGCTTTGTCACCAGCTAGCTTGACTTCTATTTGCCAGCGCGGGAGGGTCTGCGGTGTGAAGACAGAGGGAAACACGATTTTGATAACGGGCGGCAGCAGTGGAATCGGACTGGGCATGGCGGAGGTGTTTGCCAGGGCCGGGAACGAAGTGCTGATCTGTGGAAGAAGAGAGAGTAATCTGCGCGAGGCTCAGGAAAGAGTCCCTCAACTGCAATTCTTCGTTTGCGACGTCTCCAAAAAGAATGAGCGCGAAGAGCTCTATCGCTGGGCCACGTCCGAATTTCCCAAGGTGAATATGCTCTTTAACAATGCAGGGATCCAGAGGGAAACGAATTTTCTGGAAGGTGCCCCCGAGCTGTTCGACGGAGAAAGCGAGATCGAGATCAATCTGACCGGCAGCCTGCATTTGACGGCTCTCTTTGTC
>Ga0136635_10000103_pt1 | contig 19006 bp, 13 predicted proteins | sample AntDrymeUQ852106_2_FD_105495 | JGI IMG/M metagenome (GOLD analysis project Ga0136635, IMG submission 105495) | Polar desert sand microbial communities from Dry Valleys, Antarctica - metaG UQ85 (21.06) | ecosystem: Environmental > Terrestrial > Soil > Desert | place: Antarctica: Dry Valley... | reverse complement strand
TCTCCTTGTCTCCCACACCACGCTTCCCCCACACCACGCTTCCTCCACTCCCCACTCCCTAGTCCCTAGTCCCTAGTCTCTTGTTCCCAAATCGGCAGATCCTCTGGACGGTCAACATCAGCTAAGGTAGGTAAGTAAGCCACTGATAAGTTAAGTTTCTGGGCAATCTCCACAGTCTGTGAGAAAACTTGAGAAGTTCCCCAATCGATGTTAGTCAATAATTCGGGAAACGGCTGCCGCAAACCAATCAAATAATAGCCACCGTCTACCGCAGGACCAAGCACGAGGTGAAAGACGTGCAGTTGCTCAAAAGCTGTTGCGAGAATCTGAGGATTTACACCAGGGCAATCAGTACCAATGATAACTACTTGTTCTGCATTTTTTTGAAAGGCATGTAAGAGCGATCGCATCATCCGCACACCCAGATCGCCTTCACCTTGTAACTGATAAACTAAATCAGACCCCAGCCAATCTTGCATCAATTGCAAATTTCCACCAGCAAACCGTATTTCTAAAGAGATGGCAGTGCTTGCTTGCAATTCTTTAACCTGAGATATGGTATATTCAGTCATCTGTCGCTGAAGATTCGCAGCACCAACACTCCCCAAAGCAGGTATCAGCCGAGTTTTTGTCTTTCCCGGTTCTGGGTAGCGAGTAAAAATAATTAGATGCTGTTTCGAGTTTTTTGGTGATTTCAGCACGCAATACCTTATTTTAAATCAACCAAAAATATCTTAATAGCAATGCTTGCCGTTTTCGTTAGCCGTAGCACGCTCTTTTCCCGTTCGCATTGCCCCTAAAATTGTAGAAACATACACGCAACGCTTGGCTTTAGCACTGTTCGGGATATAGAGAGTTATTTGTCCTAATGCTTGTAGTGATGTATTGATACACTCATCTCCAACGTTGTAGACAGGACAACCTTGGTAATTATATATAACTCGCCACGCTCCAGATACACTTTGTTTTCTCAAAGTTGTCTCACTATCAATCCGAATATTTGAATCGAGATTATTCCATACCTTATCGTTGCTAATAACGGCTTCAGGAATGAATTGTTCTGTTTTTGCTTGATGCACTGCCCACTGAACGATATTATTTTGTTCGCGAAAGCTGACTTGCCAGGTTAATTTTTGTTTTTTGCCTTGACTTTGAGCCTGACGCATGGCGCGGTAAACTTCATCTTGGGCAACGTTGAGACGGCGAGTGTTTACAAAACTTAACCAAGTGGGGAGTGCGATCGCGCTTAATATACCCACTAATACAATAACTACCAACATCTCTATCAGCGTAAAGCCACTGCTAGAGGAGTTTTTCCAAATATTTTTTTTCATTAAATTAACTAGACATGGTAGATGCACTAGGGATATTTATTTTTTAATTAAATTGTCAAATTCCCAAATATCTAGGTATTTTTGAATTTTTTAGCTTGTATCTTCATACTTGCTAATAATGCCGTAGACAAAGCAGACGGTAGCATAATAATAATGACTATTTTAAATAAAAGTATTAATGTTAAATTTCTACTCTGTAAACGCGAAGAATCATTTTTGAAATACTTCCATAAAAACAAAGCCCCTGCTAAACCTTTTTGTCGGTTAACCGGATTTTGTAAAGCTTTCCATGTTAGGTATTTATAGAGATTTGCAAAGCTGTAAGCTTTCAGATGCTGTAGAGATTCAGGACTTGTACTGTACGCTTTATTAAGAACTTGCAAACAAGCTTTTTCCTGCCTTGCAAGATTACAAGACAGAGAATTAGCACTTATTCTATATAATATTTGCACTTCGGGTACAGCGACAAAATTAAATTCCCGCGCTAATCGCAACCACATATCCCAATCCTGACCAGCAACCAGAGATTCATCAAATCCACCACAGCGGTGCAGAGCATCCTTACAAATCAATGGGTTAGAGCCATTCTCTAAAAAATTTTTAACTAATAACTGTTCATAAACATATCCATTTAGGGTAATGTGAGTACCTGAAGAGACAAATTTGCCGTTTTCATCAATATAATCTGTCCAACTATAAGCAACTTTTGTAGTTGGATTTTTATCTATTGCCTGTAATTGAGTCGCTAGCTTATCAGGTGTCCAAATATCATCTGCATCTAAGAAACTAATAAATTCTCCTACTGCATGGTTAATGCCACGGTTACGACTCACATTTCCACCAGCATTCTTGTAGGAAAAAAGTTTAATCCGACTATCTTTAATTTGTGAAACAATATCTAAAGTTGAATCAGTTGAACCATCATTAATTACAAGTAATTCAAAATCAGTAAAAGTTTGATTTAAAACTGACTCTATGGTTGCCTTAATAGTTTTGACACAATTATACGCTGGTATAATTACAGAAATAGTGGGCACTTGATTTTACTTACTCTGTTTTTACCAGCTTATTGTTCCCAAAAATCTTGTTAAAATAACATTTTAAAGAATAAAAAGGACTTATCATACTGCTGAAGTAAAATTCAATTTCAAAACGTGCAATAACATCATTTTTGAATTGACCTCTATACTTAATTAAATGTCGTATAACTCGCCGTAAGTTTGCCACAAAAATCCTAGCAAACACAATGGGTTTTTGCCAACTTTTAGCATTGATAAAGCGTAGTTGACAATGACATAAACCGCATCCTCTAGCTAAACTTATCAAATAATCTTTTTCTAATCGCCAATGTGGTATTTGATGATAGGTATGCATCGCAGGGTTATACCAAATTTGCCAACCTGCTTTATGTATGTATAACAATGGTTCTAAATCTTCACCTCCTACCATCGACTTACCAAGTCTACCTTTAAAAACCAATACGTTAGGAACACTATCACACCATACTTGTTTGCGGACAACAAAGGCTGCACCTGTAGGAAGTCTTAAATTATATGGATCGAATAAATACTCTTTTTCTCCGTGTTCTCTAATAGCTATAAAAGCTTGAATTCTTTCAAAATTTTCTGGCGGTTCTATTTCAAAATCACCGTGTATTTGACCGCTCCATGCACCAGCTTGAGGATGTTTTTGACCAAAGGCATAAGCTTGTTGCACCCACGTACAGAATGGAAGATTATCATCATCTAGAAATGCGATTATCTCACCTCTGGCTTCTTTTACAGCTCTCAGTCTTGCAAATGCGGCTCCTTGTTGTTTTTCCAAAAAGTACCTCAATGGAATTTTCCTATCCCAGGTTTTTTGGTAATTTTCAATTACAAGGGCAGTGTTATCTTTACTATTGTTATCAATAATAACTATTTCCCAATTTAGATTTTCTTCAAAAGTCTGATTTTTCAGCTTTTCCAAAAGTTTAGGTAAACGATTTTCACTATTATATGTAGGAATAGCTAAAGTTAAATCTAAAATATTATTTTTCATAATTTATTACTAAAAAGTTTTATTTTTACAATATAAAAAGGACTAATTAAACTGCTTACTAAAAATTCTTTTTCACAGGCAGCAATTAAATCACTGTTAATTGCACCTCGATATTTTAAAGCGTGAATTATAATTTTGCGTAAATCATTAACTAAATATGCTAGACTCGCTAAGGGTCTTTGCCAAGGTTTTGTTCTCAGCATCCGTAAATGATAACGACTCAAACCAACACAGCGAAATACAAGAATTAAATATTCTCTTTGCAATCGCCACGCAGGGATTTTATGATATACATGCATTTCTGGGTTATACCAAATCTCCCAACCACCTAACTGAATATGTAAGACAACTTCTAAATCTTCACTTGCTAACCCAGCTTCTCTACCTTTGTGGTTTAAAACAGGTTGTTGTGGAACATTTTCGCACCAAGCTTGTTTGCGGACTACTAAGCCTGCTCCTGGGGGTAGCATTTTCATCTGTGGGTGATATATGTGCGGTTCATTACCTCGCTCTGTAATGGCTAAAAAAGAGGCTATTTTATGAAAGTTTTCTGGTGGTTCTACTTCAAAATCACCGTGAATTTGGCTACCATAAGCTCCTGCTTTGGGATGCTTTTGAGCAAAAGCATAAGCTGCTTGCACCCACGTACCTATTGGATAGTTGTCATCATCAAGAAAACCTATTAATAATCCTGACGCTTCTTCAACTGCACGTTTACGCGCGTAAGCTGCTCCTTGTTTTGGTTCAAAGCAATACTTCAAAGGGTAAGGATATTGCCAATTGTCTTGATATGCCTGAACAAATGCAGCTGTATTATCAGTGCTGTTATTATCTACAACAATAATTTCCCAAGTTAAATTTTCGGTGTCAATTTGATTTCGCAGTCGTTCCAGAAGTTCAGGTAAACGACTTTCGCCGTTGTAAGTTGGGATGGCTACAGTAAAGTCAAGGCACTCAGTCATAGCGCAAAATTATATTGCTATTAGGTCACTTTTTTAGTATTCCCAGTCAAGGGTAAAAAATATAGTCAAGTTTACTATGTGGTTAATTTGCCATCACTCATGAGATAGATATATAAACACAAATTGCACCTGATATTTCAAGTTTGCTCTGAAGGTGCAGTTTATGGTTCCGTATTTTTATGGAATTTTTATTATTGTTTAGCTATTGCATTTATTATTTAATTGCAATCACCATCTTTTTGAGTTCGCATTCCTCCAATGAGAGTTTCCACAATGACGCATCGTTTTAGCTCACTTGCTGTGGTAGTTCCAGGGTTAGGTACAGCTACTATAATTTTTAAATTTATATCAGAAGGATTACTATTAGTCTTAGTTGCTAAAGTACCCATATAATCGAAAGTAATTGTTTGTGGTGCATTGGAATTGTAGGCGGAAGCGTAAATGAAAGAATTGCCGATAGTGTTTCTATGACTGAGGTTTGTACCAAGCAATATTTGTCGTGGTTTAATTTCTAAGTCTCCGCCCAAATCACGCCAGTAATTATCAGGTGCATAATCGCTGGGGTGTATGGCAATTTGTGGAACTTTATTAGTGTTATTAGTTGTAAAGCTAACGCTATAGCTGAGTTTTTTCTTTTTAGCTTCTCGTTGTGCATCTTGTAGTGCAGCTAAGACAACATCATTAGCTTTATTTACTCGCTGTTTACTGACAAAACCAAGCCAGCTAGGAGCGGCGATCGCTGCTAATATTCCTACCATTACCATCACTACTATCAACTCGATCAGAGTGAAGCCGGCATTCTGTTGGACGTATCCAGAACCGTAGCAGTTTTTACCCGCTAATCGCTGCTTTAATGTTGCTGCTACAGATTTCTTATGATTTTTTTTTAACATTAATAAACCCACGATATACATACTACCTTTTGTAAATTAACTATCAGGAGTTATAAAAGTTATTTGGTAGGTAAAAATCCGCGTCCTTGTACTTGAATGCTTGCAGTAGGGAAATAAGTAGCAACGCTGTTGGAATACTGAGCCTGATTATTATTGTTAAGGCGAAAATAAGCATTACCTCTTAAGTGAATCTTCGCCAATACTTTGTCCGCTTCTACACAAGCATAAAATCCACTCGTGTTAGTTCCTAAACCTTGTAAACCAGTCGGACAAGTAATCGCAGGTCCACTAGTGCTAATATAATCAAGTAAAGTCTCGGCTCGTGCGGTGTAAGCTTTTGATGAGTCTGCTTTCCATTGATTCATCTTTTCCTTGAGGGTAGAACCAGGAATGGTTCGGTCTAGAGGTGGTGGATTAAACCCAGGACTAGAATCTTCGCCTTTAGTATTAGAATAAGCTGCACTAATTTTTCCTCGAATTTGAAATCTACCAATGCGTGCTGAACGTGACCAGGTAGAGTTACCACCAGTCGGATTTGTAATTAAGTAATATGCCACCAATGAATAAGCAAAACCATCGTCTTTGACACTATCGTTTTCAGAAGTCACGCCAACACTTTCAGCTAAATATTCTCGCTTCCAAAAAACTAGAATTGGTGTACATACAGTTCCATCAGTATTGGTTTGCTTACAATTAGGAGCTTCCTTTACGGGTGGTATTTGGTTTCTAATTCCTGAGACTGGAACTGTAGAGTTTGTAGGAGGTGTATTACTCCAGTCTCTAGTTAATCCATCAGCATCGTAAATATAAACTGCTTGCTGTAAGTCGCGCTCAATGAAATCAAGTGCAGCTTGAATTTCTTGCTCAGTAGTTGCCTTGGCTTGTTCTTTGCGATCGGTGTCGAGAATATTAATCATAAACCCCAATAAAGGGGTGATGATCAATATAGCTAGCACCATTCCTATTAGCAGTTCAATCAGGGTAAATCCGCTATTTTTATTATTATTTATGCCAAAGCATTTTAATTTCAGGCTCAGTATAAATTTGAGTGAACTCATCATGTTACGGTTTCTCTTTTATTAACAGATGCTGAAGAATTAAGATTTAATTGGTGCTGCAACCTTTGTCGAGTGCTACGTTAGTTGGGTCGGAACCTTGAAGACGGTTGCAAAGGTCGCCATAGCTTGGCACTGTATCGGTAATATCTGTTGACATTTCTACTAATGGTGCTTGCTGATTTCCTAAGCCAGTTCCCCCGGTGAAAGTCTGTTGTTGTTTGATTGGATTGTTTGAAGTGCTATCCTTCAATGCTTTGAAAGTGATGCCACTTTTAAAAGCATTTGCTCTGTAAACCCGCACCCCTAAGGCATATCCCGTTGTAGAGGTTTTGTTACGAAAAACCTGCACAACCATATCTGTAGTACTGCTACTGTGGCATTTAGGAGGATCGTTAGGGATATTAGGATTACCCACGCCATCAAAATCTACGCAGTAAAAATTAGTTGGAGATGGGGGAGTTCCTGTTGATGTCGTCCCTGTTGTATTTGTGCAATAAAAGTTTGCTGCACAGTCAATGCTTCCTGGGTTTGTGGTGACATCAGAATCTTTAAGGGCAGTATCAGTTGCAGGAGGTGCTGGGGGTTGAATTTGCTTAGTTCTCACTCCGTCGATATATGATTTAGCAGCTTGGGTTGCAAATTCTACCCTTCGGGCTTGAACGCGGGTTGCGACTGATAGGATAATAACTGGAGCGATCGCTGCTAGCAAGATGCTGACCACTACAATCGCTACTAAAGATTCGATTATCGTGAAACCCCCTTGGCGAGATTTTGAGTAGGATGCAAGTATTTTTCCAGCTTTATTAATCTGTAGTGTTTGTTTGCTTTCTTGTTTTGCTGTCGTCATGGCAATTTACCCTATATTCAAACCCGATGTTTAGCCATTGTCAGGGGGTATGCTCTGACAGTCTTGTTGTGGACGATATTCGCTAGGAACAGCATTAGTAGAGTAAGTTACAGTGCCATCTTTGGGTGGGATTCCTGTGCGGTTATCTGCCTCACGAGCACAGAGCAATGTTTTCACCCAAAGGTCATCTCGACCTACTTCTCTGAAAAACTCACTTGGACGACCTGTAGACGGCTGGGTAAATCTTTGGGCAAACAAGTCAGGTTGCTCTGACAAAAGCCCGACATCAAAACCCCAGTTTCGATTGGGTGCTGAGAAGAAAGGTAACAACCCATCCCCGTCTTGAATTGGGTAATTATCAAATGGGTAGTCATACACGCTGAGATTACCCAGAGTTGTGGTAGTGTCAGTACCCAATACCCCTCTGCTTTTGAAAAGGGGTGAGAGGGGGGCTGTAGCGTAGCCACTCCGCTTCAACTGAATAAAGCCACCACGAATTCTGGTTGTTCTATCTTCCCAATTTTCCAAAAAGCGCACTAAGTTTTGCAAACCTGCTGACACTTCACTAGGTCTACTAGGACTGTTTCCAACTACGAAGGTCACATTAAATATGGTGGAGGTAGGACGGGTGGTGCCAGTATCGGCTTCTTTTAGCCACCTATCCCTAAATTCGTTTTGTAGTGCTGCGTCCGATCTGAGGGGATTATCACTACTACCAGGTGTATTATTTGCATCATGAATCTGTAAGACAGGTACTAAAATTGGTTGACCATCTGCATCAGGTAAAGTATTCTCAGGACTTTCGCCGGAACTATCAATGGGCGGCAAATAGAATAGGGATTGGTCATTTCTATAAGTTGGGTTAGTGGCTGGAGCACCACCTGTACTTGTTGTTCTGAACCAGAGAGCGCTTGCGGTTATGCTTGGGCTAATGTTGGTTCCAGATACTCCATAATTAGTTCCTGCTACTGGAGTGCCAGTTGTGTATATACATCCATTTCCTGTATATTCAGCCGGGTTATAAGTGGTGTTACCAGTAACCGGATCAATAGTGGTGGTGTAAGCACTAGTACGTAAAGGACAACCTACCCCTATAGGCTGGTAAGTACCAGTAGCAGCGGTTGTTACTAGTTGGTTGTTGTTGTCACGGGCAAAAGCGACCCGGCGAGAATAACGCCTATCTTCTCGAACTAATGCCAAACTACCTGTATCGCCAGCCCCAAGCCGTTGTCTTATGCTCTTATTACCTTGACCGTATAAAGTCACCCAATCGGCAGGAAGAGCAGAAGTAGGAGTAGTTTTCGCAGCATTTATGGCTTGCCCTAATTGATTGGCTTTGACTACCTTCTCTATATCATCAGTATTTACAGTTCTGTCTCCATTAGCGTCAAAAGAAACTGTGTCTTCTAAGTCGCCGTCTCCGTTGACATCAAATCCTACCGCCCACTTCCAGTTAGGAGTAGTACAGTTTGAAATCAACTCTTCACGGCAGATTTCCATGACATACAAAGGGAAATTATTTACCCGTCGCTGAATTGGTGTTACACCGTTGATTGTGTAAGAACCTAATGCAGTTTTTGGAATATTACTTGATTGCCACCAATCAGCACTAGTGAGGTAGTTGTTTTCCAAAAAGCCGTTTTTCAGTCGAGGGTTATCTAAGTTATTAGGTAAGCTAGTTAGATTTAAGTTGCTTGTAAGTGCAATACCATTGTTATTGTTGAGGTCATAATCGCCTTGGTTGCGGGCGCCGTCTACAAAAGTGCTAGATAGCAGCGTCATCGAATCAGCAACAATTGTTGCCGATCGCCAGTAGTCTCCCCCATCAGTAGGGCAACCTGTTCTTTGTGGACGACAAGCAAACTTTGTTTGAGGATCGCTGCGATCGTAGAAGCTGGTAGATTCTAATGTTTGAAATTCTTCAATTTGTGTGCTACTGGTGGTGTCAGTACGGTGCAAGTTGAATCTACCTCTAATATATGCAGGTAAATCTGTTGCTAAAATCAGACCCTTTTCTCTGGGGTCGAAAGTATTGCTGTTATTCCTTGCCAGGGTTTCACCGTTGTAAAGTCGGATACCATTGGGGCGACGAGTCGGGTCAAGCTTAAAGTCTGTTGGGCTAAGTAATTCTGATTGAGCAGTTGTGTTACTTTTATCTATTAATGCATCTTCTCTCGTGGCGTAAATAATGCCACTCATCGGTAATAGATATTCTGTGCCTGTACCAACTGTGCCTGTAATCGGTGTAGTGATTAGCTGGGCTACATTTATATCAGTTACCCGAATTTCTAAAGGTTGACGCTGTTCAAGGTCTAAAAGGTAGTCAGTAGGGTCAGTGGCAGTTACAAAGTTAGCCTGCTTGATTTCTCTCGCATCTAGGAAAGATGCTTCTTTGATAGCGCCATGAGGAGGTTGGTTAGTTGGAGTGACGAAACTGCTTTCATTATTCAGAATATAAATCGCACACAGGGCTGTATCAATTGCTGAATAATCTGCCAGTTCTAAGTTGCTGGTTGAACCTGTCGGTACTGTAGTCGCAGTGCCAATTTTATCTAGAGCATCCTTTAAGGGTTGATTTACTCGACGCCCATTAGGAAAGACTAAGTTTGCTTGTCTTACTAGATGAGCTTGGTAGGTGGCAAAGGTGCTTCTACCAGGAAAGTTGTAAACAACACCGTTGTTAGATCTACCTTGTTGAATGCTGCTATCATTTAGCTCTGTGACGTTGGGTAGAGTACCTCTATTTTTGGCGGAATTGTATTCTACATCGCCTGGATCTTTAACGCCGTTACTATTAGCATCGGAGAACAAATATTTATAGCTGGGGTCGTGGTAGCTACTAACACAAGCTATTGGGGTTTGCTGATCGCCAGCGTTATTTTTGTAGTGATATACAGCAGTTGCCCGCATTAGTAAATCGCCCTTGCGTGTTTCTCCTGGGTTAGGGCTACTCATGGGCATGGTGTCGGGCCACACAAGTATATCAGTTGCAGCAGGAGTGAAACCTGGGGCAGCAGTTGGAACTGTCAAAAATGAATTAGTGTCGCGACCGTAATAAGAACCGGATGCACCGTTTACAGGACCATCAACATAAATCCCTGCACCAGTAACAATGCGGACTCCACCGACGTTATCTAACTGATTTTCTGGAATCTTCGCGGCGTTTTTTTCCCAAAAGCCATTTCGTGCTGAAATACCGAGGTCGTCAATACTTTGGATTTGAGTGTTACGCCATCTTTGCGGAGGATTAGTTGGTCTTGTCCACTTAACAGGAGTAGTAGCGTTATTAAAGATTAGCTGTTGATCATCCATGCCAACATATTTGTCACCTAATTTCCATAAAGCAGGTAGGTTGTTACCGACAAAAATGCGATCGCCTAATTTAGTCTGAACACCTTCTTGGTTACGTTTTGTTGGTTCTGTTGCTTCTAACTGAGATGGAGTTACTGTAACAGTACTACTAGCTATATTATTTAACTTGTTAGTGCTGTCTAAAGGCTCTCTCCAAAGTGCTGAGGGTTCAAATGAAGCGTAAGTAATTGCGGTAGCCCCAGTTAATGCGTCTTCTCCAAAGGGTACGCGGCGTGTACGGTTTTTAAGGTAAAGTTCTATTTGATCTGCAAGAATCTTTTTAGCTGTGCTGTCATCATCACTAGCTTGGACTCGTTCTTTAACATTGTCTTTAATATCTTTTGGGTAGCCACTACCTTCAACGGCTGATTTTAAAGCACTACCAGTAGTTGCACTGTTACAAGATGAACAAAGAGCGATCGCTTCATTCTTCATCTTGGCAATGCGTTGATTGTATGCATCATCGTTAAACCCGATACTTGCACCGCCGGCACTGTTAGTAGATTTATTGGTGCTATTAATCTCTACGTTTGTTGTTGGTGCATTACCAAAGCCTTGATACAAATGAACTTTAGCAGCTTTTTGATCGGTGGTTTGAGCAATGCTTCCAGTTCCTACGTTGCCTCCGACAGTAATCTGCCCGTTTTCTTGGTTATAAAAACACGATGACTTACTGCTGACTTGCCGTAACTCAATATTACCTGAACCACCTCCCCCAATTAGCAAGTTGCCATTGGTGTGAATTCTCCCGTTCACTGCCAAGGCTGCACCAGGTGTAATTTCTAGATCGTGTTCAGACCAAACAGCGTTATAAGCTACAGGAACGCGACTTCGGTCTTGTTGAAATTCTAATGCGACAAAACCTTTGTCTCCTTTATAGGTTTCGTATTCCGTCGTACTTAAACCAGTAAGGTTAGTAATTGGTAGATTAACTGCATAGACAAAGAAGCTTTTACCCAGATTGCCCGATTGCAGTTTATACCAACTAGAATTACCCACCAAGGTAGAAAAACCGCTAGCACTTGGACAGTTAGTGTTTGTATTGGCATTATCCATTGGTGGGGTTTTAGCTTCCAAGGGATTTCTTTTGCGGTTAAACTGCCCTGTGGTAGTATTTCTAGTAGGTGAGCGGAAGTAAATTCCGTATAATGTATAGGTGTCTTTTTTGCCGTTGTTATCTGTATCTACGGCAAATTTCCAAGCAGTTTTTAGAGTTTCGTCGTTTTCCAAATTTGCGGTACTTGACTGGATGCCAGTAGTACCATTAAAGTCATAAGCCAGCTTCAAACGAGTTTCATCACCAAGCCTGTATTTATCTTTTTTAATAGCGTCATATAAAGCGCTATCTGAGGGTGTTCCCCGTGGCAATGTTGGGTCTTCAAATAAAGCATCTAATTTAGCTCTAGCTCTATCAATTGCTGGAGCCGCAGCGTTAAGAACTGCCTGATTAACCCTCACGTTACTAGCGTTTTTACTTCTATCAAAAGACCGAAATAAAATCGCAGTTGTCAGCAACACAACTACAAGCGCTACCATTGCCACTGTCGGCAAGACAAAACCAGCATTCGCTGATTCTTGTCGTCTCCGGCTGATAAATAAAGTCCGCAATAGCCAATTAATTGGCTTGTTAATTACAGTTAGATATTTATTGCTAAACTTACTAAATCTTTTGGATAATATTTTTATTGCCTTGACTAGCCGGCGTTTTGAAGACATAGCTGCTTTCCTGTCAAGTGTATTTTACTAAAGTTTGTATTTTTTTGAAATTGAAAATTAAGCCTGTCAAGTAATTTCGCAGATTAATGCAGAGATTTTATTTATGTGACTAATTGACTGTGTTTTAGCGATTTTGAAAGATGAAAAATCTCTGTTATTAGAGTTATATCATTTGTGATATTTTGGGATTATTCCGGTAAATACGAATTGTATCTGAATTATTTAATTTATAGCCGACAAAGGATAATAGCGCCATAATTTCACATTAATTTTGCCAAAGGTATTTCAGCAACAGGTGATTTCCTGAAGCTGTTGTTAGCAAAGTAAACTTATATTACCCATCTGTTAAAGAAAACATATCAGTTGATGAAAAATTAATATTAGATAGTTAAAAGCCTCCTTATTTAGGGGAGGCTTGGGTGGAAGGTATTCTTCTGTGGAGTTAGTCTGATAATTTACCAGATTAATTTTGATGGGGTTGTAGTAAAGGCTAAAGCGCTGAAGCGCTTACTACGAAAATGCACCCAACATAAAACACGTTTTAAGGAATTGGCGATTTTTAGTAGTGATTGAGGTTAATGCCGGCTTCTTTTGCCATTGCGTGCAAGCCTTTGCTTTCTAAGGTTTTGATGGCTTTGGTTGACAGTTTCAGTCTAACCCAACGGTTTCCTTGAGACCACCAAACGCGCTTGCTTTGCAGGTTGGCGTGCTGAAGCCGCTTGGTACGACGGTGGGAGTGGGAAATTGCAAAGGCGTTATTTGCCTTTTTACCAGTTAGTTCACAGCGACGAGACATACTTGGAATATCCTATTTATCTTGAACACAATCTCTTATTGTATTAAATTCTTGCCGAGTAAGGTGCTGTAACTGATATCTTGCACTATTCTCAACGCTTCGCCCGCACCCGCCGGGAAATAAATTTCGGGCTAATAGCTTAAACCCGTTAAAACGGGTTAAAACGTTTGTTCCAGTAAGCTTTAGCTTACTTGAGCTTTTAGCCCGAAATGAGCGTTCAGGGCGGGATTTTGGGCTAATTGAGAATGTGCAAAATATCGATAACGAGTCTATTTAGCGGCTTGTTCTGTCAGCTTGGTGAGGACTTCATTTGAGCGTTCGACAAAGGATTTCATTCCTTCGGCGTCAAAGCCTTTCTGAGACATCAGCGCCAAATCGTAGACGTGTTGGCAAATCATGTTCACCAACTGACCTGTAGGCGACTGTCCATCACCTTGAATTATAGTGCCTTGGTTGAGGTTCGCCAGATTTTGAATCAGCGGGTGAGCGGTATTCACTAGCAAAATGTGGTCTTCGGGAAACTCTGCACCTTGTTGCTGCATCATAGCGTTCATTTCTCGCAGACGGCGCAGAATTTCTGGTAATAGTACCATTGCTGGTGGTGTCCCTTGGGGGTCGTCTGATTTCAAAGCTTCGGTGCGGATGTTGAGTCTAGGTTTGTTGAGTGCTTTCTCAAAGATTTCTTTGACGACTTCGCTACGGGTTTTGTTGGTCGCGGGGTCAACAATTTCGCTAGCCTTGTCTTTATCTAGCAGGGTATTATCTAAGTCGGAGTCTACCCGCGTAAATTTAACATCGTTGTATTCTTGCTCTAGGAAGTTGATGAAATGGGTATCGATGAAGGAGTCCATAAATAGGACTTCTAAACCTTGGTTTTTGTGCAATTCTACGTAGGTAGCTTGTACTGCTGGATCGGTGCAGTAGAAAACGCGGTTTTCGTGGTGTTCTTTGTTGCGTTCTAGGTATTCTTTGAGGGTGGTGTATGGGGGTAGAGAAGCAGAATCAGCCGTTTGGGGGGTGACTTCTTGCCATGCGTCGCCTTCCTCTGATTGTACCTGTACTGCTGGGGTATCAGCGGTTTTTTGTGAGAGCTTGGCGGTGGTGCGGAAGATGATGATGTCTTCAACTTGTTTTTTAAATTTATCGTCGTTGAGAACGCCAAATTTAACGAAGGTGCCTAGGTCTTTCCAGGTGTTGATGTATTGTTCGCGGTTATCGCGGTATAGTTCTTTTAAGCGATCGCCTACTTTTTTCGCTATATAATCGCCTATTTTCCGCACGGTGCGATCGCTTTGCAAGGCACTCCGCGATACGTTTAGGGGAATATCGCTGCTATCGATTACACCCCGCATCGGAGTCAAAAACTGCGGGATAATTTCTTCGCAGTTGTCGCTCACAAAAACTTGGTTACAAAATAGCTTAATTTGCCCTTTTGTCGCATCCACATCCGGCTTCATCTTCGGAAAATACAAAATCCCGTTGATGATAAAGGGATAATCTGTATTCAAATGCACCCACAAAAGCGGTTCTTCTTGATAAGGATACAGGTAGCGGTAAAACTCTAAATAATCTTCTTGACTCAAGTTGCTGGCAGATTCGCGCCAAGGTGCTTTCTGCCTGTTTAATACCTCACCCTCAAGTTTGATGGGTACTGGCATGAAATCGCAGTAAGTCTTGACAAGATTCTTAATTCGTGATGATTCTAAATATTCTTCTTCCTCTTCTTGCAGGGTGAGGGTAATGGTAGTGCCGCGAGTTGTCCGGGGTGAGTCTTCCAAGGTGTACTGTGGAGAACCGTCACAAGTCCAGTGAACAGCCTGGGAACCTTCTTTATAAGATAAGGTATCGATTTCGACTTTTTGCGCCACCATGAAGGAGGAGTAAAAGCCTAGACCAAAGTGACCGATTATCGGTTGGTCTGATTTGCCTTGGTACTTCTGAATAAATTCTTCGGCACTAGAGAAGGCAACTTGGGTGATGTATTTTTTCACCTCATCGGCAGTCATCCCGATGCCGTTGTCGGTAATGGAGAGGGTTTTGTTGTTTTTGTCAATGGCAATTTGAATTTCTGGTTCACCAATATCACCTGAATATTCCCCAGCACGAGATACCATATTCACTTTTTGGATGGCATCTACGGCATTAGATACGAGTTCCCGCAAGAATATTTGATGGTCGGAGTAGAGAGACTTTTTGATGATCGGGAAAATATTCTCAGTATGGATACTGATAGTGCCTTGTTCAAGCATGATTTATAAGGTTCGGTAAAAGTATCTGAATTCTGACTGTGGCAAATACACCATAGCCCTCTGCTTTCAAGGGTAAACCGAATAATACCAGAGGGCATGATACCAATTAGGATTGTAAAGGCATAACTTAGGCGATCGCTTGTTTTTTCAGCATAGTTTGCCCCCATAGACTGATTCGGATTTCCCTACCCCTGCTAAACATTTTCCTATTTCGTATTTTTTTCCAACACTAAAAAATAGTGATATGGGTGGATGGGGTCGGTAAATTCTTGCTTGATGGTTAATCCTGCTTTGGCAACCGAGTCTAAAATCCGCTTTTTGGGATATCCTTTTAGTCCCATTTCCCAATAATGCTCGTTACAAACTGGCTTTGTACTCCAAAATTTTGGCACATTAAGTAATAAATACCTTGACCTGTGTGCATAAGAATATTTGATTTGAAGTGCCAAGAATTGGGCATTATAAGGAATCGAAATTATTAAAAATTTCTTTGTAATAAGTGCAAGTTGTTTTAAAGCTTCTTCTGATTGTTCATAAGGCAAGTGTTCCAGCACTTGAAACAGCACAATTGCATCAAATTTATCTTTAAGCGTGGAAAAATCTTTTGTTAGATCCAAAATTATGTCTGGTTCTAAATTGGGGTCAATATCAGCAGTGGTAACGTTGTAGCTATTGCGTTTGAGGAGGTCTGTTAAGAGGGAATTAAAGATCCCAATTTCCAGAATGTTTTTTACCTGTGAGCCTAATGTAAATATTAAACGCAACTGATGGTGGTAACTAATCAGCCTGTCTTTTGATAAATATTCGGAATTTCTCAGGTTTAATGAGCTAATGAGTTGCATAAAAATGGACTGACTAAAGTTGTGGGTATACTATTAAATTTTTCCCCAAAAATCAGCCCAAGTAACAATTAAAGGTAAAAAATATGGTAGTCATTACGAACAGCCAGGGACTTAAGTCCCAGTCTGAAAGCTAAAGTCGGATAAATCCGACTCGAATTATATCATGTCGGACAAATTACATATATTGTAGAGACGTTCCGGACTGAACGTCTCTACGACGGTTACTATTCTTCTTGCGACGACAATGTGGTAATCTGGGGGACTAACACTTTAACTGTTGCTTTTTTGTTAAAAGTCAGTCCGTTATCGCCTTTGTCGATTAAAATGGTGTCGCCAGAGATAAAGGTGTTCTCTAACAACTTGGTAGCGATCGCATTTTCTACTTCTCGCTGAATTGCCCGTTTGATCGGACGTGCCCCATAAACTGGATCGTAACCGATTTCTACTAAGCGATCGCACGCGGCAGGTGATATCTCTAAGGATATTTTCTGATCGGAAAGCAGATTTTGCACCCGTTTGAGTTGAATCTTCACGATATACCGCATTTCTGCCCGACTCAGGGTGTGGAACAAAATTATATCATCGACGCGGTTGAGAAACTCTGGGCGAAAGTGCGATCGCAAAGCTTCTGTTACCCGCTTTTGCATCAAGTCATATTTGGAGTCATCTTCAGACATATCAAGAATGTATTCGCTACCGATGTTACTGGTCATGACAATGACGGTGTTGCGAAAATCAACTAATCTACCTTGAGAATCAGTAATTCTACCGTCATCCAAAACCTGCAACAAAATGTTAAATACGTCTGGATGCGCTTTTTCCACTTCATCCAAAAGCACCACAGAGTAAGGACGGCGGCGAACCGTTTCCGAAAGTTGACCGCCTTCTTCATAGCCCACGTATCCTGGAGGCGCTCCCACTAAGCGAGAAACTGAATGTTTCTCCATATACTCAGACATATCCAGCCGCACCAATGCATCAGCAGAATCAAAGAGAAACTGCGCTAAAGCCCGCGCAAGCTCGGTTTTACCCACTCCAGTCGGTCCCATGAACAAAAATGAACCAATCGGGCGACCTGGGTCTTTCATCCCCGCACGAGCGCGACGAATTGCCGCTGATACCGCTTCTACAGCTTCCTCTTGCCCGATGACTCGTTCGTGCAAATGGCTTTCTAGTTGCAGTAATTTTTGCCGTTCTGATTCCAAAAGGCGATTTACGGGAATTCCTGTCCATTTTGCGACGATTTCGGCAATATCAGCTTCAGTGACTTGTTCCCGCAGTAAAGTAGTACCTTGGTTTTGAGTTTCCAAAAGTTGCGCTTCTTTTACTTCTAAGTCGCGCTGTACTCGCTCTAAATCGTCATATTTTAACTTGGCAGCTTTGTTGAGATCGTAGGCACGTTCGGCTTGCTCAATTTGTACCCGCAGCGCTTCTTCTTGTTTCTTTAAAGCGCTGATGGCTTCTAATAACTGCTTTTCACCTTGCCATTGCTCATTAAAATCGTGCTGTTTTTCGGTTAAATTGGCGATTTCTTGCTGAATTCGCTCTAAACGCTCTTTTGTCTGAGGCGTACCTTTCTCTTCTCCTGCCAATGACAGCTTTTCCATTTCTAGCTGCATTAAGCGACGGTCTATGGTTTCTAATTCCGCAGGTTTGGAGGTAATTTCCATTTTCAACTGTGCGGCTGCTTCGTCTACTAAGTCGATCGCTTTATCTGGCAAAAAGCGATCGCTTATATATCTTGCCGACAAGGTAGCCGCCGCGACTAACGCCGAATCAGAAATCTTAACATTATGATGCACTTCGTAACGTTCTTTCAACCCTCGCAAAATGGAAATCGTATTTTCCACGCTCGGCTGATCGACAAATACTTGCTGAAAGCGTCTTTCTAAAGCGGCATCTTTTTCAATGTATTTACGGTACTCATCTAAGGTTGTCGCACCAATACAGCGCAATTCTCCCCGTGCTAACATCGGTTTCAGTAAATTCCCTGCATCCATCGCTCCTTGTTGGTTAGAACCAGTACCAACAACGGTATGCAACTCGTCAATAAATAAAACTATTTGACCGTTGGATTCAGTGACTTCACGTAGAACTGCTTTTAAACGGTCTTCAAATTCACCTCGATATTTTGCCCCAGCAATCAAGCTACCCATATCTAAGGAAATTAGCTGGCGGTTTTTCAAAGATTCGGGAACGTCACCGTTAACCATGCGCTGTGCTAAAGCTTCAGCGATCGCTGTTTTCCCTACCCCAGGTTCACCAATTAATACCGGGTTATTCTTGCTACGGCGCGACAACACTTGAATTACGCGGCGGATTTCATCATCGCGTCCGATTACCGGGTCTAATCTACCAGCTTTTGCCTGTTCTGTCAAGTCTGTGCCGAACTTTTGTAAAGCTTCGTAACGAGATTCGGGAGCTTGATCGGTTACTTTTTGGCTACCACGAACGGTTTTGATGGTAGCCTCTAACTTGGAGGCGTCTAAATCAAAAGCTTTGAACATCTTGCGTCCGATGCGATCGTCTTCCGCAAAAGCCAAAAGCATATGTTCCACAGAAATGAAGGAATCCTTCATCCTGACTCTGGCTTCTTCGGCTCGGTCTAACATAATATCTAAATTGCGACCGAGGTAAAGCTGCTCATTTATGCCAACTTTCGGCTGACGTTGGGTAAATGCTTCAACTTGCTGTTGCAAGCGAAACGGATCAACCTCACACCGACCGAGAATGCGTGTTGCTAATCCAGTAGGTTCTTCTAATAAAGCAATAATTAAATGTTCGACATCTAATTGCTGTTGTTGATAAGCACGGACTACATCCTGAGATTTAACAATCGCTTCCCAGGCTTTATCTGTAAATTTATTTGGATCTGTAGGCTGCATCTTTAATAATTTTGGATTTTAGATTTTAGATTG
>Ga0136635_10000102_pt1 | contig 19010 bp, 14 predicted proteins | sample AntDrymeUQ852106_2_FD_105495 | JGI IMG/M metagenome (GOLD analysis project Ga0136635, IMG submission 105495) | Polar desert sand microbial communities from Dry Valleys, Antarctica - metaG UQ85 (21.06) | ecosystem: Environmental > Terrestrial > Soil > Desert | place: Antarctica: Dry Valley... | reverse complement strand
CGAAGTCGGCGAACGCCAAGCCGCCCTTCAGGAAGTTGACCTTTCCGTACCATTCGAGCTGCCGCCAGTTGTACAACTCCCAGGGCAGACCGATCTGCGGCATCACCTCGGGCGGAAAGTGTCCCTGATAGCCGGGATTGTGCACCGAAAGGACCGCGGTGGCGCCGCTGGAGTAGCGCTCATTCAGTGAAGTGCGCAGGTAGACCAGTGACAGGGCAGTGTGCCAGTCATGCGCGTGGAGGAGGATGGGGCCGGGCACGAGGCGGGGCAGGGCAGTGACCGCCGCCAGCGCGAAGAAGGCGAACCGGCGCGCGTTGTCGGGATAGTCCACGGCGTTCTCGCCGTAGATGCCCGGCCGGTTGAAGTAGTCCAGGTGCTCGATGAAATAGACCTGGGGCCCTGTCCGCGGCCCCGCCACCCGGAAGACCCGCGCCTCCTCGGTATGAGATCCCATCGGCACCAGAAAGGGCTGCCCTACCGGCTCGAGATCGGGATCGGCATCGCGTACTGTGCGATACAACGGAAGAATGGCGGTGACATCGAGCCCGGCGGCTTGCTGGAAGTTGGCCAGTCCACTGACCGCTTCAGCAAGACCGCCGGTCCGGGCGTAGGGAAAGTATTCCGCGGCAATGTGAACGACGGAGACGGGCTGGCCTCCCGCGGTTCTGAGCGACGGTAGAGAGGTCACCGGCTCGCGAGCCGGTTGACGCAAGGTCGCCATCCTGTCTGCCTCAAGCCGTGGGAGGATCGTCGCCCGATGCTTCCCCGTGGATTGCCGGTGCGTAGTATTCCTGGACGTATTCCTGGAGCATGCGCCGGGCGGTGAATCGGCTGCCGGCCAGGCGCAGTGCGTGGCGCATCTTCTCTACCCAGCCCAGTGGAGTTCCCTGAGCGTTGCGGGTGTAGTAGAGCGGGACGATCTGCTCCTCCAGCAGCCGGTAAAAATCTTCGGCGTCGGCCGCATCGGCATCTTCTTCCTCTGCGACGGGGGAGATGGCCCACCCGCTCAGTCCATCGTAGCCTTCCTGCCACCATCCGTCGAGGGTGCTGAACTGGGGCACTCCGTTGAGTCCCGCTTTCATGCCACTGGTGCCCGACGCCTCGAGTGGCACCCGCGGGAGGTTGAGCCACAGGTCGACACCCTGCACCAGAAGGTGAGCGAGGTGCATGTCATAGTCCTCGAGGAACGCCACCCGACCCTCGAATGCCGGATCACGGGTGAAGCGGTATACCGATTGGAGAACTTCCTTGCCCGGGTTGTCGGCCGGGTGAGCCTTGCCGGCAAAGATGATCTGCACCGGGCGCCAGGGGTCTACCAGCAGGTGACGGAGCCGGTCGATATCCCGGAAGATGAGATTGGCTCGCTTGTAGGTAGCGAAGCGGCGACCGAAGCCGATGGTGAACGCCATCGGGTCGAGCAGAGTTCCCGCCCCCACCACCTGGGAGGCCTCCTTGAGCTGGCCGGCAAACCGGCGGCGGGCATCTTCGCGCACAAAGTTCGACAGTGCCCGCTTCTGCCGAAGGTGAGCTTCCCACAGCTTGGCATGATCGAGGGTGAGAATCCGGTCCCAGAAGCCCGGCTCCTCCAGGTGTTCTCCCCAGTCGTCGCCCAGATGCTCGTCCAGCAGGGCCATGATCGGGCTGGCCATCCAGGTGGCCAGATGCACCCCATTGGTCACGTGCCCGATCGGCACCGCCTCCCAATGACGGTTCGGCCAGAGCTCGCGCCAGATGTTGCGGGAGACCTGCCCGTGACGGCGGGAGACGCCGTTCACCCGGCCGGAGAGTCGCATGGCAGTCACCGTCATGTGAAACTGACCCGGCAGAGCCGGGTGGGTTCCGAGGTGAAAGAACGCCTCGCGATCGATCCCCATTTCCTTCCAGACCGGGCCGGCGCAGGCCTCGAGCTGCTGGATGGTGAAGGTGTCGTGGCCGGCGGGAACCGGGGTGTGGGTGGTGAACACGCTTTGCGCCCGCACCTGGCCGACCGCGTCCTGATAGGAAGCCCCAGCCGTGATGAGCTCCCGTAGCCGCTCGATCAGCATGAATGCGGCGTGACCTTCGTTGGCATGCCACACTCCCGGGTCGATCCCCATGGCCCGGAGAACTCGTACGCCCCCGACGCCGAGAATCCATTCCTGCCTGAGCCGCAGCTCCGGTCCGCCGGCGTAGAGTTTGTTCATCAGCCCCCGGTCATCCGGGTGGTTCGACTCCAGGTTGGTGTCGAGCAGATAGATCGGTACCCGGCCCACCATCATTCGCCACGCCCTGACGTGGACCGGCCGTCCAAAGCTCTCGACCGTGGTGAGCCAGGGCTGGTGATTCGATCCCGCCACCGCGACCAGCGGAGTGGCGCTCACGTCGTACTCGACGTCGCTGTCTTCCTGCCACCCATCGAGCGTCAGCCGCTGATCGAAGTATCCCTTGCGGTAGAAGAGGCCCACTCCCACCATCGGCACGCCGAGGTCGCTGGCGGCCTTGCAGTGGTCCCCGGCAAGGACACCGAGGCCACCGGAGTAAATCGGCACCGAGCTGTGCAGGCCGAACTCGGCGCAGAAGTAGGCCACCGGGCGACCGTTGAGATCGGGATAGTTCTGGGCAAACCAGGTTTCGCCGTCGTTGGCCTCGTGGGCCATCCGCTCCATGACGACGTCATAGCGGCGGAGGAAATCGCTGTCGCTGGCGCACGCGGCGAGCCTTGCGGGATCGATTCGGCAGAGCAGCTCCAGCGGATTGTGCCTGGTGGCGCGCCACAGCGGCTGGTCGATGGATCCGAACAGCCCGCGTGCCTCGCGACTCCAGCTCCACCAGAGATTCATCGCGACGGTCGAGAGCCCCTCGATGCGGGCGGGCAGATATGGGATGCGGCTCTGTTGAATCAGCATGGACAATTATAGTGGGGCAGCGGGGCGGCGGGGCAGCGGGGCGGTAACAACAAGATGTCCTGGGTATTACTCACGGGCGGAGATCGGCCAGTTTGTTTCGCTGTGGCTGAATGACATCATCGTAACTTCCCTGCCCCGCTGCCCCGCTGCCCCGCTTCATGAACCAGCTTCTTATACCGAATCCGATGCGGCTGGTCGACCGACGAGCCCTTCCGCTTGTGGTAGTCAGCGGCGTAGTCCTGATAGTTCCCCTCGTACCACACGACTTCGCTGTTGCCCTCGAAGGCGAGGATGTGGGTGGCGATACGATCGAGAAACCAGCGGTCGTGGCTGATGACCACCGCACAGCCGGCAAAGCCGAGCAGCGCCTCTTCCAGCGCCCGCAGCGTATCGACGTCCAGATCGTTAGTCGGCTCATCGAGCAGCAGAAGATTCCCGCCGCTCTTCAGCAGCTTGGCCAGGTGGAGCCGGTTGCGCTCGCCACCCGAGAGGGTGGCCACTTTCTTCTGCTGGTCGGATCCGCGGAAGTTGAATCCGGCGGCGTAGGCGCGCGCATTGACCGTGCGGCGGCCGAACTGGAGCTGATCCTGGCCGCCGGAGATCTCCTGGTAGACGGTCTTGCCGGCGTCGAGCGTGTCCCGGCTCTGATCCACATGGGCGGTCTGCACCGTGGAGCCCACGGTGAGGGTGCCGGAATCGGGCTGCTCCTGGCCGGTGATCATCCGGAACAGCGTGGTCTTGCCCGCTCCATTAGGACCGATCACGCCCACGATGCCGCCGCGGGGCAGCGAAAAGGTGAGATTCTCGAAGAGGAGTCGGTCGCCGAATCCCTTGGTCACGTCGGTGGCAATGACCACCTCGTCCCCCAAACGCTCAGGAACCGGGATCATGATCTCGGCGCTTCCCTCGGTCTGGCGTTCGGCCTCTTCGCGCAGCTCCTCGTAGCGGGTAATACGGGCCTTGCTCTTGGCCTGGCGGGCTCGCGGCGACATCCGGACCCACTCCAGCTCGCGCTGCAGCGTTTTCTGCCGGGCGGAGGCCTGCTTTTCCTCCTGGCCGAGCCGCCGCTCCTTCTGCTCCAGCCAGGAGGAGTAGTTGCCTTCCCACGGGATACCCGCGCCCTGATACAACTCGAGAATCCATCCCGCCACGTTATCGAGGAAGTAGCGGTCGTGGGTAACCGCCACCACAGTGCCGGGGAATTCGGCGAGATAGCGCTCCAGCCACCAGACGCTCTCGGCATCGAGGTGATTGGTGGGCTCGTCCAGCAGCAGCATGTCCGGCTGCTCCAGGAGCAGGCGGCAGAGCGCCACCCGGCGCCGCTCGCCGCCGGAGATCTTCATGACGTCCGCCTCGCCCGGCGGAAGCCGGAGCGCGTCCATGGCCATGTCGATCTTGTGATCCAGCTCCCAGAGCCCGAGCGCGTCGATCCGCTCCTGCAGGTTGCCCTGCTTCTCGAGCAGCCGGGTCATCTCGTCGTCACTCATCGGCTCGGCGAATTTGGCGCTGATCTCATTGAATTGATCCAGCATCTGCTGCTGCTCGCGCACTCCATCCATGACGTTGCCACGGACGTCCTTGGCCGGATCGAGCTGGGGCTCCTGCGGCAGGTAGCCGATCCTGGTGCCCGGCAGCGGGCGAGCCTCGCCGAGGAAGTCCTTGTCCACGCCCGCCATGATGCGGAGCAGGGAAGACTTTCCCGCGCCGTTGGCGCCGAGGACGCCGATCTTTGCGCCGGGAAAGAACGAGAGATGAATTCCCTTGAGGATCTCTCGGGAAGGGGGCACGACCTTTCTGAGGTCGCGCATGGTGAAGATGTATTCGCCGGCCATAGGGGGAGGAAGATAGTGGAGGCCGCCCACAGCCCATACCCTCCACCAAACAAGAAGGGCGCCCCAGCGGGAGCGCCCTCGGTAATACCCGGACGAAACCGGGCTAGCTCAGGTTCTTGTTCGCAATCTTCGCGAGGTCGAACATGGTGACCTGGCTCCTGCCGCCGAAGAGCGGGCGGAGCTTTTCGTCGGCGTTGATGGCCCGACGGTTCTTGGAGTCCTGCAGGTCGTGCCGTTTGATGTATTGCCAGAGCTTGCTGATGACCTGGGTACGTGGCACCGCACCGCTACCGATCACGGCTGCCAGGTTCGAGCTCGGCTGCATCGGTCTCATGAATGCTGGATTTGGTGCGCGCTTCTTGCCTGAGGACTTTCTCTTGGTGGCTTTCTTCGCTGCTTTCTTCCGCGCGGCTGGCCGCTTGGCTGACTTCTTCGCTGACTTCTTTCTACCGGCAGTCTTTTTTCGCTTGGTGGTGGCCATGCAGTATCTCCCTGATTGAGTGAGAACTGTGCTGTGCCTCGGAACCAATGAGAACTACCGTGATCAACAGTAAGCAGACCGCGCCCTGATGCAATAGGGAATCGGCCATTTCCCCTCTGGGAACAGGTCGCGGCCCCTCGGGAGGGACCCCCCGGCCGGGGGGTCATGAGGGTATTTTCCAGAGGAGAATGGGCGGAGAGCCCTCTATTCACACCCTTTCACTGGCACCTCCATGACAGGCACACACTCGATTCTCCGGCCGGCTGCGCTCGCTGTGGCACCCTTGGCGCTGCTGCTCGGAATGCGAATTTCCCCTCTGGGGAGCACCAAATGTGATTCCGACAACGGCGGCCTGGTGCTGCCCGAAGGCCTCTGTGCTACCACGGTGGCAGGGGACCTCGGGCCGGTGCGGCAGCTGGTCGTCGCCCCCAACGGAGATCTCTACGCCGCTCTGAGCGGCAAGCCCGGGGACAATACCGGCGGGGTGCTGGCGTTCAGAGACAAGGACGGCGATGGGAAGCCTGACGAGCGCGCTACCTTCGGTCCCGGCGGCGGGAACGACGTGAAGATCCACAATGGCTACCTGTACTTCGCGCGGAACAACGAGGTGGTGCGTTACCGCCTGGGTGAGGGCAAGCTCGAGCCCAGCGGGAAAGAAGAGACGGTGGTCTCCGGGTTACCCCGCGATGGGGGACACGCAGCGAAGAGCATCGCGTTCGGGCCAGGAGACGCGATGTACGTGAACATCGGCTCCAAGACGAACAGCTGCCAGAAGACCGACCGGCTCCCGGCGTCGCCGGGAAACGATCCCTGCACCGAGCTGGAGCAGCGCGCCGGCATCTGGCGTTTCTCCGCAGAGCGCCTTGGCCAGCGCTTCGCGGACGGACGGCGCTTTGCCACCGGGCTGCGGAACGCGATGGCGCTGGCAAGCGAGCCTGGCACCGGTGCGCTCTTCGCCGCGGTGCACGGCCGCGATCAGCTGAGCGACAACTGGGGGTTCAGCAACGAGGTCGGCGCGAACAACCCGGCCGAGGAGCTGGTGCGGGTCGAGCAGGGCGGCGACTATGGCTGGCCCTACTGCTACTACAGCAACCAGTACAAGAGGAAAGTCATAGCCCCGGAGTACGGCGGCGATGGTGAAAAGGTGGGCCGGTGTAACAGGGCGGCAAATCCGGTGCTTGCCTTTCCCGGTCACTGGGGGCCAATGGCGCTGGCCTTCTACAACGCGGACGCATTGGGACCGGAGTACAAGGGCGGGCTGTTCGTGGCATTTCACGGGTCCTGGAATCGTGCTCCACTACCCCAGGAAGGCTACCGGGTCGTATTCGTTCCTTTTGTAAATGGACGGCCAACGGGCCAGTACTCGACCTTTGCCACGGATAAGGGCGGTCCTACGGCGCTCCGGGCCAGTGGCGTGGCGGTGGCACCGGACGGGTCGCTGTATATCTCAGCCGATCAGAATGGGAAGATCTGGAGGGTTACGAAACGGGGATGAACTGTAGGGGCGCACCGTGGTGCGCCCCTGGGCAGGGCGCACCGCGGTGCGCCCCTACGGTCTCAGGACCCGTTCGATCTCGCGGATATCCGCATCGATCTCGAGTGGGCGGTTGGCGCCGGGGGGCGGCGGGTCGGTCTCCTGATGGTATTTCAGAAGGAGTCCGGGGTCCTTGAGGATGTGGCCGGTCAACACTCCGATGACCCGGTCGGACGGCTTCACCGTTCCCTGCCGCACCAGCTGCCTGAGCCCGGCGAGCGTGGCGGCGCTTGCCGGTTCGCAGCCGACGCCGGACGCATCGACCGCCGCCTTCGCTTCCAGTAGCTCCGCATCCGATACGGACAGCACCACCCCATCGGTCTCGGTGATTGCCTGTACCGCGCGGTCATATGAGGCCGGATCCCCAATCTTGATGGCGGTAGCCACCGTGTCGGCCTTCACCCGGTGCCGCTTGCTGAACCCCTCGGCAAAGCTGCGGGCGAACGGCGCCGCTCCCGCCGCCTGTACTGCTGCCAGGCGAGGCAGCCGCGAAATCAGCCCCCAGCGGCGAGCCTCGCGCAACGCCTTTCCGAACGCGGCAGTGTTTCCCAGGTTGCCTGCCGGCAGCACGATCCAGTCGGGGGACTCCCAGACGAGCTGCTGCAGCATCTCCAGGACGATGGTCTTCTGGCCTTCGATGCGAAACGGGTTGATCGAGTTCAACAGATAGACGCCCAGCTGGGTGCTGGCCTGCTCGACCAGGCGGAGGCAGTCGTCGAAGTCACCCCGAACCAGCAGCGTCTTGGCACCATAGGCGAGTGACTGGGCCAGTTTGCCGGTCGCCACGCCGTCTCGCGGCACCAGCACCAGGGCCGGAAGACCTGCCTGCGCCGCGTAGGCCGCGAGTGATGCCGAGGTGTTCCCGGTCGAAGCGCAGGCCACGGCCGCGGCGCCGATCCGCTTTGCCTGCGTCACGCCCACTGTCATGCCGCGGTCCTTGAACGATCCTGTCGGGTTGTGGCCTTCGTGTTTCAGCAGCAGATGGTCGACACCAGCCCACCGGTCCAGTGCGACTCGATGCAGCAGTGGGGTGTTCCCTTCGGGATGTGATACCACGGTGTCAGCGCTCGGAAGCACGATCTCGCGAAAACGCCACACGCCCGATGCCGTGGCCCCTGGCTGGCCGCCCCGCCGCTCGGTAAAACGCTGAATGAGTTCCGCCGGCGTCATGGCCGGCGGTCGGTGCTCGATTTCCAGCAGCCCGCCGCAGACGCCGCAGCGCGGCAGCGGATCGGTCTCCACCATCTCATTGCCGCAAGCGATACACGACTGCCAGCTGGCGGGCCGCTGGGTCTGGAATCTCATGGACTCTCCCCGTCGGACTCCCCGATCACCCGGGCCCCCTGGTGATCGACCTGTGCCACCCGGACCTCGCTTCGGTGTCCGCACCGAGTGTAGGCATCGGCCATGGCGGCAGCAACCCGCTTTCCGGCATCGTACCCGCGGACCAGCGCGAAGGCGGTGGGACCGCTACCGGAGATCGAGCTCCCCAGGGCCCCAGCGGCGAGCGCGGCCTGCTTGGCCTCCCGGAAACCGGGCAGGAGCGCCGACCGCACTGGCTCGGCTATGCGGTCGTCGATGGCGCGGCCGAGCAGCTCGTAGTCCCCGCTCGCCAGCGCGGCCACCATGGCACCCACCTGCGCTGCCTGGTGCACAGCGGTTGCGCGGGAGATCTGCTCGGGCAGGACTGAGCGCGCATCGGCCGTCCGCATGCGCTGGTCGGGCCGCGCCACCACAACCCACAGCTCGTCCGGAACCGGCAGCTCCACCAGGTCAAGGGGGTCGAGCGACCGGATCAGTACGATTCCCCCAAGTAGTGCCGGAGCGACGTTGTCCGCGTGGCGGCCCGAGATCTTCTCCTCTGCGGCCAGCGCCGCGGCTACCAGCGCCCACCGGTCCAGGGGGTAGCCCAGCAGCGCGTTCACCGCCACGGCGCCGGCGACTGCCGATGCCGCGCTGCCGCCCTGACCGCCGGACAGTGGGAGTCCCTTGGTGACCGTCAACCCAACGCCGCCCTTCACGCGACGGGCATCGCCGCTGCGATCGATCACTGCGCGCGCGGCCAGTCCGGCTGTGTGGCGAGCAGCATCGGTGGGGAGATCCGGATGCCCAGGATCGAGGATCTGGATGCCGGGCGCGGCTGTCCATTCTGCCCGGACGGTGTCGCCCACCCCGGCAAGCGCCAGCCCCAGGATGTCGAGGCCCGGGCCGATGTTGCCGACACCGCCCGGCGCAAAGGCCACGACCGACCGCCGCTCCGGGCTCATGCGCCGGCCAGCCGCAGAATGTCGTTGAGCACGCCAGCGGCGGTCACCTCGGCGCCAGCCCCGGGACCGGTGATGACGAGGGGATTGGACTTGTATCGCGCAGTGGTGAACACCAGCTGATTGTCCGATCCCTTGATTCCGGCCAGCGGACTGGCCAGCGGAACCGCCTGCACACCCACGGCCACCTTGGTTGGAGTTACCTGCGCCAGATAGCGCAGCACCGAGCCCTGAGCGGCCGCCTCGTCCACTCGCCGCTTCCACTGCGCATCTACCTCATCCAGCCGGCCAAGGAAATCCGCCATCGAGAGATCGCGCCCCCACTTGGGTACCAGCGACTCCACTGCGCTCTGGCGCAACTCCCCCTGATATCCGAGCAGCCTGGCGAGAATGAGCGCCTTCCGGGCCACGTCCATCCCCGAGAGGTCGTCCCGGGGATCGGGCTCGGTGTATCCCTTGGTCTTCGCGCTCCGCACCGCACGGGAGAAAGGGACGCCGGCCGACACCTCACTGAGCACGTAGCCCAGCGTGCCGGAGAGCAAGCCCTCGATTCGCTCAACCCGGTCACCGGACTCCACCAGCTTATGGTAGGTGTCGATGATGGGGAGTCCGGCACCCACCGTCGCCTCGTGCAGAATCCGGCGACCGCGCGCCCTGGCCGTCTGCCGGAGGCCTTCGCTGACCGACCGGCGATCTGCGAGCGGACGCTTGTTGGCCAGCACCAGATCCATGCCGTGGGTCAGCGCCTGCTCCAGTGCGGCCACGGTGTCGTCGGCCGTGAGGTCGACCAATACGGGTCGGGTCAGCGCGTACCCGGCAATGTGCGCCACGGCTGCCTCCGCAGTCGCCGCCTGGCCCTTGGGAAGGTCGGCCAGCCGGCGCCCCTTTCGCTTTTCGCTGGCCAGGCCGGCCAGACGCCTCGGACTGATTCCTTCTGGATCGAAGATGAAGCCGGAGCGGTCGATCACCGCGGCAACCCGCAGTGACAGCGCCGGCCGGTCGACCCGGGCCAGCAGCGAGGCGAGGGCTCGGCCGATCTGGCCAAACCCGAGGAGCACGACCTCCATACGCTCCGGCCTGATCACGGAACCGCCGGCGATACGAGAGAGCTGGAACGCCGCATGGATCCGGCGCTGGGCCTCCGCGGCGTCTGAGGCCGCTACCACCACCGAGATGTTCAGCTCCGATGAGCCCTGAGCGATGGCCACGACGTTGAGGTTCCCGGCGGCAAGAGCAGAGAACACGCCTGCCGCCACTCCGGGCGTGCCGTGCATCCCAAGCCCGACCACGGCAACGGTGGCCATGGCGGGGATCACCTCCACGCCATCGATCTCCCGGCGCCCGATCTCTCCCTGGAACTCCTGCATAAGGCTGTCGCGCGCATCGGCCGCAAAGGGCTCAGGCACACTGAAGCAGATCGAATGCTCGGATGACGCCTGCGATATGAGTGAGACCGAGATCCGCCTTGCGTGCAGAGCGGCAAAAGTGCGCGCCGCGATGCCCGGTACGCCGAGCATGCCGTTGCCGGTCACCGTGATGAGGGCCTGGCCACCAGCGGCCGTCAGAGCCTTCACCGGAAAGCGACCCGGCTCCACCTGCTCCGAGACCTCGGTACCGGGCGAGTCGGGGTCTTCGAACGGCCGTATATGGATCGCTATGCGCCGACCCGCCAGAGGAATCAGGGCGCGGGGATGAAGCACCTTCGCTCCGTAATACGCCAGCTCTGCCGCCTCGCGGGCGTGCAGGCGTGGTATAACCCGCGCGTCTGGAACCACCCGGGGATCGGCGGTCAGCAATCCCGGCACGTCTTTCCAGAGCGACACCTGCCGCGCGCCGAGGGCGCGTGCGAGAAGCGTGGCGGTGAGGTCCGATCCACCCCGGCCCAGGGTGGCAACCTCGCCGGTTGGAGTTGCCCCGATGAAGCCCGGCACGACAGGGATGACGCCACCAGCGATGATAGGCCCAAGAATCGCCAGCGCCGACCGGTCGGTATGGACAAAGTCGGGCGACGCCTGTCCGAACGCGTTGTCGGTATGCACCACCTCGAGCGCGTCGACGTACCTGGCCTTGGTGCCGGCCGCGTCCAGGGCCGCGGCCATCAGCCGAGCGCTGAGCCGCTCTCCCCGCGAGATTACGACGTCGGTGGTACGTGCCGTCAGCTCACGAAGGCGACGCAACCCTCCCGCGAGCGCCTCGAGCTCTTCGAACACCTCCGTGATGTGCGCCAGCATCGCCGTGCGAGCCCGGCCGGCGGGAAGCAGCGCTCGGGCGGCCTCCGCATGCCGGGTACGGAGCTGCCCGATCAGGGGCGCGAGGGTGCGTTCGTTGCCCCCTTCCGCCTGCTGAGCGACGGCCAGCAGCGCATCGGTCACTCCCGCCATGGCGGAAACCACCACCACGGCAGGCTCGGGATGGTGACTCTGGATGATGTCGACGGCACGGCGGACGGCGGCGGAATCGGCCAGGGATGCGCCGCCGAACTTGTGCACGTGCGGTGCGCGGCGCTGTCGTGGGGGCATAGGTTCGTGAGGATAATACGGGGGCGCGCTAATGGCTATTAGCTATTGGCTATGGCAAAACCTGGATCGCCAGAATCCAGACGCGATCTGGCCGACAGCCCATAGCCCTCATACTTTCCTACATGCTGAGCCTGCTCAAGCTCATCCAGTCGATCATCAAGACACTGCACTCGGAAGGCACGCCCGGCCAGGTGGCCGCGGGCATCGCCATCGGATCGGTGCTGGGGTTGACCCCTCTCCTGAACCCCCACAACCTGGTCATCTTTTCGCTGGTCGTGCTGCTCAACGTCTCGTTCGGCGGGGCCACGCTGGGATGGGCCCTGTTCGTGCCGGTCGGATTTCTGCTCGATCCCGTGTTCCACGCCGTCGGTCTTCAGCTGCTCCAGGCGCCTTCGCTGCGGCCGCTCTGGACCGCCATGACGAACACCCCAATCGTGCCGTACGCCAACTTCAACAACACTGTGGTCCTCGGCAGCTTCGTCGGCTGGGTGGTGCTGGCAATCCCGATCTTCTTTGCCGCTCGGTACGGTGTAGCCCGTTACCGGGCTACCATCGGTGAGCGGGTGCGGCGGTCGCGGTATTACAAGGCGATTACGGCCTCCCAGGCGTACAACTGGTACCGCATGTTCCGGCCGAGTTAGCCGATGGCAATCAAGGTCTTCCGGTGGAAAGCCATCGGTCCGCTGCTCCTTTTCCTCACGATCATCACCGTGCTGGTTGTGATCTTTGCCGAGCCGATCGCGAAGGACACGACCGAAGAGGCGAGCACTGAGCTCCTCGGCACCCAGGTCGACGTCGGCAAGCTGGACCTGTACCCCCGTGCGGCCTCGGTCAACCTGACTCGGCTACAGATTGCCGACCCTTTCGCCCTCACGCGCAACCTCCTCGAGGCGGACGAGATCCGGCTCAAGCTGAACCCTGAGGCGCTGGCAGAGAAAAAGCTGGTCATCGAGCGGCTGAGCCTGAGCGGGATGCGCTTCGGCACTGAGCGAAAGACCCCGGCCCGTCGGGTCCAAGGCAATGGGTTCGCCCCCAAGATCCTCCAGGCCGTGGACCAGTGGACCAGGCAGTTTGACGTGCCGCTGCTGTCGCTGACGCCGATCGACACCATTCGCCAGCTCGCACTCGATCCCACCCAGCTGACCACCATACGTGAGGCCCAGGCTCTCCTTGAGCGCACCGACTCCACTCGGAAGGCGCTGGATCAAGGGTTCAAGCAGCTGAACATCAGCCAGACCCTGGACTCGGCGCGTGGACTGCTTCAGCGGCTTTCCTCGGCCGATCCGAAGAAGCTGGGCCTGGACGGGACCCGTCAGGCCATCCAATCGGTGCAGGAGACGCTGCGGCAGATCGACGCGGCCAAGAAACGGCTTGAAGCCCTGGAGCGAAACACCCGCACCGGCGTGCAGCTCCTCAGTGAGGGTACCCGGCTACTGGATCAGGCTCGGCAAAAGGACTTTGCCTTCGCCAAGTCCCTGCTCAAGCTGCCCAGCTTCTCGGCACCCGACATCGGCAGCGCGTTCTTCGGCAAGGTGAGCATCGAGCGGTTCAAGGAAGCGCTCTACTGGGCCGAGCTGGCGCAACAATACATGCCGCCCGGGCTCTTGCCTCGCCCATCGCCGGGACCGCAACGACTGCGAGCTGCGGGAGCGACGCTGGAGTTTCCCAAGGAGAACGAGTTTCCCCGCTTCCTGCTGGAGCAGGGTCAGCTTGACTTCTCGATCGGAGGCACCGGTGTCGCCCAGGGCGCCTACCGTGCGACGGTTCGGGGGCTGACCTCGACGCCCACGCTCTACGGCCGCCCCACGGTGATCAAGGCGAGCCGCCGTGCGGAAGGGTCAGCCGTCGCGGAGATCGATGTCGATGCCACCATCGATCACGTCACCGCCCGCACTCGGGACGTGGCAACGGCCAGGCTCCGGGGGGTCAAGCTTCCTTCTTTCGACATTCCCGGCATTCCGTTCCGGGTGGTCCCCGGCACCGGTGCCAGCAGTCTTGAGTTCAGTATGGTCGGTGCAGGCGCCGAGCTGAAAGGCAGGTGGGCGATTCAGTCTCAGCAGGTCAGCTGGGCGGTGGACACCGCCGGGCGTTCGATGAACGAGATCGAGCGGCTGGTGTGGCGGGTCGTGTCCGGGTTGAAGGATTTGGAGATCGTGGCCGAGCTGGGCGGCAGCGTCGGCTCTCCGAAGCTTTCGGTGTCCAGCAACCTTGACCAGGCCATCGCTCAACGGCTGCAAGCCGTCATGGGCGAGGAAGTAGCCAAGGCCGAACGGTTGGTGCGGGCGAAGGTGGACAGCCTGGTGGCCGACAAGGTCGAGCCGGTCAAGCAGCAGATTACAGCGGTGCAGGCAGAGGCCACCCAGCGGATCCAGGGGGAAAGGCAGCGGCTCGATCAGGTGGAGCAGCAGCTGCAGGCGGAGCTGAAGCGTCTGACCGGCGGATTGGTGCCGGGGTTGGAGTTGCCCAAGATCAAGTTGTAGAGGACGTCAAGAGTCGGGAGTCAGGAGTCGGGACTGCACGATCTCCGACTTGCAACTTCGCACTTTAGACCCCAGACTCCTGACTCCAGACTCCTGACTGCAACCCCAAATCCTCGAATCATTAGCCGGAGCCCGCATGCGCATCGGTGTCCCCAAGGAGACAACGCCGGGCGAGCGCCGTGTCGCGCTGGTCCCCGAGTCGGGCAAGAAGCTGATTCAGGCGGGGTACCAGGTCGTGGTCGAGACCGGCGCAGGCTCGGCAGCGGGCTTTCCGGACGCTGCCTACCGTGACGCGGGAGTCACATTAGACGCTCCGGCAACGGTCCTCGGCGCCGACGTGGTGCTGAAGATCAATCCCCCCGAGCCGAACGAAATCGAGGCCATGCGGCCGGGGGCCATTTATCTTGGCTCGCTTATGCCGCTTCGGAATCTCGAGACGGTCAAGACGCTCGCAGGTCGAGGGGTCACGGCTTTTTCTACCGACGCCATACCGCGGACCACTCGCGCCCAGTCGATGGACACCCTGTCGTCCATGGCCAACATCGCCGGCTACAAGGGGGCGTTGCTCGCGGCCGTCGAGCTGAACAAGTATTTCCCCATGCTGATGACGGCGGCGGGCATGGTGCCACCGGCCCGGGTTTTTGTCGTGGGAGCGGCAGTAGCCGGCCTCCAGGCCATCGCGACCGCCCGCCGGCTCGGGGCCAACGTGTTTGCCACCGACGTCCGGCCCGAGGTCAAGGAGCAGATCGAGAGCGTCGGCGCAAAGTACGTCGGCATCGAGCTCAAGGAGGCCGCTTCAGCCGGCGGAGGGTACGCCAAGGAGCTGACCGAGGAGGACCGGGCGCGGCAGCAAGAGCTGCTCGCCGCTCAGTGCGTCCTGTCGGACGTGGTGATCACAACCGCGCTCATCGGGGGCGTATTCGCCCCGCGGCTCATCTCGGCCGAGATGGTGAAGGCCATGAAGCCGGGGGCGGTGATCATGGACCTGGCGGCCGATGGCGGCGGCAACTGTGAGCTTTCCCGGCCCGGAGAGACGGTACTTGTGGGCGGGGTTACCATCGTGGCGCCACTCAACCTACCGGCCACGATGCCGCTCCACGCCAGCCTGCTCTTCTCCCGAAACCTCACGGCGTTTCTGCTGGCCTTTACCAAGGACAGAAGCTTTCAGCTGGATTTTACCGACGACATCCAACAGGGTGCGGCTATCACCCACGACGGCGAGGTGAAGCACGCCCGGACGCGGGATGCCCTCCAGAAGGCGGGAACATGACGGAGTCCATCGACTACTGGTCGCTGCTGTATGTCTTCGTGCTGGCCGCGTTCATCGGGCTGGGCGTGATTCGCCGGGTATCCCGGCTGCTGCACACGCCATTGATGTCGATCACCAATGCCATCTCGGGTATCGCGGTGATCGGGTCGATCATCGTGACCGGCGGTGACTACCCCAGCGGGATCCGCATCATGGGGGCCATCGCCCTGTTCGCCTCGATGACCAATATCGTGAGCGGCTTCCTGATTACCGACCGGATGCTGAAGATGTTCAAGACCGACCGCACTCCGAAGCCGGATAACAAGTCATGAGCCACGCGGTGGTGCAGCTGTCCTACCTGGTAGCAACGGTCCTGTTCATCTTCGCGCTGCATTGGATGAACGCGCCTGTTACCGCCCGGAAGGGGGTGTTCGCGGGTGTCGCGGCCATGGCGATTGCGATTCTGGTGACTTGGGCGCAGCCCGAGATCGTCCACCACGGCTGGATCGTCGTGGCCATAGTCGCGGGCGTCGCGGTGGGCATCCCGCTCTCCCTGGTGCCACTGACCGCGGTGCCACAGCGGACCGCGTTGTCCCACGCTTTCGGCGGCCTGGCCGCCGGCCTGGTGGGCACCGCCAAGTACTACCTGTGGTTCTCCGAGGGACCTGAGCACCTGACCACCTTCCGGATGGTCGCGATCATCATCGAGATCATTCTGGGATACCTGACCTTTACCGGGAGCCTGATGGCTGCCGGGAAGCTTCAGGAGGTCAAGTGGATCCCCCAGCGTCCCGTGACCTACCCCCTCCAGAACTTCACCAACGTCGGGATGCTGGCCCTTGCCGCAGTCGTCGGAGTGGCGCTGACCCTCAATCCGACCGCCACGTGGGCGCCGATGCTATTTCCGCTGGTGATTGTGCTCGCGCTGGTGTTCGGCGTGCTGCTGATCATCCCGATCGGTGGTGCCGACATGCCGACCGTGATCGCCATCCTGAACGCGTATGCCGGCCTGGCGGCGGTTGCCATGGGGTTTGTGCTGGACAACAAGCTCCTCATTACCGCGGGCGCGCTCGATGGTGCCAGCGGTTTGATCCTGGCGATCATCATGTGCAAGGCGATGAACCGGTCGTTCGTCAACGTGCTCTTCGGCGCGTTCGGCCAGACGCAGCCGGCCAAGGCGGGCGGAGAAGAAAAGACCTACAAGTCCGAGACGGTCGAGGGGGGCGCCCAGGTCCTGGAGCAGGCCAACCTGGTGGTCATCGTCCCCGGGTACGGCATGGCCGTGGCCCAGGCCCAACACAAGGTGCGGGAGCTGTACGATCAGCTGAGAAAGCGCGGGGTCACGGTGAAGTTCGCCATCCACCCGGTGGCCGGCCGCATGCCCGGGCACATGAACGTGCTGCTGGCGGAGGCTGATATCCCCTACACCGATCTGGTTGAGATGGACGAGATCAATCCGGAGATGCCGCAGTGCGACGTGGCCCTGGTCGTGGGAGCCAACGATGTGGTGAACCCGGCGGCGCGAAACGACAAGTCCAGCCCCATTTTCGGCATGCCGATCATCGACGCGGACAAGGCTCGAACTGTATTTGCCATCAAACGAAGCAAGAACCCGGGTTTCGCGGGCATCGATAACGAGCTCTACTTTGCTGAACGGACGTGGATGCTGTTTGGGGACGCCAAAAACGTTGTGGGCGAGCTCGTGAAACAGCTTTCAGGCAGCACCCACTGACGACCGAGCCGCTATCTACCAGATAACGGTAGCGAAATCGCGCGTAACCCCGACATATTGGCCCTTCCGCCTGCCAAACTTGCAGACCCCGCATCCCCCTAGGCCTCTTCCCTAGGTCTGACTCGCAACTCGCCATCCCGCTGTGGTTTATCTAAGGTGTTGATTTCTCGTATCTTAGACAGTATATTGGCGAACTTAAATCTGGCTCGGCCTCAGGCGTGGCTGGTACCCGAGCAAGGGACAAGAGTCCCGTGGGAGGCTAAGGCGTGACAATCAAGGCACGTAGCAAGCGTCGTCCGGTACGTCCGGCTCAGATCGCTCGCGCAATCGATGAGGGTCGCGAGAGTCTCGACCTGTATCTGGACGAGATCAGCCGTGTCCCGCTCCTCAATCGTGAAGAGGAGATGGAGCTTGCCCGGAAGGCGTTCAAGGGGAACGTGGTGGCTCAGGAGCGTCTGGCCCGCCACAACGTCCGCTTCGTCGTCTCGGTGGCCAAGAAGTTCCAGAACCGCGGGGTGCCGCTGGTTGACCTGATCGGTGAGGGCAACCTCGGTCTGATGACGGCGGCCCGGAAGTTCGATCCCGATCGCGGGGTCAAGTTCATCTCGTATGCGGTGTGGTGGATTCGCCAGGCGGTTCAGGCCGCCATCGCACGGCATGGCCGGCCAGTCCGGGTCCCGCTGAACCGCACTGCAGACCTCAGCCGGCTCGGTCGAACCACCACTCTGTTGAAGGACCGCCTGGGTCGTATGCCCACCACTGAGGAGCTGGCTCGCGCTACCGGCCTTACGGTCGAGGCAGTGCGCTCTCTCAGCGCCCTCAATTCCGAAGCGGTGCGGCTGGATCACCCGACCCGGGATGGAGAAGGCAACGAGCGTATCGAGCGCTTTGCCAGTGGGGAGCAGGAAAGCACCGACATGTCCACCATGGCCAACAGCCAGACGCGAGACATCGAGACCGCTCTGGCCGCGCTGCCCCCGCGGGACGCCAAGGTGCTCCGGCTCTACTTCGGCCTCGACGATGGCAACAGCCGGACCCTGGAAGAGATCGGCCGTATGATGGGCGTAACCCGGGAGCGGATTCGCCAGCTTCGGGATCGGGCGCTCCTGCGCCTTCGCGAAGGTGAAACTGGTGAGCGGCTGAAGGATCTGGTTGCGTAGAAGGCTATGCCTTGGGCTGTGAGCTAGCCCGAGCCTCGAGAAACCCTCCCATTACGTGGAGGGTTTCTTTATGTGGAGATGCCCACTGCCCACTGCCCACTGCCCACTGCCCATAGCCCATAGCCCATAGCCCCATAGCCCATCGCGCCCTATGAACCCCATTCCCCACGCTATCAACCGCCAGGACGACGGGCTCCGCATCGAATGGGACCAGCAGGGCCACGAAGGCTTCTTCCCCGCTCGCGACCTGCGCCTGGCCTGTCCCTGCGCTGCCTGTGTGGAGGAGATGAGCGGCCGTCCGATTCTCGATCCGGCAATGGTCCCGCGCGATATCCGCCCGCTATCCCTTGCGCTGGTGGGCGCGTATGGCATCAAAATCCAGTGGAGCGACGGGCACTCCACCGGCATTTACACCTTCGAGCAGTTGTTCCGCCGCTGCCCTTGTCCGCAGTGCAGGCGCCTCAGGTGACGGGCGACACATCCGGCCCGGCGCCGTCGCGCGACAATCTGTACCGTTCAGGTTTTCTGGTCGACTCTCATTCTGGAGTACCGATGCCCCACCAGCAGCATTCGAATTTTCGCGAAGGTCTGGTCGCCGGATTAATTGGCGGGCTGGTTGTTGCGGCCTGGTATTTCGCCGTGGATATGGGACGGGGAGAGATGCTATACACCCCGAACGTGCTCGGCCAGGTTTTCGTGCAGGGCGATTCGATCCCAAGCACGAGAACCATTACCTCCGGGGCGGTCATTCAGTACTCCATCCTGCATTTCGGGTGGTTTTTCCTCTTCGGTGTTGGCCTCACCGCGCTGACTCACCTTGCTACCCGGAATCCCACTTTCCGAATGGGCGTTTGGCTCTTCCTGGTGATAGGCT
>Ga0136635_10000101_pt1 | contig 19207 bp, 16 predicted proteins | sample AntDrymeUQ852106_2_FD_105495 | JGI IMG/M metagenome (GOLD analysis project Ga0136635, IMG submission 105495) | Polar desert sand microbial communities from Dry Valleys, Antarctica - metaG UQ85 (21.06) | ecosystem: Environmental > Terrestrial > Soil > Desert | place: Antarctica: Dry Valley... | reverse complement strand
TGGCGTCGGTCGCGGTCGTCGCGTCGGGGTTCGCGTACGCCCCCGCCGCGCCATCAGCACCGAGTGCCTCCTGCGTCAGCCCGAGGATTGGCTTCCTGGGCCCGATCACCGGCGGCGCGGCGTTCATCGGCAAGGAGCAGCTCGGCTTTTCGAGGTACGCCATCCGCAAGTTCGGTGGTGGCACCGTCAAGCTGATCGAGGGCGACACGCAGTTCAAGCCTGCGCGGGCCGCGACCGTCGGGAGGAAGTTCCATGCAAACCGGGACGTCCTCGCGGTCGTTGGCCCGGCCGGCAGCCAGGAGGTGCTCGCGGTCGCGCCGATCTTCAAGCAGGCCAAGCGGCTGCCGTTCATTTCCGGCTCGGCCGTTCACAGGTCGCTGACGAACGGCTCGATTCCGAACTTCTTCCGGGTTGTTCCGAACGACAGTGTGCAGTCGCCGACGATCGCCAAGTACATCCGCCTGGGTTTGAAAGCGAGGGACGTGGTCATCGTCGACGACCGGTCGGCGTACTCCCGCCTGCTGGCGCGTGAGGTGCAGAAGAACCTGAAGGCGCGCGGCGTCCGGGTGACACGAAGGTCGATCAGCCAGAAAGTGACCGACTTCTCGCTCCTCGTCGCGAAAGTCGGCCCCAACGTCGACGTCGTGTTCCTGCCCTGGCAGATCGCGGCCAGCGCGCAGCTTTTCGGTGGGCAGCTGCAGGAGCAGGGCAAGCGGGCCGTCATCTTCGGCTCGGACGCCCTCGACTCCGGTGACTTCAGGATCGAGGGCTCGTACGTGTCGGCGTTCGCGCCGGACATCCGTGGGATCGAGGGCAACGCGGCCTTCATCAAGGGCTACAGCGCGCCGTTCGTCTCGAACTTCGGCCCGCCGATGTACGTGGCCACACAGGCCGCGGTCGCGGCGATCAGGAAGGCTTGCGCGGACGGCGACGCCTCCCGCGCGGAAGTACAGAAGAACCTGAAGGCGACGTTCATCCCGAAGATCGTCCTCGGCGGCAGCCTTCGGTTCACCGCCCGGGGGGACAGAAAGGGCGCGAAGTTCTCCATCTTCAGGCTCGCCGCCGGTGGCAAGAAGTCGCTGGTCAGCTAGGAAGCCCGGAAGCCCGTCTGTTGACATGACAGACGCCAGGCGGTGTGATTGGCGCAGTCAACGCGCAACAAGTAGCGATCTGCCACGTCGAATACGACGCAAACCGATATTCGGATCAAAACCACGATCAAAAACCACAAGGAGGGCAACGAATGAAGAGGGCCATGGTTCTGGCGCTCGTGGCCGGGATCGCCGCGGTTCTCGCGGCGAGCGCAGTCGCGAGGCCGACGGCCACAACGGGGACCGACGCGCAGCAGGCAGTGAGCTGCAAGTCGCAGCTGAAGATCGCCATCGTGACGCCGTTGACGGGCGGAGCGGGATTCCTCGGCAACGCGCAGCTGAGCTGGGCAAAGTACGCAGTGAAGCGGCTTGCTCCCGGCCTGGGGCTGAAGGTGCAGCTGCTGACCGGCGATACGCCCGTCGAGCAGGGCCCCGCGCCCGCGCAGGCGCTGGCGCAGAAGTACGTCGCCGACCAGAAGGTCGTGGCGGTCATCGGCCCGGCGACATCGGGCGCGGCCGCGGCGACGAGCCAGACGTACTTCGCCGCCGGGATGGCCCACATCTCGCCGTCGGCAACCCGCACGTCGCTGACGAAGGGCACGCCGCGTGAAGGAACGCCTGGCTTTTTCCGGGTCGTTCCTGGCGACTTCATCCAGGGGCCGACTGACGCACGTTTCATGGTCGACAAGCTGAACGCCAAGAAAGTCGTCATCATCGACTTCCAGGAGCCGTACTCGGTCGGTTTGGCCGACGCGGCCGAGGTCGTCCTGAAGGCACGCAACGTCCAGGTCATCCGGCTGTCCACGTCCGTGCGGACGACCGACTTCTCGTCGCTCGTAACGCGGACGCCGAGTGATGCGGACATCGTCTTCTTCCCGACGCAGCAGCCTCCGGACGCCCAGACGTTCGGCCAGCAGCTGATCGAGCAGGGCAAACGGGCGAAGGTGTTCGGCGGCGACGGAGCGAACTCGCCGGCCCAGTTCAAGCTCCCGGGCGCGTACGTGTCCAACTTCGCGCCCGACATCAGCGGCATCGCCGGGACGAAGTCGCTGATCGACGGCTGGAAGCGGGACAATCCGGGCGACGAGCTCGAATCGTTCGGGCCTCCGACCTACGGGGCCGTCCAGGTCGCGCTGCGCGCGATCAAGGCGGCATGCGTCGCGAACAAGAACGTCCTGCCGAACCGGCGTGCGGTGCTGCGCAAGGTGAAGCAGGTGCGCATCCCCAACTGGATCCTCGGCGGCACGTTCCGCTTCTCGACGAAGTCGAACGACCCGTTGAACGCGAAGTTCTACATCTTCCAGATCCAGCCGAACGGCACGTACAAGCTCGTCGGCTGACGAGCTAAGCAGCGCAACGAGCGGCCCGGCGCATCGCCGGGCCGCTCGGTTGCTCGGGATTTAGACTCACCGGGCACCCGTGGACACCTTCATCCAACTCACGATCAACGGCTTCACGCTGGGCAGCGTCTATGCGCTGATCGCGCTCGGCTACTCGCTGGTCTACGGGATCTTGAAGCTCCTCAACTTCGCCCACGGTGACGTGTTCATGGTCGGCTCGTTTATCGGCTTCGGAGCGTTGCAGCTGCTGGGCGGCTCGACGGCTCCGAAGGTGCCGACCTGGCTGCTGCTGGTGCTGATCACGCTCGCGGCGATGGCCGGCTGCGCGCTGCTGGGTGTGGCGATCGAGCGCTTCGCTTACAGGCCACTCCGCAACGCTCCCCGAATCGCGCCGCTGATCAGCGCGCTCGGGGTCTCGTTTTTCCTCGCGTACTCGATGCAGCTCATGTTCGGCTCCGAGCAGCGCGACTACGACGCCTTCTCGCTCTCGGGCGGGGCGCTTTTCTTCAACGGCTTCGACATCGGCAACGTGCGGGTGCCCCTGCTCAGGATCGTGATCGTCGCATCGGCGTTCGCGCTGATGATCGTGCTCTGGCTGCTCGTGACGAGGACGCGTATGGGCAAGGCGATGCGGGCTACCTCCTACGATCGCGAGGCGGCCTCGATGATGGGCATCGACGTCGACCGAGTGATCGTGTTCGCGTTCGTGCTGGGCTCGGCGCTCGCCGGGGCGGCGGGCGTGATGTTCGCGCTGAGGGCGCCCACCGACGTTGCGATCGGCTTCCTCGCAGGGCTGAAAGGCTTCACCGCCGCCGTGATCGGCGGGATCGGGTCGATTCCGGGGGCGATGGCCGGCGGGCTGATCCTCGGCTTCGCCGAGGCGTTCACGCAGGGCTACATCTCGACCCGCTGGTCCGATCTGCTGGTGTTCGTGATCCTGATCGTCTTCATGCTGTTCCGTCCCCAGGGCCTGTTCGGGAAGCCGGACATCAAGAAAGTCTGAGTGGCCGAAGACAACGAAACCCGTCGCGAGCGGCTTGAGGAAGGCGTGCCTGCTGCGTCGGCGACGGCCGGGCCGCGGATCGGGCAGGACGAATGGGTCGCGCGCTCGGCCGAGCGTCGCGGCGGCCGGGGTGGACGGTGGGGCGTCCTCGAGGCGCGGCTGCGAGTCGTGCCCTGGTGGGCGTGGCTGATCCTGTTCGTCGCGGTCGTCGCGGCGCTCCCGATTGGCTTCGAAAGCGGTTACGTGCGGCGCGTCGCGTTCGACACCGTCATCTTCATGCTGCTGGCGCTCGGCCTCAACGTCGTGGTCGGCTGGGGCGGCCTGCTGGATCTCGGCTTCGTCGCGTTCTACGGGGTGGGCGCCTACACCTACGCGGTCCTCAGCGCCGACCGCTACGACCTGCACCTGCCCATCTTCGTCTCGATCCCGGCCGCGGCTGTCGTCGGCGGCATCGTCGGCCTGCTGGTGGGGCTCCCTTCGCGTCGACTTGTCGGCGACTACCTGGCGATCGTGACGCTCTTCTTCTTCCAGATCTTCCTGACCGTCTCCAACAACAGCGAGAGCATCCTGGGCGAGAATGTGGCAGGCGGCCCGAACGGGATCCTCAATGTCCAGCCGCTCTCGCTCTTCGGCCGCGAGTTGCCCGTCTCGCACGAGGGCATCTTCAACGTCGCCTACCTCTACGTTGCGCTCGCCTTCTTCGTCGTCGTGTTCGTCGCGCTGCGCTTCGTGAACGCTTCGCGCACCGGGCGCGCGTGGCGGTCGCTGCGCGAGGACGCGCTGGCTGCGGAGCTGATGGGCATGCCGGTCAACTGGCTGAAGCTGACCGCCTTCGCCTTCGGCGCCGGCGTCGCCGCCCTGACGGGGACACTCGTGACGGCGCTGAACGGCAGCGTCTTCCCGCAAACGTTCGAGTTCCCGCTACTGATCACGGTCTACACGATGGTCATCCTCGGTGGCGCCGGCAGCCAGGCCGGCGTCGTCATCGGCGCGATCGGGATCAGCGTGCTGCTCGAGGCGCTGCGCGAGCCCGGCGACTCGCGCTTCCTCTTCTATGCGCTCGTGCTTCTCGGGCTGGCCGGCACGTTGAAGCTCTCGCGCAAGTTGGCGCTCGTCTTGGGCGGAACGCTCGTCCTCGGCTTCGCCGCGCACGCGTTGGCAGGGGCGATCGACGGCAGCTGGACCGCGGGAGCGGCGCAGGGCGGCGGCCGGCTCGGCGAGTGGGCGAACGAGTGGGTCGTCGTGCCCGGCGACATCGCAGGCTGGGTGACGCCGGTCGCCTACATCGGCCTGGTTTCGGCGGTGCTGACGCTGACGCTGCTGCGCGGGCGCACGCGGCTGTTCCTGCTCGTGCCCACCCTCTACCTGGCCGCGTTCGTCTGGGAGAACGTGATGCTGGCACGGCCCGAGCCGACGCGCTTCGTCGTGCTGGGCGCGATTCTGATCGGCGTCATGGTCGCGCGGCCCGAGGGCGTGCTCGGCGAGAAGCGCGTGGAGATCGTGTGAGCGTCGCAGCCCCCGGTCTGCTCGAGCTGCGCGGCGTCTCGATGGCTTTCGGCGGCCTCTCCGTCATCGACACGCTCGACCTCGACGTGCGCGAAGGGGAGATCGTTAGCGTGATCGGCCCGAACGGCGCCGGCAAGACGACGTTGTTCAACCTCGTCACGGGCATCTACGAGCCGACGGCCGGAGAGATCAGCTTTGAAGGACGCAGCATCGTCGGCCTCGAGCCGCATCAGATCACCAAGCGCGGGATCGCGCGCACCTTCCAGACGCTCCGCCTCTTCCTGAACATGTCCGTGCGCGAGAACGTGATGGCGGCGGCTTACGGGCACACGAAGGCAGGCGTCTTTCGCGCGATGCTGCGCACGCCGGGCCAGCGTCGCGAGGAACGCGCGATCCGCGAGCTAGCCGAGCAGCGGCTGGCGTTCTTCGGCGACCGGCTGATGGGCTATCGGTGGGACCAGCCCGCGTACAGCCTCTCGTATGCGAACCGGCGCCGGCTCGAGATCGCGCGCGCCACCGCGACCAACCCACGGCTGCTCCTGCTTGACGAGCCCGCGGCCGGGATGAATCCGGTCGAGACGCACGAGATCACCGAGCTGATCGGCAAGCTCCGCACCGAGGGCGGCTACACGATCCTCGTGATCGAGCACGACATGCACGTCGTCGAAGGGATCTCGGACCGGGTGATCGCGCTCGACCACGGGGTCAAGATCGCCGAGGGCTCGTTCGAGGAGGTCGCGACCGATCCGCGGGTGGTCGAGGCGTATCTCGGGACCAAGGCGGCGGAGCGAAAGTGAGCCAGCCCCCCACGAGCGGCGAGCCGCTCCTTCGCCTCTCCGGGATCAACACCTCGTACGGCCTGATCCACATCCTCCAGGACGTCGAGCTCCAGGTCGGCGCGGGCGAGCTCGTCTCGCTGCTCGGCGGCAACGCGTCCGGGAAGTCGACGACGCTGAAGACGATCCTTGGGATCGTCCGTCCCAACACCGGCACCGTCACCTTCGACGGGGAGGACGTCACCACTCGCTCGACGAGCCACCGGATCGGCCGCGGAATGGCGATCGTGCCGGAGAACCGCCGGCTGTTCGGTCCGATGACTGTGCTCGAGAACCTGGAGCTGGGGGCATATCTGAACCGCGACGGCAAGGGCCGCAAGGACGACTTCGAGCGCGTCTACTCACTCTTTCCGCTGGTCTACGAGCGACGCTCGCAGCTCGCCGGGACCCTTTCAGGGGGCGAGCAGCAGATGGTGGCGATGGGCCGCGCACTGATGAGCCACCCGAAACTGCTGCTCATGGACGAGCCCTCGATGGGGCTCGCGCCGATCCTCGTCGAGCGGAGCTTCGAGATCATCCAGCAGGTACACGAGGCCGGCGTCGCGATGCTCGTCGTCGAGCAGAACGCGAACATGGCGCTCTTGATCGCCGACCGCGGCTACGTGCTCTCGACCGGCCGCATCGTCCTCCAAGGGAAGGCAGCCGACCTGCTCGCGAACGAGGATCTCCGCAAGGCGTACCTTGGTCGGTAGCGCGATCCGGGACAGGTTCCCGGTATTTCGCGACAAGGTCTACGTCAACTCCTGCTCGCAGGGCGCGCTGTCCGACGCAGTGCGCGCCGCGTACGAGGAGTACCTCGACGGCTGGGACCAGAACGGCGCCGAGTGGGAGCACTGGGTCGAGCGCTCCGAGACAGCGCGGGCGGCGTTCGCGGGGCTGCTCGGCGCCTCGCCCGACGATGTCGCGATCCAGACGTCCGTCTCTGCCGCGGTCAGCGGGCTCGTCAGCGCGCTTCAGTTCCGGGGGGAGCGGAACCGGATCGTCATCTCCGAGAACGAGTTCCCGACGGTCGGGCAGATCGCGCATGCGCAGGAGCTCCGCGGGGCCGAGGTCGTCCAGGTCGAGCCCGAGCCCGAGGCGTATGCCGCCGCGATCGACGAGCGAACGGCGCTCGTCGCCTCGACGTTCGTCTCCTTCCGGACGGGCGCCGTGCACGACGTCGAGGCGATCTACGGAGTCGCGCGCGAGCACGGCGCGCTGATGCTCGTCGACGGCTACCAGGGGATCGGGGCCATCCCGCTCGAAGCGGCGAAGGCGGGTGACGTCGTCGTCGGAGGAACCGTCAAGTACTTGCTCGCCTCGGCTGGGCTTGCGTTCATGGCGCTGCGCCCGGGGCTCGTCGAGGAGCTCGTACCTGTGCAGACGGGCTGGTTCGCGGACGAGAACGTCTTCGACATGCAGATCGCGCGCTACCGGCCGCACCGGAGCGCGCGCCGCTTCGACGCGGGCACGCCCCCGGTACCGAATATCTACGCAGGTGTCGCCGGTGCCGGGTTGATCACCGAAGTAGGCGTGCCGTCGATCCAGCAGCATGTCCGCGGTCTCGTCGAGCGGCTCGTCGGCGGGCTGGACGAGCTCGGCGCGACCGTGGCGACGCCGCCTCGTGGGCCGCTCGTCTGCATCCGCTCGACCGACGCGCCGGCTCTCGTCACGGCGCTGGCCGAGGACGGCGTCGTCACCTCGGAGCGCGACTCGAACCTGCGCGTCTCGCTGCACCTCTACAACACCGAAGAGGACGTGGACGCCGTGCTCGCGTCGCTGGCGCGCCACCGCGAGCTGCTGGCCTAGCTCTCCTGCGCCGGGTCGCCGGCGGCGAGCACGTCGCGCGCCCAGTCGCTCCGCTTCCAGGACGGCACCGGCGGCTCGCAGTCCGCGCGCGGCGTGAAACGCGACCGTTCCACGAGCTCGAGCTTGTGGATGTAGCGCGGGCAGTTCGGGAAGACCTCGGTCGCGCTCACTCTGACGACGCACTGCGCCCTGGGGTATGCGGGGAGCAGCGGGTCGTCCGCGTCGATCGACGCCGTCCCATTCAGCCGCAGCCGCTTCTGTCCTTCGAAGTCGACGAAGAGGAGGCCGACGCGCGGGTTCTCGGTCAGATTCCCGAGCGAGAGGTACATCCCGTTCCCGTCGAAGCTCGGAAACGCGATCGTGTGCTCGTCGAGCACGCGTACAAAGCCGGGCTCGCCGCCCTTGTACGAGCACTGAGGCGCACCGTCCGCATCGGCCGTGGCGAGGAAGAACATGTCGCGCGCCTCGATGAAGGCGCGGTCGTCCGCGTCGATCGAGTCGTGCACGATCCGTTCCTCGATCCGATCCGCCAGGCGCCGTGTGTCGAATCGATCCTGAAAGCTTCGATTGCCCTCGTGGTAGAGCGGCATCGGCGCATCATCGTGCCCATGAACCGGTCCGTCTACATCTACGCTCTGATCGCGCTGGCGCTGGCCGGCTGTGGACGTGCTGAAGGAGGAGAGGTGGCCGTGGTCAACGAGCAGGGCACGATCGTGGTCGCCGCGCTCGGCGACTCGATCCACGCGGGCTCGCCCCTCTGGGATCCCGACCCTGACGTGCGCGCACAGATCGGCGACGAGCTCGACGAGCAGAGCCAGTGGGAGTACTGGGCGGCGAGAAAGGATGAGCGGCTGCGGTTTCGCAATTGCGGTGTCTATGGCGAGCGCACCGATCAGATCGCCATGCGCTTCGACGCCTGCACCGCGGGGGCAGATGTGTTGATCGTTCAGGGCGGGATCAACGACATCGCGCAGGGGAACGATGTGGAACCGGCGGCCGAGAACTTGCGGGCGATCGTGCAGCGCGGCAAGGACCAGGGTCTGCCGGTCGCGATCGCGAACGTCTTGCCCTGGAACCGGGGCTGGCCGCGCAGCGAGGTGCCGATCAACCGGCTGAACGAGCTGATCGACGAGCTCGCCCGCGACGAGGACGTGCCCGTGCTGCCGTTCTACGCCACGCTCGAAAGCCCCGACGATCACGGCCGGATGCGGGACGAGTGGACGTCCGACGGCGATCACCCTTCCGTCGAAGGCTACCGGCGGCTCGGCGAGCTAGCCTTCCGGCTGCCATGATCGGCTACGGCTCTCGCTCGATGATCGAACCGCTCCGGCGCGTGCTCGTCCGGCCGCCACAGCCCGCCGACGCGGCTCGCTGGCAGGAGTTCGGCTGGCGCGCCGAGCCCGACCTCGCGGTCGCCGCGGCCGAGCACGAAGCGCTGTGCGGGATCCTCGAGGAGGCGGGCGCCGAGGTGATCGTCGCCGAGGGCGAGCGCGGCAACCCCGACGCGATCTACGCCTACGACCCGGTGCTAGTCGGCGAGAACGGCGCCGTCCTGCTCCGCCCCGGCAAGGCCGGCCGGCTCGGCGAGCCGGATGCGCTCGAGGACGATCTCGTACAGGCGGGCATCCCGATCGCCGGCCGCATCGAGGCGCCCGGGACGATCGACGGCGGCGACACGCTCTGGCTCGACCGCGAGACCCTGCTCGTCGGCCGCGGCTACCGCACCAACGCCTCCGGCGTCGAGCAGCTCCAGCAAGCCTTTCCCGACGCGGAGGTGCTCTCGTACGACCTGCCGCACTGGAACGGGCGCGCCGAGGTGATGCACTTGATGAGCCTGATTTCGCCGCTCGACGAAGACCTCGCGCTCGTCTACCCGCGGCTGGCGCCCGTGCGGTTGATGGAGCTCCTGCACGAACGCGGGATCGATGTCGTCGAGGTGCCGGACGACGAGTTCGAGACGATGGGCCCGAACGTGCTCGCGCTGGGTCCCCGCTACGCGCTCGCGCTCGAGGGCAACGACGAGACGCGCCGCCGCATGGAAGACGCGGGTGTCGAAGTGCTCGTCTACAAGGGTGACGAGATCTCGCGCAAGGGCGACGGCGGGCCGACCTGCCTGACCCGGCCGGTGCTGCGAGGATGAGCATCTTCGAGCTGATCGATGCCGGCGACGAGCAAGCGCTTTGCGACGAGCTCGACCTCAATCCCGACCTCGCGGGAAGGAGAAACGCCGACGGACTTTCTCCGGTTCTGTACGCGCTCTACAACGGGAAGAGCAACCTCGTCGAGCCGCTGCTCGACGCCAACCCGCCGCTCGACGTCTTCGACTCCGCCGCAGTCGGACGGACGCGCGGCCTGGAGGAGCTGCTCGAGGGGGAGCCCGCGCTCGTGGCGGCATGGTCGAAGGACGGCTTCACCGCCCTGCACGTCGCAGCGTTCTTCGGCGCGGAGGAGGCGGCGAAGATCCTGCTCGAGCGCGGTGCCGAGGTGAACCTCGTCGCGCGTCACGCGAGCATCCACGTGACGCCTCTGCACAGCGCTGCTGCGGGTTCGCATGCGGCGATCGTCAAGCTCCTGCTTGAGCACGGCGCCGATCCGGACGCTGCCCAGGACGGTGGCTTTACGCCGCTCCACTCGGCGGCGCAGAACGACGACCGCGAGAGCGCCGAGGCGCTGCTGGAGGCGGGCGCAGACCCGTCGCTCGCGAACGACGACGGCAAGACACCGGTAGACCTCGCCGGCGACGACACGCGCGAGCTCTTCGCCTAGGCGGTCTCGTCCAGGCTCAGCTGGCGGAAGTCGGACAGCCCGGAGACGCCGACGCCGACGAGACGCAGCGCTCCCGGCCGGTCGCGCAGGCCGCGGTCGAGCAGCGCGCACGCGAGCTCACCGATTCGGTCGGGGTCGTCGATGCCGACATCGAGGCTCGTGGAGCGGCTGCGGATCGAGAAGTCGCCGTAGCGGAGCTTCGCTGTGACGGTGCGAGCCGAAAGACCGTCGCGGCGCAGGTGCTCGCCGAGTCGATCGGCCATCCGCCGAAGCTCGGCGTGCAGAAGGTCGAGGTCGTGCAGGTCGCGCTCGAAAGTCTCCTCGACCGAGATCGAGATCCGCTCGCCCGAGGTCTCGAGACCGCGTGCGTCGACACCGAGCGCGCGGTCTCGGAGCATCCGGCCGGCCTGGCCCGGCAGGAGCGCGCGTAGGTCGAGATCCGAGAGCGCCGCGAGCGCGCCAATCGTCGTCAGCCCGGCGGCCGCCAGGCGCTGCTCCGCGCGGGGGCCGACTCCCGGCAGCGCCCGGACCGCGAAGGGCGCCAGGAAGGCTGCCTCGGTTCCGGCCGGCACGACCGTGATGCCGCCGGGCTTGCGGCGGTCGGACGCCACCTTCGCGACCACCTTCGTCGGCGCTACTCCGAGCGAGCACGAGAGGCTCGTCGCCGCTCGCACGGACGTCTGCACCGCCCCCGCGACCCCGCGGGCGCGAGAGTAGTCGGAGGCCAGACTGGTCAGGTCGAGGTAGCCCTCGTCGAGCCCGGTTCGCTCAACGAGTGGCACCACCTCGCGCACGGAAGCCCACACGGCTTGCGAGTACTCGCGGTAGAGGGCGTGGCGCGGCCGAACGAACACCGCCTCGGGACAGCGGCGCTGCGCCTCGGCGCAGCTCATCGCCGAGTGGATCCCGAATTGTCTCGCAACATAGTTGGCGGTCGAGACGACGCCCCTGCCCTTCGGGTCGCCGCCGACGACGAGTGGCTTGCGGCGCAGCTCCGGCTGCTCGAGCTCCTCCACAGCTGCGAAGAAGGCGTCCAGATCGAGGTGACTGAGAATCGCGATGATGGGAGCATGATCGACGCCCCGGCCCTCGCTGTGTCTCCAACTTCGGTGCCGGCGATCGTCGCGCCCGCGCCACGTGAGGTCTCATTCGGACTCGTCGCCGGGCGTGTGCCGCTTGGTACGCGGCGCGTGATTGTTCGGATCGGTGAGCGGATTCTCGCCGACCGGCCGTTGCGCGGGAGGTCGTTCTCGCTGCGCGTGCCGATGCCCGCGAGGACGTTTTCCCTTCGGGTGACGGCGGTCGACGAGCGCGGCCGGCGGTCGTCCAGCGTCGTGCCGTCCGTCTACGGCCTGCCACGCGGGTCCGAGCCCCGGCTCCGCTCAGCCACGCTCGATCCAGCGCTCGGGGGCACGCTCCGCTCGCTGGTGCGGCGTCATGGCGGCACCACTGGGGTCTATGTCCAGGATCTGCGCACGGGCCGCGGCGCCGCCTGGAACGCCGCCGCGCGCTTCCCGGCCGCGTCGACCTTGAAGCTCGCGATCGCGGTCACGGTGCTGAGATCCCTAGACGGCAAGCCGGCCGACAGGACGCGGCTCGCCGTCCTGCTCGGGAAGATGCTGGTCTTCTCCGACAATGCCGCGGCCAACGAGCTGGAGGTCTGGCTCGCCGGCTCGACGTCGGCCGGCTCGGACCGGGTGAACGAGACGATGCGCGCCCTTGGCCTGAGCAACTCGCTTATGTACGGCGGTTACGAGATGCGCAGGCCCGCGGCGACGGTTCGGACGGGTGCAACCCCGATCCCGATCCGGGTCGAGAGCCAGCCGAGCTTCGGCGTCGGCAAGTACACGACAGCGTCCGATCTCGCGCGGCTCTCCCGCGCGGTCTACCTGGCAGCGGCGGGAAAGGGAACGCTGCTGACACTCGGCGTCAACGGCTCCGAGGCCCGTTACCTACTCTGGCTGCTCGCCCGGTCGGCAGACGCGGCCAAGCTAGGCCGCTTCCTCTCCGGTGAGGTGTTGCTGCACAAGGCCGGCTGGCTGCCGAACGCGCGACACGACAACGGTGTAATCGCCTTCGCAGGCGGGGCCTACGTCGCGGCGGTGCTGACCTGGCGGGTCGGAGCAGCCGACGAGCTCGCCGGCCGGGTGTCACTCGCCGCGCTGCAGCGCTTCCGCTCGATCGGCTAAAGCGCCGAGTGCCCAGAGCCGGTGGAGCGCGTCCACGGCCTCGGGGGCGAATTGGGTGCCCCGCTCCCGCTTGCACTCGGCGAGGGCATCGGCGGCGGTGAGCGCATCGCCGTAGACCCGACTCGAGGTCATCGAGTCCCACGCCTCGGCGAGAGCCAGGAGCCGCGCGCCGGCCGGGATCGCCTCGCCGGCGACTCCGTTCGGATAGCCCGCGCCGTCCCAGCGTTCGTGGTGATGGCGGATCCAACCGAGCTGCTCCTCGTCGAGCGCCTTGACGGCGATCTCCGCTCCCGTGTCCGGGTGGTTGCGAATCTGCTCGAGTTCCTCGGCTGAGAGCGGGCCTGGTTTGCGGAGCACTGCCTCGCCGATGCCGAGCTTGCCGACGTCGTGCAGCTGCGCGGCCTGAGCGAGCCGGACCGCGCGGTCGGCGTCCCACCCGCACGAGAGCGCCAGCTTCTCGGCCAGGCGCGAGACGCGCTCCGAATGCCCTTCGGTGCCCGGATCTTCGGCGTCGAGCTCGCGCGCGAGCGCGCGCAAGCGGCTGAGGCCGCGATCGTCCTCGACCTCGAGCTGCTTGTTGTCGTCGTCGAGCTCTGAGCTGTACCTAAACGTGGCGTCGCCGCCGGAGCTCTTCGCGTGGACGAGGGCGACCTCCGCGAGAGCGAGCAGCTCGTCGGCTCCACCGACGTCCTCGAAGTCGCAGACGCCCGCCGAGGCGGTGACGTGGCCGATCCCCTCGATCGGGGCGACGGCGAGCGAGCGTCGTGCTCGCTCAGCAGCGATCCAGCCGTTCAGTCCTTCCGTCTCGGGGAGGATCCAGCCGAAGTGATCGGCGGAGAGTCGGGAGACGAGCTCGCCGTTCCGGACGGTTGCGGCGAGCCGCCGGCCGACCTCCGCCAGTAGCCGGTCGCCCGCCAGGCGTCCATGCTCGGCGTTGATCTGCTTGAAGCCGTCGATGTTGACGAGGACGAGCGAGAGCGCGCGCTCGTGACGCTGCGCGCGTCGCGACTCGGAGCGCAGCTGCTCGTGGAAGGCACGGTGGTCGGGGAGGTTAGTGAGCTGGTCACGCGTTGCAAGCGCTCCGAGCTGGGCGCTGGCGTCGGCGAACGCAATCGCGGGCTGCGCGGCGAGCGCGAGCTCGAGTAGCCGGACGCTGTCGCCGTCGGCGACAAGCGCGCCCCAAAGCCGGGCTCCGACGCGGATCGGCGCAGCCCCGGAAGCGGCCTGGCCGGTCCGGAAGACGTGCGCGGCAGGCTCATCCCCCTCGAGCGGGAATGTCGTGCCGGGGACGAGGCGCGTGGAGCCCTGTGGCTCGCAGGCGCCCACGATGGTGCCGAAGCCGCCCGTCTCGAAGCGGACGACGGACGCGGCGTCGACGCCCAGGTCGATCGAGGTCTCCTCCGCGACGACGGAGAAGAGCTCGACGGGATCGGGCTCGAGCGCGACCGCATCCTGGATTCGCAGCTCTGCGGTACGGGCGGTCACGGCGGCCGGGCCGCGAAGGACGGTGACGGCGCCGGCGACGAACCCGCGCTCGTCGCGGCGGGAGAGCCGGCGACCCTCGAGGACGACATAGGTTCCGTCCTTGCGCGCGTAACGCTGCGGGCCATTGGCGGGCGAGAGCAGGTCGTCCGGATGCACCAACGAGTAGGCCTCGACTCCGACGATCTCCTCGCACGTGTAGCCGAGTAGCTGCTCGACCGCTGCTGAGCAGGACGTGATCACGCCGTCGCGGTCGAGCTCCAGGACGAGCGCGTCGCTTGCGTCGGCGACGAGCCTGCGGGTCTGCCGCTCCTCGCCGATTCTCGACTCGGCCCGGCGGAGCCGCAGCGACGCGACCGCCAGAAGCAGCATCAGCGCCAGGCCGGCGAAGACAGCGCCGATCGGTGCGACCGGGGAGGCGGAGGCTGGGGAGAGCGACACACGCCAGGTTCGGCCGCCGAGCTGTGCCTGAGCGACCGCGCCGCCACCGGGTCCCTCCGCGAGCACGATCGGACCGTCGGTGACGCGCACGCCGAGGCCGTCGGGGAGCCCCGTCGTGGACGCATGAACCAGCTCGCTCGCGACGACCGCCCCGGCGACGAGTCCCGTGAGCGCGTCACGCCGCTCGGCGGGGGTCTGGAGCGGAAGACCCTTGGCGAAGACGGGCACGAATGCGAAGACGCCGACCCGACCGTCCCCGGGCAGGCGGACCGGAGACGAGAGGCGGGGCTGCCCGGTTGTCCGGGCGCTCCGCAGCGCCTCGCCGAGCGAGGGATCGGAGCTGAGGTCGAGCACCTCAAGGCTCGTGGCGGCCGGCTCCTGGCGGACGAGCGGGTACGTGAAGGCGGCGCCTGCGGGTGCTGTGATGCGGATCTGCTCGGTCGCCTCGACCTCGCCTCGCTGCGCGGCTGCGACGCGCGGAACCCACCCGACCGCCGCGATCTCTGGGCGGGCGAGCGGCACGCGCGCGTGAGTGGAGAAAGCCTGAGGCTCGACCGACGACGAAGCATCGTAGGCCGCGCGGACGCCCTGCAGAGCGAGCACAGCCGTTGCGGCGCGCTGTTCCAGCGACGCCGCGACGCCGCGGGCGCGCTCGCCCGCCTCATCCCGGACGTCGTCGTTCTCGGCGCGCCAGAGCGTCAGTGACAGACCTGCGGTCGCGAGGGCGCAGACCAGGAGTGCGACGGGAAGGCGGAGGCGTGCCGGCATGGTCTGGCCGGGTGTTCGGCCTTCCCAGCACGAACTTAAGGGAGAGCGGGAAGTTGGGCCGCGAAGCGGCCCCTTTAGGGATCTTCGCGCGATGAGCATCCGCTTCCGCGGATGCTCATCTTGCGCCTACAACTAGTGAGGATTCGGAACTGAGACCCAGAGCACGCGCAGCGCTTTCGTGTCCGATGCGTTGCGCCACGTGTGCGGCTTCGAGAGCGGGTACGTGAGCGCGTCTCCCTGCTCGAGCACGTGCGTCTCCTCGGCGACCTGGATCTCGAGCGTGCCTTCGAGCACGTAGACGAACTCCATCTCGCCCGGGAGGGAGTAGAGCTCGTCGCCGGCGCCCGCCCCTGGCGCAACTTCCGACTCAATCGCCTGGAAGCGTTGCTCGTCTCGCGAGGAGAGCAGGTGGTTTTGGGTCGAGAAGACGGTGTCCAGCGGCACGCGCTCGTTCCTGCGGACGAGCGCGGGCGCGGGCGCGCGCTCGAAGATGTGGCTTATGTCCACGCCCAGCGCGTCGCAGATGCGGGCGATCGACGAGAGCGAGGGGGCAGTGCGGTCGCGTTCCAGCTGGCTGATGAAGCCCTTCGTCAGCGCGGTGGCCGCGGCCAGCTGCTCGATCGTCAGCCCGCGCTCCCGACGCAGCGAGCGGACGCGCGCACCGACCTTTGGTGTCTCATTCCTGGCGGCTAGCGGTGTCGCTCTCGGCACGAGGCCGATCATACGCAGGTTTAGTAGAACCGCCGGGAATACCGGTATCATTTTTGTAGTTAATGCTGGTATGACACCGGCTGAAGGAGTGATCTGTTGAGCACGATGCTGCTCGTCCCGCTGGAGGACATCGTCGTCTTCCCGAACATGAATGTGACCCTGACCGTGGACGTGGGCTCGGAGGAGCGTGTGCTGCTCGTCCCCCGCCACGAGAACAATTACGCGAGCGTCGGCACGGTCGCCGAGGTGACCGACCGAGTGCGGCTGCCGGGCGGTGGCCGCGCGGTCGCGCTCAGCGGCCTGCACCGCGGTGTCGCCGGCGCCGCCGAGAGCGACGCTCTGGGCTCCTTGCGCGTGGAGGTCGAAGAGCGGCCCGACAGCGACGAGGCCGACACGCGCATGCGCGAGCTCGAGCGCGAGTACCGCGCGATCGTCGAGGAGATCCTCGAATTGCGCGGCGACGATGGCCGCATTTCGGCCTTCGTGCGCTCGATCACTGATCCCGGCGCGCTCGCCGATACCGTCGGCTACTCGCCTGACTTCACGTTCGAGCAGAAGGTAGAGCTGTTGGAGACGCTCGACATCAAACAGCGACTGGAGCTCGCGATCGAGCTCCAGCGCGAGCGGCTCGCCGAGATGCAGGTGCGCCGGCGCATCCGGGACGACGTCGAGGAAGGCGCGGCCAAGCAGCAGCGCGAGTACATCCTCCGCCGGCAGATGGAGTCGATCCGCAAGGAGCTCGGCGAGGACGATGCGTCCGTTGTCGACGAGTACCGGAGCAAGCTGGAGGAGACCGACCTGCCCGAGCCCGTCCGCGAGCAAGCAGAGCGCGAGCTCTCCCGCCTGGAGCGGCAGGGCGACAGTTCGCCCGAGGCGTCGATGATCCGCAACTACCTCGATTGGATCCTCGCCGTGCCGTGGGGCAAGCGCTCCGAGGAGCGCCTCGACCCCATGCACACACGCGAGGTGCTGGACTCGGATCACGAGGGTCTTGAAGACGTCAAGGATCGGATCGTCGAGTACATCGCCGTCCGTCAGCTGCGCGAGGAGCGCGGCATCGAGCCGGACAAGCGCTCCGGCGCGATCCTGACTCTGGTCGGGCCACCCGGCACCGGCAAGACCTCCATCGGCGAGTCGATCGCCCGCGCGCTCGGACGCGAGTTCGTCCGCATGTCGCTCGGCGGCGTCCGCGATGAGGCCGAGATCCGCGGCCACCGGCGCACGTACATCGGCGCGCTGCCCGGCCGGCTCGTCCGCGCCCTCCGCGACGCCGGAACCATGAACCCGGTGATCCTGTTGGACGAGGTCGACAAGGTCGGCGCCGACTGGCGCGGCGATCCCTCGTCCGCGTTGCTCGAGGTGCTCGACCCGGCGCAGAACCACTCGTTTCGCGACCACTATCTCGACCTCGAGCTCGATCTCTCCGAGGTCGTCTTCATCGCGACCGCGAACGTCGCCGACTCGATTCCGGACGCGCTGCTCGACCGGATGGAGGTGATCCGCTTCGACGGCTACACGACCGACGAGAAGATCGCGATCGCCCGCGGCTACCTCTGGCCGCGCCAGCGAGAGCGGAACGGCCTCCGCGAGGACGAGGTCACGGTCGCAGACGTCGTGCTCGAGACGGTCGTGTCGGACTACACCCGCGAGGCAGGCGTGCGGCAGCTCGAGCGCGAGCTCGGCAAGCTGTTGCGCAAGACTGCGACACGGATCGCCTCCAGCAAGGTCGAGGCTCCCGTGGAGCTGACCATCGACGCGGTTCGCGACGCGCTCGGCCGGCAGAAGTTCTACCGCGAGGCGGCGGAGCGGACGGCGGTTCCGGGCGTTGCGACCGGGCTCGCCGTCACCGGCACCGGTGGCGACGTCCTCTTCGTCGAGGCGACCGCGGCCAAGGGCGACAAGCTCGTGCTGACCGGCCAGCTCGGCGACGTGATGAAGGAGTCGGTGCAGATCGCGCTCTCCTCGCTTCGCTCTCGGGCCGAGGGGCTCGGAATCGAGGAGGACGCGTTCGAGCAGACCTTCCACGTGCACGTTCCCGCGGGTGCGATCCCGAAGGACGGCCCGAGTGCGGGAATCACGATGGCGACCGCTCTAGCGTCGCTCCTCTCCGGCCGCGCGGTCAAGCACACGATCGGGATGACCGGCGAGGTGACGTTGCAGGGCCGCGTGCTTCCGATCGGCGGTCTCAAGCAGAAAGTGCTGGCCGCCCACGCCGCCGGGCTCACGGACGTGATCCTGCCCGAGCGGAACCGCCAGGATCTCGACGACGTGCCCGAGCACGTTCGCGACGAGATGACGTTCCATCCTGTGATCTCGCTCGACGAGGTGCTCGAGCTGGCGCTCGAGCCGGCCGCACAGCACCTCCATGCGGTGTAGGAGCTGCAGGCCGGTTCCCGAGGAGGTCCGCCGGGCGGCGGGCCTCCTCGAGCGGCGCTGGGTCGTCTCGGTGCTCTGGGCTTCCTACGAGGGCGCCGTCCGCTTCAACGAGTTCAAGCAGGCGGTCGGCGCGATCCCGCCGCGGACGCTGGCGCAGCGGCTGGTGGAGCTCGAACAGGCCGGCATGCTCGAGCGGCGCGTGATCGACGCGCGGCCGCCGCGTGTCGAGTACCGGTTGACGGACGAAGGGCGGCGGCTCAAGCTCGTCGTCGACGCCGTCGCCTCCTACGCTGCTCCTCGGTAGCGCCGATCAGACCTCAGGTTATGGTCGGGCCGTGCTGAGAGTGCCGTCGTGAAGGGACGCCACACCTTGCTGCGGCCGGTGGCCGCGGTGCTCTGGCTTCTCTCGCTGGCGAGTCTCGCCGTCTTCGCGATCATGGCGACCGGGATCGGGCCGGACCGGAAGATCCGGCTCGCGCTCGGTCTGACCATCGAGGCATCGCCGTGCACTCCGGCACGGGAGCTCGTCCGGAACCCGTCGGGCGCGAATGGCTCGTGGCGCAGCGGAGCTTCGCTGCCGCAACCGCGAGACGAGATCCGCGCCGCTGCCGGAGACGGGATCGTCTACCTGGGCACCGGCATCGAGCTGGAGGAGACCTCCAGCGGCTTTCGGTCGGTCGCGCGGATGTATGCCTTCGATCCGGATCGTGCGACCTACACGAGGCTCCCCGACGTTCCCGCCCGGGTCGACCACCCTCTCCTGGCGGCGGGCGCGGGAGACCTCTACCTGGTCGGCGGCTACGCCGACGGCATCCCCACCGGTCGGACCTGGCGCTTCTCCGCCCGCGAGCGGAGGTGGTCGGAGCTGGCGCCGATGCCCACCGCCCGCGGAGCGCTCGGCGGCGGCGTG
>Ga0136635_10000100_pt1 | contig 19208 bp, 14 predicted proteins | sample AntDrymeUQ852106_2_FD_105495 | JGI IMG/M metagenome (GOLD analysis project Ga0136635, IMG submission 105495) | Polar desert sand microbial communities from Dry Valleys, Antarctica - metaG UQ85 (21.06) | ecosystem: Environmental > Terrestrial > Soil > Desert | place: Antarctica: Dry Valley... | reverse complement strand
GACGTAGCGTCATTGATCGGGTGCTGCGTGGCGACGGGCACTGGAGCGGTGTGGCGCACCGCGGCCGTGCGCCCAGGCGATCGGGTCGCCGTCTTCGGCTGTGGCGGCGTCGGGCTCTCCGCCGTGATGGGCGCGGTGGCGATCGGCGCGTCGACCGTGGTGGCCGTCGACATCGCGACCGACAAGCTAGTGGTCGCCGAGGAACTGGGGGCCACCGCCTCGATCCCGTGGACGGGTGGTCCCGAGGAGACGGCTTCGCTCGTGCACGAGGCGACGGGTGGCGTGGATGCCGCGTTCGAGGCCACCGGCCGTCCTGACGTCGCTCGCGCGGCGTTCCTGTCCACGCGAGCCCGCGGGGCCGCGGTGCTCATCGGGATCCCACCGGCCGATTCGGAGGTCTCGTTCCCCGCGCTCTCCATCCCACGGCTAGAGCGCCGGGTCTTGGGAAGCATCTACGGCTCGACGGTGCCCGAGCGAGACTTCCCCGAGATCCTTGCCCTGTACGGCCGAGGCGAGTTGCCGATCGAACGCTTGATCAGTCACCGGTTTCCGCTTGATGGAATCGGTGAGGCGTTCGAGCTGCTGCGGCGCGGCGATACGCTTCGGGCCGTCGTGACGATGGAATGAAAGGGGCCGAGCGAGTGGACCCACTGGATGGCAGGATCGGCGAGGCCTGGGCCGGTGAGTCGCCGAACGGGAGCCACATCAACGTGGTGCTGAGCCGGCGCGGGTCGCCCACCGCAGCCGCCATCGCGGGAGCGCTCGCGGCCCCACGCCCGGGTCATCTGCCGTTCCTCGCATGCTTGGAGCTCGGGGTGGCGATCAGGCCTCGGACCGTCGTGGTGAACAAGTCGACGGTCGATGCTGAGCTCCACGGCCGGATCACTTGGGGTGCCGCGCAGCTGGGCATCGCCCAGGGCGTGATGGATACGGTGGCCGAGGGGCTGATCGCCCCGGAAGACGCCGACGACCTGGTCCTGCTCGTTCCGGTGTGGGTCGACCCGGCGGCTGACGACGAATCCGCGGTGAAGGCGGCCAACCGCCGAGCGACGCGCGATGCGATCGCCGACGCCGTCGCGCCAGCATCCGCCGATCGTATCCGCGGGTTGGCCGATCGGCGCGAGGAAGCGCACAACACGTACTACTCGGGGGAATGATCGATGCGGATCACCGACCTCGAGGCGCGCCGCTACTCGTTCCCGCTCGATCCGCCCTTCCTCGCCTCGTGGGATCCGGAGCCGAGGACGCGGATCGAGTCGACCCTGGCGATCGTGCGGGCCGACGACGGTTCCCAAGGGTTCGCGAGCGGTGACGGCCTGCCCGACGTCGACCAGGTGCGCTCGCTCTTGGTGGGTCTCGACCCCTTCCGAACGGAGGTCGTGCGTGAGATCTGCGACACGGTCGACGTCCACGGCGGTCGCCCGTGGATCGCGGAGGTTGCGGTCTGGGACCTCGTTGGGAGGACCCTCGACCAACCGCTGCACCGGCTGTTGGGGGGACGCAACGAACGGCTGCTCGCTTATGCATCGACGGGGGAGATCGTCGAACCGGAGGAACGCGTGCGACGGACCAAGGATCTCGTCGAGCGCGGCTTCCGAGCGGTCAAGATCCGGTTCCATGGCGAGGACTGGCGCTCGGATCTCGAGGTGGTTCGCTCGGTACGTGAGGCCGTCGGCGGAGCGATCGACATCATGGTCGACGCGAACCACGGCTGGCGCATGCCGGGCGATCGCTCGCCAAGGTGGGACGTGCCCACCGCGGCAGCCTGCGCCCGCGCCCTGGAGCCGCTGGATGTGTATTGGCTCGAAGAGCCCCTCCCCACCGACGACATGGAGGGGTACGCGGCGCTCCGACGCTTGACGTCGATCAGGCTGGCCGCGGGCGAGATGATCCGCCGCCCCTCCGAGGCCCGCGACCTGATCGTGCGCGGCGGCGTCGATGTGATCCAACCCGACGCGGTGCTCGCGGGTGGCATCGGCGGGGGGCGCCGCGTGGCGGCGATGGCCGATCACCACGGCCGGACGTACTCGCCGCACACGTGGTCGAACGGCATGGGTCTGCTCGCGAATCTGCACGTCGCGCTCGCGGTGTCCACCTGCCCCTACCTCGAGGTCCCATACGACCCACCGGCGTGGACCCCAGAGCGGCGCGACATGCTGCTCCCGGCGCCGATCGAGGTCGAGCCCGACGGGACGATCGTGCCGCCACCCGGCCCCGGACTGGGCGTCTCACCCGAGCTCGACGCGCTGGAGGCGTTCCGGATCGGATGACCGGGCGGCGCCGGATACGTGCGGCCGTGCTCCGCGCGGCGGGAGAACCGATCCGGGTCGAGGAGGTGCTCTTGGCTCCGCCGGCGGCCGGCGAGGTGCTCATCCGCGTGGCCTCGTCTGGGGTGTGCCACTCGGATCTGCACCTTGCCGAAGGGCACCTGGGGGACGGCAGGTGGCCCATCGTGCTCGGCCATGAAGGCGCAGGCCTGGTCGAATCGGTGGGCGAGGGCGTGGCCGGAGTTGTGCCCGGCGACCCCGTCGCATTCTGCTTCGTCCCATCCTGTGGATCGTGTCAACGGTGTGTGGAAGGGCTCCGCGTGCTGTGCTCGCCCGTTGCTGAAGCTGCGTGGGCCGGCACGATGTTGGACGGCACCTCTCGACTCTCGTTCCTGGATGGCTCACCGATCCAGCACTTCAACCTCATCTCGTGCTTCGCAGAGTTCGCTGTGGTCCCGGCGGCATCGGCGGTGCCCATACCGGCCGGACTGTCGTGGCGTGAGGCGGCCCTGCTGGGATGCGGCGCGGTGACCGGTTTCGGCGCGGTGCGGAACGCAGCCGGTGTGAAGAAAGGAGATAGCGTCTGCATCGTCGGCTGCGGCGGCGTCGGCCTCCAGGTGGTGAAGGCGGCGGGACTGGCGGGAGCACATCCCATCGTGGCGGTGGACGTGGATCAGGCCAAGCTCGCGCTGGCTCTCGCGCGAGGCGCAACGCACATCGTGCAGGCGACCGGCCCCGAGGCAGCCACGGCGGTTCGATCACTCGTGGAGGGTGGCGTCGACCACTCCTTCGAGGTCGTCGGACGAGCCGGCACGATCCGAACCGCGTTCGACGTTCTGCGTCCAGGCGCGACCGCCATCGTGGTCGGCATCGCGCCACGAGGGATCGAGGTGACGCTGCCAGCCCAGGAGTTCCTTTCGGAAAAGGGGATACGGGGTTCTTACTACGGCTCCGGTGATCCCGCCAAGGACCTGGCCGAACTGGCGGAGCTCGCCGCCGACGACACCCTCGACATCCAGGGCGTGGTATCCCATGTCACCGATCTCGACGGCATCGAGGAGGCGTTCGAACGTCTCCGTCGAGGCGAGGGCGTCCGGACCGTGGTCGTGGTCGATCCCACGGTGCCGGGGCACTGAGCGATCGCGACGTCGTGGCCCCCACTTCCTAGCCCAGCCGCTCCCCCGCGGGCACGGCGAACGGAAGCGTGTTCTCGGGCGTCGGCAGCGGGCACGACCAGCTCGGGTCGTAAGAGCACGAGGGCTGATACGCGAATTTGAAGTCGAGCACCAGCCGATCGCCGTCTGAGCCGAGGTCGGCGCCCTTCACCGTCAGGCGCGCGTAGGATCGCTGCCGGCCCGGATCGAGCCGTAGAGCCCTGCCACTTCCCGCCGCCAATCGGCGAGCGACACGATCCCCGGCACCGACGTATCCACGAGCCCGAGGCTACGCTCACGAGGCCGAGCACGGAAGGGGATCGCATGACGACCACCGATGAACACCGGGCCGGGTTCCCAACGGCCGAGATGGAGCTGACGCACATCCTCGTGGTCTCGGACTTCGAGCGGTCACGTGATTGGTATCGCGACGTGCTCGGCGCCGAGCTCTTCCGCGAGTACGGAGGGACATCGGCGGTCTTCACGTTCGGCGCGGCCTGGCTGCTCGTGGTCACCGGCGGCGGACCGACCGAGGACAAGCCCGACGTCACGTTCGAACTTCCCGACCCGCGATCGGTCAGCCACTCGATCACGATCCGGGTGCCGGACTGCCAGGAGGCGTACGAGACCCTCAGCGCACGCGGCGCCGAGTTCCTCACACCTCCATACGATCGGGGACACGAGGTCCGCTGCTTCTTCCGCGACCCTGACGGGCACCTCTTCGAGATCAGCCAGGCGTAGCGCGCAGCCGCGCGCGGACCCACCCGCTACTTGGTGTCAGCGATGACCTGTCGGGCGGCGTTCGCACCCGGTCCCCCGGTGATGCCGCCGCCCGGGTGCGCACCGGAGCCCGCCAAGTACAGCCCGTCGATCTGCAGCCGGTAGCGCGCCTCGCCGTTCAGTGGACGCCACGCGAAGAACTGATCGAGGGCGGGCTCGGCGTGGTAGACGTGACCGCCGGTGAGGCCGTAGTCGGTCTCCATGTCCTCGGGCGTGAGCACCTCTCGCTCCTCGACGAGCTCCCCGAGACCGGGCGCGAACCGTTCCATCGACTTCACGGCGATGTCGGCCACCCGGTCGCGCTCCGACGACCATTCGCCCTCTCGCAACCGGCGGGGCGCCGCCTGGAACAGCACCGACATCACGTGCTTGCCCTCAGGGGCGAGCGAGGGGTCGGTGAGCGTCGGGATCGTGGCCTCGAGCATCGGATCCTCGGCAACGTGACCGTACTTGTTCGCGTCCATCGCACGCTCAACGTGGTCGATCGACAGGCCCACGACGATGCGGCCCTCGAGGCGAGAGGGGTCGTCGGCGCCGTTGAACGCCGGAAGTCCCGACAGCACCAGGTTCACCTTCGCGGTCGCTCCCGGCTGGCGGATGTTCTCCGCGCGCCACACCTCGTAAGGGTTCAGCTCCACCGGATCGCACAGGCGCAGCGTGCGCTTCGGGTCGGCCGCCGAGACCACGAGCGTCGCGTCGATCTCGGTGCCGTCGGCGAGCGAGACTCCTCGCACCCGGCCGTCTGCCGAGCGGATCGCCACAACCACGGCGCTCGTCCGAACGTCAACGCCCCGCGACTTGGCAGCCGAGGAGAGCGCGCTCGCGAGCGCGCCGGTGCCCCCGCGCGCGAACACGGTGGTGCCCGCCGCGCCGCCGTCGGTGCCGGCCGAGTCGTTCAGGAACACCGCCGCTGTGCCCGTCGCCCAGGGACCCATCGATGTGAAGAGCACGCCGCGGGTCGTCAACGGCCCTCGCACCGCCTCGTCGTCGAATACCTCCTGCACGAGGTCGGCCACCGCCATCGGCAGCGCCCGGATCGCCTCGCGCCCGGTCTTCGCGCCGAGGTTCCGGAACGCCTTCCCGAGCTTCAGGCCCATGATCGCGTCGGCGATCGACGGGCTCTTGGCGTCGGGTGGGGTGACCGCGTTGATGTAGGCGAGGAAGCTCGCGATCGCGCGCATCTTCGCGTCGAATCCCTCGAACGCGCCGGCGTCGTGCGCGTTGCGGTCACGCAGCTCAGACGCCGTCCGGGCTGGGTCGCCCCAGAACGTGACGGCCGAGCCGTCGGGCTGCGGGGCGAACATGCGAACGGCCGGCGAGATCGCCTCGAAGCCGTGTCGGTCGAGCCGCAGATCCTTCACGACCGAGGCGCGCAGCCGCCCCACCGTGTGCACGAGGCCGGGCGCGGTCACGCCCTCGGCGGGCGAGGTCGAACGCAGGATGCCGCCGACCTCGGGCGCGGCCTCGAGCAGCGTGACCTTCCGCCCCGCCTTCGCCAGGTACGCGGCCGCGATGAGCCCGTTGTGTCCCCCGCCGATCACGACGACGTCAGACCTGGCTCCCTTCATGCGCTACCCCTTCGGTGCTTGAGCGCCACCTTCATGCGCTACCCCTTCGGTGCTTGAGCGCCACCTTCATGCGCTACCCCTTCGGTGCTTGAGCGCCACCTAGGCGGCCCTCCTTCCGCGCTTGCGCTGCTTGACGTACTCGCGAGCCGCGATCATGCCGGGGGCCCCCATGATGCCGCCACCCGGGTGCGTGGCCGAGCCGCACATCCAGAGATCCTTCACGGGGGTCTCGTAGCGCGCCCACCCGGGCACCGGCCGATTGAAGAAGAGCTGCTCGAGCGAGAGCTCCCCGGCGAAGATGTTCCCCTCGCTCAGACCGGTGATGTCCTCGATGTCCTTGGGCGTCACGAACTGCTGGCCCTCGATCAGCGACCTGATGTTCGGGAAGCGCTCCTCCAACGTGTCGATGACGTTCTGACCGAACGCCTCACGTTTCGAGTCGTCCCACTGCTCACCACCCTCGAGGTGGTAGGGCGCGTATTGCACGAAGCAGCTCATCACGTGCTTGCCGGGAGGCGCCATCGTGGGGTCGACGAGCGTCGGCATGATGCAGTCGATGTACGGACGCTCCGATGGCCGCCCGTACTTCGCGTCGTCGTAGGCGCGCTCCATGTAGTCGAGCGAGGGCGAGAACGAGATCGCGCCACGAAGCCACGGACCGACGCCCGGCTTGCACGCGAGCTCGGGCAAGCCGCTGAGCGCGAGGTTCACTTTCCCGGAAGAGCCGCGGTACTTGTAGCGCATGACCTCGTCTCGGAACGACGGGTCGAGGTCGTGCTCGTCGAGCAGGTTGATGAACGTTTGGCGCGAGTCGAGCGAGCTCATCACGACACCCGCCTCGATCTCCTCACCGCTCGAGAGCACGACGCCCGTCGCGCGACCGCCCACGGTCTTCACATGGTCGACACCGGCCTCGGTGCGGATCTCGACGCCGAGCGAGAGCGCGCTGTCCGCGATCGCGTAGGCGACCGATCCGGTGCCCCCGCGCGGCACGCCCCAGGCTCGGAACGCGCCGTCGATCTCGCCCATGTAGTGGTGCAGCAGCACGTACGCCGTGCCCGGCGAGCGCGGCCCCTGGAACGTGCCGATGATGCCCGAGGCGCTCATCGTGGCCTTCAGCGGCTCGGTCTCGAACCACTGGTCGAGGAAGTCGGCCGCGCTCATCGTCATGAGCTGGATGAACGTGGTCTGCATCTTCTTCGGAAGGTCGCGGAACGCCTTCGCGAGCGGGCCGAGCGGCAGCCAGTGCCCTGGCGAGATCTTCCCTGGGTCGGGCGGCGCGATCGACAGGATCGGCTTGATGAACCTTCCCATCTCGGCCATGAGCTGGCCGTACTCCTCGTAGACCTCCGCGTCGTTCAGGCTCCAGCGACGGAGCTCCCGAACGTTCTTACCGTGGTCGTTCACGCGCCAGAGGTAGTCGCCGTCGAGCGGGGTGATCGTGCCGTCGAGCGGCAGGATCTCGAGCCCATGCTTGGCGAGCTGCAAGTCGCGGATGATCTCGGGGCGAAGCAGCGACACGACGTAGCTGAAGACCGAGAACTTGAACCCGGGCACGATCTCCTCGGTGAGCGTGGCGCCACCCAGGATGTGCCGGCGCTCGAGCACGAGCACCTTGAGGCCGGCTTTCGCGAGGTAGGCGGCGTTCACGAGGCCGTTATGCCCGCCCCCGATCACGACCGCGTCGTACCGCTTCGCCATGGGGTCCCTTCCAGGTGACTTCAGGTCAACGAACGCTGTGAGTACTCCCGGTCCGCCGGTAGCTCATGCTAGTCGGAGGCCCGAGGGCACACCAAGGGCTCCTTGACTTCAGGTCAAGCGGAGCGGTGCCGGACGCGAGGGGCGGTTCGATACGCTGGACCTCGCCGGGCGCTCGAAAGCGCTCCACGCTGTCCAAGGAGGTCTCACCCGTGAGCGTGCCCACCGCATTCTTCCCTCGCCAGGAGGCGCTCAACATCAAGATGGCCTGGGGCGAGTGGTCCGGCTATCTCTCGGTGCCGGTCTACGCCGACTTCCACGACATCGAGTACAGCGCGATCCGCGAGGCGGCCGCAGTGATCGACATCAGCCCGCTCTACAAGTACGAGGTGCGCGGCCTCGACGCCCAGCGCTTGCTCGACCGAGTGATGACCCGCGACATGACGAAGCTGCGGGTCGGGCGCGTTGCCTACTCCCCCTGGTGCGACGAGGAAGGCAAGGTGCTCGACGACGGCACGATCGCGCGCCTCGACGACACGACCTTCCGCGTCACGGCCGCTGATGCCAGCTACCGCTGGTTCACGATGAACGCGACCGGCCTCGACGTCGAGATCGACGACATCAGCGACCGCACCGCCGCGCTCGCCTTGCAGGGCCGGCTGAGCCGCGAGGTGCTGCAGGACGCCACGGGCCAGGACTGGACCGACCTCAAGTACTTCGGCCGGCGTCTGGGCGAGATCGCGGGCGTCGAGGTCGACGTGACGCGCACCGGCTACACGGGCGACCGCGGATACGAGCTGTTCATGTCCGCCGACCAGGCCCTGCCGGTCTGGGACGCGATCTTCATCTCAGGCGAGCGCTACGGCATCTATCCAGTGGGCATCAACGCCATGGATGTCGCTCGTGTGGAAGCCGGCCTGATCTTGATCGAGGCGGAATACACGAGCGCACGCCACGCCGTCGCTCCCGAGCAGCAATACTCCCCCTACGAGCTCGCCTTCGAGCCGCTCGTCGACCTCGCCAAGGCCACCGACTTCACCGGGCGCCGCGCGTTGCGAGCCGAGCACGCGGCCGGCGGACCCGCTCGCCGTCTCGTGGGGCTCGAGCTCGACTGGCTCGGCATCGAGGGCATGTTCGCCAGGCACGGCCTCGCGCCGCAGATCAGCCCCCTCGTGCACCGCGCGCCCGTGCCGGTTTCCAAAGACGGGAAGCAGGTCGGCCGCGCCACCTCGGTCACGTGGGGCACGACCATCAAGAAGATGGTCGGGTTCGGCTCGGTCGACCGGGCTCACGCGAAGCCCGGCACGCGCCTGTCCGTCGAGTGGAGCGTCGAGGGCGAGCGCGGCAAGGTCGCTGCGACGGTCGTGCCGCTGCCGTTCCTCGACCTCGGCCGCAAGCGCACGTAGCGCGTTCCGCCACGCGAACGCCATATGAGGCTCAGCGGCCTCCTCGCTTCACTCTGGGAACATGGGGTCATCCATGGATCGGCGTCCTGACCCCCGCGCCCTCGTCGTCTTCGCGGTCCTCGCGGGGCTCGTCGGGCTCGCGATCGGCATCGCTGGGTCGTTGGTGCTCGGCGTCGCGGCGGGGATCGTCATCCTCGGGCTCGGTCTCGCGATCGCGGCCTGGGGGCCCGGCCGCGGAGACGGCGCCGGCACCGACCCCGGCCGGCGGAACCTTCTGGTCGCAGCGGGGCTCGGCGGGCTGGCCTGGGCCGTTGCCGGCCCCTCGATCGGCTGGGCTGCGCGTAAGCTCGGACGCACCGACCCCCGGCCGCTTCAGGAAGCGATGGCCTCAGATCTCGGGGCGGAGTACATGGAGCTCGTACGGCGCAACTTCGTGCCGCGGCGCTCCGGCGACCTGCAGCTCCTGCTCGCACCGTTCAACAGCGCGAACTACCCGCAGGAATCGCTCGCGCTCGTACCCCGCGACCCCCGTACGAGCCATGCCAGCGTGTGGATGTACCTCGAGCGCATCCCGCTCGTCGTGCACGCCCCGGGTCTCGTGGTGGCGGGCGACTCCGACGAGCGGGTCACCCTGTCGGACCTGGCACCGACCACGGCCCAACTCATGGGCTTCAGCGCGTGGCCAGACGACCGCGAGGGACGCGTGCTGCCGCTCGCGACGTCTCGTTCCCTCCGTCGCCCCAAGGCGGTCGTGACGTACGTGATCGACGGCGGCGGCTGGAACGTGCTCGACGCCTTCCCGAACGATTGGCCGGAGCTCAAGGCGCTCATGGGCGAGAGCGCGAACTTCCGCAACGCGATCATGGGGTCGTTCCCGGCCGTGACCGCGTGCGCTCACGCATCGATCGGCACCGGCACGTTCCCGAACCGCCACGGCATCACGGGCCACAACATCCGAGACGAGCAGGGGCGAGTGCGCAAGGCCTACGACACCCCCGGGAAGGCGCAACCCGGCGACATCTGGCTCCCAACCCTGTCGGACCTCTGGCACGAGCAGACAGGCGCGTGGGTCGGCCAGATCGGCTACCAGGTCTGGCACCTCGGCATGATGGGGTTCGGCGGCCGCGATCGTCCCGCCGACGATCTTCCGGTTGGAGTCTTCTGGGACGAGGACGGCACCGCCACCTGGCAACCGCACAACCCCGAGCTGTACCGGCTTCCTGCCTCGATGCCTCCGCCGGAGAGCTACGAGCGGTACGTCGACGAGTTCGACGATCCGGGGTGGGACGCTCAGTTCGCCCCGAAAGGCCGTCAGTCGCCCTGCTGCAGTCCGCCGATCGTGCGCTACCAAGGCGATGTGATCGAAGCCGCGTTCGATTCCGAGCCGATCGGGGAAGGCGCGACCAGCCTTCTATACACCACCTACAAGTCGCCCGACTACACGGGGCACATCTACGGCATGGGCTCTCGTTGGACAGGCCTTCAGCTCCGCGCTGTCGACGAGCAGCTCGGCCGCCTTCGGCGCATGCTCGATACGCGATTCTCGGGTGAGTATGCGTTGATCGTCACGGCAGACCACGGGCAGTGCCCGCTTCCCGATTCGGTGGGCGGCGTGCGCCTCGATCCGATCCAGCTCGAGCATCTCATCGAGTCACGGTTCTCGGGCGTGACCGGGGTGGTCGAGAGCGTCGTGCCCTCGGAGGTGTTCCTGAACGTCTCGCGCCTGTGGGACAACGGCGGCGCCACGATCGAGCACGTCGCCGCTACGCTCGCTGACTACCGGTACCGCCAGAACATCGGCGCCTACGTGCCGCGCAGCGCCGTCGAGCAGGATCTGCTCGACCAGAAGGAGTTCGCGGCAGTGTTCGGCTCGACCTTCCTGGAGTCGCTCGCCGGGCGCGAGCTCGCCCGGTACGGCGCGACCGCCTACCCCGACGGTGACCACGGCGGCATGCCGGGCCCGCTCCTCTAGTCTGTACTGGACTAGAGGAGCGCGGATCGGGGACGCGCCCGGGGTCACCAGCCTCTGTCGATCCACTCCTGAAGATGTGGCGCCTCGGCGCCGACCGTCGTGGACTCGCCGTGCCCGGGATGCACTGTGGTCTCCCCCGCCATCGTGAGCATGCGTTCGCGGATCGACGCGATGATCACCCCGAAGTCGCCCAGCTCGTCCCCTGTCGACCCAGGTCCGCCCGCGAACAGCGTGTCGCCGCCGAACAGCACGTGGCTCGCCGTGTGATGGAAGCAGACGCTCCCGGGCGTGTGGCCTGGAGTGCACAGCACGCGCAGCTCGACGCCGCCGGCGACGAGCAGGTCGCCCTCTGTGAGGTCAGAGTCGTGCGGGCGATCGGGGTGGGTGCGCCGCCAGACGGGCTCGTCGGCGGGGTGCAGCAGGATCGGGGCATCGAAGGCTTCCTGCAGGTCGAACGCCGCGTCGACGTGGTCCCAGTGTCCGTGGGTGCATGCGATCGCGGTGACGCGCCGCCCTGCGACCGCCTCGACGATGGGCGCCGCGTCATGCGAGGCATCGATCACGACGACCTCGTCGTCACCGCCCACGATCCAGACGTTGTTCTGGATCTCCTGCGGTCCGACGCCCGGGTGGTCGCGGGTCGCGACGATGCTGACGAGATCGACACGCGGGGGCACGGACGAGATGGTAGCCGCACCCGGGCTCAGCCGGTGTGGGTCGGCCGGTGCTCCATCTCGTCGTCGAACGTGTTGCCTTCGGCCGGGATCGGGTTGGCCTTCAGGATGCGCGCGAGGTGCACCGTGTTGTGGGCCATCCATCTCGTGGTGCGCTTCGTGTAATCGTGCTCGGCGCCTCCTGCCTCGATGTAGCTCGGACCGGGACCGGCCTCTCCCACCCAATACGTGTCGGCGTTCGGTTGGATCGCGCACCCTAGGTGCGTGCGGTTGCACAGGGTCGTCTCGGCCGCGGCATGGGCACCGTCCTCGTTGCCGGTCACGACGACGCAGCCCACCTTGTTGTAGAGCGGGTACTGGCCGTGCTCGTTGGTGTCGCTGTAGGTGCCATCGAGGCGCTCGATCACCAACTGCGCCACCGACCCGCGGGTGCCGAACCAGATGGGCGTGCCGATGCAGATGATGTCCGCCGCGAGCACCTTCTCGAGGATGCGCGGCCATTCATCGCCTTCCCCCTCGTCGGAGCTCACACCGAACGGCACCTTGTAGTCGGTCACGCGCACGATGTCGGTCTCGACGTCCATCGTGTCCCACCACTCCTTCACCTTCAGCATCAGCGCCTCGGTGTTGGAGACCTCGGGCGCATACTTCAACGTGCAGTTCAACATCACGGCCTTGAGGCTCACCACTGCGTCTCCCTCCGCTCGTTGGTCGTGGGAGCCGTCGTCCCCCACGCGCCACCGTTACACATCACACTCCAGTCGTGTCAGGATGCCGCCGTGCTCGGCTCCGGCGCCCTCTCGCTCTCTCACGGCGATCATGCGGCGCTGCGCGGGGACCGAGGCGATGCCCTGCAGCTCGCGATGCGCATCGTCACACGCATCGCCGAAGCGATGCAGGCGCGTGAGCTGCTCGACGTGGCTTCGGCACACGTCGACGGCTGCCTGTACCACGGCCGCGCCGGCCTGGATTTCGCGCGCCGGCTCATCGAGGGTGGGGCGCAGGTGGCCGTGCCGACCACGCTCAACGTGTCGTCGCTCGATCTGCTGCATCCGGAGCTCGTGCGGCTCGACGCCGGCACGACCGACGAGGCCCGGGCGCTCATGCAGGCATATGTCGCGATGGGGTGCCGCCCCACGTGGACCTGTGCCCCGTATCAGCTCGCCGAGCGCCCGAGCTTCGGCGAGCACATCGCGTGGGCGGAATCGAACGCGATCGTGTTCGCCAACTCGGTGCTCGGAGCACGCACCGGACGCTACGGCGACTTCATCGACATCTGCTGCGCGGTCACGGGCCGGGCGCCGGCCGCCGGCCTGCACCTCGACGAGGAACGCCTCGCGCGCACCGTGCTCAGGGTCGAGGGGCTGCCCCCCGCGCTGCTGCGCGACGACGCGGCGTACGCGGCGATCGGTCACATCGCCGGAGGTGCGACCGGCACCGACGTGCCTGCGATCGTCGGGCTCCCGGACACGACGACCGAGGACCAGCTCAAGGCGCTCGGGGCCGCGGCGGCCTCATCGGGCGCTGTGGCGATGTTCCATGCGGTCGGCGTGACGCCTGAAGCGCCGACGCTCGAGGCGGCGACGGGCGGGCTGGAACCAACGCTCGACATGACGATCGACCTCCGCGCGCTGAGGGCGGCGCGTGATGCGCTTTCGACCGTGAAGGCCGGCGCCGCTGTGGGAAGCGTGAGCCTGGGCACGCCGCATCATTCGGCGGCCGAGCTCCGACGCATCGCCCGGTTGGTCGAGGGCCGGCGGCTCGCGGTGCCCGTCTACGTCAACACCGGGCGCGACGTGCTCGCTCAGGTCGCCGACGAGGTCGACGTGCTGCGCGGCGCCGGCGTGACGATCGTGACCGACACCTGCACGTACATCACGCCGATCATCGAACGCGTCGCGACGCCGGTCGTCACCGATTCGGCGAAATGGGCCTGGTACGCGCCGGGGAACCTGGGCTTCGACGTCGCGTTCGCCACCCTCGAGGAATGCGTCGATTCCGCGGAAGCCGGCCGTCTGGTGCGTGACGCGAAGGCGTGGGGCGATGACTGAGCCTGCCACCGCGAGGATGCTCGCGCCAGGTGTCGCGACCGGCGAGGTGCTCGTGCTCGACGAGGCGCTGAGCTTCTGGGGGGGGTTCGATCCAAAGACCGGGCTCCTGATCGACACCCACCATCCGCAAGCGGGCGCCGCGCTCACCGGGCGGGTGCTCGTGATGGCGTCGGGCCGCGGATCGAGCTCGAGCTCGTACGTCTTCGCCGAGGCCATCCGCGCCGGAACGGCGCCCGCCGCGGTGGTGCTCGGGGAGACCGACACGATCGTCGCCCTCGGCGCCATCGTCGCCTCGGAGCTGTACGGCATCGAGGTACCGGTCGTCGTTGCGCGCGAACATGGGCTCGTCAGTGGACGCCGTGCGACCGTTCGAGCCGACCCCTTCGGGCCGGCCGGCATCACCGTCGAGTGAGAGGGCTCGGCCGAAACCATCGCTCGACGAGGCGTCGATAGACTCGGCCGGTGGCAACCCCCTGCCCGAGCTGCGGGACCCCGAACGACGACGACGCGCGATTCTGCGCCTCGTGCGGCGCGAAGCTCACCCGCGGCTGCCCCTCGTGCGGCGGCGACGTGCCGCCGCAGGCTCGGTTCTGTCCGTCATGCGGCGCGCCGCAAGGTCCCGGCACAGAGCCGAGGGCCGCCGAGCCCGATCCTGCGGCCACCCCGCCCGTCGAAGAACGACGCCTCGTGACCATCGTGTTCGCCGACCTCGCCGGGTTCACCGAACGAAGCGACCGCGCCGACCCCGAGGACGTACGGCGGATCCTGGTGCCCTTCCATGCCGTGGCCAAGGAAGAGATCGAACGGTTCGGCGGCACGCTCGACAAGTTCATAGGCGACGCCGCCATGGGAGTGTTCGGCGCGCCCGTGGCCCACGAGGACGATCCCGAGCGCGCGGTTCGAGCCGCGCTCGCGATCCGTGAACGGGTCGCTGGCGGCAACCTGCCGGTGCGGATCGCGGTGCACACCGGCGAGGCGCTCGTCACCGTCGGCGAGGGACCCATGGTCGGTGAGCGAGTCGCCGGCGACGTCGTCAACACCGCCTCGAGGCTGCAATCGTTCGCGCCCGAGGGCTCGGTGATCGTCGGCGAGCCGACCGAGCGCGCCACGCGGCACGTGATCGAGTACCGGCCCCTTCCCGCAACCCGGGTCAAGGGCAAGGCCGAGCCGCTCATCGCGTCGGTGGCCACTGCCGTTCGCACCGATACACCCGACCGCGAGGAAGACGACCCGCCGCCGTTCGTCGGTCGTGTTCGCGAGCGGGAGCTCCTCCACGACCTGCTGGATCGAACGATCGGCGAACGGGCACCCAGGCTCGTCACGGTCGCGGGAGAGCCCGGCATCGGCAAGACTCGGCTCGTGGTCGACCTTCACGACCACGTCATGACGACCCATGGCACGGTCGCATGGCACCGCGGCCGGTGCCGTCCGTACGGCGAGTCGATCACGTTCGCGGCCCTCGAGGAGGTCGTGCGATCGATCACGGGCATCGGCCCTGGCGACTCCAGGCCCGAGAGCCGAGCCAAGCTCGACGCCGATCTCGCCACGCTCGACCTGAACCAGGAGGATCGGGGATGGCTCGCCACCAGGCTCCGGCCGCTCATCGGGCTGTCCGATGACGACGAGCTGCCTGCCGATCCCGACGAGACCATCGCGGCGTGGTCGCGCTTCCTCGAAGCCGTCGCCGAACGGGCCCCCCTCGCGGTCGTCGTCGAAGACCTGCACTGGGCCGACGACACGATGCTCGGTTTCCTCGAGCGGCTCATGGAACGCGCGCCCGACGTGCCCCTGTTCCTGCTCTGCACCGCCCGGCCCGAGCTGTTCGCGCGCCGCCCGGGATGGGCGGCGGAGGTCGCGCACGCGACCACGATCTCGCTCTCTCCGCTGACCGATGCCGAGATGACCGACCTGCTCGGCACCCTGCTGCTGCGTTCGGTCATGTCCGCTGAGTACGGCGAGGCACTGGTGCGGCGTGCGGGAGGCAACCCGCTCTACGCGCGCGAGTTCGTGCTCATGCTCGAAGACCGCGCCACGATCGGACGTGGCGACCTCCACGGTGCGATGGACACATCGGGCGCCGGCGTGCCCGACACGGTGCAGGCGCTGATCGCGGCACGCCTCGATGCGCTGGGCCCCGCTGAGCGCGCGCTGTTGCAGGCCGCCTCGGTCATCGGCGACCGCTTCTGGCGAGGCGCACTCGAGGCACTCCAGCCCGAAGGGTTCGTTGCCGGGGTGCAGGATCTCGAAGCGTCGTTGCACGTGCTCCAGCGCCGAGGTCTGATCCGCCGTTCCTCGACCAGCTCGATCGCATCGGAAACCGAGCTTTCGTTCGCAAACGGGCTGATCCGAGACGTCGCGTACGGACGACTTCCACGGACGGCGCGCTCCCGGCTGCATCGCGCGGTCACGGCGTGGCTCGAGACGGTGACCGACGAAGGCATGACGACACGCGCAGACCTGTTGGCATCGCATGCCACGAGAGCGCTCGATCTCGCGGTCGCCGCCGGCCTCGATGACGAGGTTCCCGAGCTCGAAGCGGCGGCTGTCCGCTGCGTGATGCTCGCGGGCGACCGCCAGGTCTCACTCGACGCCGCCCGGGCAGCGCAGTACTACCGCCAAGCGATCACCCTCGCGCCCGCGGGCTCGGAGCGCGCCGAGACCCGCCGAACGGCCACGAGCCTCGGGTGGCGGTCCGGGAACATGACGATCGACCAGGCGCTCGAGGAGTACCGCACCGCAGAGCGGGAGGCGATGGATGCCGGCGATCACCGCCTCGCGGCCCGAGTACTCAGACGCATCTACTATCAGCTCGGCCTGAAGGGCGACACGACCGGCGCCAACGAGGCGCTCGAGCGGGCGATCGCGCTCGTCGAGCACGACACCGAGGCCGCCGAGGTGCTCGCTGAGCTGTACGCCTGCCGTTCCGAGGCGCAGATGCTCGCTGGCCGCTCCGAGGAGTCCCTGCGTTGGGCCGACCGCGCGCTCGAGCTGCCGCGAACCGGGACGGTGACGCTGATGGCGCTGCATCTGCGGGGCAACGCACGGTGCGAGGCGGGAGACCTCGCCGGCGTGGACGACCTGCACGAGGCTCTCAGGCTTGCCGAGGCCTCCGGCGTCGCGATCGACATCGTGACCTCGTACTCCTATCTGCTCGAGTGGGTGGGGCTCGAGAGCGGCCCGTCGGTCGCGCTGCCGATGAACCGCGCGACGACCGACCTCTGCCGCCGGCGAGGCATCGAGGGACAGGGCACGTGGACGAGGGCCGAGGGCTTCTGGCTGCGGTTCGACGCCGGGCTCTGGGACGAGCTGCTCGTCGAGGCCGCCGACCTCGACGCATGGGCTGCGTCACACGGTGATACGCAGATCGCCACCGTCGCCGGCCTCTACCGCGCCCGAGTGCTCGCACACCGCGGCGACACTGCCACAACCGTCGAGCTGGCCGAGGTCTTCACCCCCGCCGCGCGACGCATCGAGGACCTGCAGGTGCTCGCACCGGCGCTCGTCGTCGCGATCGTCGCCCACGCGGCTGCCGGCGATCAGACGCAGGCTCTGGCCTTGGCCGACGAGTTCGACGCCGCGACGGCAGCAGGGCCGACGGAGTACCGCGAGCTCTACCTGCCCGAGGTCGTGCGGGTGTTGATCGCGGCCGGCGAGCCCGATCTGGCCGAACGCATCGTCGGCGATCGCCCGGTGCACGTGCGACGCACCCGCCTGGCGATGATGTCGAGCCGGGCGCTGCTCGCCGAGGCACGAGGCGATGCCAAGACCACGTCAGCAGGTTTCCGAGAAGCGGCTTCCGGCTGGGAAGCCTGGGGCGGCCGGTTCGAGCAGGGCCACGCCGCGGCGGGGCTCGCTCGAACGCTCGAAGCGCTGGGCAGGACCGGCGAGGCGGCCCTCGCCGCGAACAAGGCCGACTCGATCCTCGGACCCCTGGGAGTGAAAACCGCAGGGGACCCTCGCAGCTGACGAACGCTGCGAGGCCCGCTCTGAGCCAGGCACTGGTGGAGGTGGCGGGATTCGAACCCGCGTCTCTCGGCGACCACTCGGGACTTCTCCGGGCGCAGCCAGGCGGGGAGATCTCGCCTCGGGGCTCCCACCGGCAGAGTTCCCTTCGGCCAGCCTCGGTGCGATGTTCCCCGCCGGCCCCGAGGCCGAACCGGCGGAGTGAGCCTGCTCACGACGCCCATCCCCCGGTCGCAGGCGCCCCGGGGGGGACGGCTACCGCTTAGGCAGCGAGCGCGTACTCTTCGTTGGCGCTTGTGTGTTGTCCGGCGTTTAACGTGACATCCGGGATCACGGCCCGCTTCTCCCGAGCGATGAACGCCCAGATCGAAGCCAGTACACCCCCTATGCAGTTGTCCATTGGAGTATACGGCCGGTCACGGACATGCCTGAAGCCGCCGTCGCCACGGCTGGAGTCCCTACCGGCGACGGCCGAGCTCCTGGGCGATCTCTCGTTCCTGCTCGCGCTTGGCGATCGAATGGCGCTTCTCGTGCTCGCGCTTGCCCCGGCCCACGCCGATCTCGACCTTCGCCACGCCATGCGTGAAGTAGGCGCGCAACGGAACCAGTGAGAGCCGCTGTTCCTGCTGCTGAACTACGAGCTTGTCGATCTCGCGCTTGTGCAGCAGCAACTTTCGAGGGCGCGTGGGCAGGTGCCGGCGCGTGTCGCCCTGCTCGTACGGCGGGATGTGCATGCCCTCGAGCCAGACCTCCCCGTCACGCACTCGCGCGTACGCCTCGGTGAGCGACGCGCGGCCTCCGCGGAGCGACTTCACCTCGTCTCCGGTCAGCACGATGCCGCACTCGATCGTGTCGATGATCGCGTAGTCGTGGCGCGCCTTGCGATTCGAGGAAACGACCTTCTCCCCCGAGTCACGGCTCTTGTCGGGCACCGTCGACCGGCCTCAGACGTCGAGGAACCGGCGCATGCCGATCGTGCCCGCGATCACCGCGACGGCCGCGGCGGCGATCAGGATCCACGGCGCCACGGCCAGCACGTCGGCGTTGCGGATCAATGGGAAGAATTGCAACTCGCCCCGCAACCGATCGATGAAGAACACCTTGATCACGAACAGGGCCGCGAGGGCTGCGATCGCACCGATCAGCGCCTCGACCATGCCCTCGATCAGGAAGGGCACGCGGATGCGCCAGTTCGTGGCGCCCACGAGCCGCATGATGCCGATCTCCTTGCGGCGGGCGAACATGCCCATGCGTAGCGTGTTCGCGACGAGCGCGATCGCGGAGGCGAGCATGATCACCGCGATCGACAGCACCCCGATCGACAGCACCCGGGTGATCGCGGTCAACCGATCGAGCAGATCTCGATAGTCCGAGACGTCACGCACTCCCGGTTCGGCGCACTGGATCTCCTGGGTCACGCCGTCGGCCTCGCATCCGAGCGCGGCTGTGATCTGCTCGAACTGCGAGGGGTCGGCGAGGTTGATGCGCAACGACGTGGGGATCGCCTTCTCGCAATCGACGCCTTCCTGGAAGACCGGCTGTCCTTCGAACAGCTCGCGGTAGGCCGCGCAGGTCTCGACCTTGTCCCAGTACTCGATCGAGCCCACGGCGTCGAGCTGTTGCAGGTTCGTCTGGATGCGCGTGACCGTGTCGGGGCGAGCCGGGTCGTCGAGGT
>Ga0136635_10000099_pt1 | contig 19217 bp, 13 predicted proteins | sample AntDrymeUQ852106_2_FD_105495 | JGI IMG/M metagenome (GOLD analysis project Ga0136635, IMG submission 105495) | Polar desert sand microbial communities from Dry Valleys, Antarctica - metaG UQ85 (21.06) | ecosystem: Environmental > Terrestrial > Soil > Desert | place: Antarctica: Dry Valley... | reverse complement strand
TCCAGGCGGGCTCCGAGGTCTCGGCGCTCCTCGGACGGATGCCGAGCGCCGTCGGCTACCAGCCGACGCTCGCCACCGAGATGGGGCAGCTCCAGGAGCGGATCACCTCGACCCGCACGGGCTCGGTCACCTCGGTGCAGGCGATCTACGTCCCTGCGGACGATCTGACCGACCCGGCACCGGCGAACACGTTCGCCCACCTGGACGCGACGACCGTGCTTTCGCGCGCGATCGTCGAGCAGGGGATCTATCCGGCGGTCGATCCGCTCGACTCGTTCTCGCGCGCACTTCAGCCGGGGATCGTCTCCGACGAGCACTACGAGACGGCGACCCGCGTACAGGAGGTGTTGCAGCGCTATCGAGACCTCCAGGACATCATCGCGATCCTCGGGATGGACGAGCTCTCCGATGAGGACAAGGTCGTCGTGCAGCGCGCACGCAAGATCCAGCGGTTCCTGTCGCAGCCGAACTTCGTCGCCGAGCAGTTCACCGGTACCCCCGGCAAGTACGTGAAGCTCGAGGACACGATCGACGGCTTCCAGCAGATCCTCGACGGCAAGCACGACGATCTCCCGGAGCAGGCCTTCTACATGGTCGGCACCATCGACGAGGCCGTGCAGAAGGGCCGCGAGATGTCCGGCGACAGCGCAAGCGAGCCGGAGCAGCAGCCCGAAAAGGAAGCAGAGGCCCCGGAGCCCGAGCCGGCCGAGCCCGTTCCGGCCTAGGTTGGTGCCCCTCCCGGCAATACACGCCGGCCTCTGGCCCGCGATCACGCGGCGCCAGACCGCGCCCTCGCCTTTGCCAAGGCTTTCCGGCCTTGACGCAGTCGAGTGCGCACTTTGGCTTGGTGCTCGCGACCCAGAGACTCGGCAGCATCACCGGAAGGGGCATTAGTGGCCGACGAACGCCGGACGTTCGATCTCTCGCTCGTGACGCCTGACGGTGCCGCGTTCGAGGGCGAGGTCGAGATGCTGATCGTCCCGGGCCAGGACGGGGAGATCGGGGTGCTTGCGCGCCACGCTCCGCTCGTCGCGACCCTGAAGGCCGGTTCCACGAGGGTGCACCTCCGTCGCGAGGAGGATGTCCGGGAGTTTGCGACCGGGCCCGGGTTCTTCAAGGTCGAGCAGGACCGTGCGATCGCACTCGTCGACGACGCGGTCGATGCGCGCGAGATCGACGCGCAGAGGGCGCAGGAGCAGCTCGACGAGGCGCGCGAGGAGCTCGAACGCATCGAGCGCGACGAATCGCAGGCCGACCGCTGGCAGATCGAGCAGCGAGTACGTCACGCCGAGAACCAGCTCGCGGTCGTCTCGGGCGGCACCGTTTCTCCAGGGCGGTAGCCCACCTGGCGGGTAACGATTGCTACGCTGACTTTCCCCCCGGACTTTGAACGGCAGCTTGGCGACCGGGTTACCAAACGCCTAAAGAGCCTCGGGCCTTCGCACCCGATCTCTTTGGGGACGGGAGCATTGTGAAGGCGACGATCGACCAACTGAAGGAACTCCTCGACGAGCGAATCGTCCTGCTGGACGGCGCGTACGGCGTCCTCATCCAGAAGACGGTCAAGGGTGAGGACGCGTATCGAGGGGAGCGGTTCAGGGAGCACTCGCACGACCTCGCCGGCGATCCCGACCTCCTGAACCTGACGCAGCCGGACATCGTTCGCGACATCCACCGCTCGTATCTCGAAGCGGGCGCCGACATCGTCACGACGAACACTTTCACGGCGACGACGATCGGGCAGGCGGACTATGAGCTGCAGCCCTTCGCCTACGAGATGAACATCGAGGGCACGAGGCTCGCGCGGGAGGCGGCCGACGGACTCGACCGGCCTGTGTGGGTCGCAGGGTCGATCGGCCCGCTGAACGTGTCCCTCTCACTCTCTCCGAAGGTCGACGAGCCTGCGTTCCGGAGCGCCTCCTTCGATCAGGTCTACGAGTCGTATGCCGGGCAGATCAAGGCGCTCGCCGAGGGTGGCGTCGACATCCTGATGATCGAGACGATCTTCGACACGCTGAACGCGAAGGCGGCAATCGTCGCTGCGAAGGACGTCGCCCCCGAGCTGCCGCTGTGGATCTCCTTCACCGCGATCGACCGCAGCGGCCGGAACCTCTCAGGCCAGACCGTCGAGGCGTTCTGGACGTCCGTCGAGCACGCCGATCCGTTGATCGTCGGCGTCAACTGCTCGCTTGGCGCGACCGAGATGCGGCCGTTCGTCGAGGACCTCTCGCGGATCGCGACGACCTACGTCGCCTGCCACCCCAATGCCGGCCTCCCGAATGCGATGGGGGAGCACGACGAGCTCCCCGGGGACACCAGCCGAGCGCTGCGCGAGTTCGCGGAGGAAGGGCTCGTCAACGTCATCGGCGGTTGCTGCGGAACGACGCCGGAGCACGTCGTGGCCATCGCGGACGTGTCTCGGGGTCTGACCCCGAGACGTGTCTCCGGGGGAGAACGGCGGACGCGGTTCAGCGGCCTCGAGCCTTTCGAGATCGGGCCCGACACCGGTTTCGTCATGGTCGGGGAACGCACCAACGTGACCGGTTCGGCCAGGTTCCGCCGCCTGATCGAGGCGGACGACTACCAGGGTGCAGTCGACGTCGCCCTCGAGCAGGTGCGGGGCGGCGCGAACCTCCTCGACGTGAACATGGACGCCGACCTCCTCGAGGCCGAGCAGGCGATGACGACCTTTCTCAACATCGTCGCGACCGAGCCCGAGGTGGCCCGGATCCCGATCATGGTCGACAGCTCCCGCTGGAGCGCGCTCGAGGCCGGCCTCAAGTGCATCCAGGGGAAGGGCGTCGTCAACTCGATCTCACTCAAGGAGGGCGAGGACTCGTTCCTCGACCAGGCCCGCACGGTCCGACGCTACGGCGCCGGCGTCGTCGTCATGGCCTTCGACGAACAGGGCCAGGCCGACACGGTCGAGCGCAAGGTCGAGATCTGCGAGCGCGCCTACCGACTGCTCGTGAACGAGGTCGGCTTCCCGCCCGAGGACATCGTCTTCGACCCGAATGTCCTCGCCGTCGCAACGGGGATCGAAGAGCACGACGAGTACGCGAAGAACTTCATCGACGCGCTTCCGCTGATCAAGGAGCGCTGCCCTGGCGCGAGGACGAGCGGCGGGATCTCAAACCTCTCCTTCTCCTTCCGCGGCAACGACGTCGTCCGCGAGGCCATGCACGCCGCGTTCCTCTACCACGCGATCCAGGCCGGCCTCGACATGGGCATCGTCAACGCGGGCCAGCTCGCCGTCTACCAGGACATCCCGCCGAACCTCCTCGAGCACGTCGAGGACGTCATCTTCAACCGGCGACCCGACGCGACGGAGCGACTGGTCACCTTCGCGGACACGGTCTCCGGCGAAGGGACCAAGCGCGAGCTGGACGTCGCCTGGCGCGAGGCACCGGTCGAGAAACGGATCGAGCACGCGCTCGTCCACGGGATCGTCGACCACATCGAGGATGACGCAGAAGAGGCTCGGCAGCTGCTGCCTCGGCCACTCGACGTCATCGAGGGGCCGCTCATGAACGGGATGAAGGTGGTCGGCGACCTCTTCGGCTCCGGGAAGATGTTCCTCCCGCAGGTGGTCAAGAGCGCGCGCGCCATGAAGCGCGCCGTCGCCTACCTGGAGCCGTACATGGAGGCCGAGGCAGAGAAGGACGGTGGCCGGCCGCCGCAGGCGAAGGTCGTCCTCGCAACCGTCAAGGGAGACGTACATGACATCGGCAAGAACATCGTCGGTGTCGTGCTCGGCTGCAACAACTACGAGGTGATCGACCTCGGGGTCATGGTTCCGGCCGACCGCATCCTCGACACCGCGCTCGAGCAAGGCTGTGACGTCGTCGGCCTCTCCGGACTGATCACGCCCTCGCTGGACGAGATGGTCAACGTCGCTCGCGAAATGGATCGGCGCGGGATGCAGCTTCCCCTCCTGATCGGCGGCGCGACGACGTCCAAGCAGCACACCGCGGTCAAGATCGCACCGGCGTACGGAGAGCCGATCGTCCATGTCCTCGACGCGTCGCGCGTCGTCGGCGTCGTCTCCGACCTGCTCGACCCGGGCCGCCGCATCAAGCTGGAGGAGGAGAACGCGACGCTGCAGGACCGGCTGCGCGACCAGCACGCCGAGAAGGAGCGCAAGCCGCTGCTTCCGATCGACGAGGCTCGCTCGAACCGCGACATCGTCGATTTCACCGACCTCCCGGTGCCCGAGTTCACGGGTACGCGCGTCGTCGAGCCGGAGCTCGAGACCCTCGTCCGGTACATCGACTGGCAGTTCTTCTTCCATGCCTGGGAGCTCAAGGGCAAGTTCCCGTCGATCCTCGAAGAGCCGGCAGCCCGCGAGCTCTGGGACGACGCCCAGGAGCTCCTCGCCGAGATCGTGCGCGACAGGTCGCTCCAGGCCCGTGGCGCGTACGGCTTCTGGCCGGCCCGCTCCGAGGACGACGACGTCGTGCTCGAGGACGGAACTCGTCTTCCGATGCTCCGACAGCAGTCTGCGTACGGCGATTCGCGCCCGAACCGATCACTCGCCGACTACATCGCGCCCGACGGCGATCACCTCGGCGGCTTCGCCGTCGCGATCCACGGCGCTGACGAGCTCGCAACCCGCTACGAGGCGGAGCAGGACGACTACCGCGCGATCATGGTCAAGACGCTCGCCGATCGCCTCGCCGAGGCCTCCGCCGAGTACCTCCACGAGCAGGCGAGGCGAGCGTGGTACGAGACCGGCCCGGAGATCTCCGCCGAAGACCTCGCGGCGGAGCGCTTTCGCGGAATCCGGCCTGCGTACGGCTACCCGGCCTGTCCGGATCACACCGAGAAGCGGACGCTGTTCGTCCTGCTGCCCGTCGAGGAGGTCGGCGTCGAGCTGACCGAGAACTGCGCCATGCTGCCCGCTTCCGCCGTGAGCGGCATCTACCTCGCACATCCGAAGGCCCGGTACTTCTCCGTCGGTCGCCTGGGGCGAGACCAAGTCGAGGATTACGCTGCCCGAAAGGGAATGTCGGTGACGGAGGCCGAGCGCTGGCTGCGACCCAATCTCTCCTACGACCCCGAAGCGACTACGGCCGTCGCCTGAGCTATCCTGGGCAGGAGGCGCCCGTGAGGGCGTCTGTCGTATTTCTATGAAGACAACTCTGAAGCGAGGAGTAGGCCGGGTAGGCGAGACGAACGGCAACGGCCGCTCGTCGCTGCCGCCCGCCGGCCTGACTCCGATCACCCATTACCGTCAGCCGGCCAGGCGCCGGAGCGTAATGGGAATCATCGGGCGCGTCTTGTTCTTCCTGCTTGCGGCGGTGACCTCACTCGCGTTCGGCGTCGCGGGCGGCTACTGGCTCGACGGTGAGCAGACGGTCGTCGATATCGACCGGGCGTCGCGCAAAGACCCGCAGATCAAGAAAGCAGCCGATCAGCTGAACATCCCTCTGCCCGACCGGCCGGCAATCGCCATGGTCGTCGGACAAGACTTCCGAAAATGGGCCAAGGAGGAGGAAAGGGGTGGCCGCGCCGACACCGTCATGCTCATGCGGGCAGATCCTGTTCTCGGGACGCTTTCTACCCTCTCGTTTCCTCGCGACCTCATCGTGGACATCCGCTGCCCTGGCCGCTCGTCGTTTCCCGGCCCGATCAACTCGGCTTACGCACTCTGTGGACTGGAGGGAACCGTCGAGACGGTGAAACAGCTAACGGGCCTCCCGATCCACTATCTCGTGACCATCGACTATCGCGGCTTCATTCAGACCGTGGACAAGATGGGCGGCGTCTGGATCGATGTCGACCGGCGCTACTTCAACGACAACTCGAATCCCGGCCCAGAGGGAACCTTTCCGCCGATCGACCTTCAGCCGGGCTATCAGCCGCTCAATGGCCGCCAGTCACTCGGATTCGTCCGCTACCGGAAGACCGACTCCGACCTGTATCGCATCGCGCGCCAGCGCATCTTCATGCGGGCGCTCAGCGAGCGGCTCACAAGCGCATTCAAGCCCTCCGCGTTCCCGAAGCTGACGAAGATCGTTCGCGAAAACGTGAAGATCGTAAAGGGCGGCGAGCAGGCGCTCGAGCCGGGCGAGTTCCGCGCCTGGGCGTTCTTCGCACTGAAGCTTCCTCCGGGCCGGATCTTCCAGTCGAAGGTCGACGGGCTCTACGGGTCCGGCACCGCGGGCGATCCGCTCAGGGTAGACCCGTCGAACATCCAGTCGGCCGTCGACGAATTCGGGAGGCCGGACGTCAATTCCGGTGAGAAAGCGACCGCCGCGGCGCTCGGCCAGCGGCCGAGGCTGCCGGGGGCCAAGGCACCGCCACCGGGAAGGACGACCATGGTCGTCCTGAACGGCAACGGCGTCACCGGGTCGGCGGCCAACGCGAGCTATCTGCTCCTCCGCCGCGGCTACAAGACCCTGCCGCCACCGGAGGGTGTGCTTGCCAATGCGCCGCAGCCGTGGAAGTTCAAGACCCAGGTCTTCTTCGATCCGCAGCAACGTGGCGCGAGCGCCGCCGCGCGTCAGGTGTCGAATCTCTTCGGCTCGACCGAGCGGCCCGCGGCGATGACGCCGAAGATCGCGCCGTTTGCGAACACGGCGATGTTGGTCGTCGTGGTCGGCCAAACCTTCCACAACAATCTCGCGCCCGCGCCGGCCGACCGGACGCCGAAGCGCCAGCCGCCGAACACGACGCGTAATCCGTCGGCCTCGCTCAGCCAGCTCCGGGCCGTCCGACGCCGGGTCGACTTTCCGCTAATGGTGCCCAGCCTGATCGAGCGGAGTTCCTCGCTGCACTTCGAGAACCCCGTCCGCGTTTACGCGATGAAAAAGGGTGAGCGGGCTGTGAGGATGACGTTCCGCACAGGCGCACAGGAGTACTGGGGTATCCAGCAGGCCTCCTGGGAGGACGCTCCCGCGCTGGAGTCCAAGAACGTGACGCGGCGGCTGGGGAACCGCGACTACGACCTGTACTACGACGGTGCCCGGCTCCACATGGTCGTCCTCCGCACGGGCGAGGCGCAGTACTGGGTCGTCAACACCTTGCGGGACACGCTCTCGAACGAGACGATGCTCTCGATCGCCCGCGGTCTGCGGCCGCTCGGGGGCAAGCAGTGAGCAAGATCGGGATCTTCGGCGCCGGCTGGGTCGGCCTCGTCACCGGCGCATGCTTCGCGGAGCTCGGCCACACGGTGGTCGTCCGCGACGTCGCCAAGGAGCGGATCGAGCCTCTGCAGAGAGGAGAGCTTCCGTTCCACGAACCGGAGCTCGCGGAAGTCGTCGAACGCAACAGCGACCGTCTGACCTTCACCCTCGACCCGGGCGAGGCCGCCGGCGGCGCGGACTTTCTCTACGTGTGCGTGGGAACCCCCTCGACCTACGCCGGCGATGCGAACCTCTCCTACGTCTGGAGCGTGCTCGACGACTTGCCGGAGCTCGACGGGCGACCGGTCCTCGTCATGAAGAGCACGGTTCCGGTCGGTACCGGCGAGAAAGTCCGTGCCGCTCTCGACGCCCGAGGGCTCGAGCACGTCGGTTACGCCTCCAACCCGGAGTTCCTCTCGGAAGGGACGGCCATCCGAGACTTTATGCATCCCGACCGCATCGTCATCGGCGCTTTCGAGCCTGCCGACGGCGATCGGGTCGAGGAGCTGCATGAAAGCCTCGAGGCGACCGTCGTGAGATCCGACGTCGCTTCCTCCGAGATGATCAAGCTCGCCGCCAACGCGTTCCTGATGACGCGCATCAGCTTCATCAACGAGATCGCGAACGTGTGCGAGCTCGTCGGGGCGGATGTCGAGGAGGTTGCGCGCGGGATCGGGCTCGATCACCGGCTCGGTCCGCACTTCCTGCGGGCGGGAATCGGCTACGGCGGCTCCTGCTTCCCGAAGGACGCATCCGCGCTCAAGCAGCTCGCGTCGAACTCCGGCTACCACTTCCAGCTGCTCTCGGCGGTGATCGAGGTCAACGAGCTTCAGAAGCGCCGCGTGATCGCCAAGCTCGTCAAGCATCTCGGAAAACTGCGCGGGAAGCGCGTGGCCCTCCTCGGGCTCGCGTTCAAGCCGAACACCGACGACATGCGCGAGGCGCCCAGCATCGTGCTCGCGTCCAGGCTGCTGGCCGAAGGCGCCGAGGTTCGCGGCTGGGATCCCGTCGCGGAGCCCGGCGAGCTGCTCAAGGGTGTCGAGATCACCTCCAGCGTCAGCGAAGCCCTGAAGGACGCAGATGCCGCCGTGATCGTGACCGAGTGGGACGAGCTCCGCGGGCTCGCCTCGGCGGAGACCAGGGCGGCGATGCGGACACCGCTCATCATCGACGGCCGGAACATCCTCGAGCCGGAAGCCGTCCGGAAGGCCGGCTTCGCGTACGAGGGGATCGGACGACCGACGTCGCCGCTCGACGGTCTACCGGAGACCGCCGAGCCCGAGCACGAGCTGGCCTGACCCGGATGGAAGCGATCATCCTCGCCGGCGGGAAGGCCGAGCGGTTGGGCGACGCCGCCGAAGGCCGGCCGAAGGCGCTCGTGCCGATCGGCGGGCGGCCTCTCGCGGCCTACCAGCTTGCCCTGCTCACGCAGGCCGGGGTCGATCGCGTCCTCATCAGCTGCGCAACCGGACAGGAGGAAATGTTCGAGCGCGAGCTTGCGGAGCAGGAGGTGGAGCTCGTGCTCGTTCCCGAGGCGGAGCCGCTCGGGCGCGGTGGAGGCCTTCGTCTGGCAGCTCAGGAGCGCAGGGACGGCGGGCCGCTCTATGCGTTGAACGGCGACGAGCTCTTCGACATCGACCTGGCCGACCTCCTTCGTGCGCACACGGAGAGGACGCCGGCGGCCACGATCACCATCGCCCCGCTGAAGAGCCACCTGGGCGTGGTCGACCTCGGCCCCGACGACACCGTCGCCGGCTTTCGGGAGGCGCCCATGCTCCCGTTCTGGGTCAACACGGGCCTCTACGTCCTCGACGACGAGGCGATTGCGCGGCTTCCCGAGAAAGGGGATCACGAGGCCTCGACGTTCCCCGCGCTTGCTGCCGAAGGGCGGCTCGGGGCGTTCCGCCACGAAGGCCTGTGGCTGACGGTGAACACGCCGAAGGATCTCCGCGTCGCCCAGGAGTTCGTCGAGTCGCACCCGCACCGGTTCCCCGGGATCGGGTGAGATGATCGCCATGTGGAAAGGCCTCGCTTGTCTCCCAACCTGACCCTCCTCGAGCGCTGGGCGTTCGAGCCGAAGCGCGTCGACAAGCCATGGGGGTACGAGGTCGTCTGGGCGGTCAGCGAGCACTACGCGGGCAAGCTGCTCTTCGTCCGCGCTGGTCAAAAGCTCTCGCTCCAGTTCCATCGAGAAAAGGACGAGTCCTGGTACTTCCTCGAGGGCCGGGCGAAGGTCGAGCTCGCCGCGGCGGGGGAGAAGGCGACGTCGAATGAGGTCGTGACCGCCGGGGCAGCGTTTCGGTTCACTCCTGGCACGGTGCACCGGGTCGAGGCGATCGAGGACACGACGATCCTCGAGGTCTCGACGCCTCACCTGGACGACGTGGTCCGGTTGGACGACCTCTACGGTCGCGCCGGCACGTCAGATCCCTGATCCCGACCGGCCAACCCTGACACAAACGTGCTAAGGTTGGCCGGATGGATGGATTCACCGTTGGGCAGGCCTCGGAGCACACCGGCTGGTCGGCACGGATGCTGCGGTACCTCGAGCGAACGAGCCTTGTGGTCCCGCGGCGCTCGGCTTCCGGATACCGGCTCTACGGTCTGCGCGACCTGAATCAATTGCGCTCGCTCAGGCAGCTCCGCAGCCGTTTCGACGTCGAGCTCACCGAGCTCGCCTTCGCAGCGCGGCTGCGCCGCGAGCAGCCCTTGCGAATGGCGGTCGACTCCTGGCTTGCCGGCTCCGACGTCCGTTCGACCGACTGGGTCGACTGGGAGCAGCGGAAGCACGAACGGCTCCTTGCGGCCTAGATCCACAACGTTTCGCGATCCCCGACAGAGAGAGAGCTGATGGCTACGACGAAGCGCCATGACGTAAAAGACCTGACACTTGCGCCCGAGGGCGTGCGACGCATCGCCTGGGCCGACCGGCAGATGCCGGTGCTCGCCGCGATTCGCGAGCGTTTCGAGGCGGAGCAGCCGCTCGCCGGCTACCGCATCGCCGCCTGCCTCCACGTGACGACCGAGACGGCGAACCTCGCCCGGACGCTCAAGGCCGGCGGTGCGGATGTGGTGCTGTGCGCATCGAATCCGCTGTCCACGCAGGACGATGTGGCCGCAGCGCTCGTCGATGAGTACGACGTTTCCGTCTTCGCGATCAAGGGCGAGGACAACGACACCTACTACCAGCACATCGAGGCGGCGGTCGATCACAAGCCTCAGCTGACGATGGACGACGGCGCCGACGTGATCGGCGTCCTCCACGCGCACCGCAGGGAACAACTCGGCGACATCATCGCCGGCACCGAGGAGACGACGACCGGCGTGATCCGGTTGAAGGCACTCGAAGCCGACGGTGCGCTCGGCTTCCCGATCATCGCGGTCAACGAAGCGCAGACGAAGCATCTGTTCGACAACCGGTACGGTACGGGCCAGTCGACGATCGACGGGATCATCCGCGCGACGAACGTCCTCCTCGCGGGGAAGCGCTTCGTCGTCTCCGGCTACGGCTGGGTCGGCAAGGGCGTCGCGATGCGGGCGAAGGGCATGGGGGCGCACGTAATCGTCACCGAAGTGGATCCGCTGCGCGCGATCGAGGCTGCGATGGACGGCTTCGAGGTCATGACGATGGAGCGGGCGGTCGAGGACGGCGACATCTTCTGCACGGCGACAGGCGACAAGTCGGTGATCGCGCGTGAGCACATGTCCCGGATGAAGGACGGCGCGATCCTCGCCAACACCGGGCACTTCAACGTGGAGATCGAGATCGCCGCGCTGAGGCAGATGGCGGCCGAATCGCGCGAGGCGCGCGAGTACGTCGAGGAGTTCACGCTCGAGGACGGGCGCCGCCTCTATCTCCTCGGAGACGGGCGGTTGATCAACCTCGCCGCGGCCGAAGGGCATCCTGCGATCGTCATGGACATGTCGTTCGCCAACCAGGCGCTGTCGGCCGAGTACGCGGTTGAGAACGCCGCGCAGCTCGAGCGGAAGGTCTACCCGGTGCCGGCGGACATCGATCGCGAGATCGCCCGGCTGAAGCTGGAGACGATGGGCATCACGATCGACAAGCTGACCGAGGATCAGGCGAACTACCTCGCCTCCTGGAACGAGGGGACCTAGAAACTGAAGGCATTGGTGCTCGCAGCCGGGTACGCCACCCGGCTGCGACCTCTCACCGACCGGGTCGCGAAGCCGCTCCTGCCCCTCGCCGGGCGGCCCATGCTCGACTACCTCTACGAGCGGATCGCCGCCGTCGAGGAGATCGACGAGCTCCACGTCGTCACGAACTCGCGCTTCGCGCCTGATTTCCGGGAGTGGGCGCAGGGTGGCGAGCGCCCGACGCCGGTGATCGTCCACGACGACGGGACGAGCACGAACGACGATCGTCTCGGGGCGATCGGAGACGTCCGGTTCGTTCGCGAGCAGGCTGGCCTGGAGGACGAAGACCTGCTCGTCATCGCGGGCGACAACCTGTTCGAGTTCGATCTCCGCGAGTTCGTCGGCTTCTGGCGGGCGAAGGACGGAAGCGCTATCTGCGTCCACGACGTCGGAGATTTGGAGCTGATGCGCCAGTACGGGATGGTGGAGCTCGGTGAGGAAGACCGCGTGACATCGGTCGTCGAGAAGCCCGAGGTCCCGACCAGCACCCTTGCCGCGGCAGCCGTCTATCTCTTTCGCGCCGATCACGCGGCTCTCGTCGACGAGTACCTCGCGGAAGGCAACTCGCCCGACCAGCCGGGCCGCTTCGTCGTCTGGCTCTATCGCCGAGTTCCGGTGTACGGCTACCGGTTTCCGGGCGACTGGCTCGACATCGGCGACCGCGAGCAGCTGCTCGATGCGGACAACCGGCTGCGCGCGCGCGCGGGACTTCCGGCGCGCTCCGAGTACACGATCGAGAAGTAACGCTTTCGGCACAGGTCCATGTGCCACGCGTGCGTTTTCTCCCTCTAGCGTCGAGGCGATGTGGTTCTGGACCTGCTGCTGCCTCGTCGTTGCCTGTCATGCGCCAGCGTGGGTGCCGATCTCTGCGCACGTTGCAGGGCTGGGCTTCCTTTGCTCCTCGGGCCTCATTGCGCGCGGTGCGGGACGCCGACGGTGTGGCCCGTTCTGCGCTGTCGGGAATGTGCGGGTCGGCGGCTCGCGTTCGCCTCCGCCCGGGCTGCGGTGGCATACCAGGCCGCGGTGCCCGCCCTGGTTGCGGCGTGGAAGGAGCGCGGCTTGCGACGAGTCGCGGAGCTGGCGGCGGAGGTCGTCTGCGCGACCGTCGCCTGCCCCATGGCCGACGCCATCGCGTTCATCCCCGCCGACGGTGACCGGAGTCTTCGCCGGGGCCACCATCCCGCTGAGCGGCTCGCCCGCGAGCTCGGGCGCCACTGGAGCCTGCCCGTGATCGGGTCGCTGGCGCGCGCTGTCGGCACGCCGAGGAGGCAACGGGGCCTCTCGCTCCCGGAGCGCCGTCGTAACGTCGCAGGCGCCTTCCACACCCGAGAGCAGACGCCGCGCCGGATGATCCTCGTGGACGACGTGTACACGACGGGTTCGACCGTCTCGGCCGCCGCATCGGCCTTGCGGAAGGCTGGAGCTCGCCGCGTAGAGGTCGTGACGTTCGCTCGGGCTGTCCGGACAATAGAATCAGGGGCGCGACCGGCAACGGCGATCTCGGGAGGGCTTTGTGCGACTCCAGGTGAAGGGCAAAAACGTCGAGGTCAGCGACGCGATTCGCGAGTACGCGGAGGAGAAGCTCTCGAAGCTCGAGCGCCAGCTGGCGGATCCGACGCGGGTCGAGCTCGAGCTCGCCGTCGAGAAGAACCCCTCGATCTCTCAGAACCACGTCGCGGAGGCGACGATCTGGACGAAGGGCCCGGTCCTGCGGGCGCGTGAGGCGTCAGCGGACCACAAGGCCTCCATCGATCAGCTCGTCGAGAAGCTCGAGCGGCAGGTCAAGCGGTACCGGGAGAAGCGCCGGCCACGCCGCGGGACCGCGGTCGACGCCGGGATCCCGCAGGACGGCGTCCCTATCGACGAAGACCTGAGGATCGTCAAGTCGAAGCAGTTCGCCGTCAAGCCGATGAGCGCCGAGGAGGCTGTCCTCCAGCTCGAGCTCGTGGGTCACGACTTTTTCGTCTTCCAGAACGCGGACACGGGCGACGTGAACGTCGTCTACCGCCGGCGGGACCGCGCGTACGGGCTGATCGAGCCGCAGACGTAGTGTCGCCTCAGGCGGTGCGCTAGATGCCGTTCTGGAAGCGGCACGAGAAGCCGCTGCACGAGCAGCTGGCCGAGGGCACTGGCCTGCTCGAATGGAAGTCGAAGTACGCGCCCGTCGTGCCGCCGTCCTTTGCAGGCACGCTCGACGTGCTTCACGGTGGCCGGCCGCGCCAGTGGGACGCGGTCGGCGCGGCCGAGGCTGTCGATCTCTCCGGCGACGAGGTCGAGTTCACGGCTCTGCCGGACGGGACGCTCCTCGTCGACGACGCCGTCCCGGATGGAGCGCTTGCACCCCTCGCCGAGGCGGTCGAGCAAATGATCCCGCCTCCGTACACAGCCCGTGCCGTCCGTCGCGAAGGCGCGCTCTGGGCTGTGGCGGCGAACCGGATCGAGGTCGTCGAGATCCCCGAGGACGTCGCCGGCGACGTGGTCAGCCTTGCCTTTCAGGACGGCGAGCGAACGCTCCTCGTCGACGACAGTCCTGCGTGGGAGAGCATCCCGAGCTTCGAGGCCTACGGCTCGGCGCAACACGCCGAGTTCGTGCTGCACGCCGAGCGGCTCGACGGCGATCTCTGGGCCGTCAAGGTAAACCCTTTGTGAACCGGCGGCCCGGCTCAGGGTCTGCTGCGTTACCTCCGATACCCTAAGTTCGTGGCCACGGACCTCGGAAACTTCGAGAAGTTCCTCCGCGTCGGCGAAGGCCGGCGGCTCAAGCGGCTCAAGAACCAGGCCGCCTACATCGGCACACTGGAGGAAGAGTTCGAGCAGGCAGATCTGCCGGCCAAGACGGCAGAGTTCCGCCAGCGAATCGAGAACGGGGAGAGCACCGAGGACATCCTCTTCGAGGCCTACGCCGCCGTCCGCGAGGCGTTCAAGCGCTCCATGGGCGTGCGGCTGTTCGACGTGCAGCTGATGGGCGGCATCGCGCTGCATGAGGGCGACATCGCCGAGATGAAGACCGGTGAGGGCAAGACGTTCGTCGCCACCCAGCCGCTCTACCTGAACGCACTGACCGGAAACAACGTTCACCTTGTCACGGTCAACGACTACCTCGCCAAGCGCGACCCCGAGTGGACGAAGCCCGCCTGGGACGCCCTCGGGATGAAGGTCGGCTACATCCAGAGCATGATGCCGTTCGCCGAGCGCAAGCGGTCGTACGAGGCGGACGTCACCTACGGGACGAACTCGGAGTTCGGCTTCGACTACCTCCGGGACAACATGGCGGTCGCGATCGAGGGCACCGTCCAGCGAGGCCACAACTACGCGATCGTGGACGAGGTCGACTCGATCCTCATCGACGAGGCGCGAACGCCGCTGATCATCTCGGGCGAGCCCGAGGTCGCGGCGCAGGTCTACCACGACTTCGCACGCGTCGTGAAGGTGATGGAGGGCATCCAGAGCCAGGGGCTGACACCGAAGGGAATCGACGAGACGGAGCAATCCGGCCTCGACTACACCTACGACGAGAAGCACAAGACGGTCTCACCGAGCCAGGCGGCGATCGAGAAAGTGGAGCGCGCGCTCGGCCTGGAGAACCTCTACGACCCGCGAAACGTCCAGCTCGTCAACCACCTGAACCAGGCGCTCAAGGCCGAGGCGCTCTACCACCGAGATCAGGATTACGTCATCCAGGACGGCGAGGTCAAGATCGTCGACGAGTTCACCGGCCGGATCATGGAAGGGCGACGCTGGTCGGAGGGCCTCCACCAGGCGATCGAGGCCAAGGAAGGCGTCGGGATCCAGGAGGAGCACGTCACGCTCGCGACGATCACGCTCCAGAACTACTTCCGGCTGTACGAAAAGCTCGCCGGCATGACCGGTACCGCCAAGACCGAGGAGAAGGAGTTCGTCGAGATCTACGGTCTCAGCGTCCTCGAGATCCCCACGAACGTGCAGGTGGTCCGCGCCGACCAGAACGACCTGATCTTCAAGACGAAGGACGCGAAGTTCGACGCCGTCGTCGAGGACATCGTCGAGCGGAACGAGCTCGGTCAACCGATTCTGGTCGGCACGATCGACGTCGAGACGTCCGAGCATCTCTCGCAACGGCTGGAGCGACGCGGCGTCCAGCATGCCGTGCTGAACGCGAAGCAGCACGAGCGCGAGGCCGAGATCATCATCGACGCGGGTGAGATCGGCGCGGTCACGATCGCGACGAACATGGCCGGCCGCGGCGTCGACATCAAGCTCGCCGATGGCGTGCGCGAGCTGGGCGGCCTGTACGTGCTCGGCACCGAGCGGCACGAGGCGCGCCGGATCGACAACCAGCTTCGCGGCCGCTCAGGCCGCCAGGGCGACCCCGGGGAGTCCCGGTACTACCTCTCGGGCCAGGATCAGGTCGTCCGCCTCTTCGCCGGCGACCGGATCTACAACATCATGGAGCGCTTCAAGATGCCGGACGACCAGCCCATGGAGGCGTCGATCCTCTCGAAGCAGATCGAGAGCGCGCAGAAGAAGGTCGAGGAGCAGAACTTCGTCATGAGGAAGAACGTCCTCAAGTACGACGACGTCCTCAACCTGCAGCGCCAGGTCATCTACGAGCAGCGGCGCCGGGTGCTCGAGGGCGACGATCTCTACGAGGACGTGCTCGGGTGGATCGACGAGGTCATCGAGCTGATGGTGGCCGAGTACACGGCCGAGGACTTCGTTGAGGACTGGGACATCTCCGAGCTCGTGAAGGCCGTCAACGACCTGCTCGGGACGGATCTCACCGAGGAGGAGATCCGCGAGGACATTCCCGAGCTGACTCGCGAGGCTCTCGTCGACGACTTCCGGGAGACCGCCCGCGAGGAGTACGAGGAGCGCGCCCGCGGTTGGGGTGCGGAGCTCGCCCGGCAGGTCGAGCGCTACGTGATCCTCCAGGTCGTCGACCAGCGCTGGCGGGAGCACCTCGAGAACATGGACTACCTCCGCGAGGGCGTGCATCTCCGGGCCATGGCGCAGAAGGATCCGCTCGTCGAGTACCGCGCCGAGGGCCATCTGATGTTCGAGCAGCTGAATCGCGAGATCCGCGGTGAGGTCGTTTCGCTGCTCTTCCACGCGGAGGTCGAGCCGGGCGACGCCGAGGATCTCGCTCCGGATCCAGCTGATGACTTTGACGGGACCGGGAACGGTGGTCTCGCCTATGAGCATCAGTCGCTCGCAGGGTCGGACGCGATCGCGGCGGCCGGTGCCGGGGCAGGAGCCCTGGTCGGCGCGCAGGCAGGAGTCTTCGGAGGCGGAGCGACGAGCGTCGCGACCCAACAGCGCGTCGCCTCGGAGTTCGACAAGGTCGGCCGCAACGACGTGTGCCCCTGCGGGTCGGGCAAGAAGTTCAAGAAGTGCCACGGCGCCTAGGCGCGGCAAATACCTCCTAGCGACCCGGAAGCGACACGACGAAGGCGTGCGGGCGGCCGTCGTCTTCCGCGCGGTACTCGAGAGTCCCACCATGGGCGTCCACGAGCGCGCGGGCGATCGCGAGGCCGAGACCGGTGCCATGTGAGCCTTCGTTTCCGCGGGCGAACGGCTGAAAAAGCTCGCTGATCTGGTCGCGTGGGATTCCGCCGCCCTCGTCGCTGACGTAGATCTCCGCGCCGTCCTCGTGCACTCGGGACGACACGACGACATGTCCGTCTCCGTGCCGTAGGGCGTTCGTCAAGAGGTTCGAGAGCACCTGGAGCAGGCGGTCGGGATCGGCCTGGACGACATGGCCTGCGGGCACCTCGAGGGCAACCATGCGGCCTGGTGGTAGCTCGAGCCCGCGCGCCGCACGCTCGGCGAGCTCGCCCAGATCCACAGGCTCGATCTTGAGGGGGGTCTGTCCGCGTTCGAGGCGGGCGAGCTCGAGCAGGTCGTCCACGAGTGTGGCCAGCCGCTCCGCCTCCTCTCGCGCAATCGAGAGGAAGCGATTTCGATCGGCCTCGTCCACCTCGATGTCCGAGCGCTCGAGGGTCTGAAGGAAGCCGATCGTCGAGGTCAGTGGCGTGCGCAGCTCGTGCGAGACGCGGGCAACGAGCTCCGCCCGGAGCTCGGTCACCCGTTGGAGCTCCTGAAGCGCCTCCGCCTGCGCGAGCGCGGCGCCGACGAGGGGCGCGACGCGCCGGATGAGCGGCAGGGCGTCCAGCTCCCAGTCTCGCACTCGATCGTCGGTAAAGCCCAGGACGGCGGTGACCTCGCCCCGCCAGGTCACCGGCCAGGCAACGATCGCGCGTGCACCGATGCCCTCGGCCCAGGCTCGCGTCTCCGGTTCGGTTTTCTTCGTGTCCACGGAGACGAAGGGCTCGCCGGTCTCGAAAATGCGGAGGATGTTGGGATGGGGGGAGGGAGGTCCGGCCTGTTCGAACCCCGGCCGGTCCCACTCGTAGATCGGGGCCGTTCCGTCCGGGCGAGGGCGAAGGCGAAGGATGCAGCGGCTGGCGCTCGTGGCGAGCCCCAACTCCTCCACGGACGGTCGCAATACGTCGTCGAGCGTTTGCGGAAATCCGATTCGCTCGGCCAGGTGCGGGGCAGCTGCATCCGCTGTCCGATCTCGAGCGAGCTCTTCCTGGGCGGCACGAACTACCCGGGACAGGCCTGCGAGGATGCCGCCGGTCAGCGTCAGGACGATCAGGTCGGCAAGGATCGTGATGCTGTCTGCCTCCACGAAAACCGTTCCGATCAACAGCACAAAAACGAACGAGAGGGCCGTGAGCAGGACGGTGAACCGGGATCCGAACAACAACGCAGAGAACGCGATCGGGGGGAAGAACGCGACGACGAGAAGGTTCTCGGTGTCGAGAGCGGCCGTCAGGGCCGCGATCATCGGGATGTCCGAGAGCAGCACGTAGCGGGCCACCCGGTCGACCGGCATTCCCCGCACAATCGCGATCCACGCCGGTACCTGTGTCACGAGCAGCGCGATCGCGAGGACCACCAGGAACCGCTCCAGCGTCTCCGATTCGGAGAAGAGGGCCGCGAAGCCGAACCCGATGAACGACACGACGAAGGCGCTCGGGCGTCCGACCATGACGAATTGCCGCTGCTGCGCTTCCGACCTTCCCACGAGTAGCATCCTGCCCGATGGACACAGGCGACCTCAACGCACGCCTGCAGGAGATCGGGACCCAGTTGGCCTGGGTCCGTGATTACCTTTGACCCCGAGTCGATCGCACCTCGACTTTCCGAGCTCGAACAGGTCATGGGCGAGCCGGGCTTCTGGGACGACCAGCGGCGCGCCGCGGACGTCTCCTCCGAGCACGCCCGGCTGACGAAGCGCCTCGAGCGGTACGAGCGGCTCGTCCGCGACTACGACGACGTCCAGGAGCTCCTGTCGCTCGACGGCGATCTCGCGGGTGAGCTCGAGCAGCACCTGCGCCCGATCGAGACGGAACTGGAGCGTCTCCGCGAGGACGCGCTCTTCGCCGGCGAGTACGACGTCGGCGACGCGCTCGTCACCATTCACGCGGGGGAGGGCGGAACGGACGCGCAGGACTGGACGGAAATGGTCGTGCGGATGTTCCTCCGCTGGGCTGAGCGCCGAGGCTTCAAGGCCGAGATGGTCGAGGCGAGCCCGGGGGAGGAGGCGGGCCTCAAGTCGGCGGCGATCACCGTCGCCGGGGAGAACGCATACGGGACCCTCAAGGCCGAACGAGGTGTCCACCGGCTCGTCCGTCTGTCGCCGTTCGACTCGGCGCACAGGCGGCAGACCTCGTTCGCGCAGGTGATCGTGGCGCCGCTCCTGGGCGACGAGGGGGAGGTAGAGATCGACGAGGGCGACCTTCGGATCGACACTTACCGCGCGAGCGGGGCCGGGGGGCAGCATGTGAACAAGACCGACTCGGCCGTCCGCATCACGCATCTTCCGTCGGGAGTCGTGGTCCAGTGCCAGAACGAGCGCTCGCAGACCTCGAACAAGCAGACGGCGAT
>Ga0136635_10000097_pt1 | contig 19363 bp, 12 predicted proteins | sample AntDrymeUQ852106_2_FD_105495 | JGI IMG/M metagenome (GOLD analysis project Ga0136635, IMG submission 105495) | Polar desert sand microbial communities from Dry Valleys, Antarctica - metaG UQ85 (21.06) | ecosystem: Environmental > Terrestrial > Soil > Desert | place: Antarctica: Dry Valley... | reverse complement strand
TGAAAAATCTCAAGATAAAGTCATTCACCTCCATGATATTTCCACTACCGACAAACGTTTAAATAAAAGGTTCCGCTCGGTTTGTTCTTGGATTGCTGCTTGTGTTGATTCTTGCTTTTTATTATCATCCAGAAAAGTCTTAATCCTGGAAGAAGTCGATAAACTATTGCAGCACATGTTAGCAGGAAGCACCTGTCGCAAGCGTCGCCGTATTATTATTGAAAGTTTTGTTCGCTTGATACGTGAAGCTGATTATATCTTCTGTTTTGACGCTGACCTAACTGCAATTTCTTCCAGATATTTACAAGAGATTTCTGGCAAAAATATATTTGGAATTTGGAACAAAGGACAAGTACCAGCATGGAATGTCAGCGTATATGGTGGCGAAAATAAAGTATTTAAAAGTGGTAAAGTTCAGTCAATGAAAAATGCTCGTGGGGGCTTTGAGAAAGGACTTGTTTATGATGCTGCTCTTGGCAATAAATTGCTAGTTGTCAGTGACGCACAACGCAACTTAGTTGGTCTACAAAGCGTTTTAGAGTCTTTTGGTCTTGACGTTTTACGGGTTGATAGCTATACAAAAGCTGACCCGGAAACAAGCCATGCTGTTAACAGTTTCCTGCAAAGACCCAACGAGTATTTAGCAGAAAATAAACCGCAAGTAGTATTGATATCCCCTACTGCTGAAAGTAGCTTAGATATTACTCTTCCTTATTTTGAACGGGTATACGGTACATTTTTTGGGGTGATAAACCACCGTCAAATTATGCAGATGTTGGCACGGTACAGACAGCCTGTAGAGCGGATTGTCTTCTGCAAAACTTATTCTCTATTAGATAATCATGCCTCTCGCTCTCCTCTTCCAGAAGTTGTGGCTCGCAATTATTTTAATAACCATCAACAAGCTATAGATTTGTTGGGAATTTACAATTATTTACCTGAGAAAAACGAAGCGACTAGTGTGATTGACAATCTGGAAGAATTGATGAATCCTACTTCTAATAAGTGGCAATCGCCACATTTTAAAGCTGTTTGCAGCTATACAGCACTTGATAATCACAGTCGTGCTAATTTGCGAGAATCGCTGATTAGAGACTTACAGAATATAGGACATAATGCCTCAGAAATGCCTATGCAAGTTTATGAGTCTTTTAAGAATATTAATGAGGCTCGCGACGAATGGTTGAAAGAGGAATCTGAATCTATCTATGAAGCAGAAGATATAGATTACAAGCAAGCTCTAAAGCTTTGGGAATCGATGATGCTGACACCAGAGGATAGACACAAAGCTACAAAAGCAATTTTAAAACATAGATTACCAGGTTTTGATTTTGATGCTGATTTTATATACGAAAAACACTTTAAAGACCCAAATTATATCAGTCGGCTGGAATTACGCTGGGCTATGGATAATCTGGACAAACAAAAAATGTTTGATGTTGAGCGCTGGTTAAAATCCCTTAACTACGGTGATGAGATTTGGGATATGCGCTCCCGTGCAATGCAAGCAAGCGTGTTGTGTGATTTGGGTGTCCCTTCCTTGGTTGATAAATTGAGCAGAAAAGTTGGGGATTGGACTGGGGAAGAAGAATTAATTCTTGATTTTAAACGGGTTTGTGTTAAAAATTCTTACAAACTGCGTGCTGTTTTGGCGATTAATGCTGCTGCTGATAGCGATCCGGTTTACTTGCTAAGACGAGTTTTGTCGAAAATAGGAGTGGGTGTAGTGCGCGATCGCCATCGTGTTAAATCTGGGCAAAGAAAGTATTTCTACCACCTAGACCCTACTACCTTACCTCAACTTGACGACACTACACGTTTTGTGTTAGGGGCGATTGACAAGAAATTTTCACAAAGCCCAGAACTGTCCCCAACTAGCCAAAGATATAAGAAATACTATATCTCTAGCCAGTCGGGGACAGTTTTTGTACCGGATTTAGACCCGTTAGAAAATCCTCATTTGGTTAATAAGCTTATAAAAGTCGAACCGGCTGTGGATAAAGAACAGTTGGAGGAAATTCGGCTAAACCGCGATCCACAACAAATAGTAGAATTTGAATTGAGTATGCCTGAAATTCTATATGGGTGCGACTCGTGGGAATTGGTTGTGGATTTTCTTGAACTTTACTCACTCCATGAGAGGCAAGTGGCTTGGGCATTGCTTTCTCAACAGGAGAGGGAAAGATTAGCCTTCTTTAAAAAACATTCCCAACCGCAATTAATGGGGGGGTAGCGTTGGAAACTGTAACTTAATTTCTCCCCATCTCTACCCAGTTCTACTCCTGATTGGGTAGGTTTGTGAGAAGTTGGTCAACAAAATCTCTTAGCCGTTCTTGCCAGTCAGGAACGGTTGAGTAGTAATGGCATTGTGCCGAGACGCTTGTAAAATTTGTTAGAAGAATCTAACCCGTATAACTATAGCTCTGGGTGCTTTACAGTTCTATATCACCAGCTTTTTTACTTGGTTCAGTCTGTAATTTCTGACGAGCATCCAATATTTCTTGTATTTTTTGGAAATTATCTACATCAACTTTTGTAAGTGCAATTCCTCGTGGGGTTTGATCAAGTGAGAGAGGTATGGACGCAATTATTTCTCCTGACTTGTGGCTTACATATATAAAGTTGTCCTCACCGAGAAGAAGAGAGTACTTCTTCGACTTTTTAACCAGGTCTTGTTGTGACCACAACAAGAGTACAGTTTGTGCGATCGCTCTTGCGTTCTCGTGTTGCACTTTTATGCTGTCGTCACTGTTGGTTGGGGTTGCAACTAATGGTGCTTCAAGTCGTGCTTTTGCCCAAGTAGGCGATTGCTCACTCGCCATCGCTTCAGTCCAAGACTCCAATTTTGGCGGTGTTTTGGGTGAACCCAATTCTCCCAATAACGTTATTGGGACAGCCTCCGATGGTACTAATTGTTCCGACTGTAATATAGCTCTTTGTGTAATTGCTTCTTCTTCTCTTATTGTTGTTTCTGCTGACACCACCGTTTGTTGAAGTTCCTCGGATGGAACATATAAAGAATTAATATTGGTTTTTGGTTGTTGAGTTGGTAGCAGAATAATATTGTTTGTTGGTGTTGCTACTGGCTGCGTTGGTGTCGCGGCTAATTCTAAATTTGTGGATTCAACCGAATAGTTTGAGTTAGTGTCATCACTTGTCATTGAGCGGTTATCAATCCAAGCTTGAAGATGATTTATCCAGTCGTCGTCAATCTTTCTACCACGTTTGTAGCTCTCAATTACCGACTCAATTGGATATCGATAATCTTCATGAAAATCTACTTTTAAATGTTCTCGGATACCAATGTGTGTATATAACTTCCCTAAATCCCCACCCTTGAACGGCTGTCCATCCAAGCAGTAGCTTATCCCCTTGAGTTTGCCAGTACGGGTAAATTTACAATCGACTTGGACATTTTCTTTTAACAACCGTGCTACAAATACTGGCATCGCAGGCTTATCAGAGGAAGCTTGTTCAATCTGCTTTTGCAATCGTTCAACTAGATTTGGTTCGCCCGATTCTTCAGTTTGTTCGATGTGTTTGGGATATGCTTTTTTCTTATCTACTTCCCAACTGGACGGTTGAATAATTAAATTGTAATTTTTTTCAATTTGACGCAGGATTTTTTCTGTACGGTAATAGTCTAAATAATCGTCGTTGCACTCGCCATTGTAGGATACCCGGTTAATTACCATATGTGCGTGGGGTCGAACTTGCCCGTCATATTCCGCATCGTTATGCTGCACCAAAATAAATTGGTTGTTCGACAGTTTCAACCCGTCAAGCAAGTCTTGTCCTATCTGGCACAATTCCCATTCGTCGAGGGTTCTATCACCAGGGGCAGGACTAAACGACAGGTGCAGTACGGGTTTCTTAACACGCTGGTTAAAGTTAGCGAACTTGCGGAACTCCCAAGCAAGTTGGGCAGGTGTAGTCCCAGCCATATTACTATTGATTAGTTGCGCGTCTTTTTTACCCAGGACATAGGCAACACAACCGTAGAAGCCGTTCCCCTTGGTGATATTACCAATCAATCCGATTCCTCGCTCATTTCAGGAAACATCTGGTCGGGTTGGTTGGGTAGTCCCAATAGCATCTGTTTGACTTCAAGCAGCAATGGTTTGAGGGCTTCGATTTCGCTCCTGGGGTCAGCGGCGATCGCCTCTCCTAACTTGACAGCCCTGTTAATCGCATAGGCGATTTGGTTGATGTTGTTGCCAATTCTCCCCAGTTCTACGTATATCGCTGAGTTGATAGCTGGTACTGGTGGGGCAATGTAGATGCGATCGTGTTCGACACAGTAGCGGATAAATTTGGAGAGATTCTTCCCCATACCAGCAGCAAGGGCTTTGGCTTCCCAATCTTCTTTTTCTGAGTCAGTTAACCGCAAACTAACAAGTTCAGCACGTTTTGGTTTGGGTTTTGACTTGCGTCCAGAAGAGAAAACTTTTTTGGGTTCAGTTTTTTTATCCATCTATATATAGGGAAGTTTTTATAAATAAAAGAAGTTTTCGCTCTCTACGGTAAATCGATAAACTTATCGGCAATTAATAATAACCTCACTTAATAGTGGTGGCATAAATCTACTGTTTTACTATCGAGTCAGGGGGGTTTCCAAAGGGGGTGAAACCCACTTTGGCGAGCTTGGCGGCGCTACAATCTCAAATTTTCATGAATAAATGTAATACGCCGCCATTGCTCGCTACAGAGAATGCTCTCAAAGTATACGACAAGTATATCTCAGGCGGGAAGTCTTGTCAGCGTGGGGGTTTCGGCTTCGGCGCTGGATAAGGAGGTTGGTTAACACACATAACACGGCTACCCCATTTATACCCCTGTTTACACCAAAAATGTGGACAATTCTCTTGTTGGAGAAAAATAAATTTTTTCTTTGTAGAAATAATTGTCCCCTTTTTGGGGGTATTAGTGCAGTTTACCCCTACTTGTACCCCCAGAAAGTCCCTCCGAGGTTAAAATGTAATAATCACAACTATTGTCTACTTAGAAGAGTTTCTAAATGAAGAGTGTTGACGTTGTAGAACTACGCATACGTAGGAATAAGAAATCTATTGCTGGTAGGCTAATTAAGTTTTTAATGGACAGCAAAGCCAATCGAAGTGTAAACTTTTCGGGACATAACGCGACCAAGCTTGCACTTAATACTATGCATCTGTTTTTTATGCCCTATGTTCTGGAGGCGAATGGCGATCGGGAGAAAGCTCGGGAATGCGCCCGTTGGTGCATCACCCAGTTGCAAATCCATATATCGTTGATGGCACGACATTTTGGGTTGGATTGATTTGTTGCAATTGGTTTTCAGGCAGTCTTAAACTTACTTGAGGACTTGTTGTGGATGTTGTGGACAGCGATCGCCGTCGGTTTGAGGAGCAGTTACGAGTAATGCTAGCTGGCTTTCAGGTACGTAGGTTAAAAATTTTTCGCCATTAACGATGGTGCTGTTGGGTTATTTTGTCATTGCTTAGTCTGAATACGAGTTAAATATGCACTGCAATTTTTTAGTACTTATGTATTATCTAAAGTGGTAAATTAATTAAAGCGGGATTGGAGGAGCAGGTGATGACCGACTTAGAAAAAGCTCAACATGCGGCTGAAGTGTTCGCCAATTATGAGTTTCAGGGGATTACCGTGTGGATGATTGAAGAAACTCGGACAAATTATCAGGTGTTTGGTCATGCCTCCTCACCAATAGACTTGGACAGAATTAGTCACAAGACTAAGCAGAAGTATATTGTAAACGTTGTAGGTGGCATAAGTACCCGGTATACGGCGGAAGAAGCTTATTTGATGGCGCGTTCGTTAGAGAGAGGAGATTAAACACAGTCAACAAAAGCGCTCGCAAGGAAACGGGGTATCTCGGTGGTTAACCTAAAATCTGCAATTCACCTGGTGCTATTAGACATCTGCACCAAAAGCCAGTAGTAAATTAGTAATTTTGTCCTATTAAGTCCCAAACTCCAGAGGAGGCATTCAGTAAATGATGCTAAACCTCATAAAACCTGTTGGTGACTGTTCACCTGGCGCTCGTTGATATGGCATTTATATAAGGATATAAGGAGCAACCTATGACCTTAGACTTATTTGAAGAATACTTGCGGTGGCAGCCAAGAACAAAAATTGAACTGGTCGATGGACAGTTGATTGTTGGCAACACCTTGTCAGGAAGCCACCTGCTGTTCAGTCAAATTTTGCGAGGATGGGGAGCGGAGGCTGCCGTTGCACTAGCACCAGAATCTCTCTGGTGGCAAGCGCTGACGCTGGCATTTGGTGCGCCAACCGTACCAAACTTAGATGAAATTGATGCCGATGCCCTACGTACTTGGGCATCCGAGGTAATTTTTACACCAGATATTCCTCAACTGACGGCTCGTTGGGACTGGAAGCGTAGTGAAACCCGACAGACTCTAACTAGTGCATTCTTTGGGTTGGGTTTGAGGGGACAGCGGTTAGGAAAAGCACTAGGTGGTGGATTTGTCAATCGTCTGAGCAACAATGGGTTTATGCCGGACATCCTCTTTTATAAAGCGCAGGGTTTAAACCGCCTGTATGATTATTATCTGGATGGACCTGCTGAGTTAATTGTTGAGTTTGTCGTCCCAGAGAGCGATCGCTATGACCGAGAAGTTAAGCGATCGTACTACCAAGCAGCTTCAGTACCAGAATATTGGATTGTAGACGCAGAACAAGAAAGTATAGAGTTTTTGGGCTTGTCGGGTGGGGTGTACCAACGTCAACAGCCTTCTCCCGACGGACGTTACCAGGTTTCCAGCATTCCGGGCTTAACTTTTTTACCTGAAAAATTGTGGGTTCGAGAGGCAAAAAGCACATATTCCCCAGAAAACGATTTATTCGAGGTACTAAGTAGCGCTCCCAAAATCGAACGCATTCGTCCCATTGGTGAGGGAATTGATTGGAGCCGAGGTCAATTGGGATTTGCACCTGCCCAATCGCCTGTACCAATTACCTTTGAAGATTATATCTATTGGTGTCCAGAAGCAAAGTTTGAATTTGTAGATGGTAAGCCCTATATCGGCAGCAGGGAGGGGATTCAAGGACTTAGCGGGATGTTTTTAATGACTTTTGGATTGGTGGAGTCAGTTAAACTGCTACATCCTCGCCACTGGGTGGAGGCTTTACTTGCTACCAGGTTCGCCGTGCAAAACAACCAAGAACATAAGGCGCAAGTGTGGCAATTAGTACATCAAGCAGCTAAGTTGCTGCGCGAGCAATATGGCGCTACAAGGCTTGGGGTGATTGGAGATTTGGTTAAACCAGATCCCTTAAATTTCTGGTCTGAAATTACACTGATTGCCTGGAATTTACCGAGTCCAGTGATAAGAAAGCCTTATTTGGCGGTGTCCGAGTTAAGCGAGTCACCGAAGATTCATTTGCTTGAGGTGGAAGACGCTACTCCAACGCAGCAACAGGCGATCGCTTCTGAATCGATTGAGATTTAGCACCAAGGATGAAGATAGCAGGACTTACGCAGCAAAGCGCTATTACCAAAAGGCATACATCAAGGTTTCGTTGAAGAGCTAGAAGCCTTTATCTGTCTGTTCTCCAGGCTTAATAATGGATTATTTGATTATATTTTGCATAGGTTTACATAGGAAAAGCTATAAATTAACGCTCTAGTGGAAAACAATAATTGAGGAAAAAGCTATTCCAGAGTATATAAGCCCCAACGAGGCAGCACGACGGCTGGGAGTAAGTGTGGACTCCTTGAGGCGGTGGGAAGCTGCTGGCAAGATTAAGGCAATCAGGACACCATCTGGGCAGAGAAGATTTGACATTACCTCCTACGTGCCAGGGGATAAACCTGATACAAAGACAAAAACAAGTTCAAAAAAGGTAAATACAACAGATGAAGAATCGACCCTACGCCAGATAGCTAAAGGAATAGTTCAGTATGCACAGCAAATGCAAAAGCCGAGACTTTTCCCTTATCCAGAAACTCTGCAACTGGGAGTAGAAAAGTTACAAGTTATTTGTGTGATGCAAAATAAAACTCAACCTCAAGGGATTCCCGACTTTTTGTGTAATTGGGTACAACGTCCTATAAGAGATTGGACTCTTGAAATTGACTGTCCAGAAGAGTGGAAGGATGCTCAATTTATAGAAGACCAAAAGCCCAGCGGGTTTTGTATTGAGTTAGATGGGTCATATATCAGCGAAGCCGACCGGATTCAAGCAGGAGTGATGCAAGAAGTTTTTAAAAAATCGGCACAAGACCCAAGCTTATATGTAGAGTTTCGCCGTTTACTTATTACCCACCCTGTGATAACAAAAGGGGAGCGAGATATTAAAGCTGTTCTGCAACTCAAGCCATTGCAAAAAGTCTTAGAAGATAGCTATGAAGAAGCTCCAGCTTCTTACAAAAAACAGGGAAAGTTTTATTGCTGCGGTAACTGTGGCGGGTTAATGCATCGGACTGTGGACAATCAATTAAAGTGTGAGAACAAACACTGTGCTAAAGAAAAGAAAGCCCCAGTTACTTTTGAGTGTGATAAAGATGATGAGGTTTTATGGCTCAAAAAAGGACTGCGATATTTTATCCACCGTCCTGGTTGTGCAGAACTAAGAATAGAAAAACGTATGAAGGAGTTAGGATTAGAAGTTACTCTCTATCCTGATTCTGATAAATACGACCTACATATTGTTTTTCCCGATCAGACAGTCTGGGCAGTTGACGTAAAGTTTTGGGAATCTGCATATAACTTAGCTAAAAAGGTTAACGAGCCTATACCTAGACTTGCACATCAGCCATACCATGAAGCATTTTTTGTATTTGCTGATGAAATTAGAGAATACGGAGACGAGTATATTCAAGAGTTCATAAATCACTGTCCAGTTAAATTAAAAAAGTCTCAGGTAATGTTTGAAGGGACTTTCCTTAAAGTAGTTGATAAAAAATTAAGCAGTTTTCAAAAATGAGAAATACAAAGGAATGGCGGAATCCACTAACTAAAGAAGGGTTAGACGAAAATTTGTGTGATGTGGAATTAGGACTGTACTTATTAAGCTCTTTAGTTCCAAATGCTCCTGCAAGTAGCCTATGGGTATTACTTACGGGTTATCCTTTTTCTATCCCAGAATCCAAAAGCTGGAGTCAGTCGCAACATAAAATGTATGCCTCTGGGCGTCATCTGCTGACAGAGTACAGAAGACCATATGTGTGGTCAGAAGCACTAAATAAGTATCGCTCTCTCGCAGCAGACCAGCGAGGATATGAAGTATCTGAGTCTCTTAAAGAGTTTAATAGAAGAAGTAATATAACAACTGCAAATATTAGATTTAACATATATGCTAAGACCTTAGAATTCCCTGTTCCATTGTTGAAAAGACGCGAACTAAACTGGGCTGAAGCTGACAAAACATATAACTGTGAAATAAACGGAATAATAGAAACAATTACAATTCCTCCGGCGCTGGTAAAGTCTCCAGCAATCGGTCATGATTTAACTGGTAAGTCCCAACGGGAGCCTATAAGTATAACTTGGAAAGAACTGGAAGAAACGACAGTATGGATGGATAGACAAAGGAAAAAACGGGGACTAAAACCGCAGTGGAAAAGTTGGATAAAGCGTGTCAAGTTACAAGTTTTTGGTGATGATGATTGTCTAGTTAAAGTCGAATCCCTAACCATCAATAGGATGATGCATCTAGTAGGGATGGTATCATCAGGTAAATCCAATTTGATGAAAGTCCTGGCAGTCTGGGCAGCAAGAAAAGGATTGCACGTTACGTTAATAGTAGGAGATGTCCTACAAATATTTGAATTGGTAAAGACTTTTGCTGATGTAGGAATTACCGATGTAGCTCCTATTTTGGGGAATTCAAACAGAAAAAGTCATATCAATCGGTTGCATCAAGCCGTTCACAATAACCATCCAGAAGAACCTTTCAATCAAGCCCATCCCGGTTTTCAATGGTTAAGCAACACTTGCCTGTTGAGTGGGCTAGTTAAGTCCGAAATGACAAAACCGTTTGAAATAGGTCAACAACCTTGTCTGTCTCTACAACTGACTAAGAAATCAGAACCAACAGACACAGAAAATGATGAGCCAGATGTAAAACAGTCAAAGTCATCCAAAGGGAAAACGGCTTGTTCTGCTTACAGTGTATGCTCCTACCACCAGAAAGAACGTGACTTAGTAAAAGCTTCTATCTGGATTGCTACACCGGGAAGCCTAGTTTACAGCAGGGTGCCACAACAGATAAATCGAGAAAGTCTACTGTACGCTGAGTTAGTCTCCCGGCGTAGTGACTTAGTAATTGTGGATGAAGTAGATCAATGTCAAGCTTATCTGGATAAAGCATTTAGCCCAGATCAGACATTACGCCGACCGACAAGAGATGCTTGGCTAGATGAAGTTTTGCAAAAAGTCGAAGATGAATTAGTGCGTCAAAATTCTCAACCACTTCGCCAAAAAATTGTCAGCGATTGGTGGGATGCTTGCCAACAAGCTAAACGAGTGACAGACCAAATTTATCGGATGTTAGGAGGGGATTATCCTGAATTATCTCAATGGCAAAATAGCAAAAAATATTTTACGGATTGGTTGCTATTGCGAGAAGTTGCTATTGATTTAGCCGGAACTACAAATGCCGACAATTTAATGAAGGATGTATTTGAACCTTATATAAATAATTTAGACAACGACAATAATTCACTTTTTACACTCACTCACAAAGGCAGCGGCAAGGCAGAAGCCCTTCGTAAGTGGGTCAAGGAAAATGCCACTATTCCCTTAGAGCAAGAGTTGATTCCAGAAATAGCCGTCAAGCTAGAGTTTGCGTTGCTAGTCTGTGTTCTACAAGACAAGCTCTATTTTATGATGACCCGATGGAAACAGGTACAAGACAACCTCAAACTGGAACCAGAGGATTCAATGTGGTTTCAAGCTCCACCCGCTGACTATAACTCTGTAATCCCAGCAATGCCGATGGGAAATCAGTTTGCATTCCAGTACCACAAATCTTATTCTGAACCATTAGGAAGTCTACGGTTTTTCCGTTGTACAGGGGTTGGTCGTTGGTTACTTTTACACTTTAATGATTTATTTACCAGCGATAAGGTAGCAAGTCCCCACATATTGTTGATGTCGGGAACCAGTTGGGCGGGTAAATCTCCGGCATATCATGTTGATATACCAGTGACTGGAGTGCTGTCACCAGATAATAATAAGGGATTTTCAATCTCCTCTGAGTTTTTAAGTTTACAGGATGACCAGAATAAACCAATTTTTGTGTCAGGAACAGGGGATAAAAAGCAAAAAAACTTGGAGAAAATCGTCACAAAGTTGGTAGAAGAAGAATATCTAGAGCAGAAACTAACAGACCTCAAAGGACGGAAAATACTGCTGTTAGTCAATAGTTACGAACAGGTAAAAATAGTCCACGAACATCTAATTCGTCTGGGGTGGGGAAATCGAGTTATGGCTTTAACCCGCGATGATAGTAAATCAGACTGGCTTGATGATGATTTAGAGAATGGAATTCATAACACATTGCAGCGAGGACGAGTATCTGAGTTTGCTAATAAACCGGACAAAGTAATTTTGATAGCCCCGCTAAAAGCGATTGAGCGCGGTCACAATATTGTTGATGAGAATGGAATGGCAGCAATAAAAGCAGCTTACTTCCTGGTTTTACCCCATCCAAGTCCTGATGACCTCAGCTATGCGATTCACTCCATCAACCGTTGGGCAATCGAAAACTACAAAACGGCTGTAGGGGAAAATCTTGAGGAATTAGGTACTAAGTTTCGAGATACGGCTTATCGTCAATGGCTGCGGTTGCTACACCTGCCAGTAAGGCTAAGAACTCTTGATGAAAACAACTTAACGGCGATGCATTGGGATATTGCCGTTTCGCTCTGGCAGGTGGTAGGGCGTCTGATTCGAGGCAGCAGTGATGCAGAATTATTTTGGTGCGATGCCAAGTTTGGGCTAAATGTTGCACAGATGAATGAACAAGAGGATACCCCTTCAACCAGTATCCTTGTTGGCATCCGAGATTTGTTACAACCCTATTTTGAAGAGGATGATCCTCAGATTCCCCAACGGGATAGGCAGATAGTTCAGGCTCTTTATCGCCCATTTTATGACGCGATCGCCAACACTAAAAATCTTTTCTGATATTAAGACCGTAAACATCTCACAATTAATTTAACTTATGTCAGCTCAATACAACAAAATCCGCCTGTGTGCCTTCCGACTAAAACACAACTTACCCGCAAAACAATTTTATGCACTTAAGTTTCCAGAAGAAGCCAAAGACTTAATCAAAATTCTGGTTGCAGAAAGAGACAGCCGTACCAAAGACAAAGTACGTATTCCTATCGCATCGCTCAACGCTGCTCTAAGGGCAAGCATCCCCGGTTTAATTTACATTGGTAAAATTTGGGAGAAATTTTGGTTATACAGTCCAGTTGAAATTCCAAAAGATAAATTATCAGTAATTTTCTCTCATTGGTTAGATACAGAGTTCAGTAATGAAAATCCCAACACACGCAAAAAGGGGATAACTTCTGCTCAACGAGAAGCCGCTATGAAGCTGTTGTTACCCGACAAATTAAAGTGGGAATCGGTGACTCTCAAAACGGAATTATGGAAAAAGTTTGTTAACGGAACCGCTAATATTACCGAAGATGCAGATAGTTTTATTCTATTGCCTGACATCCTAGCAACGCAACTGAGCAACCCAAATTTCAAGTTCAAATTAGATGATGAAACAATTCAATTTTATCGATGTGCGCCAATGGAGGGGGCAGGAGCGGAATTGATATCTTGGACTCCGCTGTCATACACACACAACAAACGTAATTACTATTACTCAGTAGTTCTGACTTTAAAAGTACAAACGGTTCCGTTCCAGCCATATCCTCAACTGCAATGTGATATGAGTATACGGCGTTGGAGCAGTATAAATGATACTGGTTTACTACCAGGGGGACAAGCTAGTTCTGTATATATTCGTGACAAGGTTAAATGGGGCGAGAAAATAAATCCTTATGGGTATACCGAATACTTTCAAGTCGCTCCGATGGTATGGAAAGGAGAGCCTAAGTGGGATAATAATTTAGCTAATTTGTTAGATAAATTTAACCCTCTTCCTTACACTCCAAAAGAAATTTTAGCTAATCCCATACAAGCGCTTAATTTCCTAGAAATTCCTAACATTTGTATTACCTACAAAGATGGGATAATTCCAGATCATAAAGTGGGGAAAGGATTACCACCAACTAACCGCCGTCAATTAATTGAACAAATTGCATTATTGTTAAAAGATGATTGGGAGCTAATAAACTATGAGCGGTTTAAGTATCAAATAAATACCAAGGAGTCTGCTCAAATATTTGACTTACCCAAGCCAGATGGAACATCTTGGACTATGGGTGTCCCAAAAAGAAGAAAAGCGGAATCAGAGGAGCAATTCAAAGCTCGGTATGAGAACCTGTTAAAAAAACAAGAATCAGATAGAAACAAACTTCAACAAAAAGTTTCGGAATCATCAGAAAAATTCCAAGCTAGATACGATAAGCTTTTAAAAAAGCAAGAATCAGAAAGGACAAGTTTTTCTAAAAAAGAAGCTGAAACAGATGAAGAATTTCAAGTGAGGTACGAGAAATTATTAGAACAATTTACAGAACAACTCAGTTTGGAGGGGAAAAGACTTTGTGAAGCCATACGAAACTGTATTGGCAAAGAGCTAACCATTGAGATTTGGTACATTAACGAGTCAACACGCGATGCACTTATAAAAGCAGTATGGTATTGCCTGGGATTGAAAACATCAACAGCAAATGTTTATAAGTTCCCAGATATAGATTTGACCGTAACTATACGCACCCAAGCAATAGGTAAGTTGGCAGAACGTTTACCTTTATCTACAGATACTAAGAAGAAACCAACTTCCAAACAACGAAAAGAAGCTATCAACATCCGAATGGGTGAAATAGCAGAAACCGTTAATAAAATGCCACCTGTAACTCTTAAAGTAGGAGTATTAGTTGAATTGTATGGTGAAAACCATTGGAAACCTGAATGGACAGACCCTCAAGCCGCTATTCGCTTAGGCTTTGCTCAAGAAACAATTGACAGATTATCAAAGTTTATTGTCCCTGAACATGAGGAATTGAAAAATAAATATGAGAATGCTGCAAGAAATGAGGGTAGGGGGTTAAATAAGCGAGAACAGAACGAAATAAACGAATTACAAGAAGAGCTACCGCAGAAAGCGATAACTTCTTTTTTAGACCTACTGCGTTCGCTGGGAGTACAGATAGCTCCACCTCGCATAGTTATCCCATCAGCAATACTTCCCAACCCTATTACTTATGTTGGTTTATGGTTAGTTAACCGCACTTCTAAAACCAGCGCTCATGGGAAACAACAACTCATCCCAGTTATGGTGAAAATGCATTCTGACTCTCAAACAATTGAAGCCACTTTTAATGGTCTACCTGATTGGATACCCTACGATGAAGCCTTGAGGAAAATAAACAAAAAAGGAATATCTATTACAGGGGATAGCAACGAATTAAAAAAGGAGATAAAAGGATTTGTAAAACGAATGCTGCAAAGCAAAGAATTAAGAGGTAAAGATACATTACTCCTCTGCGATGCCCAAAACATACGAAGATATTGGACATGGTTACAAGATACACAAATATCCCAAGATGGGATAGTCTTTGGCACCGAATCTCCTCAACTGATGCCAAAATTGCGTGTGGTGCGGGTACGTCAGGGTGGGGAGACACCAGAATGGTATGCTCTGCACGATAATAAAAAACAAAAGATGAAGTTGTTTGATAATTTGGTGGAACTTGAACAGATAAGTGTGGCGACGGAGGGACTATTTAATACGGACAGCAATGAACGTATATTTCTTAGCATTGGGGAAAAATCTAATACAATGCCAAAGGAAAAACTTGATTTCAGTAAGCTTGATAAACCTCAACTCCACTGGTCAAACCCTGCAATACTTGAATTAGCAGTAGCTTGCATACAACCAGGAGATGATCCTCGGCATTGGGCAGTATTGACGCATGAATTACGTCGGATGGCATTGCAATATAAAGACACCTTAGCTCGCCCAATTGTTCTCCACCTAGCAGCGCAGATGGCAGACTATGTTTTGATGGTGGATGAAGACTCTTCAGAAGACGAATAATTTTAATCCAGCACTTGAAACGCAAAGCGAGATTGTTCTACAACTAGCTGCTTTGAGTTGCTCCATTACCATCGAGAGTCTCTGTATCAAACGCAACATAAAAGCTCATTTGTACCAAATCGCTCTACAAATGTAGTTTTTTTCGAGGACTGCCTAAGAGTCAGATAATGGGAGCCTTCTTTATCCCAACAGCAACCATGAGGAGGAGAGTGCAGTACAGATGAAGGGTTGATGCGCTCCTTTTTTCTCTTTTTTTACGCCCGATTTTTGACTTCTTTGTTTGGGCACGCCTTGATATCAACCTTGATATCAAAAACTCGTGAATATTTGTCACAGTGAAATCGATTGTGTGGCACGCCTTTACGAGATAATAAGTTACGGAAACTCTCATTTACCCAATATACAAGGGGTGTAGCGTCAAATATGCTCCCGACCGAGCTATCATGTCAGCAATTAAACCTGGTTCTTGCTACTCCAACCCCGCTGACGCTTCATCCGGCTGCGGTCTATTTGTCTAGTTTGACGAGTGGGAGCAGGCGGACGATGCGAAAAGCGCTCAACGCGATCGCTCGGATGCTAACTTCTAATGAGTGCGATGCTCTGTCTCTGGATTGGTCTAAATTACGTTACCAGCATACGGCTGCTATCCGTGCTGTGTTGATGGAAAAATACTCTCCTGCTACTGCTAACCGGATGCTTTGTGCGTTGCGTCGGGTGTTAAAGGAAGCTTTTCGGTTGGGGTTAATGAGTGCTGATGATTACGGTCACGCGGCGTTGGTAAAGAATGTGCGGGGTGATTCGCCTTTGCGGGGGCGGGTGTTGAAAGGAGAAGAAGTCGCGGCACTGTTGCAAAATTGCAAGGATGATGGAGAAATTGGAATTAGGGATGCGGCACTGATTGCAATTCTCAGTGGTTCTGGGTTGCGTCGAGGAGAGGCGGTTGCTTTAGACTTGGTGGATTATAACCCATCTGAGGGTTCTCTGCAAGTCCGCAAGGGTAAGGGGGGGAAGTCGCGCATGGTGTATTTACCAGTGGGGGCGGTAGCAGCAGTTGATGCTTGGGTAAAGGTAAGGGGGGATGCGCCTGGTGCTTTGATAAGTCCTGTGATACGCGGCGGGCATGTAAATATTCGGCGGATGACTGACCAGGCGGTGATGGTGATTTTGACCAAACGCGCATTGAATGCGGGGGTGGCTGATTGCTGTCCGCACGATTTTCGGCGCACTTTTGTTACTAATTTGTTAACTGCTGATGTCGATGTGCTTACTGTGAGTAAGCTGGCTGGTCATGCTGACCCAATGACTACGCAAAAATATGATTTGCGCCCGGAAGTCGCCAAACGTCAAGCTGTGCAACAACATCTGCACGTTCCTTATGAGGGTTAGTTGGGGGGGGTGATGGCATCCAAGGTTATAGATGCATTTCCCTATGTCAGTATGGCTAATAGCCAGATGGTAAAAGCTTGTTCCGTTTTTTGTAGTGTTTGTGATCGCTATGTGTAGCGATTCGGTCAGCGATGCGATTGGCATCACTGACCTCAGTGATCTATGTAGCTTTCAAGTCAAGGGACACTATTAGAACTCAGCGCGATTGTTTTCATCAATATACTCGGAACCGTCAAAACGAAGATGCTTTCCTTGAGTAGGAGGAGGAACTTTGTTTGGAGCAGGCTCCGGGTTAGTTTTGCTCGTCTTTTCTGGTTGAGAATTGTTCTGAGACTTAGAATTACTCTGTTCTTGATTGTTAGACATGGAAAAAAACTCGAATATTGATTTAATCTATCAATATACCGCTTCTCTCTTAAAAGAACAGGGAGATAGCCTTAACAGATTAGACACAAAACTAAGCGCATTCCTTGGATTTGGAGGATTAACATTAAGGTTTGCGCTTAATCTACCTAGCAAGCCTTGGCATGAATCACTGCAAAATCCAGCATATTTATCATGCTTGATATTAAAAGTAATAACGTGCATTTTGGCAGGAGCTTGCGTTTTTATATGTGCTTTTGGATTAACTGCAAGTCTTAGAGGAATAGCAGTTGACCCCAAGGAACTAATGGATGACGAATGGTTTCAAAGGGAAGAAGAAATTTGCAAAGGCTACATTATTAGTGCATGGATAAAAATCACAGACGAATTTGAAATTGTTGGAAAGCGTAAAGGGCAAACACTAAATATAGCAATCTGGTGTATTAGCATCGCAATAATTGCATTTGCGGCAAATATCGCTATCAGCACAATTTATATTCAGTAACAACAACAAGAGATAAATAGTCAAAGTGCTTTGAGTATTTGAGTAATCACTCAAATGAGTGATTACTCAATCGTTCTCGACAGGGGTTTCGAGGTAGGCAGCGAGTGCTTTAATAACGATATTGGTGATGCTGCTGCCTTTACCTTCTTGAATCGCTCGCATCTTGATTTTGTTGTGCAAGCTAACAGGAATTTCCGCATTTAAGCGAGTAGTTTCTTCTTTGGAAGCTTCTTCAATTGCCTGGGTTTTCGCTTCGCGATCGCGTCGGGTTTTTTTTGCTTTAAGCACCATGTTTTAACACCTCGCACACTTCTTTTTTAAGGGCATTGATTTCAAATGCAGCATCACTGTTGGGTTCGTTGAATACAGTTAATCCGGATGCTGCGGTTGTTGGGTAAGCTACCCGTTGGGTAGTTCCGCTTTTAAGAATGGGCAGGTTGTATTCTTCCAACGCTTGGGTTACTTCTGCACTAAGTTTGGTATTTTTAATTGCCCGTGATATCACAAACACAGCTTTGGGTTTGCCATCGGTGACTTCGCGGCGGGCAGCAATAATATCTACTAAATCCGCACAAGCCCAGATATCGTAGGGACTTGGTTGCACCGGAATTACTACTAAATCCGCAACTTTGACAGCGGCAGCACTGAGTTTGGCAATCTGCGGTGCGCCGTCAATCACAATCCAGTCGTACCCTTGGGAGATTGCCTGCAAATCTTTGGCAAGGGTTTCCCGGTCGAGTCCAACAACGGGGAGAATACTGCCACCGTTGGCTTCGTTCCAGTCTCGGCTGCTACCTTGGGGGTCAGAATCTACTAACAATACTTTCCCCTCCGAGCGCAGAAATGCATGGGCGAGGTTTGTGGCGATCGTTGTTTTTCCCGACCCCCCTTTTTGATTCAAAATGGCTATAACTGTTGGCATAGTTCAGTTTTGAGTATTTTGAGTAAAGCTTCAATTGAGTACTTACTCAAATTATTAAAGCACTATTTGTAACAAGTGGCAACCGCATCAAGCTTGGATATCAGTAAACGTGTAGTTACTCGCGCCCCTCAAATGAGTAATGTGTTTAAATTACTCATTTACTCATTTACTCATCAAGATCGGTGTTGGAATCCGCTTAATTGAAGCGAATAGTAATAAATACTTACTCTGAAAATGGGCTAGAGAAGCTTTGTTTTGAAATGTTGGGTTGATTTTATCCATAAGGGGTAAAACCGGGTTAGAGGCGATTTTAGAGGCAGATAACAATTTTGCTGCTTAACTTGTATACATGTTGTGCTGTTTAAATAAGGTAACATCCAGATTTATTGGTGGTGAGTGGTGACGCCTTTGATACGCTTCATCACATGAGGAATTTTGTACAGTGACAAATTAAATGGCGTCGCGACAAATTCGTGTCATCAAGCTGAATCTTACCCACTTTAGGCTTGCAACAATTTGTGTTGATGTTTTTGAGGTGCAAAGCCAGTTGGGGCACAGCAAAACAGACACCACGAAGCTCTATGTCCGCAGGAAGAAAGACGCGGGTACGGGTACGGTTTTACCGAGGTTTTGATTGAGAGAAGTGGATGTATAAAAAAAAGATTACGCCATCAAACGAAATTAGTTCAGGTGTAGAACTTAAAATTAGTCAGTGGTTCTCTATCTTCAGGAACCTCCCTCAAAATATCTCCAAATAATCTGGAAAATCTAATAGTTATTGGTAATAATCCACCCAAGCGTGATGAGTTCCAATTCATCTTAGTAAGGACGAGAATTTCTTTGAGTAATGTTTCTCTTGGCGTGTCATAACCTACGTGGTCTGCAATTTGAATTGGTGAGGGGACGTGCATACCATGAAATTGATTTAAATCTGCGATAAATCCTGTTGTATACAGATAATCAATATCTCCTACGGTAAAGCGAGTTCCTCG
>Ga0136635_10000096_pt1 | contig 19464 bp, 20 predicted proteins | sample AntDrymeUQ852106_2_FD_105495 | JGI IMG/M metagenome (GOLD analysis project Ga0136635, IMG submission 105495) | Polar desert sand microbial communities from Dry Valleys, Antarctica - metaG UQ85 (21.06) | ecosystem: Environmental > Terrestrial > Soil > Desert | place: Antarctica: Dry Valley... | reverse complement strand
CTCGTCGCCATCCCCCTGCTGATCACGGCGTTCACGATCAGCCGGCCCGAGCCGCTTCCACCCCCAACCTTGCCTCCGGCCTTCGACGAAGTCGGCGCGACGCAGACCGCGCGCGACCTGAGCGCTCAGTTCCCGACCCGCACACCGGGATCGATCGGCGCAGACGATGCAGCGGACTGGGTCGCCGAGCGCCTCTCGTCGTTTGGGTTTCGCGTCCAGAGAGACCGTTTTCGCGCCGAGGTGCCGGGTGAGGGCCGCGTCGGGCTCGAGAACGTGATTGCCGTGTCCCCCGGGCGCTCTGCTGACGTGCTCGTCGTCATGGCGCACAGAGACAACCTCGGCCTCGGCCAGGGAGCGAACGACAACGCCTCGGGCACGGGCGCGCTGCTGGAACTGGCCCGCGGCTACGGATTGCGCGCGGCACCGGCCCCGGGACAGGCGCGGGCGCCCGTAAGCCCCACCCACACGATCGTGTTCCTCTCGTCCGACGGCGGCGCGTTCGGAGGCCTCGGTGCCGCTCGCTTCCTCGACGCCTCGCCCTACCGATCGCGCATTGCGGCGGCAGTGAACGTCGTCGCGATCGGGGGGCGGGACACGCTGCGTATCGAGCTCGCCGGGGACAAGCCCCGAACGCCCGACGCCGTGCTCGTGCAGACGACCGCCGCGCGCATCCAGGGAACAGGCGTCGAGGCGCGGCGCACGAGCGCTGCAGGACAGCTGATCGACCTTGCGTTCCCTTTCAGCCTGTTCGAGCAGGCCCCCTTCGTCGGCCAGGGGGTTCCCACGGTGACCATCACCACGGCAGGGGCGCGGCCGCCACGGCCGCTCGAAGACACGCTCCAACGCCTGGACGACCGCCGCATCGGGCAGTCAGGGCGCGCGCTGGAGGCGATCGTCGGCTCGCTGGACGAAGGCGTGGCGCTCGCCCGGGACACCTCCAGCTATGTCTACCTCGGGCCGCGGATTGTCCAAGGCTGGGCCGTGAAGCTCGTCCTCATGACCGCCCTCCTGCCGTTCCTCCTCGCTGCCGTCGACCTCTTCGCCAGATGCAGGCGGAGGCGAATCGCGCTCACGCCTGCGTTGCGGAGCTTCCGCAGCCGTCTCGCCTTCTGGCTCTGGGTCGCCGCAGTGTTCGCATTCCTCGGTCTCGCGGGAGCCTGGCCGAACGTCGATCGCCCTCCGCCTCCCGACACCCAGGTCGCCGGCGACTGGCCGGTCGTCGCGCTCGGCTTCCTTGCCGTGCTGGCTCTCGCCGGTTGGCTCGTCGCGCGCGAGCGGCTCCTGCCGAGGCGCCCCGTTTCACCGGAGGAGAAGCTCGCTGGCCAGACCGCAGCGCTTCTCGTCCTGGCCGTCCTCGCGCTGCTGACCGTTGCCACGAATGCTTTCGCTTTGATCTTCCTGCTGCCGTCGCTGCATGCCTGGCTCTGGCTGCCGCAGCTCCGCCAGAGCCGGCCCGGTGTGCGAGCGGCTGTCCTGCTTGCCGGGCTCCTCGGGCCCGCCCTTTTGCTCGGCTCGTTCGCCTGGCGCTACAACCTCGGCTTCGACGCGCCCTGGTATCTCCTCGAGCTGGCCGCGATCGGACACGTTCCGCTGCCGGCGATCGCGATCACGCTCGGTTGGCTCGCAGCCGCCGGCCAGCTCTCGGCGATCGCCGCTTCGCGGTATGCCCCGTACCCAGATGCGCGCGAACGGCCGCCTCGCGGACCGATTCGCCAGGTCATCGGCCGTGTGCTCCGTTTCGCACTCGGGCGCAGCGGTGGCGCGGAGCTCAAGCGAGCCGTAGGTAGCTGACGGCCGTACCGGCTTCGAGCTCACCGGCGCCGGCGGGAATCAACACGAGCACGTCTGCTCCGGCCGACCGCGCGATCATGTGCGACTCCTGACCGGTCAGGACGTCGAGCTCGACGGCGCCGCCGACGATCGCCGACCGTGCACGGACGAGCTCCGTCCGGGCCGGATTCGCCCGAACGGCGCGGGCGAGCCGCCCCGGGTCGAACCGGGGCAACGGATCGGAAGCGCCCTGGAGCGCCAGGACCGCGGGCCGGACGAAGAGCTCGAAGCACACGAGCGTCGACACGGGGTTTCCCGGCAGCCCGAAGACGAGCGTCCGTCCCTTGACGCCGAACCACAGCGGCTTGCCGGGCTTGACCGACACTCCCCAGAAGACCTCGGCGACACCGAGCTCCGCACCCACCGACCGAACGAGATCGTGCGGGCCGACCGAGACGCCGCCGGTGGTCACGAGCACATCCGCTTCGAGCCCGGCAGCGAGCGCTTCATGATGCGCGCCCTCGTCGTCGCTGACGGCATCGAGCACGTGCACGACTGCGCCTGCCGAGCCCAGCTGCGCGCTCAGGAGCACCGTGTTGGCCTCGTAGATCTCCCCGGGCGCCAGCTCGCCGCCAGGCCGACGGAGCTCGGTTCCCGTAGCGAGCACGGCGGCCCGCGGCCGCCGCGAACAGAGGATGTCGGCGACGCCGGAGGCGGCGAGCGCTCCGAGCCGGGCCGGGCCGAGGCGCTCACCCTGCGCCACCACCACATCCCCACGCCTGACGTCGCCGCCGCGCGGACGAACGTTGGCGCCGGCACGCACGGCATCGACAATCTCGATCTCGTTGTCATGATCGACAACATACTCGAGGGCGATGACGGCATCGGCACCCCCCGGCACCGCACCACCGGTCGCAATGCCCATCGCTTCTCCGGAAGCAAGCTCTCGCTCCGCCGGACGTCCTGCGGGAATCCGAGCCACGACCGGAAGCCGGCCGGGCGTGTCCGCGGATCGCACCGCAAACCCGTCCATTGCCGAACTGTGGAACGGCGGCAGGTCGATCCCCGCATGAGCGGGCTCGGCAGCCACCCGGCCGGCTGCGTCGCCGAGCTCGACGGCCTCCGTTTCGAGCGGCTGAGCCCGCTCCAGGATGAGAGCTTGCGCCTCTTCGATCGACAGTAGGGCGGCCACCTCACACATAAGCTATCGGCGTGATCTCGGTGGTCGTTCCAGTCCACGACGAGGATCGAAGCGTCGAGCTCCTCTACGACGAGCTTTCGAGCGCCCTCGAGCCGCTCGCGCGTCCCTGGGAGGCCGTCTACGTCGACGACGGCTCGACCGACGGATCCTTCGCGGCGCTCACCCGCCTCCACAGCCGCGCCTCGAACGTCCGGGTCGTGCGCCTCCGGCGCAACTTCGGAAAAGCTGCCGCGCTCGCCGCCGGTTTCCGGCACGCGAGCGGCGACGTCGTGGTGACGATCGACGCCGATCTCCAGGACGACCCGGCAGAGATCCCACGCCTGCTGGCGAAGCTCGACGAGGGCTTCGACCTCGTGTCCGGCTGGAAGACGCAGCGGCGCGATCCATGGTCCCGGCGCCTCGTCTCGAAGCTCTTCAACGCCGTCGTCGGACGAGCCTCCGGGCTCAAGCTCCACGACATGAACTGTGGGCTCAAGGCCTACCGTGCCCAGGTCGTGCGCTCGCTTCGGATCTACGGCGAGCTCCACCGCTTCCTCCCGGTGCTCGCGCATGACCGCGGCTTTCGCGTCGCCGAGCTCCCGGTCAACCACCGACCGAGGGAGCACGGCCGTTCCCGCTACGGCGTCGAGCGGTACGCACGGGGCTTTCTGGACTTCCTTACCGTGTCGTTCATGGGCCGCTACCGGCATCGGCCGCTGCATCTGTTCGGCGGGCTCGGGTTGGTCTTCGCCCTGATCGGGAGTGCGGTGCTCGTGTACCTGACGATCGTGAAGATCTCCGGCTCGGCGATCGGCCACAGGCCGCTCTTGACCCTCGGCGTGCTCCTCGTCGTCGTGGGGTTCCAGTTCTTCTCTCTCGGCCTCCTGAGCGAGCTGATCACGAGCCACCACGAGGAGCGAACCGGCGCCGCCGACGAGCTGCACGTCGACGAGATCCTCGAGCCGGGGCGGCGCGAACCGGTCGCGCACTAGCACCGCGTGCGCGTCCTCTATTTCGGCACCTACGAGCGCCGCTATCCCCGCAACGCCCAGGTGATCTCGGCTCTGCGCCTGGCCGGCGTCGAGGTCGAGGAACGCCATGAGCCGGTCTGGGAGGGGCAGGAGGAGAAGTGGTCGCTGGGCGCTGCGGCCGCCCTGCGCCTCGTGCTCGCCCAAGCCCGGCTCCTCGTCCGGCCGGGACCGAGGGCCGACGTCGTGCTCGTGGGGTATCCGGGACATCTCGATCTCACCGCGGCCCGGCGAGCCGCCCGCGGCCGCCCAATCGTCTTGAACCCGCTCGTCTCGCTCGCGGACACGTTCGTCGGGGACCGGGGCCGCTTCGGCCGGCGCTCGCTGCCCGCGCGGATCCTGCGTGCCATCGACCGCCGCGCCTTTCGCCGCGCCGACGTCGTCGTGGCCGATACCGAGGCGCAAGCCGGTTTCTTCGCCGAGCTCTCCAGCCTGCCCCGAGAGCGTTTCAAGGTGTGCTTCGTGGGCGCGGAGGAGCGCATGTTCTCGCCGGGGTGGTCGCCGGGGGAGCCGTTCACCGCCCTCTTCGTCGGAAAGCTGATCCCGCTGCACGGGCTCGAGACGATCCTCGAGGCGGCTCGGCTCGCATCCGAGCTGCGCTTTCGGATCGTCGGACGCGGCCAGCTCGAGCATCTCCTTGCCGCGCGCCCGGAGAACGTCGAGTGGATTCCGTGGGTCGAGTACGAGCTTCTTGCCCCCGAGCTCCACCGCGCGTCCTGCGCCCTCGGAATCTTCGGCGCCTCGGACAAGGCGCGAAGAGTGATCCCGAACAAGGCGTTCCAGGCGCTCGCCTGCGGCACGCCGCTCGTTACCGCCGACACGCCCGCGGCGCGCGAGCTGCTCACTGACGGAGAAACGGCGCTGCTCGTCCCGCCGGGAGACGCCGAGGCCCTCGCGGCTGCCATTCGCAAACTCTCAGCCGAGCCGGAGACCGCAGGAAGAATCGCCAATGCCGGCTACGCCGTCTACCAGGAGCGCGCCAGCGAACGAGTCCTCGGAGAGGAGTGGCGGGCAATCCTGGAGGAGCTCCTGTGAGCGATCGGCACGAGTGGGGGACAGCGCCCGAGTTCGTGGGCCCGCGGCACGAGCTCAGGGAGCGGCTCCTCCTCGACCTCTTCCTCTCGGCCTCGCCTGGCCCGCGCGTCCTAGACGCAGGGGCAGGCCAGGGGACGATGTCCCGGCGTCTCGAGCACCTCGGCTTCGAGGTGACGAGCACTGACGTGTCGATGGCGGCGGTCGCGCTGCTCTCCGGGCGCGTCACCGGCGATGTCCGGCAGGCGAGCGTCACCGCCCTCCCGTTCGAGGACTCGAGCTTCGACGGCGTGGTGCTGGGGGAGGTGCTCGAGCACGTCGAGGAGGACGGTCGGGCGCTTCAGGAGGTCGCTCGAGTCCTCAAGCCGCGCGGCGTGCTCGCGGCCTCGGTGCCGGCGAACCCTGCCCTCTTCGGCCGAAGCGACGAATGGGCCGGCCACGTTCGCCGCTACACCCGCCCGGCCTTGCTCGAGGCCTGCAGCGACGCCGGGCTCTCCGTCAAGAGCTGCCTCGGCTGGGGGTTTCCGTTCTCTCGCCTCTACCATCGCCACGTCTATGAGCGGTACCTCGACCGGCACGGGCCGGCCCAGCCCGGCGGCCGCCACCGGCCCCTCGTCGCAGCCGTCGGAGCGCTTCTCCAGGTCGACCGGCTCTTCGTCGGCGTCGAGCGTGGCGCGCTGGGTTACCTCCTGCTCGCGACTCGTCCGTAGCCCGGCGGGAGCCGTGTGGGCGGCGATGGCCGCCTTCGCGGCCGGATTCGGCACGCTGGCCGCACTCGAGCACCGCGCGTTCGAGACAGGACGCTTCGACCTCGGAAACATGACGCAGGCGGTCTGGTCGACCGCCCACGGTCGACCTCTGGACGTGACCGAGCTCGGCGGCGACCAGATCAGCCGGCTCGGAGCCCACGTCGACCCGATTCTCGTTCTCTTTGCGCCGCTCTGGATCGTCTGGCCGAGCCCGGTCATGCTTCTCGTCGCCCAGGCGGTTGCCGTTGCCCTCGGAGCCTTGCCGATCGCCTGGCTCGGCCGAAAGCACCTTGGTACGGCCTGGGCGGGCGCCCTCTGCGGGATCGCCTACCTCACGTACCCAGCCGTGCAATGGCTGGCGTTGGACGAGTTCCACCCCGTGGCTCTCGCCTGCCCGCTGCTCGCCTACGCGGTCTGGTACCTCGACGAGAACCACCTGTGGGCGTTCCTGGCATTCGGCGTCCTCGCTGCGCTGACGAAGGAGGAGCTCCCGCTGATCGTCGGCCTGCTCGGCGTCTGGTTCGCCGTCGCGAAGGGACGTCGGCTCGCAGGCGCGGCGATCGCTCTGGTCGGGGCCGCGACGTCCGCAACCTGGCTCGGGGCCGTCATGCCGCACTTCCGGGAGGGGGCCGAGCCCGCGTTCTACGGACGCTATGACGCGGTCGGAGGGTCACCGCTCGGAATCGTCCAAACTGCCCTGACCGATCCCCTCGCGGTCGTCCGCGCGGGCGCTTCGGGACGGGATCTCCTCTACGTCGCCGAGCTCGTTCTTCCGGTCGCTGGACTGTTCCTGCTCGCGCCGCTGATCGCCCTCGCAGCTCTCCCGGAGCTCGCTGCGAACCTGCTCTCGTCCGTCTCCACGCAGACGTCGATCCGCTTCCATTACACCGCCCCGATCGCACCCTTCCTGCTCGCAGCCTCGATCTTCGGCGCCGCTCGCCTCATGCGCCCACTGGCCGGCGCAGGGATTCTCCTGGCTTCATGCGTGGCCGGCACGGTCCTGATCGGGCCGCTTGGCGCCGGTGAGCTCGTTCCCGAGCAGCGCTCGGCTCATGACCTGGTCGCGGCACGGGCCCTCTCGCTCATTCCTTCGACCGCAGCGGTGAGCAGCACAAACGGGCTCGGCGCCCACCTGTCAGAACGGCGACGGATCCACAGCTTCCCGGTCGTCCGGGATGCGGACTGGGTCGCGGTCGACCTGAGACGCGCGTCCTACCTCGACCGGCGCTCCGCGCCGTCCACGACCGCGGTTCCGCTCGCCCGGCTGCTCGAAAGCAATTCCTGGCGAACAGTGCTCGACGAGGACGGGATCCTCGTCCTCAGGAGGACTGCAGCGAGCACTCCGTAGAGCCCGACGAGCAGCAGATCGCGCACGAGAACGAGCCACACGACCCCTTCGACCGCAAAGACGTCGCGGTAGTGAAAGAACCACAGCTGACCCGCGAGCAGCGCCAGGCCGAGAAGCGCCGCGCCGGCGAGCCCGGCAGCGCCGCCCACGAGGGGAACGATCGGGATCAGCCAGACGAGGTATTGCGGCGAGACAAACCGCGCAAACGCGACGAACCCGGCGAGAGCCACAGCCGTGGAGAGGACGAGGCGGTCACCGTCGAGCCGCCCGCGGAGGAGCAGCATCGCGGCGAGCCCGACCGCTAGCACCTGCGCGACCGTGGCCGCCGCGCCGAGCGCGTCGGGAAGCACACCCTCGAGATCGCGGGACAGGGCGGCCGTCGAGCCACGCACGACCTCCGCCTGGTACAGGCCCAACCGATCCGCAGCAAGAAGGAACGCGGCACCCAGACTCTCGACCTGAAGTCCGCGGCCCGTCTGGGCCCGAACGCTGTCGCCAAGTCCTTCCCAGCCGAGAATCGCAAACGGGCCGACCAGGATCAGGACGACCCCTCCGAACACCAGCAACGGCCTGACAAGAGGCCGGCTCTGCCGCCAGAGCCAGAGCGCGAAGAGGGGGACGAGGGCGACGGCATAGAGCTTCGCCGCGAAGGCGGCGCCGAGCAGCGCGAAGGCGAGGGAGTCGCGGCGGTAGAGGAGCCCTGCGAGGGCGCTCGCAACGAACAACGCGGGGAGGGCGTCGTAGGTGTTGAGCGAGACCGGGCCGAGCGCGAGCGGCGAGAGGGCAATGGCGATCAACGCGGCGTGCAAGCGTCGATTCGACGCGCCGAGCCGGGCGAGGATCAGCCCGGCGACGACAAGCGTCGCGATACCGACAAGCGCCATGGACGCCTTGAACGCATGCAGGTACCAGCCCTCCGGCAGCAGCGCGGGCGGCAAGAACGCGAGGAAGCCGCCCGGCGGATACTCGACGAAGAAGTCTCTGTATGGAATCCGCCCGTCGAGAAGAGCCTGCGCGTAGTCGCCGTAGAGCCCGACGTCGCGGAAGCGCCGCTCGCGAAAGAGCCCACCGGGCGGCACGGCGGCCGAGATGAGGTAGATGGGCGCGGCGAAGGCGGCAGCGCGAAGTGCCCGGCGGAGCTCCGGGTGGCTACTCCTCGCCAGGCGGGTGAACCGGCGGAGTCGAGACTGGGCCGGTAGCCGGCGGCGGGGGAGGCAGCGGCGGTTCGGGCTGGGGCTCCGGCTGAGGCTCGGGCTGGGGTTCCGGCGACGGCGCGTAGTAATAGCCACCGCCGTCGTCATCGTCGTACGCCTCGTTCGCATACTGGCCTCGCTCGAACGGCCGCCAGATCGGGTCGGATCGCGGCTCCGGGAACTCCACCGGGTCGCTGTTGCCGATCGCGGAGCGCATGAAGAGGTTCCAGATCGTCGCCGGGAAGGTGCCACCGGCGACGGAGATTCCATGGACGTTGTCCATCGAGATCTGCGCCTGCGGGTACCCGACCCACACCGTTGTGGAGAGGGTGGGCGTATAGCCGCAGAACCAGGCATCAGTGTGCTCGTCGGTCGTGCCGGTCTTTCCCGCCGACGGCCGGTCGAAGAAGATGCCCGCGCCGGTCCCGGTGCCCTGGTCGATGTTGTCCTCGAGGATCTCGGTCACCTCGTCTGCCACCCAGTCGGCGACGACGCGCTTCCGCTGCGGCTTGCCCCAGCCCGCGTCCGTGTCCTCGGTCCCGTCGGGGAGAACCACCTTGCGGATCGCCATCGGCTCCGAATGGACCCCGCCGGCGGCAAGCGTCGCGTACGCCGACGCCATGTCCAGCGGGGAGATGGCCGCTGAGCCGAGGCCGAGCGACGGCACATAGATACCCTCGCTGGTCTTCAGGCTCGAGCGCACACCGAGCCGATGCGCCATCGCCGCCACCTTCTCGGGGCCGAGGTCGAGCGTCAGCTGCGCAAAGACGGTGTTGTCGGAGGAGAGGGTCGCTTGCGAGATCGGCACCGTCCCCAGGTAGTCGTGGCTGTAGGTGGAGACCTCCCAGGGCTCGCTGAGCGGGTCGGGCTGGTACGTGAAGGGACGCGACGAGTACGTCGTCGAGTCCGGGTCGACTCCCTCCGCGATCGCGGCCGCCAGCACGAACGTCTTGAATGTCGAGCCAGCCTGCCGGCGGCCCTGCGAGGCGAGGTTGAACTGGTTGCCCCGCTTCCCCGGTGTCACCGCGGTCATCGCCCGGATCGCGCCGTTCGACGGGTTGATCGAAACGATCGCCGCGGCCGGGTCGTCCCGGTACGGAAGTGTCCGGAGGACGGCGTTCCGTGCCGCCTGCTGGAAGCGCCGGTCGACGGTCGTATAGACGCGCAGGCCCCCTGAGCGAACGGTGTTGGCGCCGTACTGCGCAATCAGGAGCGGGCGCACGTAGCTGAAGAAGTACGGCTCGCGAATCCGCGTGTAGAGCTTGCCCGGCTTGAGCTTGAGCTTTCGTGCCGAGACGGCCTGCTGATACTGGCGCTGCGTGATCTTCCGCTGGTCGAGCAGCGCGCCGAGAACCTGGTCGCGGCGCGCGAGCGCGGTGCGCGGATTGGTGAACGGATCGTAGGTGGACGGCGCCTGTGTGAGCCCTGCCAAAAGCGCGGCCTCGCCCAGACCGAGACGCCAGGCCGGCTTGGAGAAGTACGTCTGCGACGCGGCGTGAACGCCGTAGGCGCGACTGCCGTAGAAAACCGTGTTCAAGTAGCTCTCGAGGATCCAGTCCTTGGAGCGCCGCCGGTTGAGACGAACGGCCAGACAGGCCTCGATCGCCTTGCGCTCGAACGTGACCTCGCTGCCGACGTAGAGATTGCGGACGAGCTGCTGCGTGAGCGTCGAGCCGCCCTCGACGACCTTGCCGGCTCGAACGTCGGCAGCGAGCGCACGGGCAATACCCTCAAGGTCGATGCCGCTGTGCTCGTAGAAACGGCGGTCCTCGATCGCGACCGTGGAGAGGCGCATCCACTTGCTGATCCGGTTGAGCGGGACAGGTTGCCGATTCTTCTCGGCCGGAATCGATCCGAGCAACGATCCGTCGGCTGCATAGACGAACGAGTTCTGGCCGATCTCCACAGGACGCAGTCGATCGAGGTCGCAGCGCGGGCCTACGGTGGCAGCGCCGGTGATCCCGGCTGCTCCGACACCCGCGATCAGCAGGACGAGTGCGCCGACGATGAGCGCGAGTTTCCGGCGGTGCTTCGCCTTCGTGCGCCGGCGCTGGCGTCGGGTGCGGCGCCGATAGGTCTCGTCCTCGAGAGGGCGGCCTTCGGGACGGCGATTCCGGCTCCGCCCGTACGGGCTCACGCGTAGATCCCGGCTTGACGCAGCCGCGAATGCGACCGGAGCCGGAGCTCGCTCTCGAGCAGCCGGGCCTTCGCCTCGTCCTCGGCCCAGGCGCGCAGGGTCACGACGGCGTCAGCATCGAGCGCGGTGACGAGAACGTCACTGGGTGTCATTGCTTCGCGAAGGAGATCGACCACTGCCTGCAAATCCTTGTCTCGCGGCACTGGGACGGTGATCTCGGCCAACGTCTCACGGCTCGCGATGGTGGAGTTCTTGATGGTATCGGCAGCCAGGCGATCGTTCGGGATCACGAGCCGGGTGCGGTCGTCCTGGCGGATGCGCGTGTAGACGAGCCCGATCTCCTCGACGATTCCCTCACCCTCCGGCACCGTCACGCGGTCTCCCAGGCGGATCGGCTGACTCAGCCCGATCATCACGCCGGCGACGAAGTTGGAGAGCGTGCGCTGGGCGGCGAGCCCGATGACGAGCCCGAGGATCGCCGACGACGCCAGGAGGCCGCCGGCAACCGCTCGTACCTGAGGGATCACGAGCAGCGCCGTCAGGATTCCGACGAAGATGATCGCGCCCATGATGCTCCGCCGCAGGACGCGGTAGCGAGTGGCAGAGCCCGGGTCCAGCTCGCGCCGGGCCATGCGTATGTCGACGAGCTTCGCGAAGGCAGCCGCGGCTGCGATGACACCGCAGACGACCGCGAGGCGTTCCCAGGCTTCCACGAATCGCGTATTCGACGCGCTAGAGAGGTTTCCGGCCCGAGAAGCCGTCCTCGGAGCCATGCCAGTACTCGATCTCTGCCTCGCCGAGGTGCCAGCAGAGGAGGATCTCCTCGCCGTCTCGCACCGACGGGAAATCGAGCAGGCCCCGGTCGAGGTCCTTGACCTGCGCACCTGCGGACTGGATGTGCTCGACCGAGCGCGCCAGGACACCGGCCGCGCGCTCGAGCTCCTCCTCGACCTCGCCGAAGTCACCCGGCGTGAGGTCGCCACCGTTCGAGCCGGCCTGCTGCGTCAAAGCTCCGCGCCGCTCCTGCGCCGACAGGTAGCGGCGGCGCTCCTCGACCATCTGCTCGACGACCGGGCGGAGCTCGTCGACCGCCGCGTTGGCCTCTTCGAGAGTGAAGTAGCGTGGCGCCATCGTCCGTATTCTCGACCTCTTTCTCTGGAGCCGGGTCGCCATCTGGGCGGCGGTCGTGTTCGCGTACCTCACGTTCGAGCCGAACCGGCATCCCGATGTGGAGCGCTGGGACCGGCCCGAGCTCACCCGGGACGCCGGCCTGCTGATCGACGTCTGGGCTCGCTGGGACAGCGTCTGGTTCCTCCGAATTGCCCAGGACGGCTACGGCGCAACCGAGGAGGCCGCGGCAGCCTTCTACCCGCTCTACCCGCTGCTCGTCGGCATTCTCGGGCGAGTTCTCTTCGGCCACTACGTCCTCGCCGGGGTGATCGTCTCGCTGGCAGCGACGCTCGGAGCCTTCGCGCTTCTCCACCGCCTCGCCCTTCCGTGGCTGGGCGACACGGGTGCGCGCCGCGCCGTCCTCTACCTCGCGATCTTCCCGTTCGCGGTCTTCCTCGGCGCCGTGTACAGCGAGTCGCTCTTCCTGCTGCTCTCGCTGGCGAGCTTCGTCCTTGCAGAGCGCGGAGGCTTTCTCGGCGCGGGAGTGTCCGCAGGGCTCGCCTGGTTGACCCGCCCGCTGGGGATCGCGTTGCTCCCCGCACTCGTGATCATCGCCTGGCGCTCACGGGACCGAAGAGGTGCACTGCTCCGCCTTGCCGTTGCCCCAGCCATCTTCGCGCTCTATCCCCTCTATCTCTGGTGGAGGCTCGGCGATCCGCTGGCGTTCGTCCACGCCGAAGGAACCTGGAGTCGTCAGATCTCCCCCGCCGGCCCGCTCGGAGGGATCTGGGAAGGGTTGCGGGCGGGCTGGGCCGGTGTCCGGCAGCTCGCTTCGGGCTCGGACGCGACGCGGTACTGGAACGCGGTTCAGGACGCAGACCCCGACCGGGTGGCGGCGATCAACCTCTCCCAGCTGCTGTTCCTCTTCCTCTTCGCCGTCCTCTCGGTCGTCGCGTGGCGCCGGCTCGGCGCGCCCTACGGGCTCTACGCGGCGCTCAGCCTGGCGATCCCGTTGAGCGTGCCGAGCGAGCGCTGGCCGTTGCTGTCGATCCAGCGCTTCGGGCTCGTCATCTTCCCGCTCTTTCTCGCGCTGGCAATGGTCGGTTCACGGCCCCGGGTGCATACGGCGGTGATCGTCGTGAGCGCCGTGTTTCTCGGAGTCGTCTCGGCGCAGTGGGCTCTCTGGCAATGGGTGGCGTGAGCGAGCCGCGGCAGCGCGCGCTCGGCCGGAAGCTCGTCGCCTGGTGGGTACTCGTCGGCTCGCTCTCGCTGCTGGCGTACAGCTCGAACTTCACCCAGGACGAGCCGCCGGAGGACATCCTCTACCGTTACGAGTCGGCGCTCGTCGGCGTCCTCCTCTACACGGTCGTCCTGGGACTGCTCCTTGCGATCGCATCCGGGCTGAACCTGCGCGACACCTTCGGCCTGCACCCACCGGAGTCGTGGCGCACCGCCCTCGGCTGGTGCTTCGGGCTCCTGGTGGGGATGTTCGCCTTTGCTGCAGTGATGGAGCCCCTCCTCGGCGGAGGCGAGGAGCAAGGGCTCGATCCGTCGGGCTGGCAATCGGACCGCGCGCTTGCGTTCGTCCTTAATGCGCTCGTCATCGCCGTCGTCGCGCCCGTGGTCGAGGAGCTGATGTACAGGGGGCTCGGCTTCACCCTGCTCGCGCCGCTCGGCGTGGCCGGAGCGATCATCGTGATCGGGATCTCGTTCGCCCTGGCGCACGGGCTGATCCGCGCCTTCCCCGTCCTGTTCGTGATCGGCGCCGGCCTCGCGTTCCTCCGCTGGCGGACTGGGAGCCTCTACCCGGCAATCCTGCTGCACGGGCTCTTCAACGGCCTCGGCCTGATCGCGGGTGTTGCGGGGGGCGGCTAGTTCTCTTCCTCGCCGACCGCGAACTGGTCGGGCGAGACGTCGTCCAGGAAGCGCCTGAACTCGTCCACGATCTCTTCCTCGTTCACCTCTTCGCCCTCGAACTCGATCGCGGACTCCTCGATCACGCGCTCGGCCGCAAAGATGGGCGCGTCGGAGCGGACGGCGATCGCGATCGCGTCGGAAGGACGAGAGTCGATCTCGATCTCGGAACCGTTCTGCTGCACCGTGATGCTCGCGTAGAAGGTGTTCTCGCGAAGCTCCGTGACCGTGATCCGGATCACCTCGGCGTCGAGCTGCTCGAGCATGTCGGCGACCAGGTCGTGGGTCATCGGACGGGGAGGCGAGGCCCCCTGGAGCTTCATGAGGATCGCCGCCGCCTCGGGGTGACCGATCCAGATCGGCAGGAACCTGTTCCCGTCGGCGGTCTTCAGCAACACGATCGGCTGCTTGCCGACCAAGTCGAAGCTGACCCCGTAGATGACCATCTCATGCATGGGCGACCCACGCTGATGATAGCCCTGGAGTCTCCCGCCAAACCCCAGGAGGGTGTGCGCTACCATCGCCTCTCGCGGGCGATTAGCTCAGTTGGTTAGAGCGCCGCTCTGATAAGGCGGAGGTCCGTGGTTCGAATCCACGATCGCCCATTCGAGACCCCGGCCCGCCGGGGTTTTCTAGTGCAGGACGGTGGTTTCGCGGAGGTAGTCCGCGACTGCGAGCAGGAAGGCCTGGTCGCCCGCGAGCTCTGCGACCGTGCCCTTCGTATGCTCGTCGAGCTCGTCGTCCCTCGCAAGCTCGGTCAGAAATGGCTCCAGCCGGCCCTCCTGCGAGAGGTGGGCCATGCGAAGGAAGAGCGCCCGCGCGTCCTCGTCCTGAGAGATCGCTTCGAGCCACTCGATGTCCTGTTGCCAGAGACCGAGCATCGAAGGGACAACGAACGTCCCCGCCCGCTGGGTACGGCCTAGAAGTCGGTCGCGGTCTCGAGCACTTCAACGAGCTCGGCCAGCTCGACATCGTCGGCGAATGAGACCTCTAGACGCCCGTTCCTGACCTTTGCCGGGCGACCCGTGAGCCTTTCGGCCGCCGCCCGAGCTCGATCCGCCAAGACGGGGTCGGCAGGGTTGCGTCCAGCGCGTCGAGGCTTCCGCCTGGCTCCCGCCCAGCGAGCCGCGCGTTCGGCGTCGCGCACCGACATTCCGCGCTTGACGATCTCGCGGGCAAGCCGCCTGCGCTCCTCGTGGTCCGGGACCGCGAGCACGGCGCGAGCATGGCCCTCGCTGAGCTCGTTCCGCTCGAGCATCGCCAGGACGTCCTCCGGGAGATCGAGCAGTCGCATCCGGTTGGAGACCGACGGCTTCGAACGGCCGACCTGGTCGGCGATCTCACCGAGACCGAGCTCGAACTCGTCGACCAGCAGCGCGTACGCACGCGCCTCCTCGACCGGGGACAGCTGCTCGCGCGCGACGTTCTCGACCAGGCCGAGGAGAAGCGCCTCGCGATCGCCGCTCTCGCGAACAACTGCGGGAATCGTCTGCAACCCGGCCTCCCTGGCAGCGCGCCAGCGGCGCTCGCCGGCGATCAGCTCATAGCCGCCCTCGCGGCGCGAGCGGACGACGACCGGCTGGACGACACCCTGAGCGCGAATCGACTCGGCGAGCCCGGCGGTCGCCTCGTGCTCGAAGCGGCGGCGGGGCTGCCGGGGATTCGGATGGACGAGCTCGACCGGAAGGTTGGCGAGCTCCGAGGCCGGCTGGCCGCCGATCAGGACTTCGAGCCCGCGGCCGAGGCCGCGGCGTGGGCTAGTTGCGCTCGACAAGCTCCATCGCCGCCTTCCAGTAGGCGTCCGCGCCGGCAGACCGCCGGTCGTACGCAATCACGGGCAAGCCGTAGCTCGGAGCCTCGGCGATCCGCACGGAGCGCGGCACCCTGGTCTTGAAGAGCAGCGGGCCGAAATGGCGCTCGAGCTCGGAGCCCACGTCTGCGGCGAGCCGCGTCCGGCCGTCGACCATCGTGAGCAGGAGACCCGCGATCGTAAGCTTCGGGTTCAGCCGGGCTCGAACGGCTTCGATCGAGCCGAGGATCTGCGCGACGCCTTCGAGCGCGTAGTACTCGGCCTGAACCGGGACGAGCACACGGTCCGCCGCCGCGAGCGCGTTGACAGTCAGCGGCCCGAGCGAGGGCGGGCAGTCGAGGAAGACGAACTTGTAGCGGTCGGTGGCACCCCGAAGCGCTTCCGCAAGGTAGCGCTCGCTCTCGTCACGATATGAGAGCGCGGCAGCGGCGCCGGCGAGGTCGGGCCGGGCGGGGATCAGCTCGAGGTTCTCGAACCGCGTGCTCGACGCCAGCTCCATTGCCGAAGCTCCGTCCAGCAGGTCGTAGCTCGAGGTTCCGTTCGCCTTCTCGCCGAGACCCGAGGTCGCATTCGCCTGGGGATCGAGATCGATCAGCAGCGTGCGTTGTCCGGCCTCGGCCAGGCAGGCCGCAAGATTCACCGCAGTCGTCGTCTTTCCAACGCCGCCCTTCTGGTTCGCGAGGGCATAGATCGCCACATGCCGAGGCTACTCAGGCCAACGGACGTTTCCTGGCCATCCCGGGACGGCGCGGGAACCCCTCGGGCGTCGGACCGAGCTTGCGGATGACCACGAGGCCACCGCGATTCTCCGGAGTTGCGCCGTTGAGCCGCTCGGCGACACGGCCGAGCACATCGAGGTCTGCGGACGGCCCGACCCACAGGACAGCGGCGCCCCCGGGACAGACGAGCGGCAGGCACCACTCGGCTGCCACGGCCGGCGGGGCGAGCGCCTTCGCGAGTGCCACGCCGAAGACATCGACCTTCTGCTCCTCCGCCCGGCCCCACACGACTCTCAGGTTCGGAAGCTCAGCCGTCCAGCGCTCGAGAAAGTCTGCCTTTCGGCGCTCGGCCTCCACCAACGTCACTTCCCTGTCGGGCAAAGCAGCGGCAATCGGGATCCCGGGCGCACCGCCTCCGGACCCAACGTCCACGATCGCACCGTCGAACTCCTTCACGATCGGAACTCCACGGAGGCTGTCGTCGAGCAGCATCGCCCGCGCCGCTTCCGGGTCGGTGAGGGAAGTCAGGCCGGATGTAGCGAGAACGGCCTGCAACCAGGCTTCAAGCAGGGAAGACGACGACAAACCGGTTGGGCTCGGTCCCCTCGCTCGTCGTCTCGATGCCGTCCGCGTCCTGAAGCTCGAGGTGGACGATCTTGCGTTCGACGGCCGTCATCGGCTCGAGCTCCACCCGGTCGCCGCCCCGCAATGCCTCGTCCGCGGCGCGCCGGGCGAGCGCGCTCAACGCAGCCTCACGGCGAGCGCGGTAGCCGGCCGCATCGACGATCGCGGGCATCCCGGGCAGCTTCCGCACGAGGACCGCGTTCACGAGGTACTGCACGGCGTCGATCGTCTGCCCGTGGCGACCGATCAGGAGCCCCAGATCTCGGCCCGAACACGTTGCGACGATCGATTCGTCTCCCTCATGCACGTCGACGCGGCACTGGATGCCTATGCCGGTGGTAATTCGAGACACGAGATCACGTACGAGGGAAGCGAGCTCGCTCTCGTCGACCGGTGCCGGTTTGGGCCCCGGCCCCGGCTCCGCCTCGGCTGCCGTCGCGCCGCCCGACTCCACCGTGGCAACCACCCGAGCCGGCGAATAGCCGACACCGAGTAGGCCGCGCTCGCCCTCGGAGACGACCTGGAACCGAACGGCGTTCTTGTCGAGGGCGGGGTGCAGTCGTTCGAGCTCGCGCAGGGCCGCCCACTTCGCCTCGCCGACGGTCTCCCCCGTCGTCTCGACGCTGAGCTCGTCGGTCACTAGCGACGCGAGCCCTTCTTCCGCTTGACCCTGCGTGGGGGCCCGGCGGGCTTCGGAGTTCCGGGTTCGGGCAGAGGGGCTTCGCCGTTTCCGCCGCCCTGCTCGGCCTTCGGAGGCGTTCGGGACGAGCGCTTCGGCGGCGGTGCCGCCGTTTTCTCGCGGAGGCCGCGCGTAACGAGCCCCTGGCCGACCGTCCAGAGGTTGGTGGTCATCCAGTAGACGAGGAGGCCAACGGGAAACGTCGTGCCTCCGGGCGGGTCGAGGATGAAGAACGCGAAGACGAGCGGCAGGAAGAGGAAGATCACGCGCTGGCTCTTGCTCTGCGTCGGCATGAACCACGTCGAGGCGATCTGACTCGCCACGTAGACGACGAGCATCACGTAGCCGGACCAGTGCGCGGTGATGTTCGCGGTGATGTCGGGGACGAAGCTCAGCCAGCCGAGATCCGAGCCGGGGTACTTCGGAAAGATCTCGTCATCGAAGTCGCGCAGGACGAAGTACAGTGCGAAGAAGATCGGGATCTGCGGGATCACCGGGAGGCACGAGGACGCCGGGTTGATCGAGTTCTCCTTGTAGAACTTCATGAGCTCTTCGTTCTGCTTCCGGCGGTCGGCCTTGTAGCGCTTCTGGATCTCCTTCATCTCCGGCAGGTGCTGCTGCATCCGCTGCATCGAGTGGATTTGCTTCACGGTCAGCGGCACGAGCAACACGCGCACCGCGATCGTGAGGGCGACGACCGACCAGGCCCACGGCAGCGAGAGCGTCGTGTGCAGCCACTCGAGCCCCCAGGTGAGGACGTCCTCGATCGGCGTCAGGATGCTGAGGACCGGGGTCATCGAAAGAGCCTCTGGTCTTCGGCTCTGTCCACCCCGCCGCGGCTCCACGGGTTGCAGCGCAGGATCCGCCAGCAGGCGAGCACGACGCCGCGGGTGAGGCCGTAGCGGCGCAACGAGTCAAGAGCGTACTGCGAGCAGGACGGGTGGTACTTGCAGGTCGCCGGGAAGAGCGCCCCCAGCGTGTGGCGGTACAGGTAGACACCGCCGATTCCCACGTACTTCATGCCCGGGCCTTTCCGAGCACTTCCTCGAGGCGTTCGCGAAGCCATTCCGGACCGCGGCTCTCCGCAGCCTCCGCGAGCGGAGCGCGCACGAGCAGCACGTAGTCGGTGCCGGCCGGCACGTCGGGGATCAGCTCTCGCCAGCCCTCCCGGAGACGCCGCTTGATGCGGTTTCGGACGACCGCGCTGCCGATCTTCTTCGGGATCGCGATGCCGAGCCTCGCGTCGCCCTCCTCCTGGTCGCCCCTTTCGAAGCGGTAGAGGACGAGGTAGCGAGTCGACACGGACCGGCCCTGCCGGTACACGGCGTCGAAGTCGCGCGAGCGGGAGAGACGGTTGCGGCGCTGCAAGATCGGCGGGGCCCGCCGGCTAGGCGGAAAGGCGCTTCCGGCCGCGGGCGCGGCGGCGCTTGAGAATGGCGCGGCCGGCCTTGGAGGCCATCCGCTGCCGGAAGCCGTGGCGCCGCTTCCGCCTGCGCACGTTGGGCTGATACGTCCGTTTCATAGGTTCAGATGAGAGGCAAGAAGGGTGAGGCCGTAGAGGTGCCGAGGCAGTATAGAGAGGCGATCTTGTAAGAGCTTTTCCACAGTCTGAACGGGCAACAACCGAACGGGAAACACCCTGCGAGTCGCACGTTTTCCCCAGTGAATACAGCCTGACTCGACGCGCTTTCCACACCTGTGGAGTGAGCTGGGGACAATCAGAAAACACCTGCAAAATGCAAGGTTTTTGGCGCTACCCCAGAGCGGCGAAGGCCGTTGAGCGCGCTCTCGGACGCTGCTATGCTCGCCCTCTTTCGGCAGCGCGAGGGAGGAACGACCAGTCAGCGTGGAACGCCAGCAGTTGCTTACTGCAGAGGACCTGTGGACCGAAGTTTCGGAACGGCTGCGGGCCGCCCTCAACGACAAGACGTACACGACCTGGTTCTCCGAGGCGGAGGGGGTCGGACTCTCCGACGAATCATTCGTCCTCGCCGTTCCGAATGACTTTACGCGCGAGTGGATCGAGAGCCACTTCCTGGGGCTGATCGATGCCGCTGTCCGCGACGCGACCGGGGAAGAGCGCCGGATCGACCTCTCGGTCCGCCACGACGAGACGGGCGGCGACGGCGGGCCCGCAGCGCAGCTCCAGGTCAACGAGCCGCCGCGAACCG